>Ga0074045_10002806_pt1 | contig 15950 bp, 15 predicted proteins | sample BogForMeECP23OM2_FD_94442 | JGI IMG/M metagenome (GOLD analysis project Ga0074045, IMG submission 94442) | Bog forest soil microbial communities from Calvert Island, British Columbia, Canada - Bog Forest MetaG ECP23OM2 | ecosystem: Environmental > Terrestrial > Soil > Wetlands ...
CGTTGAACGCCCCGGCCAGCCCGCGGTCGGCCGTGATCAGGATCAGCTGGATGCGCTTCTCTTCCCGCACCGCCAGCAGGGGCTGCTCCGCCACGCGTTCGTCGCCCGCCGCCGCGGCCGAAACGTCGGCCAGCATTTGGTTGAAAATCCGCGTATACGGCCGCGAGTTGATCACCCGGTCCTGGGCCCGCCGCAGCCGCGCCGCGGACACCATCTTCATCGCCTTGGTGATCTGTTGCGTGTTGCGGATCGACCGCACACGCCGCCGTAGATCGATCAGACTGGGCATACGGCCTCGCTCGCTGCGCCGCGCGGCATGGAGTCTCGCGGCATCTTACTTCGCCACCAGGTGGGCCGCGACGAACTGCTGCTTGAACTCCTTCATGAGCGCCTCGATCCGCGTCTTCAGCTCGTCGCTCAGGATCTTCTTCTCGCGGATCTCCGCCAGCACGTCCTGGTGGGCGTTGTCGAGGAAGCGGTACAGCTCAGCTTCGAACGGCCGGCACTGCTCCACCGGCAGGTCGTCGAGATGGCCGTTCGTCCCGGCATAAATGATCAGCACCTGCTTCTCCACCGGCACCGGCTGGTACTGGCCCTGCTTCAGAATCTCCACCAGCCGCCGGCCGCGGTTGATCTGCGCCTGCGACGCCTTGTCCAGGTCCGAGCCGAATTGCGCGAACGCCGCCAGCGCGCGGTATTGCGCCAGGTCCAGCCGCAGCGACCCGGCCACCTGCCGCATCGCCTTCACCTGCGCGTTGCCCCCGACGCGGCTCACCGACAGCCCCACGTCCACCGCCGGCCTGATGTTCGAGTTGAACATGTCGGCCTGCAGGTAAATCTGCCCGTCCGTGATCGAAATCACGTTGGTCGGGATGTAGGCTGAAACGTCGCCAGCCTGCGTCTCGATGAACGGCAATGCCGTCAGCGAGCCGCCGCCGTGCTTATCGTTCAGCTTCGACGCCCGCTCCAGCAGCCGGCTGTGCAGGTAGAACACGTCGCCCGGATAGGCCTCGCGCCCCGGCGGGCGCCGCAGCAGCAGCGAAATCTCGCGGTACGCCGCGGCGTGCTTGGAAAGGTCGTCGTAGATGCACAGCGCGTGGCCCTTGTTGTCGCGGAAGTATTCGCCCATGGCGCAGCCCGAGTACGGCGCGATGTACTGCATCGGCGCCGGGTCCGACGCCGTCGCCGCCACCACGATGGTGTACTCCATGGCGCCGTAATCTTCCAGGGTCTTCACCACCTGCGCCACCGTCGAGCGCTTCTGCCCGATCGCCACGTAGATGCAGATCACCCCCTGGCCCCTCTGGTGGATGATCGTGTCCAGCGCGATCGCCGTCTTGCCCGTCTGCCGGTCGCCGATGATCAGCTCGCGCTGCCCGCGCCCGATCGGAATCATGGCGTCGATCGCCTTGATGCCCGTCTGCAGCGGTTCCTTCACCGGCCGGCGGTCGATCACGCCAGGCGCGATGCGCTCGATCGGCAGGAACTCCTGGCTGTCGATCAGCCCCTTGCCGTCCAGTGGCTCGCCGAGCGCGTCGACCACGCGCCCGATCAGCTTCGGGCCCACCGGCACGGACATGATGCGTCCCGTGCGGCGTACTTCGTCGCCTTCCTTGATCTCGTCCGCCTCGCCCAGAATCACTGCGCCGACCTCGTCCTCGTCGAGGTTCAGCGCGATGCCCGAAATCCCGTACGGAAACGCCAGCAGCTCGCCGGCCATCGCTTTGTCGATGCCGTGGATATGGGCGATGCCGTCGCCCACCGCGGCCACGTAGCCCGTCTCGGCCACCTGGATCGCCTGGTCGAACCCTTCAATCTCCTCGCGCAGAACCCGCGCTATCTCGTCCGCACGAATCTGGGCCATAAACTCTCTTCTTCCTTAACCCTTTCCGTTTCCCCGGCCGCCGGCGCGCCCGCGTCTCAGGCTTCCACCGCCAGCCGCCGCCGCAGCGACTCCAGCCGCCCGCGCACCGAACCGTCCAGCACCCGCGAACCGATCCTGACCGTCAACCCGCCCAGCAGCCGCTCGTCCACCGTGTAGGCGCAGCGCGGGCTCTTCTTCTGCACCATGACCGCCAGCTTCGCCTCCAGCGCCGTCTGCTGATCCTGACTCAAGGCGTGCGCCGCCGTCACCTCCGCCCGCACGATCCCGAGCTGCTCATCCAGTTGCGCCTGGAACGCCTGCCGGATGCTCTTCAGCAGCACAACCCGCCGGTGCGCCGTCACGACGTTCAGGAAATTCCTCATCCGCGGATCGAGTCCCATCATTTTGCCCAGCCGCTCGATCGCCTTCGTCTTCTGCTCCATCTGGATCGCCGGCGAAAGCAGCGCCAGCCTCAATTCGGGCGATCGCTGGATCAGCCCCTGGATGGCATCCAGTTGCGCCAGCGCCTGTTCCGCCTCGAGCGTCGAGCCCGGCTTGCTCACTATCGCGAGCAACGCCTTGGCGTACTGGTTGGCGACAGCGAGCGACATTTTCCGCGGTGCTCCTTATCGACTCAGGCCTTGCGCTCTGTCCAGGTCCCGCACGAAGCGTTTCAGCAGCGCCGCTTCGGTCGGCTCGTCCATCCGCGCCGCCACCTTCTGCCGCGCCAGGTCCAGCGCCAGCAGCGCCGCCGTGGCCTTCACTTCCTGCCGCGCGGCTTTGGTGAGGGACGCGATCTCCTGTTCCGCCGCCCGCCCGATCTTGGCCATCGTCTCCGCCGTCTGCGCCCGGATCCGTTCCGCTTCAGCCTGCATCTCGCCCTGCGCCTTGGCCTTCAGCACCTCGACGTCGGCCTGCAAACCGGCCATGCGCCGGTCGACTTCAGCCGCCTTTGCGGCCGCGGCTTCCGCCCGCCGGGCGCCCTCTTCCATGCGCTGGGTGATTTCCAGTTTTTGGGCCCGGAACGCCGGCCCGCCCGTTTTCACCGCGACGTAGCCCAAGCCCCCGGCGAGAATCGCGAAATTCACCCATTTCTCCAACAGGAATTCGTTTTCGTTCTCTTTACCGGCAGCGCCCTTTTCCGCGGCCAGCGCCACGCCGGCGAGAGTAAGGAACAGCAGGTACTTGCGCATCTTAGTTACGTCCCGCCAGCACGGCTTCCGCGATCCGGTCGGCCAGCCGGTCGCTCTCCGCCGCCAGTCCGGCCCGCGCCGTCTCGGCCTCGGCCGCGATTTCGGCTCGCGCCCCGGCCAACAGCGTCGCCGCTTTGCTGCGCGCCGCCTCCACCGTCGCGGCCTGTTCGGCGCCCAGCCGCCGCCGGTTCTCTTCCTGTCCGGCGTAGATCCCGGCCCGCGCCTCCGCCAGCGCCCTCTCGTAGGCCGCCATCTTCCCCACCGCCTGCGCCACCGCGCTCTCGGCCGCCTCCACCGCCCCTTCCGTCCGCTTCCTGCGCTCGGCCAGGACGCGCTGCATGGGCTGGATCAGAACCTTCTTCAAATACCAGTGCAGAGCGATCACCAGGAGGATAGTGGGTATGGCTCGAACAAGGATATCCTGCAGGGTTCTAACGATTTGTTCCATGGACGACCGTTCTGCTGAATGTGGGCCGAGGAGCGCGAGCGGGACGAACACTCCAGACCCTGAAGTCCCATTATACGCACGCGGAATTTTCCGCGGTCAAACAACACAGTCACCGCCGCTTGAGCTTTCTCTCACTTCAAAATCAGTCCCGCCGGACCGGCCCTGCTGGAACTCGCCGGCCTCTCCTCCGCAACCGCTCCGGCGCTTCAGCCGGCGCGGATTCCGCGAGAAGATCAGCGCCGACTTGTGCGCAATGGCGCCGCCAGCCCCCGGCCCCGCCTGTTCGGTCAGCAGATGTATTCTCCCCAGCCGCGAGTCGTAAAAGCAGAGGCCTGACGCAGCCCGGCCGGAACTGCGGCCTCTCTAAGCCCGGACATATCGCTGGATGGCGATCTCGCCCGCGCGCCGCTCGATGCCCGGACCACTGCTGCGACCCCTTGACTGGCAGTCCGGGGGGCGATATATCGAAGTGGACTTCCGAGGAATTTGCCCATGCACAGAATGCCCATTTGCCTGTCGATGTGTTTGTGCCTCGCCGGCCTCGCCGGGAGCGCCGACGAGCGGCCGAACGCGAATAAGAAAACTCTCAATCAGCCGGCCGACATTCAGGGCTATCCCTGTGCGAAGGGTATTGCCTGGTTTTACGACGACGGCAAACTGGAATCCTGCCGCACTTCCCGCGATGCGCCCTTTGGCGAGGCCCCTGTCCCCGCCGGATCGTGGATCCATCTCACGCCCGCCGGCCAGCCTGCATTCGTGTTCCTGCACCACGATGCGCGCATCGGCCCTCACACCTGCCGCGGGGGAGGCCACAGCTTCACCACGGCCTTCTACGCCAGCGGCAAATTGAAAGAGTGTTGGCTGGCCGGCGACGGGGAAATCCAAACGACGCCCTGCAGCCGTGGCAGTTTCTCCGGAGACGTCTTCGGCGGCGGCTCCAGCACGCAGTTCTACGAAAGCGGCATGCTGCGCGCCTGCCGGCTCTCCAAACCAGTGCTCATCCAGAACCACCAGTTTCCCCGCGGCGCGCGCGTCGACTTCGATCAGGACGGCCGGATCAAGTGAGCCCTGCCCGCCAGTTTTTCAATAGGATAACCTCAACAAATGAGGATACTTATGCGGAATCGGCTTCGTTCCTTAGTTTTTTCAGGCGATGCCTCGACCTGAACACCTGTGGAATCTATCGCGCCGCCCAATGGCCTTCAGCCCCGCAGCTCCGCCAAGATCTTCTGCGCCACTCGCCGCGCTTCTTCCACCTGATCCCGGCCGAAGCTGATCGCCCCCACCCGCGGATGCCCGCCCCCGCCGTAGCGTTCGCAGATCGTCGCCAGGTTGTGCGTCGGCGGCGCCGCCGCCCACGGGTTCGACCCTACCGAGACCTTCGTCCGGAAGCTCGCCAGGCTCACCGACACACTGTAGGTCGCCTCCGGGAATAGCGCGTACGGGATGAACTTGTTGTACCCCTCCAGGTCGCAATCCGCCACGTCGAACCAGATCACCCCCGCCTCGCACCGCGCCACCCGCCGGATGGTCTCCGTCGACTGCAGGTGCCGCTCGTGCAGCGGCTCGAACTGCGCCCGGATCTCCGCCTCCTCCATGATCGACTGGAGGTTCTGGTGCTGCATCCGGCGGATGATCTGCTGCACCGTCCCCGATCCTTTCGAGGCCTCGATCACCAGCGTCAGCTTCATCGCCGGCTCCCGCATCGCCACGGCTTCGGCCGCGCTCGCGTACAGCGCCCCGTCGATGATCTCCGCCCAATGCACCAGCTCCCCCAGTTCGGGCGCTTCCCAGCCATAGACCTCGCGCGCCACCCGCGCGATGAAGCTGGTGCAGGAGCGCGAGTGGGGGTCGAAGTAGAACCGCTTGGAGTCCTTGAACCGCTCGTAGTTCGCGGCGTCCTCAGGACTCAGGAACGCGCTCTGGTGATGGTCGAACCACCACGTCAGCTTGGGACTGCTGGAGTACTTGAAGTCGACAATCGCGTTGACGTCCCCGTCGAATAGCCCGTCCTCGAACAACTGGTCGGGCTTGTGCGCCATGCCCGTATATGCCAGCTCCGCTTGCGGATCGAACCTGGCCGTATAGAAGCGGCTGAAGAAAGCGGCCGCGGCCGCTCCGTCGAAACAATGATCGTGATATAGGATGCGAACCTTCATCGGATAGGCCTGTCCACTCCAGCGCCCCGCGCGGGCAAGGAAACCTTAGAGGATGCCTGATCGCCCGCCCCGAATGCAACCTGCCTACCTGCCTTGCGGGTACGGAAAGCGAGTGTGGAACGCGCGCCTTCGTCCGCTGCGCCGCTCTTCGTTGATGCTGTTCGATCGCTTGTTTGACGCGCCGAGCGTCACGAGGCCGGCTTCAGCACTGTGCACACCGACGCGCACACCGGCCCGCCGATATTGAACGTGGCCGCCGCCCGCGCGTCCTTCACTTGGGACTCCGCCGGCGCCCGGCCCAGCAGTTGCAGCGCGCTCCAGCCAATCATCGCGATGCCCGTCGCGCCCACCGGATGGCCTTTGGCGATCAGGCCGCCCGAGGTGTTGATGCTGCACGCGCCGCCTGGCGCCGCCTTGCCCTCCACCCAAAACCGCGCCCCCTGGCCCTCCGCCGCCTGCCCGATCACTTCGGTGCCGATCGCCCCCATCACCGTGAAACAGTCGTGGATCTCGGCCACGTTCACGTCAGCCGGCTTCAGGCCCGCCATGGCGTAAGCCGCCGCCATGGCCCGGCGCGCGCCCGCCGGCCGCAGCACGTCCCGCCCGGCCCGGCCCAGCGGATCGGTGGCCTGTGCGTAGCCCGCCACTTCGACGCACTCCTGCCGCTTCACGCCCAGCTTCGCCAGCCCCTCCTGGGTCGCCACGATCAGCGCGGCATAGCCGTCGCTGATCTGCGAGCAGTCGTAGGTTTTCAGCGGCAGCCCCTCGATCACGTAGCGGTTGATGAGGTCGAGGCGCAGCACGTCCTCCACCGTGATGCGCAGCTTCCTCATCTGCGCCCACGGGTTATGACGCGCGTTGGCGTACTCCTGCGCCGCGATGTGCGCCAGGTCGCGCTCCGTCACCCCGTGCTCGGCCATGTAGTCCCGCATGATCTCGGCGAAGATGTGCGGGAACACGAACGTCTTGCCCGCGCGCTCCTCGGGGAAGGCGAAGTAGCCCAGCGCCTTGCCGATCAGCTTCCCGTCCATCTTGCCCTCGGCATCGCGCATCTTTTCGTAGCCCACCGCGATGCCCGTCTCGCCCAGCCCCAGCCGCAGCTTGTAGATCACGCTCAGCAGCGCCTGCCCGCCCGAAGCGCAGGCGTTCTCCACGGCCTCGATCGGCTTGCCCTCCAGCCCCGGCGTCATCGCCATCAGCCCCGCCAGCAGCCCCTGTTCGTTCAGCGGGAAGTTGCACGCCGCACCGATTGAGCCCACATCCAGGGTGCGCGCCTCGATGCCAATCTCGCCGCACGCGCCTTCCACGGCCGCCCGCACGATCTCCGGCACGCCCATCCCCATCAGCTTGCCGAACTCCGACTGGTGATACGCCGCAATGTAGACCTTCTTCATTGCTTGGCCCTCGCTTCAGATCGTCCCCGTCACCACCCCGCCGTCAACCGACAGCACCGCGCCGTGGACGAACGCCGCCCCGTCCGAGGCCAGCCACACGTAGGCGTTGGCCACGTCCTCCGGCTGCCCCAGCCGGCCCAGCGGCGTGCCGGCCTCCATCCGCTCCAGGATCTTCTCGGGCATCTGGCGCACCATTTCGGTGGCGATGAAGCCCGGCGCCACCGCGTTCACGCGGATGTTGTAGCGCCCCAGTTCGCGCGCCCAGACCTTCGTCATGCCGATTACGCCGGCCTTCGTGGCCACGTAGTTGGTCTGGCCATAGTTGCCGTACAGCCCGACCACCGATGAGGCGTTGAGGATCACGCCACCGCCCGCCGCGATCATGTGCGGCGCCACCGCCCGTGTGCACACAAACACGCCCTTCAGGTTGACGTTGATCACCTCCTCGAACTGCTCGTCGCTCATCACGCCCGCGAGCGCGCCCTCCTTATATTTGACCAGCATCCCGTCGCGCAGGATGCCGGCGTTGTTCACCAGCACGTGGATCGCGCCCCAGTACGCCACCACCTCGCCGGCGGCCTGTTCCACCGACGCCTGGCGGGCCACATCCACCTTCTGGAACAGCGCTTCGCCGCCCTCCGCGATCAACTCCGCCGTCAGCGCGCCGGCCGCGGCGTCCTGCACGTCCCAGGCGGCCACTTTCGCCCCCTCTTTGGCGAAACGGACGGCCGTGGCCCGTCCGATCCCCGCCGCCGCCCCCGTGACGACGACCACCTTACCTCGCAGACCTGTCTCGATCATCAGCCCGTCTCCTCAGTGCCAGACTCGCAGAAAACGCCCTCCGCCGCGAGGGGCCTCCGCCGCGGCGTCGCGATGCCGCGGAACATCCTCCGCCGCCGCTGTGAAATGGGGTTCAAATGGCGACGGTTGAAGTATCATGAATCTGAGCCGCCGGGAAACCGAGCCGCCCACTGAGCGAGATGAAGGTACTCATCGCGGACGACAGCCCGACCATGCGGCGTCTGCTCCAGTCCACTCTCGAGGAATGGGGCTACGAAGTCGTAGAGGCCCAGGACGGCGAGCAGGCCTTCGAGATTCTGGGCGGCGACGACCCGCCGCCGCTGGCGATCCTCGATTGGATCATGCCGCGGCTCACCGGCCCCGAGCTGTGCAGCCGCATCCGGGCCCACAAGCGGCCAGCCTACACCTACATCCTCCTGCTGACCTCCAAGGCCCAGCGCCAGGACCTGATCGAAGGCATGAGCGCCGGCGCCGACGACTACCTCGTCAAACCCTTCGACCACCCCGAGATGGAAGTCCGCCTGCGCGCCGGCCGCCGCATCATTGACCTGCAGGCCGAGCTGATGCAGATGCAGGAGGCGCTGCGCGAGCAGGCCACCCGCGACGCCCTGACCAAGTGCTGGAACCGCGCGTCGATCTTCGACATCCTCACCAACGAGATCATCCGCGCCAACCGCGAGCGCCGGCCGCTGGGCGTCATCATGCTGGATCTCGACCACTTCAAGGAAGTCAACGACACCTACGGCCACGTCTGCGGAGACGAAGTGCTGAAGCAGGTGGTCAAACGCATCGCGTCGTCGATGCGCTCCTACGACGCCATCGGGCGCTACGGCGGAGAGGAGTTCGTCTGTGTTCTTTCCGGCTGCGGCGAGCAGTCCGTGTGCGGCAATGCCGAGCGCATGCGGGCGACGGTGGAAAGCGCGCCCATCGAGTGGCAATCCGAGCGCATCCGCATGACCGCCAGCTTCGGCGCGGTCGCCGGGATCCCGCCCTCCGACCTGACGGCCGATCAGTTGATCCGCATCGCCGACGAGGGCCTGTACCGCGCCAAGCGCGAGGGCCGCAACCGCGTCGTCTTCACGCCCTTCGGGGAGCCGCTCTAGCGGCCTTGCGGATAGCCGGCCGTTGAGCGCGACGCCTGCTTCGGCGGCACGGGCCTGTCCAGCCGGCTGAGCGTCGCGGCGTAGGCGCTCACACCGCGGTATAGCGCCTCGGCAATGCGCTGGCGCTGCTCCGGCGTCTTCAGCAGGCTCTCATCGTGGGGATTGCTGATGAAGCCGATCTCCGCCAGCACCGACGGCATGTTGGCGCCGATCAGCACCACGAACGGCGCCTTCTTCACGCCGCGATTGCGCGTCACCCCGCTGAGCTTGTTCCACGTTCCGTACAACTCGCGCTGGATGCGGCTGGCGAACTCGCTGGACTCAGTGACTTTCTCGCTCAGGGCGATCTTCTTCAGCAGATCCTCCAGCTCGTGGATCGACTGGCCGGTGCTGGCGTTCTCCCGCGCCGCCAGATCCAGCGCTTCCTTCGAGGTTGTGAAGCTCAGGTAGTAAACCTCCGAACCCGAAATCGCCTTGTAGGGCGAGGAATTGGCATGCAGCGACAGGAACAGGTCGGCTTCGGCCCGGTTGGCGATCGCCGTGCGTTCCTCCAGCGGCACGAAGACGTTGGTCGCGCGCGTGTAGACCACCTCGGCGCCCATCCGCTCCTCGATCAGCGCGCCCAGCCGTTGGGCCACGTCCAGCACCAGGTCCTTCTCCAGCAGTCCCGTCGGCCCGCGCGTGCCTTCGTCGTGGCCACCGTGCCCGGGATCGATCACCACGCGCGACAGCTTCAGGCCCAGCGCCCGCGTCAGCGACCGTCCGCCGCCTGAATTGCGCGCTGCCGGAACGGGCTTCGAGCCCTCCGATGATTCGGGCTCGGGCGCGGGCTTGGCCGCCTCGGCCAGGGTCGATTCTGGCGCTGGCGCGAGTACGGGCTTCTTCGCCGTCGTGGCAGCTGCCGGCGTCGGCCTGGTTTCGGGCTTCGTCGTTGCCGCTACGGTTGATTCCGGCAACGTGCCGGGCGCGGGTTTGGCCGACGTCGTCGGCTTGGATGCCGGTTTCTCCGCCGCCTCCGCCGGTTGCGTTCCCTTCGATAGACTCGGTTCGGCCAGCATCGGAGCAGGCGCGGCCGGCTCGACCGGATTGGCCAGCACCACTGCCGCCCGTGGCGGCTCGGACGCCCCGGGCTTCGCCGCGGCGGGAGCCTGACGGGTCTCGAAGCTCGGAGCCTCCGGTCCGGCCGGTGCGGGCCGCTCCGCCGCCTTCGGAGCCGGTTTTGAAGCAATCGGGATCCTGGGCCGGACCTCGAAGCTCAGCCGCACCGGATCGGTGAGCACGCTGACCTCGACGCTGGCGTCATCCTCCAGTTCCAGCACCACCCGGGCAACGCTCGGACTGAACTGTGCCACCCGGATCTGGCTCACCACACCGTCGCCCACTGGAATCACGTGCGTGCCCCGGCCGGGGATCTGAACTCGCGTTTCCGGCAGGTCGAAGAAGACTCGCGGCGGGTTGCCGACGCTGCCCTTGCGCGGCGTGACGGCTGCATCCAGCTCCACTGTGATAGTGGTTGAATGCGGGGTGGAATAGAAGCGCACTGCGCGCAGGCCCACCGGCCTGGCGGCGGCGGGACAACTCGCCGCGCCCAGCAACATGGCTAAGGCGGCGGCGCTCGCAGTCACCACACGCTTCCAGGTTCCGCCGGAACCGTGCTGCGCCGGGCTGGCCTGAGGGCGTGCGCTCACTTCCGGAATCAGTCGGCCCTCCTGTTCAGCGCGTTCTGAGGAAAATCCGCCCTTCGCTGTCCACGTAGGCCTCCACGGGGCGCGCGCCGGCCTCTTCGGGCGGCGCCGCGGCGCTGGCCGCCGGCGGCGCGGGCGTCTGCTGACGGGCCGCGCCCAGGGCTTTTCCGACCCGCGACACGTAGTTCACCGTCTCGCGATACGGCGGCACGTCGCCGTAGCGGATGACCGCCGATTCGCCGGCATTGTAGGCCGCCACCGCCAGCCGGTCGTCTCCGAACATGTCCAGCAGGTACTTCAGGTAGGTGACGCCCGCCTCGATGTTCTCGCGCACGTCGAATGAGTTGGTCACGCCGAATCGCCGCGCCGTCGAGGGGATCAATTGCATCAGGCCCTCGGCGCCCTTGGGAGAAACCGCCAGCGGATTGTAGTTGCTCTCCACGCGAATCACCGAGTCCACCAGCAGCGGATCGATCCCATGCCGTCCCGCGGCCTCATCCGCCAGTTTCCGCAGCGCCTGCGGCGCGATGGCCGGCTGGCCTGCGCCCGCAGCGGCGTCTTTGGAATCGGCCGCCGGCGCCACCACGACTTTCCGCACCAGGCGGCCGCTGCGCTTATCCGCCCGCACCACGCTTTCCGCTCGCACAGTGGCACTCTGCTCCGCACTCGCGCTTGACTGCGCACCAGCCGCCGGCACCACCGCCAGCCCCACCCAGGCGCAACAAATCCATCTCAACTTGTTTTTTAAATTATACGGCATGTCGGGACGAGTTCTAGTACTAAAATGCCGGTCCAGGCCGCGGCCCCTTGCATCCTGCTCCGATTCTCTCATGCCGCCGCGCCTCCCATGCCGCGCCGCGGCGGCTCAATCGCCGCTTGAACGGGCCCGCTGTGCTGGCACAATGGAGGGTGGACCCGGCCCCCGCCACGCGGGACCGCCGGCGCCGCACCGGGGATTGCGACATGCAGGACGATAATCCGCATTACATCGAGTTCCGGCATGTCTATAAGACGTTCGACCGGCCTGTTTTAGTCGATTGCAACTTCCATCTCGACCCCGGCCAGACGCTGGCCGTCATCGGCCGCAGCGGCGTCGGCAAGAGCGTCTGCCTGCAGCACATCATGGGCTTCCTCAAGCCCGACGCCGGCCGCATCATCGTCGCCAACCAGGACATCACCGACCTCGATGAGACGCAATTGCGCCCCATCCGACGCAAGGTGACCATGGTTTTTCAGAGCGGCGCGCTGTTCGACTCGCTCACCGTCGGCGAGAACATCCTGTTTTCCCTCGAATTGCGCCCTGACTACGACTACGAGAACCGCATGGAGGTGGTCCGCGGCCTGCTGGCGATGGTCGATCTGGCGGACTACGAGGAGGCCTACCCCGGCGACCTCTCCACCGGCTTCCGCCGCGCCGTCGCCATCGCCCGGGCCCTGGCCGCCCAGCCCGAGTGCATCCTCTACGACGAGCCGACCACCATGGTCGACCCGATCATGTCCGAGCACATCGGCAACCTGATGCTGCGGCTCAAGAGACAGCTCGGCCTGACCTCGGTCGTCGTCACCCACGAGTTGGACCTGATGCGCAAGGTGGCCGACCAGGTGGCGTTCCTGTACCGCGGACAGGTCGTCTATTTCGGCCCCGTCGGCGGACTCGAGCAGTGCGACCATCCGCACGTCCAGGAGTTCCTGCGCATGGACCACCTCGATTTCAGCGGAAAGAGCCTGAGCGCAGTCGATTGATCCGCCCCACCAGGCGGTCCCACAAAGAGGGCGCGCGCGTTTCGGTCTCCGCCGCGGGCGCGCTGGAAACCTTGCGCGCCGGTGGCGTGTACCACGGCGCCGGCGGCTCGGCCGGCGTGCGCGCCGCGACCCGTGCGCGGTAGCTCTGCAGCGCGTAGTCCCGTTTCACCGTCCGGCCGTCCTTTTCCACGGCCCAGGTCGTGAACCCCGTCACCGCGCCGCCCTTCCGGACCAGAGTCACCGGCCCGGCGCCCCGCACGCCGCGCTCAATCCAGGAGGTCTCATAGCGGTGGTGGCGCGTGCTCCAGTTGAAGATCCGCAGGGAGTCGAACGCGCGGTCGCGCGCCCCCGCCGATTGCGCCGCCCACAGCCACACCGTCTTGTCGACGCCCGCCTGCCGGTCGTGCACCGTTCCGATATCGAAATAGGCCACGATGCGCGCCCGCTCGGCGTACTGCGCCACCTCGTCCGGGATGGAGCTGTAGAGCAGCCGGTCGAGCACCCAGCCGCAGCGCCCATCCGCGGCCCGCACCAGCGTCCAGTCGTCCAGCACCGGCGGCGTCGGCGGGGGTTCATTGGGCTTCTCCCCAGGCAGATGGTCCTGCGTGTAGCCCGACAGCAGCAGCCAGTCGTCGGGCACGGGCGGGGGCGGGCCCGGCGGAGGCGGCGGAATGCGCGGCGGTTCTTTCTGCTTGCGCACGATCTTGGGCCGGAAGGCGTCCTCGTCCAGCAGCGGCGGCGGATCCCACGGCACGCGCTCCACCCGTTGATGGGCCATCACTTCCACCGTTTGCTGGGGTGGAATCTGGTAATACGCCGGCGCCTGGCGATATGGCGCGGTATGCGCGCTGAGCGTCTCCAGTACCGTCGCCTGGCCCAGCGGCGGCGCCTTCGCAGCGCTTTCCTGCAGCGCCAGGAACTCGGCCCGCGCCTGCGCCGACAGCAGCAGCCGCGAATCGGTCCAGCCCTCCACCCCGGAGCCCGCCCGAACCTTGACGAATCGCCGCCGCCGCGCGATCAGCTCCACCCGCTCGCCGTGCAGCAGCACGCCCGACACCGGCGAGCGCAGGTTCAGCTCCTTGCGGATCTGCACCGCCGACGGACCCACCCACGCTTCGCCTACGCTCCTTTGCCGCTCCCCCTCCGGCCCGCACGCCGCGAGCACCGCCAGCGTCCCCACGAGCGCCAGCCGGATGAGGACTTGACCCCGCCACGGCGCACGCCGGCCCTGGCGGGCGTTCGCGCCCGGCTGACCGATAGGCTGCGTCGGTGAGAGATTCATGGCAACTTCGGGCCGCGGCAGCGAGTGGCGCGGCAGCGAGTGGCGCGGCTCGGGAGTCGCATGAACGGATTCTTGCCTGGCGCCGCGCCGCAGGCCGGTCCCTTCGCCTCCAGGATAACAACCCGCCCCTGGCGGCCTTCAGCCCATCATTTCGCGGATCAGCTTTTCCATCCGCGTGATGCCCTGGTCGAGCTGATTCATGCTGGCGGCATAGGAGATCCGCACGTGGGCCTCCGTGCCGAACGCTTCGCCCGGCACCACCGCCACGTGCGCCTTGGCCAGCAGACGCTCCGCGAACTGCATCGGCGTGGAGGCGCCATTCATCCGCAGCACGCCCGACACGTTGGGGTAAGCGTAAAACGCGCCGCGCGGCTCGGCGCACGTCACGCCCGGCATCGCCCGCAGCCGCTGGATCACGAAATCGCGCCGCTGCCGGTACTCCTTGAGCATCGCCTCCACCGAATCCTGCGGCCCGGTCAGCGCCTCTATCGCCGCCTTCTGCGCGATCGAGGTCGGATTGGAGGTGGAATGCGATTGCAGCTTGATGATCGCCTGGCACACGCCGGCGGGCGCCAGCGCGAATCCGATGCGCCAGCCCGTCATGGCGTAGGTCTTCGACAACGACCCCGCCACCACCACCGTATCCTTCATCCCCGGCATCGCCGCCACCGAATACGGCTCGCTGTCGTACACGAACCGGCAGTAGCATTCGTCCGTCATCAGCCACACGCCGCGGGCGCGCGCCAGTTCGGCGATCTTCTCGAACTCCCGGCGCTCCACCAGCGCCCCCGACGGGTTGCACGGCGAGTTGATGATGATCAGCCGCGTGCGGTCGGTGAGCGCGCGCTCGATCTGCGCCGCCGTCACCGCGAAGCCGTTCTCCTCCCGCGTGTCGACGAAAACGCACACTCCGCCGGCATAATTCACGACGTCTTTGTAGGTCACCCAGTACGGCGCCGGGATCACCACCTCGTCGCCCGGGTTCAGCAGCCCCTGCGTCAGGTTGAAAATAGCGTGCTTGCCGCCCACGGTCGCCACGCACTCGTGCACCCCGTAGTCGGTGCCGTAGTCGGCGCGGTGCCGGTCGCAAATCGCCTGCCGCAGCTCCTGGATGCCGTGCATCGCCGTGTAGCGCGTGAAGTTCGCCTCCAATGCCGCCACCGCCGCCCGTTTGATGTTGTCCGGCGTCGGAAAGTCCGGCTCTCCGACCCCGAAATCGATCACGTCCACGCCCGCCCGGCGCAGCTTCTCGGCCTCCGCCGACACCTTCGCCGTGGTGGATACGCCGATCAGGGATATGCGATCCGATTGAGGTCCGGCGTCCTGCATGAACTCCTTATTCCCCTATCCCTTACGGTTCCTGGGGGAGAATCCTCTGACGCAGCCGCGCTTCCACCGGCGGGGGGACCAGATCAGTGATATTGCCGCCCAGGCTGATGACCTCCTTCACAATCCGGGAGGATATGAAGGAATAGGCCTCTCCTGCCATCATAAACACAGTTTCGATCTCCGGCGCCAGTCTTCGGTTCATTAGAGCCATTTGTAATTCATATTCATAATCAGAAATGGCCCTTATACCACGCAGGATCACTGATGCGCCCTTGCGGTAGGCGTAATCCACCAGCAGGCCGTCGAAACTGTCCAGCTCCACGTTGGGCATGCCGCGCACCACCTCGGCCAGCATCTCCAGCCGTTCCTCGACGCTGAACAGCGGCTCCTTCTGTTCGTTCCTGAGCACCGCCACGATCAGCCGGTCGGTGATCCGCGCCCCGCGCTGGATCAGGTCCAGATGGCCGTTCGTGATCGGGTCGAAGGAGCCGGGGTAAACCCCCACAATCTCGGATCGGGTCTGGCTCAAGCAATGCCTCCTCGGGCGTCGGTCCGCCAATTCATCCCTTCATGGTACGCCCACCCCGCGATTTTGCGTCTTCCTCCCAATGCCCGCTAGACCGCCAACTTCCGCGCGGCCGACCTTGCGCGAGTGAGCAACACACTGGGCTTAGGCTTGTCGCATAATGCGGATATGGAAAAACCGCTGAACCTCCTCGCTGCTGCAGGCCTTGCTCTTGGCGGGGTGTTTGGGCTGCTTGGCACCTTTGTCACAGAACGAAATCTGCAGGCGGCTTCTTGGGCGATCGACGGCGTCGGCTTGGTCGTCGCTACTGCCTTGCTCGCATTGCTGTTGTTCAGAAGGGGGAATGACATCGTCGCCGCCGGCTTTGTCGTTTTCGCGATCGGGGAAGGCGTCATGCTTGCCGGTACAGGGACGACCCTCGCA
>Ga0074045_10002807_pt1 | contig 15946 bp, 10 predicted proteins | sample BogForMeECP23OM2_FD_94442 | JGI IMG/M metagenome (GOLD analysis project Ga0074045, IMG submission 94442) | Bog forest soil microbial communities from Calvert Island, British Columbia, Canada - Bog Forest MetaG ECP23OM2 | ecosystem: Environmental > Terrestrial > Soil > Wetlands ...
AGGCCGATCCGTCTCATCCATCGCTACGTTTTAAGAAAGTCGGCAGATATTGGTCGGCGCGCGTAAACCCATGGGTAAGGGCCTTAGCAATCGAGAGTGGCAACGACGTCGTATGGTTTTGGGTTGGAACTCACACCGAATATGAGCGCCTTATCAAGAAGGGCTAACCAACTACCGGATCCGACGTCTCCATCTGTCACGCCTCCTGCTTGTGCAGGAGGCGCGCCATCCGTCGCCGCGGATCATTAGGACGTTAGCCCTTCATGAAGCTTTTCATTTCAACGGCGCTACTGATTTCGGTGTTCCTTTTTGGATGTAACGCAGGCTCGATGACCGAGTATCGGGAAGATCCTAAGTCAGGTCAGCTGGAGGCAGTGCGCTACTCCAAGTACTATGATGATGGCGATTGGGCGATTTCAGGTAAGATTGGCATAAGTGTATTGGTCGACCACGAGAAACGAGAGATACCTGGAGTTTATCAGGCTGAACAAAGCGTGGGGGCTCTAGGACCCGATGACATGAAGGCTGTAGGCAAGGTCACCCTCTATGTCTGGAATGTCCTCATGATAGACGAGTCGATCAGAGTTCGGAGCCTCGTTGTAAATGGGGTGCCAATTGAAACCAAGGGCAACTTGGTGCTTCTGCATCCTCACTCTCGAACTGGATCGAACGTGGGTTCCGTACCGATTTTTAACTACGGCAAGGAAATTCCGGCGTCGGTCGTATTCGAGGTGAATGGGCAGGTTGGAAGCCTAAGACTCACGTTGCACCGTAGGACATATGACGAGTTGCAGAAGTTCTTTGGCCCTGGCGGAAGACCTCCATATCCATGGGCTAACCAACTACCGGATCCGACGTCTCCGTCTGTCACGTCTCCTGCTGGTGCAGGAAGCGCGCCATCCGTCGCCGCGGATCATTAAGACGTTAGGCCACGAGACGGTTCAATTTCATATGAACGTTCAAGAACAAATCAAAAAGTATATTACCAGCCAATCTGAGCCAAAACGAAGTGACATGCAAGAGTTGCACCGGCTCATACTTCAAGTGTTACCAGCATCAAAATTATGGTTCTTGGATGGCAAGAACAGCGAAAACAAAACTGTTTCCAATCCTAATATTGGATATGGATTTCACACCATCAAATATGTTGATGGAACAGCGAGAGATTTTTATCAAATTGGTTTAAGTGCAAACAAAACCGGAATCTCTATTTATATAATGGGTATCAAAGATAAGACATATTTGGCCAAAACTTATGGAAAGAAAATAGGTAAGGCTAGCGTAACCGGATATTGCATTAAGTTCAAAACTCTAAAAGACATAAACATTGATATACTTGAAGCGGCAATAAGACATTGGGTTGACCATGTGGCCTAACCAACTATCGGAACCGCCGCTTTCCTCAGGCGCGGCTCCTTCGGGGCAGGAGCCGCGCCATCGTTAGCGCGGTTCACTAGGACGTTCGGCGACCCATATCCGGTCTTTAGCTTGACCTTATCTGAAGTGCTACTTAAGTATCACTCATGAAGACCGAACTCGTGACTACGTTGAAAAGGCGGGCGACAGCAATTATCGCGGATTTGCAGAGCGAACGGGACCCTATTCTCATTACGCAGCACGGTAAGCCGGCAGCATACTTGGTAGACGTTGCTTCGTATGACGAATTGAATCGCCGCCTATCTGTTGTTGAGGGCATTGCGCTAGGGGAACAGGCAGTCCGAGAGGGGCGTGTTCACACTCAAGCTGAGGCTAAGCGACGCCTTTCGAAATGGCTAAGGTAGTATGGTCGGCGCCGGCGTTGTTACAGCTTGAATCGATTGTCGACTTCATTGCCCTAGATAAGCCTGAGGCTGCTAGTGCTGTCGCGGCTAGAGTTATCGACACAACGGACCATTTAGAGCGATTCCTGCTTCTCGGTCGGCCAATAGAAGAATTCGCGCACAAGAACTATCGTCAGGTCTGGATCAAACCATGTTGGCTCTATTATCGTGTCGAGGAAGGCAACGTGCATATTCTTCACGTACGCAGAGCTGAAAGACCTCTGAGGATCGAAGACCTAATCGCTGACGACAAATGAGCATGCCGAACCAACTACCGGATCCGACGTCTCCGTCTGTCACGCCTCCTGCTGGGGCAGGAGGCGCGCCATCCGTCGGCGCGGATCATTAGGACGTTAGACATCAAAGCTCACAGGTCTTCGGGGCTCAACCCAGTATGGCGAGCGATCCTAGGGAGCATCCGCGGTCCGATTTCCTCACCGTCATGAAACGCAAAGACATAATCAGGCCATCCTTCGCATTCCAGGACCCTATGCGAACCGCTCTGTCTCTTAACCCGCCAGCCGATGCGAAGCAGGGCAGCCAATACAATCTTCGCCTTACGGGCGCCCCACACGCTCATGCCGGCACTGAAAAGACTTCTGTGATCTGGGGGACCGATTCGCCATGCTCCAACCTGTCGGCCAAAATTCGCAGTACCAAAGCCTCAGCTCTAGCGACTGCTTCGGCCCGCGTCTTTCCGTAAGCCATAGCCCCCGGCAAGCTCGGTATTTCGGCTATCCAGCGGCCGTCGCTTTCTTGTTCAATTTCCACCTTCATAACGCTAGGGTGCCCATGTCCTTGTTCTGAGCAAGTGGGTTTTAGTCTTACCCAGCAAGAATGATGTCTAACCAACTACCGGATCCGAAGTCTCCGTCTGTCACGCCTGCTGCTGGGGCAGGCGGCGCGCCATCCGTCGCCGCGGATCATTAGGACGTTAGGTGCAACCGGCTCCACGGGCACGACGAGCAGCCCCGCTCCCTCAATGGACTTGAACCGCCTCGCGAATATTTCAAGCCGTGCCATGGTCGGGACCGATGCAGACGTGGAGATCGCCGGGTTTGTCGTCTCCGGGCCCCATGGAAGCACCGAGAACGTCCTCATCCGCTGCGTTGGTCCGGCCCTCTCGCAGTTCGGCGTCAGCGGAGCCCTCGCCAATCCCGTTCTGACGCTGTTCGATTCCGCCGGCAACCTTGTCGCCACAAACGCGGGCTGGAGCACCAACTTGAACGCGATGCAGATTGCCGCCGCGATCCAGGCGGCGGGCGCCTTCGCCCTTCCGCAGGGCAGCACGGACTCGGCGCTGCTGGTGGGACTGGCTCCCGGCGCCTACACGGCGCAGGTTACGGGCCTCAACGGCACAACCGGCGTGCGTTGGCCGAGATCTACGAGATGAAAAACGGAATCCCAAGGCTCATAAACTTCTCCACGAGAGCCTCCGTGGGCACCGGTTCAAACGTCGAGATAGCTGGAATCGACATTTCGGGCACGCAACCGGCAAATGTCCTGTTGCGCGCGGTCGGGCCGACGCTGGGACAGCTGGGCGTCTCAGGCGCGCTGGCTCAGCCCTCCCTCAGGGTCGTCGATTCCTCGGGGAACACGGTCGCCTCAATTGCCGGGTGGTCGAACAATCCAAACGCGTCCCAGATTGCCTCAACGGCGCAGGCTGTCGGTGCCTTCACGCTGCCGAGTGGAAGCGCCGACTGCGCTCTCCTGCTAACCCTTCCGCCAGGAGCGTATACGGCCGTCGTCTCAGGTGTCGGTGGCACGAGCGGGGTTGCATTGGTCGAGGCATACGGGGTGCAATAACCCGCGGCTTCGATAGGTCATTAATGGGTTGCTATGATGGAGGTTACGCACGATCCCTCATCGGTATAAGAGCATGCTTCGGTATCTCGCCACCGCGTTGATCTCGATCTCTGTCCTCGCCGGGCATTTCTTAGCTGCGGCGTCGGCCAGCCCCGACAAGCCAAACGAGCGGATAACGATCTCGGACGGGAGGTTCATGGTTGGGAGCGACCAAATCTGGATAAACGGCGCCAACACTCCGTGGCATAACTGGAACGACCTGGGCGGTGATTTCGACCCGGGCTGGTGGAACACCCACTTTCAGTTGCTCCACGATAGCGGAATCAACGCCACCAGGATCTGGATCTCGTGCAGCGGAGACGTCGGAATCGAAATTGACGAGAATGGGCATGTCTCCGGCGCGACACCGGCCTACTGGGCCGACCTCGCGCGCCTCTTCGACATTGCCCGAGAGCACGGGGTGTACGTCCTGGCGACCCTGATGTCGTTCGATAACTTCAATTCCGGGCATCATAATTTCAAGAAGTGGCGAAGGTGGATAGGCACGGATGAAGGGATAGACTCATACATCAAGAATTACCTGCATCCTCTGTTGGAGCGCCACGGGCGCGCGCCGCGCCTTTGGGCAATTGACCTCATGAATGAGCCGGAGTGGGTGTTCGAGAACCCCGAGGACGGAAAGATCCCGTGGGGGAGGCTTCAAAGCTATTTCGCGCGGGCGGCCAGCGAGATCCACCGCGAAAGCGAGACGTTGGTAACGATCGGCATGGCGATGCCGAAGTACAATAGCGACGTCGCAAAGTCGGCGCAGGGGAACAGGGTGGGCGACGCATCATTGCGCTCTGTGTTCGGCGATCCGGGCGCGCGATTGGATTTCTATTCCACCCACTACTACGACTGGTGCGGGCCGATATGGGGCAATGCGCCACACCTGTCGCCGAAAGCTTACGGGATGCCGACCGACAAGCCGTCCATTATCGGTGAATTCCCCGCGCACGGAACCAGGGGTCAAACCGTTACCGGTGACTACGAAAGCGCGTTCCAAAACGGCTGGGAGGGCGCGATGGGTTGGTCCTCCAACTCGGTGGACAGTAATGGAGGAATCTCGGAGCTTGGAGAGGCAACTCTGGCTTTCGAGCGGCGCCATGCCGGTCTGGTCCACGCCGGAGGAGCCAGATGAATGGCCCGACCGAGGCAGCGTCGCGCCGATCAGCCGTCACATGGCCCCGGTCCCGCATCAAGAACGCCCTGGGATGGCTTCCCGCAAGGCCTGCGGTCCGGCGACTGGCGTCCGCGGCGCTCCACACCTTGAAGCGCCGCAGACGGCTATCCCTTTCCGGCGGCCACGGCCGCCTCACCCTTAAAGAAGCGCTTTTGGCGCCGGAGGTTGCTTTCGCGTCGGACAAAGAAGACGTCTACCTGAACTTGCGCCTGGTCGGTTCTCCGGAAGACGCTACAGAACTCGTAGGTTGCAAAGCCAGCGTCGTCCATGAACCTGACCACTTCGGCAAACAGGGGCGCGCCGTCGTTGAAGGGGAGCAGCGACGCCTCAAGGATTGCAACCTCGGCCCGGCGAAGGATCTCACCCCCGCCCTTCAGAACCTCGATCTCATATCCTTGGACATCTAATTTTATGAGCGCGCTGTCCCCCACGGACTCGCCTGCGAGGAGGCTGTCGAGCGTATCCATCGGCACCTCTATGGCCTTCGTCTGATACACCGTCAGATCCTTCAGGACGCCCGTGCCAGTGCCATGCTGGAACAGCCTCACGTTGTCGCGGTGCTCCTGGCCCAACAGCCTTATGTAATGCTTCGCGGTCGCCCCAACCTTTCGGGCAGCCTCCTCAAGCGGCCTTTCGCTCTCGGGATTGGCGTCGATCATGTAAGCGGGCACCCCGGGCCACGTACGGCAGGCCAGTAGACTCCATTCACCCCCGCATGCGCCGACGTCAATGATCGCGCTCGGCCTAAAGCCATTGCTCTTCAGGAGGCCGAGCCCGGATTCGACCGTGACGCATTCGAGGGCCAGGCGCGCGCGCAAACTGAATGGCAGGAGTCGAATCCCAGCCTTGGCGATTGAAATGAGTAATGACATCCAGGCGAGAGCCCAAGCTGGGAACGGGTCGCGGGCCGTGCGAGAACAAATCCGCAGTCTACCGTCTGGGCGGGACGGGGGCCAAGGGTTGGCGGACCCGGCGATTACAACCCATCCACCGTCGGCCATCGCCAGATTTCATTTCGCGCCCCGGTCCGGGGGAAACTCGCATTCGAGCCATGATCAAGACCTGCCGAGACCCTGCCCGGATCGCTGCGGCATACCCGCTAGTCCAAACGGGGCGATATCAGGCTGGTTTCCGCTCCCTGCGAATTGCAGCGAGGCCCAAAGCCGCGACCCCAATTACCGCGGCGTACATCCCGGGCTCGGGAATCGAAAGGTAACTGCCTGTGGGGTCGGGCAATATGAAGTCCTGGGCCGAGTCGCTGTGGAGCGAGTCGAGGTTGAGGGACGTCACGTTCGTAGCGTTCGCTACCGCTCTAAGGAGCGTGTCGGCATCTTGAACAAGAAGGCCGCCGCTATCGACGACACCGTTAATCTTGTCACTCGAAACATAGAAGCCGGAGACGGCTGGCCCCGGGTTCGTGATGTTGGCATAGGTGTTGGTCTCCGCGATCTGCCACGCCGCAAGCTGGAAGACCGCGCTGCTATAGGAGGCTCCGCTTCCACCCACGAGGGCAATCCCAAGGTTGATCGAAAGCGGGCTGCTGCTCGTGTAGCTTGGGAAGACGTAGCCGTAGAGCTTTTCGAGTTTCGTGGCCATGCCATTCCCGATGCCGGTAACGGGAACCCCGTCTATGGCGTCAATGGAGTTCGACGCCCTGCCCATGTCGCCGGACGTAATCGGCAGAATAGTATACGTCTGCGGACTCGAGATGCCGTAGCCCGGGGCATCCTGTCCCAGTTCGGTGCAGAACAGATTCAGCTGGCTCGGAAGGCCCGTGGCCACCTGGTCCGCAGGCGATATCGCGAATTCCTGAAGCGTGTCCGTTCCGGTCACAGACGCCGCGCTCTGGCTGCTCACGGCAGCATTCAGAGTCACCTCGACATCGGTCGCCCCAGTTCCGTTCGATTGAAGCACCGGTGTGGACAAAGTCACCGTTTGTGCAACTGCGAGAACGGGCAGCAGCGCTAGCGTCATGGCAATACGCTGTAATATTCGGGCCCGAGAAGCTGGGACATTCATAGTCTATTTACTTCTTACGTTGCCGAGAAGGACACTGGGCGCCGGCAGGTTCAACTCCGGTCCGGGCATCATTGTGTCGGCTGCGTTACGGCAGCGTAGTAATTGGGAGTCAGCGGCCGCTCGGGTAAGGAGGCTGCCGGCTCAGTGGTCCGCCCGGTGGATCATAACGACGCATGCCAGAATGATTTCCTGCTTCCGGGCCTGACTTCCAGTCGCATTGCTCCAGCTGGAGCGCCGTTGCCGTGCCGGGACCATGAGGATCAGAACCCGCACCCGCGAGGACTCGATACCCCGCACCGAGTCCGGCGTCGTCCTCGGGTGGGACCCGCTTCCGCAGCCGGAGCCACCCGTCGCGCAACAGCGTATCTAAAGCCCAACTACATCATCCCTGGATCTAGGTGTTCCGGGCCGCCCTGGCGGGAATGAACTTGAGCCCCACGATCAGCAGCGCCGCACCGAGTCCGACCAGCGCCCAGAGCGGCATCGCGGGGGCATCCGAGGCGGCTGGGGCAGGAATCGGCGTGAGCAGGTAGGACTTGCCGCCGCCATCCTGTCCGATGATCTGGCCGTTATCGTTGATGCCATAGGCGTATTCGAGGGAATCGCCATTTAGAGTAACCAGGGAATTCAGGTTGCTCATCTTCCCGCCGCCATAGACGAATGGCAGTGAGGATTGATCGCTGTTCGACCAGGAGTCGCCCACGATCACCCCTGAATCGTTGGTGCCGTAGGCTTCACTGCCGAAGTTGTAGGCACCGCCTAGAGTGCCGAGATCGGTCATAGCTCCATTGCTGTAGCTAAAGGCGTGCTGGGCTTCTCCACTCGTGTCCGACCAGCCGACGACCGTGCCCGAGTTGTCGATAGCCGTGGCTTGGGTGTTGGCGCCGCCGAGCCCGCCAAGAGCCGCCATCGTTCCGTTTCTGTAGCTGAACGCCTCCTGGGCGGAGTTTCCGGCCGAGTAAGACCAGCCCACGATCGTGCCCGAGTCGTTGATTGCCGTGGCTACGCTGTTTGAACCGCCGAGCGTGCCGAGATCGGTCATAACGCCGTTGCTGTAGCTGAAAGCATGGACGTGACCGCTGGCTGTGGCCGACTCCCCGACAACCGTCCCGGAGCCATTGATGCCATAGGCGTAGCTGAAGCCACCTCCAAGCGTGCCAAGATCGGCCATGGCGCCGTTGCTGTAGCTGAAGGCGTGGGTGGCACCGCCGGCCGTGGCCGATTCCCCGACAACCGTCCCCGAGGCATTTACACCATAGGCAACGCTGGAAGTGCCACCGAGTGTGCCAAGGTCGGCCATGACGCCGTTGCTGTAGCTGAAGGCATGGGTGGCGCCGCTGGATGTGAGGGAAGACCCAACGACGGTGCCAGAGCTGCTGATGGCATTGGCGTAGCAAGAGCCGCCGCCGAGCGTGCTCAGTCTTACCGCCGTGTAGGACTGCGCCTTGACGGTGGCAGAGCAGGCCGCGGAGATTGCCATGAAGGCGATAAGCTCGCGCGCGACACTAACGAAGATGGTTGTTGAAGCAGGCATGCGGAGGGCGCCCTACGCCGAGGTGACGGTCCGGGCGGCGTCAGTCAAGTTGTCCCAAGAATGACGGCTCAACATGCAAACTCGCAGAGGCTTAAGAATTAACGGGAATGTCACTCTCTCTTTAGGCGGTCGCTGCGGCCTTGTGCCGGCATTCCCGATAATGGGATGGCGCGTTCCCGCAATCGGGGAGCGATGGAAGGATGCGTTCGGCATTTAATGTGTTATTGATTATTTATAAAACACTTACAGTAGTCTTGTCCCCGTGGCATACCGTATGCATTTCTGAACCTAGAATCTGGCCCTCCGCATGCGCTTTGACCTAACCTACGCCATCCGCCAGCTGACGAAGAATCCGGGCTTCACGGCTGTGGCCCTTGTGACGCTGGCGCTGGGAATCGGGATAAACACAACCGCGTTCACGCTGGTGAACGTGATCCTCTACCGGATGCCCCCGTACCCGCAGCCCGGCCGGCTCGTGAGCGTCTATTCGACGACGTCGCAGGCGCAGTTTTCCCAGATCGCCCCGGCGAACGCCCGCGACGTCGTGCGCCAGGCGACGGTCTTCGAGCAGGCCACGCCGTGGTGCTGGCAGTACGGCGGCCTGGCCCAGCCCGGGAAGCCCGCGAATCGCGTGGTCGGACTTGCGGTCGCCGGCAACTTTTTCTCCACCATGGGAATCGCGCCGATGCTCGGCCGCGCGCTGGCTCCCGCGGATGATGCACCCGGGCATGGCGACGTCATCGTGGCCGGCGAGAGTTTCTGGAGGGAGAAGCTGGGCGGCGACCCAGGCGTGGTCGGCAGCGTCGTGCGGGTCGACGGCCGCCCGGTCACCATTGTCGGGATCGCGCCTGGCGCCATGCAGGACTTCGTCGGCTTCGGCCCGGTCGACTTCTACCAGCCCCTGGCCTACGGCGAGGACAACTGGCGGATCCGAGACAACGACTGGATGCGCTTCGTCGCCCGGCTGAAGCCGGGCGTGGGCCCCGCGCAGGCGAGGGCGCAGCTGGAGACGATCGCCGCGCGGCTGGCCCACGACCACCCGGAGACCAACGCGCGGCGGGGGCTGGCCCTGCTCCCGTACGCGGAGGGGCGCTCGGTCGGCACGGCCCCGATTCTCTGGACCGTCCTCGGGCTCATGCTCTTCGTGCTCCTCATCGCCTGCGTGAACCTTGCGAACCTGCAGCTCGCGCGCACGCTGACGCGGGTCCGCGAGTACGCCATCCGGATCGCACTCGGCGCGTCCCGGGCCCAGCTTGTCCGGCAGCTCCTAGCCGAGAGCGTCCTGCTGTCGGTGGCGGGCGGGGGCGTCGGGCTCCTCGTCGCCGTCTGGGGCAACAAGCTCCTCGGAAGCCGCGTCCAGCTTGGCGCCGATTCCACCGGCCTCGACATGCCGCTTGACCACCGGGTCCTGACCTTCACTTTCCTCGCGGCCGTCCTGACCGGGATCATCTTCGGCCTGGTGCCCGCCCTGATGGCCTCGCGCACCGACGTGAACGCGGCGATGAAGCAGGGCGGCCGGGGGGCCGCCGGCAGCCGCTCGCGGCACCGGCTGCGCCGGATGCTCGTGGTTGCCGAGCTGGCGCTTGCGCTCGCCTCGCTCGGCGGCGCGGCATACTTCGTCCGCGGCATCGAGCGCCTGGCCACCGCCGACTCCGGCTGGCAGACCGCGAACCTGGTGACCGGGAGCTTTGTGCTCCCCGTGAAAACGTATGCCGACGGGGAGCAGACCCGCGCCGTCGTCGACCGGATCCAGGCCGCGCTGGCCGGGCTTCCCGGCGTGGACAAGGTCGCCGTCTCGGGCTCGCTTCCCTTCGGCGGCAACTTCTCACATTCGGGCAAGTTCGTGATCGCGGGGCAGCCGCCGCCCACGCAGGGCCTTGAGCCGCTTGCGCTCGCCGAGCGGGTGACGCCGGGTTACTTCTCGACGGTCGGCATCCGCCTGCTCGAGGGCAGGGACTTCACGGCGGCCGACCGGCAGGACACGCGGCACGTCGCGATCATCAATGCCGCGATGGCTGCGAAGTTCTGGCCCGGGGGCGACTCCGTCGGCCACCGGATTGGCAGCGCGGACCCCAGGAATCCGGACTGGAAGGAGATCGTCGGGGTGGTGGGCGACATCAAGGCGCTCGGCAATGTCGCGCCCACGCCGTACCAGATGTACCGGCCGTTTGCCCAGGACACGGACCACTGGCTCACATTCACGGTCCACGTCCCGGGCGCGATCGGGGGGCTGCCCGAGGCGGCGCGCCGCGCGATCGCAGGCGTCGACTCCGACCTCGCGGTCTACCAGCTCGGTTCCGTGCAGACGATCGGCGACCTGTTCAACGCCAATCTGTACCTCATTGAGCACATGCTGACGATCGCGGCGGTCCTCGGCCTCCTGCTCGCCCTGGTGGGGATATACGGCGTGATCGCCAACCTCGCGGTCCAAAGGACCCAGGAGATCGGGGTCCGGATCGCCCTGGGAGCCGGGACGGGGGCGGTCCTCTGGCTGGTCCTGCGCGACGGCGTCCGCCTCGGCCTCGTTGGGACGGGCATCGGCCTCGTTCTTGCGTACGGCCTCAGCCGGGGCCTCACGGCGGTGATGCCCGGGATCCCGGGCAACGACAGCGCCATGATAGTCGGCCTCGCCGCGCTGCTGGTCGCCGCGACGACCCTCGCCTGCCTGGTCCCTGCGTTTCGGGCTACGCACGTCGACCCCGTGGAGGCGCTCCGCGCGGAGTAGCCCGAGCCTTCGCGATCGTTTCCGTCTGGCCTGACGCGGAGGAGGGTGGTGCGCCTGCCTGGGGGGTGTTGCCGCGGCGCACGATGGGGCGACGCGCATCGACAGCGTGCAACCGGAGGGAGGGCCGGGGCCGCGGATCCTCCTGGCTCCATGGCGTGTGATCCATGGCCCAGGGGCCTGAAGCAGGCGCTTTGAAACACGTGATGGGCATGCACGCGGTCGCCGGAATCCCGCGCCGTCTTCGGTTTTCGATTGGATTGAGGTTCCTTTGCTGTAAGCCGCATTGTCAGGTTATCAAGACGCCACGGGGCGCCCGACCGGTATGCCACGTCCCACGCTAAATCCACCGAGGACCATCGCGCTTGCCGCGCTGGTCTCCATGGCCTCCCTGCTCGCCTACCTGCCGGCGGTCTCGGGCCGTCTTATCTGGAACGACAGCGACTATGTGACGGCGCCCCCTCTGCGCGCGCTGAGCGGCCTTGTCCGCGTCTGGATCCAGCCGGGGGCGACGCAGCAATACTATCCGCTCCTTCACAGCGCGTTTTGGGTGGAGCACAGGCTCTGGGGGGAGCACGTGCTCGGGTATCATCTCGTAACCCTGCTCTGGCACGCATGCTCCGCGGTGCTGCTGGCGCTCGTCCTGCGCCGGCTTTTCGCCGGCGACCGGGCGCAGCCGCAGGATGAGGGAGCTGGATGGGCGGCCGCCTTTCTGTTCGCGCTGCACCCGGTGAACGCCGAGTCGGTGGCCTGGATCTCGGAGCAGAAGAACACGCTCTCCCTCGCCCTCTACCTCTCGTCGGCGCTGGCCTACCTTCATTTTGACGAGACCAGGCGCCCCCGGACGTATGTCGCGGCGCTGGCGCTCTTCGTCCTTTCACTCCTCTGCAAGACAGTCACGGCGACGCTTCCCGCCGCGTTGATACTGATGTTCTGGTGGAGGAGGGGCCGGCTCGATTGGCGGCGGGATGTGGCGCCGCTTGTCCCCTGGTTCGTCCTTGGCGCGGCGGCGGGGCTGTTCAGCAGCTGGGTCGAGAGGACCTACGTCGGCGCGCAGGGCGCGGATTTCAACACACCCGCATTGGAGCGGGTGCTCATCGCCGGGCGCGCCATCTGGTTCGATCTGGGGAAGCTCATCTGGCCCCTCGGCCTTAACTTCGTCTATCCGCAGTGGAAAGTGGACCCCCTGCAGTGGTGGCAGTGGCTATTCCCCGCCGCGGTCCCCGCAGTCGCAGCTGCGCTCTGGGCCCTTCGCCTGCGCAGCAGGGGCCCCTTGGCCGCCTTCTTGTTCTTTGTCGGATCCCTCTCTCCCGCGCTCGGCTTCGTCGACCTCTACGGGGCGCGCTATTCGTGGGTCTGGGATCACTGGCAGTACCTGCCGGACCTCGGCCCCCTGACGCTCATCGCCGCGGGCCTGGCCGCGGGCTGGCGTCGGCTGGTGCCGCGCCTCCGCTGGCTCGGCTCGGGGCTGCTATTGGCGCTTGCCGCGCTGCTTGGCCGGCTCACGTGGTCCCAGTGCGGGATGTACCACGACGACCAGACGCTGTACGTCACGACCCTCGCGCAGAATCCGGGAGCCTGGATGGCGCACAACAATCTCGGCCTGATTCTTTCCAAGACACCCGGCCGCCTCAGTGAGGCCATCGCTCACTATGAGGAGGCGCTGCGCCTGAAGCCTGATTTCGCCGAGGCGCACGACAACCTGGGCAACGCGCTGTCTGCGCTGCCCGGGCGGCTGGGCGAGGCCGTCGCCCAGCATGAGGAGGCGCTGCGCCTGAGGCCGGGCGACGCGCAGGCGCACAACAACCTCGGCCTCGCCCTGGCGAGGATGCCGGGAAGGCTCAATGACGCCGTCGCCCAGTACGAGGCGGCGCTGCGCCTGAAGCCGGGTTACGCCGAGGCGCACGACAACCTCGGGAACGCATTGGCGCAGATGCCCGGGCGGCTCAATGACGCCTTTGTCCACTATCGGGAGGCCGTCAGGCTGGATCCGGGCTCAGCCGCGGCTCACAACAATCTGGGCAACGCCTGGATGCAGATGCCCAACGGAGTGAATGAGGCCGTTTCGCAGTTCGAGGAGGCTCTGCGCCTCGATCCGGGGTTCGCCGACGCGCACAACAACCTGGGCAGCGCCTTGGCGGGGATTCCCGGGCGGCTGGTCGACGCCGTCGCCCAGTACGCGGAGGCGCTGCGCCTGAAGCCTGATTTCGCAGAGGCGCATTACAACCTGGGGCTCGCGCTGGCAAAGATGCCAGGGCGGCTCGACGGCGCCATCGCCCAATACGAGGAGGCCCTGCGTATCAGGGCCGATTTTGCCGAGGCCCATTTGGGCCTCGGCAACGCCTGGTCGACCATCCCGGGCAGACTAGGCGACGCGGTCGGCCAGTACGAGGAGGCCCTGCGCCTCAGGCCGGGCTACCCGCAGGCAAACGCCCGCCTTGGCGCACTCCTCTGCCGGATCGGTCGGGTCCATGACGGGATGGAGCGCCTCAGCGCAGCGATCCGCGCCGCGCCGGATTTCGCCGAGGCGCATTTTGCCCTGGGCGCCGCCCTGCTGGAAACCGGGCGGAGGGACGAGGCGATTGCCGAGTTCGAAAAGGTCCTGCAGCTGCGGCCGGGGGATGGCTCGGCGCTCAGGATGCTCGAATCGATCCGGCGCTGACGTTCCACGGGTCCAGGCGGCCGGGCCGCCGTGGCCGGAGCCCCAGGAGGGGTGGCGCCGTCGAACCCGAATAGCCCGGGCGGCCGGCGCCTCAGGGTTTCGCTCCGATGGCAAACGCGTGGCCCACGACGGCGCCGATCCCGTAGTACTCCTGGGAGCCGGGCGCAAACACGAGGGGCCGGATCTTCTTGATGTCGGGATGACCGTCCTTGCGGAGCACCGACTCGTCCGCCTTCACGTCGAGAATCTCGCCCACGAACTGGGTATGGAGGCCGAGCTCGAACGTGTGGAGGAGCCTGCACTCAAGCACGAGCGGGAACTCCCTCACGTACGGGGCGTCCACCAGTTCGCTCCGCTCCGGCGTCAGGCGGGCGGCGGCGAACTTGTCGGCGCTCCTGCCCGTGGCGATGCCGAAGTAATCGGCCTGCCGGACATGGTCCTCCGACGGAAGGCTGATGGTGAAGGCCTTCCGGGCGACGATGTTGCCGTGGCTGTAGGTCGCCTTGCGCATGGACACGGCCACGCAGGGCGGCTGGGAGCAGCAAATGCCGCCCCACGATGCCGTCATCGCGTTGGGTTTGCCCTGGCTGTCGTAGGTTCCGACCACGAACACCGGCGTGGGGTAGGCCAGGGCCTTTGCACCTAGTGATTTCTTCATGCCAGGCGGGGAACCTATCAACGGAGGAGGCATGGGGCAAGCCCCCGGGCGGGGCGGCAAGGGGACAGACGAGGCCGAAACCGGCCTCTTTCGCCCCTCGCGCCTCGCTGCCCATCCTCAAATGGGCGAGCATCATGCCATTGGCCAAGACCCGACCCGGCGCGTAGGGCCCCGGTTTGGCGTTGCTAGGGAATCCGCCGTGCATAGCTTGGCCTGCCCATGGCCAATGCTTCAACGGGGCAGAATCCCGCCTCAAAGCCGGGTGCTGTCTTCTTGAGTTATGCCCGCGAGGACAACGTCGCGGCGCGGCGGATCGCCGAGGCGCTGCGGGGATTCGGAGTCGAGGTCTGGTTCGACCAGAACGAGCTGCGGGGCGGCGACGCGTGGGACGCGAAGATCCGCACCCAGGTCAAGGCCTGCGCCCTTTTCGTGCCCGTCATCTCGGCCACCACACAGGCCCGGGGCGAGGGCTATTTCCGGCGCGAGTGGAAGCTCGCCGTCGAGAGGACCCATGACATGGCGGAGCACATCACGTTCATCCTGCCCATCGTGATCGATGAGACGCCGGAGTCGGCCGCGTTCGTCCCCGACCAGTTCCGGAGCGTTCAGTGGACCAGCCTGCCGGGCGGCGTCCCGACGCCGCAGTTCGTCGAGCACGTGAGACAGCTGCTCGCGGCGCCCGGCCACACGCCTCCCCAATCCGCACCCAAGCCGGCCCCTTCCGCCGCGCGCCCCGCGAAGAATGGCCGCCATCTGGCGCTTCCCCTCGTGGCGGCTGTCGCGGTCGCCGCGGTCGGCGCCGCATTGTTTTTCGCCCTTCGGCCCGCCGAAAAGCCCCCGGCTGCTGCCGCGCAGCCGGCGCCGGCTGGCCAAGAGATCGACAGCAAGTCGATCGCCGTCCTGCCGTTTGAGAACATGAGCGAGGACAAGGAGAACAATGCGTTCTTCGCCGACGGCATCCACGAGGACATCCTGACGAACCTGGCGCTGATCCAGGAGCTGCGGGTCGTGTCGCGCACTTCGGTGATGGGGTACCGCTCGACTACGAAGCCGATCGGCCAGATCGGAAGGGAGCTGGGCGTCGCCTATGTCCTCGAGGGCAGCGTCCGGCGCGCCGGCAACAAGGTCCGCGTGACCGGGCAGCTGATCCGCGCCGCGGCCGACGAGCACATCTGGGCGAAGGCCTATGACCGCGACCTGACGGACGTCTTCGCGATCCAGAGCGAGCTGGCCCAGGAGATCGCCACCGCCCTCCAGGCCGCGCTTTCGCCCGAGACCCGCAAGCTCATCGAGCGCCGCCCGACGGAGACCCCCGCCGCCTACGACCTGTGGCTGAAGGCGCGCCAGATCGCCAACGCCGGAGGCCACACGCGCGCATCGATGAAAAGGCGGGAGGAGCTGCTGCTTGGCGCGGTCGATCTCGATCCGGGATTCGCGCAGGCCTGGGCGGACCTTGCGGTGTGCCATGCGCTCCACTGCTTCTGGAACTTCGACCACAGCGAT
>Ga0074045_10002810_pt1 | contig 15944 bp, 5 predicted proteins | sample BogForMeECP23OM2_FD_94442 | JGI IMG/M metagenome (GOLD analysis project Ga0074045, IMG submission 94442) | Bog forest soil microbial communities from Calvert Island, British Columbia, Canada - Bog Forest MetaG ECP23OM2 | ecosystem: Environmental > Terrestrial > Soil > Wetlands ...
TACCCAATGTTTCTTCCAGAGCGAATACCGACTTCATGCGCTGCTGGGCGGTAGGCTTAGGCGCCGAGGAGCGGAGCGGCGCAAACTGCGGCGGTGCGGCGACGCGCGCGGCCGGTGGGGGCGGCGCAGCCCGAGGCGGTGGCGGAACGTATGGTATCTCTGTGCGGGTAGGCATTAGCGGTACTAGTGGTGGTCGCGTTGCTGGCTCCGCCGGTCCAGCCGATTGTGGCGGACTTGCTGGCATTACTGGCGCGGCAGCATGGGGCAGGTTTGCGGGGAGTTCTGCCCGGTCAGGCTTTTGTTCATCGAGAATTTTATTGATGGGTTGCGCTTCGGGCTGGGACGCGGGCGCTGTCGGAATCGGTTTCGCGGGCGGACAGTTACTTACCCCTCCAGCATGAACCGTGCCGCACCAGGCACAGAATGAGGGTTGGGATCTCTTGTCAACAAACTGCGGTTTCTCGACAGTTGGCACCGCGGTGTGTACTGCCTTTGCCGGTTCCGCTGTGTGTACGGGTTGGGCTGAAGGCTTTTCCGCCTCGGGCGGTATTACGGAAGGCGCGAGCCGTAATACTTCTTCGTGAGATGGTGCAACCTGAGACGATGCGAGCGGAGAAGGCGCGGCCTGAATTGGCGCGGCCGCTTCCGCAGCCCGCGGAATGCCTGCCACTTGACGCCGGAGTTCGAGCAGTTCACGATGTAGCGCATCATTGCGCTCATTGCTCGCTTGCGTCACGTTCAGGAGATCCTGGCGGAGTTTGTGCTGCCGCCATAGGAGGTAAAGGCTCAATGGCGGTGTGGCGATGGCTAACAACCCGAACAGTACGAGTACGAGCCACAAGGTCGGCTCCACGATCGTCACTCCCCCGTATGTACGTGATCCTGTAAGCCTAAATAGTAGAACGTCCGGTAGCGCCAGTCTTGCACTTTATTCTCCTAGTGCAAACTCGGAAGTAACCAGCGTTCTGTGTGTTGTGACTGGAACGTAGACCCACTCCATGACAAGATGTGCAGAACTCGAGGATTTACATCTGCTTATCAAGGTTTCCCAATGAGCGAAGGTGTTTCTGCGACGCTGTCCGGGGTTCCGCCAACTGAAGCCACAGTGAACCCCGCCAGACCCGGTGTGCCTTCCTCGTGGCGACGGGGATTCTGGTCGCTGGTAGCCACTCAGTTTCAGGGAGCATTCAATGAGAACGGCCTCAAGAACCTGGTCGTTTTCATCGTCCTCGGCATGGCGATGGAGAAAGCTGATCGCGATCGGCTGGTCTTAATCGTCGGGACTCTGTTCTCCGTCCCCTTCATTCTCTTCTCGATGACCGGAGGGTTTCTCGCCGACCGATACAGCAAACGGACCGTCACCATCTGGACCAAGTTTTTGGAAATGGCAGTCATGGCGCTGGCCATCGCTGGGCTGGGCTGGCAGAACCTGCATCTCGAGATGGCTGCCGTATTCCTGGCGAGTACGCAAGCGGCACTCTTCGGCCCGTCGAAATATGGATTGCTCCCTGAGTTACTGCCCGAGCCAAGGCTCTCCTGGGGCAATGGCGTGCTTGAACTCGGAACCTTCCTGGCAGTGATTGCCGGAGCCGTTTCAGGAGCGTTTCTGGCGGACGTCTTTCAAGCACGCCAGGGCTGGTCGGGTCTGATCTTTCTGAGTCTGTCATTCGTTGGGTTGATTTTCAGTCTTGGCATCACGCAGGTTCCCGCCGCCGATCCCACTAAGAAGTTTCGAGCGAACCCAATCGGTGATCTCTGGATGCAGGGACGCCTGATACGCAAGGATCGAGTTCTCTGGCTCGCGGTTCTTGGCAACACGTATTTCTGGTTTCTAGGAGCCCTGCTGACAGCCAACATTGTCTTCTACGGCAGCGATGTGCTGCACGTCAGCTCCACTCGCACAGGAATTCTTCAGGCTGCGGTCGCGATCGGTATCGGGCTGGGCAGCCTTACTGCCGGCTATCTGTCTGGCGGCAAGGTCGAGTATGGATTAATCCCCCTGGGCTCTGTCGGCATGACCGTGTTCGGGGTCCTGCTCTCCCGACAAAACCTTTCGTTCACTCATGTGCTCGTACTGCTGGCCGCTCTCGGATTCTCGGCCGGTTTCTTTGCTGTGCCCGTCAATGCGCTGATTCAGCATCGCCCAGACGAAAGAGACAAGGGCGGCGTGATCGCAGCGGCGAACCTGCTCTCATTCGTCGGCATTGGCGGAGCGGCAGGCGTCTACTATGTGTTTCAACATTACTCACACCTCAGCCCGCCAGCGATCTTTCTATCCGCTTCGCTAGTAACCGTCGCGGCGACGGTCTATGTCTTATACCTGCTGCCCGATGCGCTAATTCGGCTCTTACTGTGGATCGCGACCCACACTCTGTATCGAATTCACCTGGAAGGACGCGACAACGTTCCCGCAAAAGGCGGAGCGTTGATCGTGTCGAACCACGTCTCCATGGTGGATGCGGTTTTGCTGATCGCCTCCATCGACCGCCCGATCCGCTTTCTAATGTTCAAGGGTTCTTATGATCACCCGCTGGTGAAGCCGTTCGCCAAGATCATGGGGGTGATTCCAATTTCCTCCCAGCTTCGTCCGCGCGAAATGATTCAATCGCTACGCACCGCGACGCAAGCCTTGCAGGACGGCGAAATTGTATGCATCTTTCCCGAAGGCCAGATGACTCGGATCGGACAAATGCTTCCCTTCCGCCGTGGCATGGAAAGAATTGTCAAGGGTGTGGATGTACCGATCATCCCAGTGAATCTGGGAGGCGTGTGGGGCTCGGTCTTCAGCTTCGAGCGCGGAAGGTTTTTGTGGAAATTGCCCCGCAAAATTCCCTATCCCGTCACCGTAACCTTCGGCAAGCCGATGCCCTCGACCAGTGGCGCTCAAGAAGTCCGGCAGACGGTGCAGGAGCTTGGCGCCGAAGCTTATCAATTCCGCAAGCGCTACATGCGGCCGCTGCATCGCTCTTTTGTGCAGACAGCGCGGCGACATCCGTTCCGGTTCGCCATGGCGGATGGCCGCACGCCGAAACTCACGTTCGGCGGCGCACTCACGCGCACTGTCTTTCTCGCGCGAAGGCTCCGTCCCATTTGGAGCGGCCAGAAGATGGTTGGCATCTTGCTCCCACCATCCGTTCCTGGCGCGCTCGTCAACCTCGCGGCGCTGCTGATGGGGAAGGTTCCGGTAAACCTGAACTACACCGCGTCGAACGAGATTCTCGCCTCGTGCGCGAAACAATGCGAGCTGAAGACCGTGATCACGTCGCGGGCTTTTCTGGAACGTGTCCACATCCAGCCGCCCGCGCGGGCCGTCATGCTGGAGGATCTCGCCGAAAACCCGCGATTACAGGAGCGTCTAAGCGCTGCCTTCATCTCTTGGCTATTGCCCGTTCGACTGGTCGAAAAGTCTGTCGGAGCTGGAAAGAAAGTGGAGCTTGACGACGTCGCGACCATTATCTTTTCCAGCGGAAGCACTGGGGATCCCAAAGGAGTCGTGCTAACTCACTACAACGTGGCATCGAATGTCGAACAGCTAAACCAGGTTTTCATGCTTGGCCGGCACGACAAGATCCTCGGCATTCTACCGTTCTTTCATTCCTTCGGTTTCACAGGAACGCTTGGTTTGCCCACGGCCATCGGCATGGGCGTGGTCTTCCACCCCAACCCTCTGGAATCGCGCGCGATCGGTGCACTGGTGAGCCAATATGCTGTGACCTTCTTGCTGGCGACGCCGACATTTCTGCAGTCCTACATCCGGCGCTGTTCTCCCGAGGATTTTGGCAGCCTGCAGTACGTTATGGCGGGCGCGGAAAAACTTCCCGAGCGAATCTCAATCGCATTCGAAGACCGTTTCGGAATTCGGCCGCTGGAAGGCTACGGCTGCACCGAGTGCTCTCCTGCTGTCACTGTGAACACGCGGGACTTCCGTGCAGCGCAATTCCGGCAAGTTGGCGCGAAGCGTGCCAGCATCGGCCATCCTCTGCCTGGAATCAGCGTGAGGATCGTGAACCCTGAAACATTCGATCCTGTTCCTCAAGGAGAAACCGGGTTGCTGCTGGTGCGTGGCCCCAATGTCATGCAGGGATACTTGAATCGTCCAGAAAAAACGAGCGAGGTTCTGCGTGACGGCTGGTACAACACGGGCGACATCGCGGCAATGGATGAGGACGGGTTCATTCGCATCACCGATCGCCTGACCCGGTTCAGCAAAATTGGCGGAGAAATGGTTCCTCACATCAAGGTCGAGGACGAGCTCCACGAAATAATCAGAGCGACCGAACAGGTCTTCGCCGTAACCTCTGTGCCCGACGAACGAAAAGGAGAACGCCTGATCGTGTTGCACACCCTGCCCGAGGACAAACTGCAAGAATGCTTCGCCCAATTGGGCAAGTCGGACTTGCCGTCTCTCTGGAAGCCACGGCCCGATCAGTTCGTGTATGTGCAATCGCTGCCCTACCTTGGCACTGGAAAGATTGACTTACGCCGATTGAAAGAAATCGCGACGGGAGCATCGGCGTGAGTTCAACCGGAACACGCCCTCGCGTCGTCAACGATTCAGAGCCAGCCCGAAGCGGACGAGCATTAGCCATTCGCCTGATTGTTACCGCCATAGCACTCGTGATCTGGTTCTGGACCCAATCGTTGATCGGCACACGCGGCGCCCCAGATGCCGGCATCGGGGATCAACTACACACAGCCACGGCGTCGGCGAATTCTTATCTACACACGCATCCGACGGCGGCCGATGCACTCTTGATTGTGAGCTCTGCAATCATCGATCTGCTGGGAATCTTTCTTCTCTCGAAATGGATCTTCGGAGCGTCGGCCCGGCCATTCCTCGGTTTGGTAATAGTGCTCGGACTTCGCCAACTCATGCAGTCATTGGTGACTCTTCCGTCCCCTCCAAATGCGATTTGGCATTATCCCGGATTTCCTTCCCTGCTGGTGACCTATGGCGTAGCCAACGATTATTACTTTTCAGGGCATACTGCGATTGCAGTCTTAGCAGCCACCGAAATGGCTCGCATGGACCGACGTTGGCTGACAGGGCTTGGCGTTCTGATTGTGGTCTTTGAGGTGCTGGCCGTGCTGGTGCTCCGGGCACATTACACCATGGACGTATTCACCGGCCTTGTGACCGGGCTGTGCGCTGCGCGCATAGGTAGCCGTACTTCCGGTCAAGACGAGGCAAGCGAATTTCCCGACATTCGGCCGTAATTTGCACCCACCCTCGATTGCCCTGTCCACGTGTTTGCCCTAGCTGGGGTTACTTCTCGATGATCGCCTGGTAGGCAGACTCCATCTTCGCCCACACGTTCAGATGATGTGAGGGAGCATCCGACCACGCGCCGCGGTCATTCTTGCCGCCGTCGTCGGTACGCCCGTGCGGCACCGCCTTCTCAATCGCGGTGCAGAGGGGCGGCGCTGCCGAGCGTGATGATAACTGTATTCGGGTAATAGTGGGCGAGGATTTCGCGGAAGTCCGCGCCCGCTTCGGCCATCGCCTTGGCCCCGGCTTGGCAGAGGCCGATGCCGTGTCCCCGGCCGACTCCTCGGAGGACGGTTTGCTCGCCTTCTTTTCGCATGACGAAGTCATTGCTCGGGACGGCGCTCCAACCTAAGCGGCGGCCGAGGCGCAGACGCGAAGACTCGCTGGAGCTGCGGAGGGTTGCTGCATCCTCCGCCGAGAGTCGGCTCTCCCAGCGCGATGGGTGCTGGCGGCAATAATCGCACTCGACTGAATAGTACGGGTAGGCGGCGGGAGCCATGCCGAGTTCGGAAGGAGTGCGCGTACGCCCGCTGCAACTGCGGGTGTACATGGCGGCTATGGGCTGAGATTGGTAAGCGACGACCAAACCCCGGGTGGCGGAGATGGCTTGGGCGGCGGCGCTGGTGCTCGCCGGCGGCTCGCGCAGAAACTGACAGTGGGTGGTATCGCAGAAATCGAAGTCGCGGTGGCGACCTTTGCCGGCGACGAAATAGGAACGGGCCGCGACGGCCAAGGCTTTCAAAGCTTCAGAAGGCGCGTCCACCGTGCCTTCCGCAGCCACGACGGAGGCAACGGCAGTTTCCAGATCCATGGTCACGACAGCCGTCAGAACTCGGGAAGCTGGTTTCAATTCAAGTGCGCCGCGATAGTGACGTGTGATCTTCCCGAGGACGGCAAGATTGAAGTCAACCGGACCGTTCTCGCGGCTTGTCACGGTGACTTCGGAGGCACGGAGGACGCGGGTTCCGACTGCCAGAACTACGTTGTCTCCGCGGACCGAGATGTGGGCGATGTTCACACCTGAGCTTGCTTCGAGCACGACGGACTCTGCTCCGACATGCACGACCAGAGCAGAACCCGCCAGAGGGCTCAATGCGAACTGATGTGGGCGAAAGAGGCCGAGCACGCCCACGCGAACGTCCTGCGCGTGTACGAAAAGACCGGCCAGCATCAGGGTGACGAGGACTGTAGTTCGTATGCGCACGCTGCGAATCATCGTTCGATACGGCTCAACATCTGTCCTGCGGTTTTGGCGGCCTGTGCTCCGGGAACGCCGTGCACGCGAACCATGAGCAGAATCTGTGGATCGTCGGAGGGCGACATGGCGATGGTGAAACCATCACCAGGAGCACGATTGGCGTGAGTGCACATCGCGGTGCCGGTTTTAACCAGAGCGTCAGGGAAAGGAAGAGCACGATCCACTTCAGCGCCAGTTCCCTGCTTTGCCGACTGCGCCATCCCGGCGAGAATCTCGCTCACACCGGGCTGATCACGGCGGCGAACGAATTCGAGATAGGCACGGGCCATGCTTAGCGGCGAGATCAGCCAGCGATTGCCGAGACCGGCGAGAGCTGGTCCAACGGTTTCCGGAGCCGGAGGCTCGAGGCCAAAGCGCATCGCGGTGGGCGAGACGTCGACCGCGGTCATGTTTGCCGTGAGAGCTCGAAAATAGGAGTTGCAGGAATAAGCGATTGCGGAGGGAAGAGCAACTTCGCCATGACCACGCGGAAGCCAGCAACCGGTGGCCGTTCCGCGGCAAATGTGCGCCGGATAGCGGAACGCGTGATGCTCGCCATAGGCCAGCGCGGTAAACGGCTTCACGAGCGAGCCGAGAGGAATCGGTGTTTGGGGATTATCCCAGCGGGAGGCCAACACTCTGCCGGTGCGAGCGTCGAGCAGCAGAAATGAAATATCGCCGCTCGGGAAATCGTGATTCAGTATCTGACCCACCGACTGTGCAAAAAGCGAGCTTCGGGGAGGGTTCGCGCGATCCGAAGCAGGTGCGCCGGCACTGCCGCTGGACGGTGACAGTGCGAGCAGGCTCACTAGCGACAGAAGCACGAGATGTCTTATTGCAACCATCCGTAAGTAACCGTCTGCAGGGTTCTGTCGCCATCGGTGCGAACAGTGATGCGTTCTGTGGAGACACCAGCGAGCGTGGAACTCAGGCTCGCCATGTTCTCGGAAAAAAATTGCGGTTGCCTCTCGATGCCAGAAGTATTGCCGGGAACATTGGACTGCGCCAAGTTGGGCCGGTCGACCACGTCCGAGAAGCGCGCGAAGTTCGCTCGTTCACGCGAGTTATTGAAGCCGGCAACGAAGACCACGGGCTTCACATCCGATTTGCGGTTGAAGTTGGAAAGCATAGCCGCGATTAAGTTAGGATCATCGGAAACCAGAAGATACTTGCCGCGGACGGAGGCCACGAGCGGCCAGAGACCATCAAATTCCTGGTAACCGGATTTCTGCCGCCAGGTGACACCGAGCTGGCCGGCGGTGAGGCCTGGACGGACGAACTCGGTGAGAGCGGATTGAATGCTTGCCTCGTTCCAGTCGGAGGATGCGGCCAGGACAACCGCAGAATGAATTCTCACGAAGACCCCTGCTTTGTCGCGCTCGGTGGATTGCACCTGCAGAGAGGCGAAAAGCTGGGTTTTATCGAGGAGTTCCTTCAGCGCGGCTGTGTTCTGCGGAGTGAAGGGGCGCTGTACCGCCGGCTGATCGATGCGAGTCTCCATGTCGGATCCTCCGCCCGTTTCTCCGGAGGTGAGCTGCACCTGCGGGGCGATCTGCGAAGGCGGCGCTGGGCCCAGATGGGGCGCGAGCAGTTTGGTCTCGAGCAGGTCGAGGCAGGAATCGGCCGAGGGATTCGCCTTTGCTTCATAGACGCCCGCGCCATCGGGCGCGAGGCGAACCAGATCGGCGGCTGCTTTGAGTCCGTCAACGGATGGTGCAGTGGCCGGCGGAGCCTTTCGTATCAAGACGCGCTCTTCGCGGTATTGCTGGTCGGAGCGGAATAAGTCGGAAACTGCTGCAGCGTACTGCGCCAGATCCGTGATGTTTTGTTGTACCCAGTAGGTGCGGAAGTACGGGCTGGGAACAATCTTTTCGAGGTTCAACACCATGCGCAGATCGCCTAGCGCTCTGGCCGAGTCTACGGACTGCGACCACCACTGTTCGCTTTCGACGGTGCGGTTCTGGCTGCCGGACATCAATTGCAGCGCGCCTGCCATAAGGTCTTCCCGGGTTGCCAGCAGGAGATAGTCGCCGGAAACCGCGAAGGCAACTTCTTTTTGCGACTCGGGATCACGGCGCAGGTAGAAGTCCACGCCGCCGGCGCTGCGTGGCTCAAACTTGGCACGAGTTTGCCAGAGCGTTGTCTGCATGGATTTGGCCGACGGCAGGTAAGTAATGTACAGGAATTGCAGGTTGCCGATGTCATAGAGAGCAACCGCGCTGCGGGTTCCAGCCACCTGCGAAAGAAAGTTCATATCGGGCGGAAGTCCGGCGGCCGCTGCGAATTGATCGCCGGCGCCTTCGAGACGCAGGAAGAGGCGCGAGCGGGATAAGACCTCATAGTTACTGCTCTTGACCCATTGCTTCTTCTGCTGAGAAGAGTTCCAGTCGGCAAGGAGTGAAGAGAAGTCCTTGGCCTCCAGATAAAGGAGTGGGCCGGCTGGAACGTACTTCGAGAGGGGCGTCAACGAGGGTGCCGCAGCCTGATAAGCCGCCCAGACGATTCCAGCGCAGAAGAGCGCGGTCAATAATAATGAGAAGATGGCGGTGCGTTTCATGGTCTCACGCCTCCCTTCACAGTTACAGTCTTCGATACGGTCTTCGTTAGGGTTTTCGGCACCGGGGCGGGACGGGCCAGCAGCCGCGGTCGCACGATACGATCCTGCTCCAGCGCCTCATGCAGCAGCGGCTGGCGAGCAGCATTCTGATGTTGTATTCGCAGCGCGGCCTTGAGATCGGCAATCTTGTGTGCCAGATCTTTACGGGCTGCGGGTGAAGTCTGGGAACGGCGCGCGATTTCGAAATATGAAACGGCATCCGACAACCGATTGAGGCGCGCCATCGTTTCGCCAATCATCTGCGCCACCTGCGTCTGTTGAGCGCGAGAGAGTCTGGGCGATGGCGGAACCGGGGTGCTCGAGTCGTCGCTTTCAGTTCCTTCTTCGTCTCCGGAGCCGATGTCCGAACTGATGATCTGTTCGTCCTCGGAATCGGGCGTGGAGCGAGCAGTGTTGCCCATGAATTGAGTGTGCAGCAGCGGAGCGAGAACTCCAATCGCAAATTCGTCGGAGTGCATACTGGCAGCAACCTGGAACAGCGGAACGCGGGCTTCGTCTCGCCGCGGGAAATCGATGACGCAATGGCTGAGCAGTTGGAGCTTCGTCTGCGAGTCGGTCGCATTTTGCGTGGCTTTGATACGAGCCTCATAGAAGTAGAACTTGTCGGCCGCAGCGGGGGAGATGGCCGCAGCGTTTCCGGCAAGCAGATTCAGCTCGCCACTTCCTAGATCGGCATGCGCGCGGCCGGAGAGCGCCGCAGCCGCCTTGATTCGGAGATCGTAGGGCACGCTCGCCCCCGAAGCGACCGAGCCCAGTGCATCCTGAGAAGCCGGAGCATCCTGTGCCGCGGCAAGCCGGGCTTTGGCCAGTCGCAGACGGTAGGAGGGATCCCACGGCGCCGACTTCACGAGCTGATCGAGGAACTCGATGGCTTCCGCATGGTGGCCGGTTTTCTCCAGCAGGGCCGCAGCTGGATCGAGATTTTCGAAGGGATTTCCGACGGCCACCACTAAACGCCGGAGCAGATCAAGGGCCCCGGGAGTGTCTTCCGAAACGAGGCGAATCTCGGCGAGGCCCAGGAAGTTGGCGGCGTTGAGCTGGTGCTCATCGATTTCGTGAGCGAACACGAATTCCAGGATCTTACGCGCCGACTGTTTGTCTCCAGCCTCGAACAGCTGGCGAGCCGCGTTGCGGAGCAGGTTCGAAGCGGGAGTGCTCTGCGGCTCGGCGCGATACCCGGCAATTTTGGAATCCAGAGTTCCGAGTTGCGCAGTCACCCGCAAATCAAGCGGGACCAGTGCGGCCGCCTGCGCCTCACGAGTTTCTTTGGACAAGGCGGCGATGGCGTCCGCCGCTTGCGCATACTGCTTAGTCCGGATGAGGTATGCGATCCAGCGCACTTGCCAGGAACCAAGATACTGCTCGGCATTGTCACGCTCAATGCCAGCAAGCTTGCCGAGCGCGTCCTGCTTCGATTGGAGAATACGCTGATAGATCGACGCGCGTTGAGCAAGCGGAATCCAGGGAGCGTCGACCACATCGGCCAGAATCTGCGTAGGATCTTGTGCCGCGGAAGAAACGTCCAACAGCCACGTTGTGGAGGAGGCGGGATCGGCGATGGCCGCATAAGCCGGTTGCAGCAGAGCGTTCGAGCGATAATTGCCATTGCGGCGAAGGTAAGTGCGGACAATGCTGTCGGCATCGGGCTTGAGTTCAGCAAAGAGCTTGCGCGTGCGGAGCTGATCGCAAGTGCGGCCGAAGTCCCCCCAGAAGCTCTCCGGCACATGCGCGCTGTTGAGCTGCTTGGAGAGTACGGCGAAGGCCTGCTTCCACTGGGCGACGGCGGCGGTGCGATCGCCGCGCTTGTAGTAGGCGACCGCAAGACTGTCATAGACCTCGGGACGATTGGGAGAAAGTTCGAGCGTGTGGTTGTAGTCGGCGATGGCGCGCTCGGTGTCGCCCGCTCCGGCGTAGTAGTCGGCCAAAGTCAAATATCCGGAGGACGACGCCGGACTCAGTTCGAGGATGGCGGGCAGAAAGTCCTCGGGGCTGCCTTGTTTGGTCGTGCCGAGATACTCCCCGTAACGCGAGCCGTAGTAAAACCAGGTATTGCCGGCAAGTTGCTGCGTGCGGTCGATTGGTTTCGCGAGGCGCTCGGCAATCGTGTTATCGCCGAGGGCGCTGAGGAAAGCATTGTTCACGTCCGCGGTGGGCTCGGCATAGTACAGGCCAACGAGCGCGTTATATGACTTAGACCAAACCGGCGGGCGAGCTTCGCCGCGGGCCGCCACCACGCTATGTGATAAGGCGGCGCCGCCGTTCGCCAGCACGTAAGTGGCAGCCTTCTCGCCGGCAGGATGGTTCCAAGTCGCAGCGGTCGCGACTAGTTCCTGCGGCCGCTGCTCCAGCAGCAATTGGAAGAGACGCTGCTGGTGAGAATCGTCGAGGTTGTATGCGGAGATGCTCGAGAGCAGCCGCAACTCGTTCGGTTGGTCGCCAGCGGCGCGGTAAGCGTCCGCCGCTTCAAGCAGAGGCGTGGAGCGGACCATGGATGGGACCGCGCCTGCGTATTGCTCTAACTGTGGTCCCAGTTCAGCGAAGCGGCCGCGCCGCCGCTGCAGATCGATGAAGGGCCGCAAACTGCTGTAAATATTCGGGAGTGCAGCCCGCTGCATCATCGCCTCGAAGCGCCAACGAGCCTCCTGCTCGGAGAGGGCGGCACTTTGGGCTAGGGGAATCGCGAACTTCTCGAGATCGTCGAGGTTCATGCCCTTCCGCTTCGAGTCGGCGAAGCTTGCGAAGATTAGCCTCTCTTCGGGAGTGAAGTAGGCATTGACCGCGTTTCCCATTTCTTCCAGCACCGCAGCCATACCATTGCGCGCAGTCTCGATGCGGGCCTGCCGCACTCGCTCGCGCCAACGGGCGTCGGTCACCGCGGCAATTCCCTGCTTTTCGACCTGTTCTTTGATGACGGGCAGGTTGGAGGACGCGCCCGCAAGAGCGTCTTGCATTGCCAAGTAAGCCTGCTCATGCCGGCGGAGGCGCGTCATGACGCGCACATAGGTACTTGCACCCGTGCGATTTTCCGAAACAGCCAGCAGGTCAGGTCCGGCAGTCTTGATTCCCTGCTCCGCGAAGGTGCGGGCTTCCGCCAGCATGCCCCACAATTCCAGACGGCGCGCAACCCCAAAGTAATTCGCGGGGTTTTCCGGACGGCCATCGATCAGCGCGGTTTTGAGAGCGGCGACGGTTTCATTCGTCTTGCCCTGGCGCGCACGCACCGCTGCGACCTTCTCCATCCACTGCGGATCTTTGTACGCGAGCTGATAGACGTGTTCGTAGTCGGAGACAGCTTCGTCGAAGCGCATCAAACGTTCTTCGAGCCCGGCACGCGCGGTGTAGAGATCGACGCGATCCGGCCGAATGGCAATGGCCTTGGCGTAGGTCTCAATCGCAGCCGGATAGTTCTCGAGATTGGTTTGGATGCGGGCCAGCACCATGGACCAGTGGTAGTCGCGCGGTGACTGCGCGACGGTCTTCGCGTAGAAGTCGACAAGTTGTTGCTGGCGCTGGTAGCGGAGGGCACAGAGTGCGGCCTCGGTGACGAGCGTGTCGTCTTCCGGGAAGTTGTTGATGAGTTCAATGTACTGGTCGACCGCGCCAGGGTAGTCCTTCATGCGGGTAAGTGCCGGAATCAGTCCGCGCCGCAAAGTAGCGATCTCTGCCTTGCGTGTATCCGCTGGTAGGGACGAGGCTCGGAATAGCGCGATCTTTTCGGTGTAGAACTGCTTCAGGCCCTGGTCGTCGCCGGCCGGTGCGTAGGTGTCCGCCATGGCCGCGAGGTATTCACCGTTGTAAGGAGAATCTTTCAGCAGCTGCGCGAGCAGATCCCGTGCCTGTTGGTACTGCTTCGCATCGGTCGACTTGCGAGCGGCCTCGTAGGAGAACTGCACGCTCAGGCCGGGATAGGCGTCTTTGGCAGCTTGCAGCAGAACAGAAATCGCCATCGGATAATTCTTGGTACGCCAGTAGAAATCAACCGTCGAACGCACCACGCCCAATATCTTTGGATTTTCGCGGTAGAGCGCTGCGACATTTTTCTGGGCAGACTGGAAGTCCTTGCGCCCTTCGTACAAGCGAATCAGCGCATAGCGAAGCTGCAGGCTGGCTGCGGGATCCGCCGTGAGTGCGGCCTGCCTCTCCAACGCGTGCTGGCGAACGGCTTCCAGCGATTTCTGCTGCGCCAGGTTTTCGATGTCTTCCGCTTGCTCAATGGAGGTTGCGCTGTTCGCGATCCCGTCGAGCAAAGCTTCTATTTCCGGCTTGCGGTTCTGCGTTTCCAGAACCTTTACCCGAAGATAGATCGCAGGCATCGAGGAGTTAGACGACGCGACGATTTTGGCAGTGCTCTGGTCAACGAGGTCGCGGAACTTCGGGCGGCGCGCAAGTGCGAGCAGCCGGAGTTCGGCAGGCGAATCGCTAGAACCGGCGAGCGCGCCCTTTACATATTCTTCGATGGCGTGAGGATACTCGCGCTTGTTCTCGTAAATCGCGCCGGCTTCGTATGCATAGAGGGATGGATTTAAGAGGCGATCGCGACCTTGGTTCAGCAGCCGAAGCGCGTTATCGAAATCGTAGTAGTCCCAGTAGATGGTGGCCGCTTCGAGGTACCCGCCGGACTCACCGGGAGCGACTCGTGGAATGCGTTCCCAGTACGGAGCCGCTTCTGCGAACTGATCGCGGTCCGCATAAATGTCGCCGATCCGGGCGAGAATCTCGGTATTGCTGGGATTGGCCTGTAGCAGGTTGTCTTCGATCTTGGCCGCAACCGCCGTATCCGCGGCATCAAAGTACGCCAGCGAGCGATAGACAGACGAGGCCGTGCGGGCGATTTCAGTTTCAGCCGGGTATTGTCCGGCGAGCGACTTGAGCACTGGCGCGCTCTCCTCAAAATGCGAGCGCCACAGGTTCGCATTGGCCAGGAAATCGGCAGCGGCGGGATTGCTCTCCCAACTCGCAGCATCGGGAGCACTCTGCTGCAACGTGCTCAACTCCTTTTCCAGTTTGCCGGTGCGCGAAAGGAATTCAAAGAACTGGTTGCGCAGAGATGTTTCCTCAAACCAGTGCTGGCGCAACAGCGCTTCCCAAGCAGCCATATCGAGGGTGGGGGGCGTCTGGTATATCGCCAGAAGATTGTGAACGAACACAGGATTGTGCGGGAAACGCTGGTTGGCGTACTGGTTCAACCGGAGGTAGAGCACGGCGCTGCTGCCAATGACGTTGCCGAAATAGCGTTCAAGGCCAGTGCCGCTGAAGCTCTTCACCGCGTCGCGGGACAACTGTTCGAAGTCGGAGTCTCTCCTGTAGCGCAAGTAGAAACGCGCCAGTTTGTCGTACCAAGAGCGGTCATTGAAGCGGGCAATTGCCCGGCGGTATACCTCTTCCTGTTCCGTGCCCAGCCGGTTCTGATCGAGAAACACAGCGAGCCGCTCGTAAAGGCCGGGGTCGTCGGGATTGCGATCGATCTCTTTCCGCAGCACGCCCAGCGCCTGCGGAATCTCCTTCATCTCCGCTAAGCGCGCCAGATAACGCTCCAGAACGCGCGCGTATTCCGGGGAGCGAGCACCAGCCTGCGCGGCAGCTGAAGCAGGCGTGTTGACCTGGAATGCCGGGTTGCTCCTGCGGTGTGAGCCGGCGTTTTCTTCCGGCGCACCCGCTTCCTGCTCCTCCCCTTCCGGTTCCGCTTCTGTTTCCACTGTGTTCGTCGCTACCGGCGAGTAGTTGTTGATGGATCTCAGTCCCTCTGCCGCCGATCCAAGCGGCAAGTTCTGCGCCTGCACCGCCAATTCTTGAAGCACAGAATCGTAGATGGCGAACTCATTCGTCGAGTCGCCTTTGCGCGCATAGGCATCGGCCATGAGCAGCGCGACGGCGGTGCGCTGCGGAGCCTTCGGAAAATTCGCAAGGAATTCGCGGCCGCCCTGAATAACAGCGTCGCTTTCCGCCGCGCCAGAGTAGAACTCGAGCAGTTTGGCATGAAGCTCGGGGCGACGAGAAGAACTCGGAAACTTCGCATCGAACAAGGCCAGTAATTCGACGGCGCGGGACCGATGGAAGTAGGGTACGGTGCGCTGCTCTTCCTCTGAGTAGTGAGAAGCCGGTTGTGTGGTGTTCAGGAGCAGAGAAAGAACGCCGTTCAGATAGCCGGGCCCCTGATCCATGGTGGCGATGTCGCGATACATGGAGAGTTCGCCGGAACCGAATCGGATCTGCGTCTCCGGAGCGGCCAGCAGCAGATTCGTCAGACCTGCAATCGCCTGCTCTTGCGCGTCGGGCATTCCCTGGCTGTTGTAGAGGGCGAAGTAATAACGCGCCGACTCGGGATAATTGTGAATATCTTCAAGCAGCCGCGCGCAGACGTAAAGCTCCTGCGAAGTCCACGGCGACTTGCTGCCCTCCTTGCGCAGACGAAAGTCCGCAATGGCCTGCTGGGCCACGTCGAGCTTGCCCTGTTGCTGGTAGTAATAGAAGATACGCGCCGTCGCGTTCAAGTCTTCGGGATTGGCGTTGAGTGAGGCGCGAGCCTGGTCAAGAAATTTGCGGAGATTCTGCGTATCGCGCAGGAGGTCGAAATAGCTCTTGACCAGTTCCGGATCCCACAGCGGCTGGAAGCTCTGCTCGTACACGGCAAGCCCTTCGCGGACGGAGCCGTGACGATACTCGACCATCGCTTTCGCCTTCACCGGGAAAATCTGATCGTTCGGAAACTGTTTACTGTAGTCGGCGATGAGTTGTCCGGCGGCAGCGTATTCCTTTTGCGCGACTAGATACTGCAGGAAGCGCACGTAGAGCGATTGCTCCTGCGGATAGCGGGCGATCCA
>Ga0074045_10002811_pt1 | contig 15935 bp, 11 predicted proteins | sample BogForMeECP23OM2_FD_94442 | JGI IMG/M metagenome (GOLD analysis project Ga0074045, IMG submission 94442) | Bog forest soil microbial communities from Calvert Island, British Columbia, Canada - Bog Forest MetaG ECP23OM2 | ecosystem: Environmental > Terrestrial > Soil > Wetlands ...
CACCGGCCCCGCGGCGAGCACCGCCTGACCGTTGCCCCACGGTTTTGTCCGCCCGGGCGCCGGAGGGTGTGGCGCCGGCAGGTCCGTGGTCTCCTGGAACGCGTAGGCCACCTCCATCCGCGTCTCAATCCGCCGCCCGATCGCGGCACGAAAGGCCTGTTCGATGTCGCGCCGGATGACGAACACGACCCGATTGAAGCCGGCCCTGAGCGCGTCGTGGGCCGAGTATTCGATAATGAGTTCGCCGCCCGGTCCGACGGGTTCGACCTGCTTCAGGCCGCCGAAACGGCTGCCCATGCCAGCCGCAAGAACAACGAGATCAAAGCTCATGGCGGTGAGGATTTCGCGCGAGGCCGCCGGGCGCCAGCCGAATTTGCCCCGGACGAAACCGACAAAACAATGTCGACGGCCCCGATTCCGGACACTAACATCCGCGTCCAGCTCATCTGCAGTTCTTCCTTCCCATGATGCTCACCCCTGCATCCTTCTCGCTCGCCCAGGATTTCCTGTTGCAGTGCGCCCGCCCGTTGGAGCGCGCGCTCTTCCGTTTTCATTTTGAGAACGCCACGGCCGGGGACGTGCGCCACGCCCTCGCCGCCTTTCAAAATGACGATGGCGGCTTCGGCCGGGCGCTGGAGCCGGATTTCAGGCTGCCGGCGTCGTCAGCGCTGGCCACCTCCGTCGCTCTCAAATATCTTCGCGAAGCGGGTATCTCCGCCCGCGATCCCATGGTGTCCGCCGCGCTGCGCTGGACCCAGGCAGCCTTTGATGGCGGGCTCGACCGCTGGCCCCTCGTGCCTCCTGCAGTCAACGACTGGCCGCATGCCCCTTGGTGGACCTGGTCGGAGCCCGGCCAGCCGGGTTTCGCCGTCAACCCGGGCTTTGAGTTTGTCGCGCACCTCTGGCGCTATCGCGAAGCCGTGGACCCGATGTTCCTGTCTGAAATCACCGCCCGGGCGGAAGAACTCCTCGCCCGGCTCCCAGGCCGGCCGGAAATGCACGACCTCCTCTGCGTGATCCACCTTGCCGAGACCCCATCGGTCCCGGCAGTCCTGCGCAATCAGGCGGCGAACTACGTCCGGCAAGCCGGTCCCGCGATTGTCGCGCGGGAACCAAGCGCCTGGATCGAATACGGGGTGAAGCCCTTGGTGCTCGCGCCGCGGGCCGACTCGTTGCTGGCACCGCTGCTGCGCGGCCCGGCGGACGCCAACCTGGAGTTCGAGATCCTTCGCCAGGGCGCCGATGGGGCCTGGGCGCCAAACTGGAGCTGGGGCGGCCTTTTCCCGCAGGATTGGCCCGAGGCTGAATTGGAATGGAAGGGCGTTCTCACTCTCCGAGCCCTGCTCACCTACCGTTCGTACGGCTGCCTCGCGGCAGTCGGTTATGAAACCGTCGGTCAAACTGATTCACTGCCATGCGCCTGCCCCTGATTGTCTCCTGCCTGTTCGCACTCGCGGCGGCCGCCCATGCGACCGAACCCACGGACCACCCCACCTTGAAACTAGGCTCGCCCGCGCCGGACTTCAGCCTGCCTGGAGTCGATGGCAAAACCTATTCCCTCGCCGACTTCGCCAATGCGAAGATCCTCGTGGTTGTCTTCACCTCGGTGCATTGCCCCACCGCGCAGGCGTATGAGGGGCGCATCAAACGGCTGGTCACCGACTATGGTCCCCGGGGAGTGACCTTCGTCGCCATCAATCCGAACAATCCCGATGCGGTCCGTCTCGACGAGCAGGGCTATACGGATCTCGACGACACGTTCGACTCGATGAAACTCCGCGCCGCGAACCGGGGTTTCAACTATCCGTTTCTTGACGACGGCCCCACCGAATCAGCCGCCCGGCAATATGGACCGGCCGCCACCCCTCATGTCTTCATCTTCGACGCCGCCCGGAGACTTCGCTTTCAAGGCCGGATCGATGATTCCGAGCGCGAGGATCTGGCCAGGAACCACGACACGCGCAATGCCTTGGATGCGCTCCTAGCGGGCCGGGACCCGCCGGTGAAGGAAACGATGGTGTTCGGTTGCTCGATCAAGTGGGCAGACAAAGCCGAGTCCAACCGGCGCTGGCGGGCCCAGGTGGCCAAGGAACCGGTCGCCATCGAGGCGGCGGACGCCGCCGCGCTGCGCGAATTGCGCGCCAACCGATCCGGCAAGATCCGCATCGTCAATGTCTGGGCCACCTGGTGCGGTCCCTGCGTCGCGGAATTCGACCAGCTGATCGAAACGAATTTGATCTACCGCAACCGGGATTTCGAGCTCGTCACCCTGGCGGCGCAATATCCCGACGAGAAGGACAAGGTTCTGAAGTTCCTGCAGCAGCACCAGGCATCGGCGCGCAATCTGATCTTCGGCGAAACGGACAAATACAAGCTGATGGCGGCGCTCGATCCGGAGTGGAACGGCGCCCTGCCCCACACCCTCGTCCTCGGGGCGGACGGCGCGGTCCTTTATCGCCAGACCGGCGAAATCGATTTTCTCAAGCTGCGCCGGGTGCTCGTCCCCGCGCTGGACCGGCTGGCTCCCTGGGGCGGCCTGAGCCCGGTCAAGTGATTGGGGGGCCGATGCGCCCTAGCAGCCTGTCGGACTTTGAGCCCTTCCGGCTGCAGTTTGCACGCAGGCGATCGAGTAAAGTGTGTTACTATCCATTCAATTGGACGCTGGGAGCGCTGATTCTGAATTTTCGTCGAAGAAACCGGACGGCCATGTGGCGCCAGTCTGCGACTGGCGATCGCCGGTCGCAGACCGGCGCTACTTTTGGTTGCGGCGCTGCCGCGCTGAGAAACATCCGGGCTACGGTTGCTTCGCGATCTTCAGCGCCTCTTCCTCCGAGCCCGCCTCGATCACCCGCGTCCGGGTTGCGGACAGGCGGATGACGAACGCCCGCCCGCGGGGCGTCTCCCGACTCGCCTGGACAAACGGGTAGGGCCCCGCGGCGGGATCCACCACGGGCCTGCCGGATGCGGTTCCGGGAGGCGCGGGGGCGGTTGCCTCGCGACAATAGGCGAGCGCATCCTCGAGAAAGGGCCGGGCGTCGCGCTCCGAATTCGGGCTGGCGATCCGGACAAAATCAAACATCGCCTGCGCCTGGGAAATCGCGAAGTTATTCAGGACTTTGGTGCCACGCTCCGCATGAGGAAAGGTGTTGCGGCCGAAGGGCAACGGATGCTGGTGTTCCAGCGCCATCCAGGCCAGACCTCTCACCGCCGATTCAGCCAGGAGCGCCAGACTTACCTGGCCGGCCTCGAATTCTCTGCGCTCCTCCGGCGACATCTGCATCATCTTGCGCACATCGACCGGCGGAGGGCTCCAGTACGCGTCAAAGGCCGCCGCCGCCACCCACCGCTGCATGTTGTCCCGGAGGCGCGCATCCTTTTCCGCCTTTGTTTCAAGAGCCGAGTTCAGCGGCCCCTCCCGAATGAACTCCGCCAATGATTGTTCAAAAAAACCAACGCCAATGCAGATCAGCACCGTCACGGTTCCCCGAAAAATCAAGGTCGTCAGATCCCGCTCCCGGAAGGCCTTCCCCGTCAGCCACCACGAGAAGGCCAGCAGAAGGGAGAAAAACAGAATCACTCCGCCGATCGTGGTCGGAAACCAGCCGATCGCCAGGAGGGCACCTGCCGGGAGGGTTGTCATGAATTTGCCGGCCCGCCTTTTTAAAGACGCTGAATTTGAACGCAACCCTGCTTTTTGCGCCAGTCCGGGATCACCGGGAAAGACCGGCGCGCCCGGGAGGACGCGGCCCCGCGGTCACGCCGCCAGGCCGCTGAACGACTGGGAGGCATCACTCCAGCCGTGCCGGATCACGCGCGAATCCGCGCGCGCGAACAGGCTCCCGCATCCAGCGGGCCTATTTCGCCACGGTATGATCGAGCCCCTTGCTGCTGAGATAGCCCGCATGGCTGATTCCGAGAATCGCGACGAACCCGTCCGACAGCACGGGCAGGCTGCCCAAGTCGGTCGAGGGGGTGGCGAGGCTGGCGATGGTCATGGCGATGAAGGCGATGGCCGCGATCAGCGTGAAGAAGAACATCTGCAGCTTCGCCAGATCGAGGTGCGTCGTATTGCCCAATTCGTCGCCTTGAAAAAGGTCGGTCAGCTGCGCATCCATCTTGTCCGTATTGGCGTAAAGCGTGCCCTGGCGGTTGTTTTCCACCATCGCAAGTTCCTCTCCCGCCACCAAGGCCGTCTTGGCGGTCGCGGCAGGGTCCGGCTCCTTGTCTTGCTTGGTGCCCAGGATGAGCGGCGATGCGATGAATGACGTGGCGCTGATGCCCATCAGCGCGAGCAGATGCCAGTCGATCTTGATGTCGAGCGGGTTGGGCTCGCGCGCGGCGATGCGGACAAACGCGTAGGCCAGGTAAGCGGCGAGGACGATCACCGTCCACACCACCATCTGCAACCGCGACAGGCTCATCACATTCTGCTCGTTGATCAGCGCGCCCAGCGGACGGCCGACGATGGTCCGCCCGAGGACCAGCAGCAGCACGACGAGCGCCAGCGCGATCGCCGCGAAGTTCCAGCCCGCCGGCAGGAGGAATCCGGCGAGACATATGACCCCCACCACGCCGACGATCCAGCTCGCGGCGGCAGCGCTGCTCGGTTGATGGGGAGTATTGGCGGCTGCAGTGGATTCGCTCATGGTTTCAAAGGGTCAGAACGCTGATTATCTGGGTGACGACACCGACAAGCTGGGCGCCCGCCGTGATGATGTCGGAAACCCGGTCGAGGCTCTTGGCCAGATCTTCCAACTGGCTGGTAAATCCCAGGACTGAGGCAAACGCGCGATCGACGGTCGCACCAGCCTGGATTGTCTGTTGATGAAACCTATTGGTTTCGATCTGCGACATCTGCGCCGCCAGTTGTTGTGATTGGCCCAGGATCGTCGCGCTTTGCACCGGGTCGGCGCACTGGCCATAGGCCTGCAGGAGCGTCTGGATGCTCGCACTCAGTCCGTCCTGGAGCGCTTCGAGATCGGCGATGGTGGCCATGGCTGCTTATCCTCCCTGGTATTTCTTATAAATCTGGACGGTATTCTGAATTTCGGCACGCAAGTCGGCGAAAGCGGCGTCCATCGCCTCTTTGGAGCCCTGCGCGAGCGCCGCGTGGGCGGCCGCGGCCTTGTCGAGCGCCGTCGCCAGCGCGCTCAAGCTCTCGACAAAATCCGCGTGATCCTGCTCGGCGCCGATCCAGGCGATGAAATCCTTGATGGCGGCGCGGCGCTCCGCCGGCGTCATGCCGTCGAACCCGGTGATCGCGTCGCCTTTGAAGCGCTTGGCGCTTTTCTCCGCATTGACCGTCTGGAAACCCACCTCGTAGGTCGCCAAAAGGCCGTGTGGTGCCGGCACCGGAGGATGGCCCGCAAACCCGAGCGCGCTGATGAGCCCGCCGATCGCGGCCTGGAAGTCCGGGTCAGCAGCCTTCGCTATGGCCTGAATCTCGCGGCTCGCCTTGTACTTGATCAGGACGCTGCCCAACTCCGTGACGGCCGTCCCCGCGTCAACGACGGCGGGCGAGTTGGACCCCTTGACGGTTTTGACCAGCGATTGAATCTTGAGCCCGAAACTTTCCGACGCCGTGGTGAATTCCGCGGAACCCTTGCCGGACGCGAGATCGGCCAGCGCCGCGCAGTAGGCATCAATGCCGCCCAGAATTTTGTCCCAGGCCGCCACATCGGACGGCGAAAGAAGAGAGAGATTGTCCTTCGAAAACGAGGTGCCGGCAACGCCCTGGTCGATTCGATAGGGCAGCATCTCCTCGTTTGCCTGTTTGAGAATGCCGATCGCGGCCTTGTGATTGCCGGCCATCGCCTGCTGCAGGCTGGTGGCCTGATTCGTCTGCACGGCCGTGCATCCGGCGCACCATACCACGACAACCAAGCAGCAGATTCCCAGCAGAAACCGCCTTAACGCCAGCCATCGCGCAGTCGTGATTGCTGCAACCACCTGCTCTCCTGTTCGATGCGCGCCCCGCCAAAACTGCGCGGGATCTTCATGGTCTGGAGAGCATAGGGGCATGTGATCTTCCAGTAGAGAGCTTGAGCAATCGGGAACGAGCTCTGAAAATAGCATGAATTCCAGTTTTTGCAATAGCCGAGAGACCATCCATCCCATCAAATCTCCCCCTAAAAAAATGGCGAACTGCTCCAAGCGAGCCGATGTGCCCTTGACAGGTTATTCCCATGATTCCTTGATTCCCGCCAAACTTGTCGCATCCATGTACGCCGCATGATATTACGCCCCGATATCCGATTCAGCCGACTTTCAACGAACGCAGGCTCGACGCCCGGCCGACGCCCGTGGTCGGCCTCTGGAATCCTCGCGGCCGCCATGCTGCCTATCCTCGGAGCACAGATGTGGGGCCAGCCGGAAAAGGCCCCTCGTGTTCGCTTTCAAGACAGCATCGTTGCAGTGCCGGCATCAACCCCGGCGGGAATCGCTGATCAACGCCTGCCCAGAATCTTGCGAACAACCCTGAGGGCTGAGGAAATGGCAGCTCCGATGGACTTTGAGATGATGCTGACGATGAGGAACTTCTCGGAGCTGAGCGCCCGCGTGTCTCGCGGCGAACTCATTTCGCGTGAGGAAATGGATGCGAAGTACTTCCCGTTGCCAGCTGATTACGATGCAATCACCAACTGGCTGATTGCCCATGGTTTCACGATCACCCGGCAATATCCCGTCCGCTTGTCCGTGTTCGCCCAAGGGCCGGTAAGTCGGGTGGCGGAGGTGTTTCAGGTTAGTTTTGCGCGGGTCGCCGCCGACGGCGCCGAGTTCACCTCGGCCATCACCGCTCCCAGCCTGCCCACCGCCCTCGCGCCGGCCCTGCTTGGCATCAACGGACTCCAGCCCCACTTGCGAGCGCACAAGCACACCGCCTCGGTCTCCGCTCTGTCCAATTCGCCACCGTACACGCCCGGAGAGATTCTCACGGCCTACGGCGCGAACGCCGCCAATCTGACCGGGACCGGCCAGACCATCGCGATTGTCATCGACACGTTTCCGGCAACAAGCGACCTGCAAGCGTTCTGGTTGCTGTGCGGCATCAGCCCTGTCCGCAATGTTCCCCAAGAGATCCAGGTTGTCCCTGGCTCGCTGACCGGCATTGACGCCACCGAGGCCACCATCGATGCCGAGCTGACGAGTGCGCTCGCTCCGGCCGCAACGGTGCGAATCTATGCCACCACGGATCTGGAGTCGAACCATCTGGACGAGGCCTTCCAGAAGATCCTGACGGACCTCCCACAACAACCGGGCCTCCATCAACTCAGCCTGTCTTTTGGCAACGGTGAATCTGTCAGCCCCCCGAGCTGGCTGCAACATGAGGCCGGAGTTTTTGCTTCGCTGGCAGGCGCTGGCGTGACAGTCTTTGCCTCCACGGGCGATGGCGGCTCCAACCCAAATCTCAACGCCAGTCCCGTGTCCTACAGCTCGTCAGCCGCGCTGCAACCCGAATGGCCGGCCGATGATCCGAACGTCACCGGCGTAGGCGGGACAAGCTTGTTCCTAAATCCTACGACCGGCGCAATCAGCAGCGAGAGCGGCTGGTCCGTCACCGGCAACGGTTCCGGCGGTAGTGGCGGCGGAATCAGCACCGTCTTCAGCCGCCCAATCCCAAACTGGCAGACGGGCCAGGGCGTGCCCGCCGGCACGATGAGATTGGTTCCCGACGTTTCGGCCGTGGGCGACCCCAACACGGGCTGTCTCATTGTGTTTCAGGGGAGCAGTTCCACGATGTATGGTGGAACGAGCGTGAGCGCCCCGATCTGGGCCAGTTTTTGCGCAATGCTCAACCAGGCCCGCGCGGCAGGCGGCCAGCAGCCGCTGGGCGTCTTGGGACCCTCCATTTACCCCTTAATCGGCACGGCGGCCCTGAACGACATCACCAGTGGGACCAATGGTTACTACAAAGCCGGGGTCGGCTACGATTTGGTCACCGGCGTGGGCACCCCGAACGTCGGGCAATTGGTCCAGGCGCTCGCCACTCCGGCCTTTGCGCCGGCGATCACAGTCCAGCCAGTCACTGTAACGGTGTCGCCCAAGCTGACCGCGGCGTTTTCCATGACCGCAACCGGAAATCCGCCTCCCACCTATCAGTGGCAGCGTGAGCCCGCCGGAACCAGCACCTGGACGAACCTGAGTGACAACACGACCTACTCGGGATCGGCCACCGCTAATCTCACGGTGTACTCGGTCACGACGACCATGAGCGGAGATTCATTCAACTGCGTCGTCACCAACTCGGCCGGCAGTGTTACAACGCTTCCGGCAGTCCTGGTGGTGGCCAATCCGCTGGTTGTCACCACCCTGGCCGGACTGGCCGGGTCGAGTGGGAGTGATGACGGGACGGGAAGCAGTGCGCGCTTCAACGACCCGGCCGATCTGACGGCGGACAGCGCCGGCAACCTCTACGTCTCCGATGCGAACAACCACACGATCAGGAAGATCACGCCAGCGGGCGCCGTCACCACGCTCGCCGGACAGGCGGGCGTGAGCGGCAGTTCTGACGGCGCCGCCAGCACCGCCCAGTTCAATCACCCCACTGGCCTGAGTGTTGACAGCACCGGAAATCTCTACGTTGCCGACACGGACAACGACACGATCCGCGAGATCACCCCGGCCGGCGTTGTGACCACCATCGCCGGTCTTGCGGGGAGCGCCGGCAGCGCAGATGGTGCCGGCAGCGCCGCCCGATTCAATTCCCCATCGGACGTCGCGGTCGATTCGGCCGGCAATCTCTACGTCGCCGACACCCTGAATCATACGATCCGGATGATCACTCCGGCCGGCAGCGTTTCCACCCTCGCCGGTCTCGCGGGCGTAAGCGGCGCCGACGACGGCACGGGAGGCGACGCACGCTTTTTCGCCCCGGAAGGGATTGCGATCGACGGCGCGGGAAACCTGTACGTTGCCGACACCGACAATCACACGATCCGGAAGGTCACTGCGACCGGCGTGGTGTCGACGCTGGCCGGGTGGGCCGGGAGCAGCGGCAGCAACGACGGCATTGGTGCCGGCGCGCGCTTCGCGTATCCCGCCGATGTCACGGTCAACAGCGCGGGCAATCTCTTCGTGATCGACACCGACAATCACGCGATCCGCGAGATCACGCCGGCCGGCGTGGTCAGCACCGTCGCCGGTCTGGCCGGCACCAGCGGCAGCGCCGACGGCACCGGCACCGCCGCGCGTTTCTATTATCCCACGGGAATCGGCGCCGATGCCTCCGGCGATCTTTACGTCGCCGACACCAACAACCAGACGATCCGTGAGGCAGTGGCGCAGTCGGCCCCGGTATTCCAGACCCAGCCGCAGAGTCAGACGGTTGCCGCGGGTTCGAACGTTTCGTTCTCGGTGATGGCGACCGGAGCGCCGGCCCCGATTTATCAATGGTTCATCAACGGCGTGGCGATCGCTGGGGCCACCAGCGCCACCTTGACTTTGAACAATGTCCAGCCTGCCAACGCGGGCAGCTATACGGCCACGGCCTTCAACAGTTCTGGCATCGTGACAAGCAACCCGGCCACGCTGACCGTAAGCGGCACCGTTTCCCAGCCCAGCAGCAGCGGAAGCGGTGGTGGCGGCGGCGGCGGTGGCGGAGCGCCCAGTCTTTGGTTTCTCGGCCTGCTGCCGCTCACCTACTTGATCCGTTGCCGGGCATTGAAACCTCGCGGACTTCCCTTCCTGGCCAAGGGACCATAGCCGGACGTGCCTCACCGAGCGGGAAGTGGCCGGGAAATGATCGCCTCCGGGTGGACATCCCGAGCGTCGTTTGCACGTTTCTCTGCATGCGACTTTGGACCGTGCATCCACGATTCCTCGACCCGAAAGGGTTGGTGGCCGCCTGGCGGGAAGCCTTGCTCGCCCAGCAAGTCCTCGCAGGAAGAACCAAGGGGTACCGCCACCACCCGCAACTCGTCCGCTTTAACGCGCAGGCAGATCCGCTGGCAGCGATTGCCACGTTCCTCGCCGGCCTGGCCGATGAGGCGCAGCGCCGGGGCTACCACTTTGATGCCGCCAGGATCTCCCGGCGGCGATTCCGGGGACGGATTTCAGAGACGAGCGGGCAGTTACTCCACGAGTGGGACCACTTGAAAGCCAAGCTGCGAAGGCGGGCACCACAGATGGCCTGCCAGTTCCGGGGTATCGCGATCCCGGAGCCGCATCCGCTGTTTCGAATCGTTCCGGGCAAGGCGAGACCGTGGGAGAGGACCTAGGAGGCTGTCGGACTTCTGTCCGGCCAGCCTCCTACTGGCGAAACCGCCCAATCCGACCCGGAAAAATGGGCAGAATCTCGGCAAACTTTATACGAATCGGAGTCATCTTGGCTCATCGGATCCCATTCCCTGCTCAATGAAAGGGGCGGTGTTGCTTTTAGCAGCCTGGAGTGCTGGAAGCCAGACAGCCTGCCAGGCCCATGGGTTGGTGCGGGCGGCCGGCTCCCTGCTGGCGGGCGGCCCGTCGACCTTGGCTTGAACCCCGGTTCGCAGCCCTTAGTCTCTTCACTGGTTGGACCAACGCCCAGGTCTGCCCCGCCCGCGACACCGCTCACCCGGCATGGCTCACCCACGAGCAGGACAATCCATGAAAAAACTTCTTTTCACTCTGCTGTTGCTCGCCTTCGCCCTTTCCGGCTGCGGCGAGATGAAACTCACCCTGACGGAAGTAAGAAACCCGACATCGCGCACGCTTGATCAGACGATCGTCACCGAGGGATATTTCAGTTCTTCCGACGAACAAGACCTGCTCATCGGCGAAACCGGCCGCTTCACCAACCTCGTGGATCTGGCGATTTTCACGGGGATTCCCAGCGATCAGCGCTACGCCAAGCGCATGGATCTCGGCCGCCGGCTCGGCGGCAAGCTGGTGCTCGTGCGGGGCCGGCTGAAAGTGGGGCCCTTCGGTCTCGGCGGGCGCTCGACCGTTTTCATCGAGGTCGAGAGCATCCGCGAAGCGAGCGCGGCGCCAAAATGACAGCCCGCCGGCTTGCCGGAATCAACATCCTCCGAGTTGCTACGCGGGCTGGTCATCTGCGTCTCCACTCGCCGCCGGCTTGGGTGGCGGTGGAGGATGGGCGTGATCCAGCCTGCGCAGTTCGTGCCAGGCCAGCGCATACCACGCAACAGAATCGGCTCCGGTTCCGAGGCAACTGCGCAGGCTCCGCCGGGCCTCGGCAATCTCGCCGCGACTTAGCTCAAGCTGGGCGAGAATGAAATACAGCTCGCACTCCTGCTCCGAATAATGCAGCCCGCCTTGCGGCTCCAACCGGCCAAAAAGGCTCTTCTCCTCGATGCGGCCGGCGAGGAATTCCAGCACGGCAGCGCCCCAGGGATCAATCCGGTCAAGGCGACCCGCAGGTTGGACATCGCCCGGCTTGCCCTCCCGCAGCCGCGCCAGATGGCGCATGATCCGGGCCTGCACAAGGCCTGCATCAAGGCGGGCCGCGCGCGAGTAGGCGGCCTCTGCCGCGGCAAAACGCCCCTGTTTGAACAGGTGGTTGCCCCACGCCTGCATTTCCCCGGCATCAAGAGGCGCGCGCTTGGCCCCATCGGCAAACACAAGGTCCGCGGCCTGAAAGTCGCCTTCGTCACTGAGCGTGACGGCCAGACGGTACCGGACGGAGTTGTTTTCCGGTTCAAGCTGGAGGGACCGGCGAAGATCGGCCTCCGCTTCGTTTTTCTGGCGCAACTGAGCCCACGCGGCGCCGCGTTGAGCGAAGTTGGCCGCCAGATCCCGACCTTGAGCCAGGCCGGACTCGATCCAATAGGACGTTTCGGCAATCTCGACCAAAAGGCGCTGTTCCAGCTGCGGATGAACGGAAATTCCCTCGCGTCCGACCGGCGGTGCGTCGTTCTCGGTGTTCAACCCGATCCACTGGCGGCCCTCGGCAAAGGCGCGGGCGCAGATCTCCGCCGCGGCGCCCGGTCCCACCAGCCGCTGCAGGCCGGTCCGCGCGAAATTCTCGTCGGGCGGAACGGATTCGCCGCTCCATCCGGACAGCAAGCTGCGGGCCACCAGCGCAAGTTCGTCAATCCCGGCCGTCTGCGCCGCAGTGGAAAACTGCTCCAGAATCCGGTCGTCGCCGATCGCCCTCTCCCGGTCGATCAGCAGCCACCAGCGCCGCGCGGTCTGCAGGGCTGCCGGTTCAGGCCCGGCGAGCACCGGGTCGATCGGGAGAAACGGGTCGGCTGCGCGCAACGTCCCCACGGCGCGGCCCGCCGGGGAATCGGCCGCGGGCGGCCCGCCGCCGGACATGGCCTGAAGCGCCCAGGCCAGATCCGCCAGCGCTTCCGGGTTGTCGGGCCAGACCGCCAGCGCGGCCTGGGCCCGGCGGGCGATCGCGGCATAGGCCTTCTCACCCCGAAGTCGCGCCCGGTCGCCGGTATCGCCGCGACTGCCCTGCAGCACCAGCTGGGCATGGGCATCGAGGCGCACCAATTCCTTGCGATAGTCCAGTTCCATCCGGCCGAAATTGATTTCCAACGTCGCCACTTCATCGGCCCGCACCATCTCGCCGGCGGCCAGCAACAGGCCGATGTGCAGCATGGCCATCAACGGATCCCCGGGGGCAATCTCGTAGTAGGCGGCCCAAAAATGGGGATTATGGTCAATGAGGCGGGCGGCATCGATCGGCGGCACTCCGGCCGGGGTCTTTTTCGCGTCCGCCAGCTGGCGCAAGTCCGCGACAAACGAGGCAATCCCGGGAAAATCGGCATCCGCCTGCGCCTGCAGCAATGGCAGGAGATCCTCCACCTCCTTCCACCCCAGCTGACGCCCCATCGTCAACAGGGTGTTGGTCTGCTTCAAGGCCGCGGCCTCGGGCAGAAACGGCGGCTTCGGCTGCCGCAGGGTGGTGCACCCGGTGCCGGCCAGCAGGGCCGCACCGGCGAGGACGAGCCACGTGCCTCCGCCTGTTCCTGCCAATGTCATGGATCAAGTTCGGAGGTAACCGGCCCGCGGCTCGTGAGCAAGCCGTCCACCGCCTCTTCGCATTCGTCGTTTTTCCTGGCCGCCGCGCGCGGGCCCGGCGGCGCACGGGGATCCTCGGGCCGCAGGCCGGCGACAATCCTTGGATTTGACCATTGCGGGTCGCCGCCTTTGCTTAGGCGTCATTGATGCCTGTCACCACCAGCAGCCTGCCGGCCGCCCCTCCCGCCCTGTTCGCCTTCCTGGCTTTCGATGCCAGCAACCGGCTCGCCGTGCGCCGGGCCGGCACCCGGCTGGGGCTGGCCTTCGTCGGCCCTGACGCGGCCGTCGCGACCGCGCGATTGGAGATGCACTTCCGGCATCATACCCCGGCGGCGGAATACTTCGCGGTGGTCGCGGGCGGCGCGAACTACCGCGTGTTTTTCGTCCAGGTCGAGGGAGATCCGGCCGATGACGAGATTCAATTCCGTTCCTTGGAGCAGCTGGCCAGCCAGCGGGCCGATCTTGCGCCGTCGCTCGCCGCGATCATCGCCGGTCTCGAACCCTACCTCATCGCGATTCCGTACCTGCATCTCGGCGAGAACGACTACATCTACCGTTTTCGCGTGGAACGGGAACGCAACCACGGCATTTATGCCCAGGATTCCGCCGCCCGCGTCCTTTACCAGAGCCAGCTCTGCGAGGTTATCAAAGCCCTGAACCGCACCCATGAACGTTCGGCCAGCCGACCTGCGACGCTCGATTTCGGCGCGGTGCGCTACGTCATTCCGAGCCACTTCGGCTTTTGTCTCGGCGTGAAGAACGCCATCGAGCGCGCCTACGAAACCCTCGCCGAGAACCCGGGCCGCCGGGTGTTCATGCTGAGTGAACTGATCCACAACCCATTTGTGAATGAAGATCTCCGGCGGCGCGGTCTCCTTTTTCTGCAGACGGACAAGGGGCGGCCCTTCGCGGTCAGCGGGGGGGTGGCCCAGCCCGGCGGCTCCGCGCCGCTGCTGTGGGACACGCTGACCGGCGATGACATCGTGATCATCCCGGCCTTCGGCGCGACGGACGAGGACAAGAAGAAACTCATCCGGAAGGGGATTCGCGTCGCCCAGTACGACGCCACGTGCATGCTGGTGGAGAAGGTGTGGAAAGCGGCCCGCGCGTTCGGCCGGGAAGGGTACAGCGTCATTATCCACGGCAAGTCCGAGCACGAGGAAACCAAGGCCACCTTTTCGAACTCCCGCCGGTTCGCCCCTTCGCTGATCATTCGCAGCCTCGATGAAGCGCGCCTGATCGGGGAACTGATTCTGGAACCCTCCCCCGCCCGGATGACAGCGTTTGCGGAGCGATTCACAGGGCTGTCCACGCCTGGTTTTGATCCGCTGCGACATCTGGCCCGCATTGCGGTGGTCAACCAGACCACCCTGTTGATGAACGAAACCGTCGAGATCATCGACTATTTCCGCAGCGTCTATCGCCAGAAATACGGTGCCGCGGACGGGGACGCGCACGTCGGCGGCAGTGGCAAGAAGGACACCCTGTGTTATGCGACGCAGGTGAACCAGGATGCCCTGAGCCGGGCACTCACGGAGCCGCTCGACGCCGCTTTTGTCATCGGCGGGCAGAACAGCTCGAACACTTACCAGTTGTTCCGCCTGTGCGAGCAGACCGTCGGGGCCCGCGCCTATTTCATCCAATCAGAAGAGAATATCCGCTGTCGGGATGACGTGCAGCACTATGTGTTCCCGGTCGCGAGTCTCAGCCACACCGGCCGGATGGAACGGCGGAGTCTTCCCGCCGGAAGGGACCCCATGCGGGTCTTGATCACTGGCGGCGCCTCCTGCCCGGACGGGCTCATCCAACAGGTCGTCTCGCGGATCAACACACTCTTTCCGGCCGGCCGCCTGCGCGCCCTCGGAGACGTTCTGGCCGACTGCCGGGAGCCGGATTCCTCAGGCTGACAGCCGGCCGGACTCCGCGCTGCGACGGAAAAGGCGGAGCCGTTTTTCCCGCCGATGGGCGGTCAGAGCAACGGCACAAACCGCACCGGCCAAAGGTCCCGGCGGTCGAATTCACCCGCCGGATTCCGCTCGAGCAACACCAGCACCTGCGGACCATCCGGTTTGCCCAACGGCAGAATCAGGCGGCCTTCCGGCCCCAGTTGCGCGAGCAGCGCGGGCGGGATCGCGGCGGCGGCTGCGGTCACGATGATCGCGTCAAACGGCGCCTCCTCGGGCCAGCCTTGGGCCCCGTCCCCTTCGCGGACTTGAACGTTGTCATATCCAAGCCGCGCCAGGCGCGCGGCCGCGCTCCGCGCCAGCCCGGTGATGCGCTCGACGGAGTAGACGCAGCCGGCGATCTCGGCGAGCACCGCGGCCTGGTAGCCCGAGCCGGTGCCGATCTCCAGCACCCGGCTGGCCGGTGACAACCGCAGTTGCCCGGTCATGTAAGCCACGACCGTCGGTTGCGAGATCGTCTGTCCCGACTCAATGGGCAGGGCCCGGTCTTCATAGGCGGAGGCCCGCAAGTTCCCGGGAACGAATTCCTCCCGCGGCACCGCTTCCATGGCGGCGAGCACCAGGGGATCCGAAACCTCATCGAACCGCCAGCGGCCTTTCATGAGGGGACGTTGGGGCGCCGCCGCGGATTTGTCGAAACTGGAGATTAAGCCCGACGTCAGAAGGCACGCCCGTCCGTTCTCGATCCGATCGTATCCGGCTACAAAGACGAGATACTCCGCAGACTAAAACCGCAGCGTGAGACCGCTCGTGATGCCGGAAGTCGATCCCATGTCGACGGTCGCACTTTCGCCGCCAAGGTCCTGGTTAAAGCTCTGGCTTCGCTGATAGGTCGCGCCGAGATAAAAGCCCGCCCGCTCCGTCAACCAGTACTCGGCGTCGGCGTCGACATACCAGGCCGGGAGCAACACGCTATGAGTCTTCACCTCACCATCGATAACGTTGGTCGAGACATTATCGATCAAGACGGTCTGGCCCGCAGTGTAGGTGCTGCCGACAAAC
>Ga0074045_10002812_pt1 | contig 15933 bp, 18 predicted proteins | sample BogForMeECP23OM2_FD_94442 | JGI IMG/M metagenome (GOLD analysis project Ga0074045, IMG submission 94442) | Bog forest soil microbial communities from Calvert Island, British Columbia, Canada - Bog Forest MetaG ECP23OM2 | ecosystem: Environmental > Terrestrial > Soil > Wetlands ...
AGGACATCGAGGGTCCCGACGTCGTTGTTCATCACCGTGTACGTGGGAGCCAGGGTCCAGATCGCCGCCCGGAATCCGAGGTCGATGCTGCGGGTGACCACCAGCGAGGCGTTGCCGCCGGGCAGGCCGATCTCCCTCTCATGCGTGGGGCTGTTCTGCAGGTTCAGAAAAACGAGGTCGGTCCAAACGCTCCAGTCACCCTTGCGAACGCTGCCGTCGAATAGCACGCCGCCTTTCACATACTTGAGGTATTGGTTCGGCTCGATCTCAGTGGTCGGATTGCCGCCGCCCGCAATCGGCGGCAGCTGCGACGTCACATATATCCACGGCACCCAGGCGTAGGGCGATACTTCGAAGTGCCATTGGCCGTCCCACATGTTGATCCCGTCAGCGACGGCGATGACGTCCTGAGCCCAAACGTTCGCCGATGCGAACGCACCGAGGCCGGCGATGAGCGCTGTCGCCGCGGACTTCAAAAATTTGACGTGCTGCATGATGGGCCTTCTTAGTAGTGGAACCTGCGCGGTGTCAGGATGCCACCGATCCGGGGGCCGGTCGTATGAGACCTTGGTCCAAATTCCGTTGCGGTTCACCAACAGTCTGGGTCACTTCAGCGAAAATCGCGCGATTCGACGATGAGATCTCCAAGCAGGGCCGACAGGTTGTGTAGTCGTGTTCTTCGGCTTTTGCCCTCCTCTCCGGCTATAGCACTCAGCTTACAGCCTTGGACGTGGTTGGGTCGTCAGGACTTACTTGCGAGCGTTAGGCATGTGCACTACGTATGCGCCAAAAAGACGAGTCTATTGGCACATAAACTGGATTTAATGGCCAAATGCCTATGCTATTGGCACATAAACGGGTAATTGCGCCAAAAGAACATGCCGAAGGTCGGCAACCGCGAGGCTGTCGAATGCAACGGGCACTTCGATATATTCGATGTACTGGGCCTTGCATTGTTCGCTCTCGTCTGACTTGATGGGGCGCGAAGCGCCGGCGATGTCAAGCTGTCCGGCGCAGAACTTTTTGAATCCGCCACCGGTACCGGAGAATTCGATGGCGAATTGTACGGCGGGATTCGACTAATAGAACGCCTCTGCCATCGCTTTAGATAGGGGGAAAACCGTGGCCGACCCGTCGACCGTGACTCTTCCCGACAAGGAGCCCGCCGAGCCTGCCGGCTTGTCCGATCTGCCGCACGCCGGCAGCGTACCTGCGACAGCCAAGGCGAGGAGATAGCAGTACCAACGCAATCTTGGGGTAGTCATATCGTTTTCCTCGGAACCTAAATCGTTCGGATTTGGCAGAAACTCAGCGAACGGGGCGCCCCTTCGAGTCGATCAGCGGTTCCCCGTCCTCTTTTGCAAACGGCCCCTTTTGCGGAAGGTGAAGAATGTCCAAGACCGCCTCTGACGGTCGACACAGCTTCACGCCCCAGGGCGTCACCACGATCGGCCGATTGATCAAAATGGGATGCGCCAGCATCTGTTCAATTAGTTGCGCATCGGTCCAGCGATCCGCACCAAGACCCAACTCGTCATAGGGCGTGCCCTTTTCGCGAAGCAGCTCGCGCGGACGAATGCCCATGCGCTGAATCAGTGACTCGAGTGTCGCCCGATCCGGCGGCGTCCTGAGGTACTCGATAACCGTTGGTTCGACACCCGCGTTTCGAATGAGCGCGAGCGTGTTGCGGGACGTTCCGCACGATGGGTTGTGATAGATCGTGACGTCTGTCATGGCTTGACCGTCGCAGGTATTCCTGTGTGCTCGTACCAGTCTTTGGATCTGTTGACGATATTCACGACAAGCAGCATGACCGGGACCTCGATCAGCACGCCGACAACCGTGGCAAGGGCCGCGCCGGAGTGAAATCCAAACAGACTGATCGCAGCGGCCACCGCAAGCTCGAAAAAATTTGAGGCGCCGATCAGGGCGGAGGGACACGCGACATTGTGCTTTTCGCCGAGTGCACGGTTCAGCCAATAAGCCAATCCGGAGTTGAACAACACTTGCACGAGAATTGGCACTGCGAGCAGCACAATCACGCGGGGCTGCTGCAGGATCTCCTCACCTTGGAAGGCGAAGAGCAGCACAAGGGTTGTGAGCAGTGCGCCGATCGACCAAGGTCCCATGCGATGCAGAGCGGCTTCAAAAGTCGCGACACCGCGCTTCAGCAGTGCCCTGCGCCATACTTGAGCGAGCGCGACCGGAATGACGATATAGAGCACCACCGAGGTCAATAAGGTGCCCCACGGTACGGTGATCGCGGAGATCCCCAGCAATAGGCCAACGAGCGGCGCGAATGCCACCACCATGATGCTGTCGTTAAGAGCCACTTGCGACAACGTGAATAGGGGATCGCCATTCGTCAGACGGCTCCACACAAAGACCATGGCCGTGCAGGGTGCCGCGGCCAGCAGAATCAAACCGGCGATGTAACTGTCGAGTTGATCCGCCGGCAACAGCGCTGCAAATATATGCCGGATGAAGAGCCACCCCAAAAGCGCCATTGAGAAAGGCTTGACTAACCAGTTCACAAACAGCGTCACGCCGATGCCTTTCATGTGCCGGCGCACTTCGCCCAAGGCGCCGAAGTCCACCTTGACCATCATCGGGATGATCATGACCCAAATCAGGATGCCGACCGGCAAGTTGACCTGCGCGACCGACAGACCACCGATGACCTGAAATACACCGGGCAGGAGCTGACCCAGCGCAATTCCGATGACGATGCAGAGGAATACCCAGACAGTCAGATAACGTTCAAAAATACTCATCGTTCGGGAACCTCCGGCGGTGTCTTGCCAATCGCATCCAAGCGCTCCTTGAGCCGCATGCGATCGATCGAGCCGAGCGGGAGACTCAAGAATAATCTTATCCGCGTCTCCATCGACCGGAATGCCTCGCGAAACGCCAAGCTTTTCTCAACATCCGTTCCCTCGACCGTCGCCGGATCGGGGATTCCCCAGTGGGCCGTCATCGGTTGGCCGGGCCAGTGCGGGCACACCTCGCCAGCGGCGTTGTCACAGACCGTGAAAACGAAGTCGAGGTGGGGAGCATTGGGCGTCGCGAATTCGTCCCAGCTCTTGCTACGCAGGTTATCGGTCGGATAATCCAATTTTCGCAATAGCGCGAGTACGATTGGGTGCACTTGACCTTTGGGGTGACTGCCTGCACTGAATCCGCGGAACTTGCCCTTGCCCAGTTTGTTGATGATGGATTCGGCGAGGATACTGCGAGCGGAATTGCCGGTGCACAAAAACAGTATGTTATAGATTCGCTCCGCCACACGGATTCTCCGACTCTCAGGTATAGAGCGCTTCGGTCATGCACATCACCCGCAGGAAGCCGCGCGATCGACCTTAGATGCGGTGTTCTCCGCCGGTACGCAGCATGTGGATTTCGCTGTGTTCTGGACAGGGACGGTGGAAGCGCCGTGGTTGAAGACGGGGGTATCTTCCCCATAGACAGGGATATTGCCGAGCGTATGAAAGGTTTCCCACGCAATCCCGGCCGGGTCGGTGACCCAGTACTTGTCGGACCGTGCGTAGCAGCAGGCCTGCTCGTTCTCTTGGATCAGTTGAGAGTCGGCTGCCTGCAGCTGCGCGTGCATACCGCGCAATTCCTCTCCGGAATCGACCTGGAAGCCCAGGTGATTGACACCGACAGGTTGGCGATGTGTTGAGATCGCGAAGTTCATCCGCGGATCCTCGAGCATCCATTTGGCGTAATCCGATTGCCGCACCGTCGGCTGCGTGGCAAAGAGCGTCGTATAGAATCGGATGGATTCGTCGAGATTGTCGACGCTGACGTGCACGTGAAAGCGTTTCATGCGCGCTTCCTCCTCGAACTGGTATCTTCTACGGCCCCGGGTTTGCATTCCGTGTTGCTACAGGTATCGTCGGCAAGTTCGCAGCAGTGATCCGTGAGAAACCCGAGCAAGTCGTTCATGCGCGAAAAATTCGGGCTGTAGTATAAGAATCGCCCTGCGCGCCGGACATTCAGCAGCCCGGCGTGCTGTAACTCCTTCAGATGAAACGAGAGCGTCGCCGCGGCGACAGGGAGCTTCTCGCTCAGCTGCCCGGGGGTGAATCCCTCGGGTCCGCGCTTGACGAGCAGACGAAAGATCGCGAGTCGCGACTCTTGCGCCAAAGCCGCGAGACTGGTAACCGCATCAGCCGATTTCATCAAGATCTCCTCGAAGCAAAAGGATGACGAGGCGCTCCGGGCCGAGCGGCAAGCTTTCCACAATCGCCGATCTCTCAAGTAATTCTATAATTATCGAATCACAGAATCAAGTCTACGAAATGTGACTGCCGGCCAAACCAGATCCCGTTCGGCGTGCCCCGACAGCAGGCGGGCAGTTGCGATAATAAGCGGGCGTTTTTGCAGAAGTTTTCAGTGAACAATAGTTTTTGGTTATCGAGGCGCAAGATGCGGAATCGTCATGCCGGGCCTCCCTGGGATTATGCGCTTTGCGACAGATCAGCGACGGAGCCGTTGTTGAACCAGGCGAGTACGGGCTGCAGGGATACGACATCGCCGACCCACGAGCAGTACCGGCAAGGTCAATTTCGCAGCTGCCCACGCAGAGTGTAAAGTGCCGAGCGTCACCGTAAGGACGCGCTGCTCTGTAGTCGTGCCTTGCGCTATGATCGCAACCGGTCGTTCGGCGGGTGCCCCATGGGCCAGCAGGCGCGCCGCAATGTGTTTCCACTGGGCATGTACGCGGCCAGTACACAGGAGATGTCGCAGGTACTTGGGCTGAGTTTTCTCGACTGGCTGGCGCCGCTGTTCGTTGCGATCGCGGCCGTGGCCTGGACCGCGGCTTTCCTCGGTTTGCTGCGCAACCTATTGGGTTACTTGCGCGCAGAGGGAACACCGCTGTGAATTCGCAATCCCGTGGCTAGGAGCCTAGGCCACCCTCGCGCCGAGTACGTTGCACCGTTCCGTTACCGGACGGCACGCTCCCTTGGCGCCGGCTTGATGGGAATCTGTGCGCCTCTGCCGAGCACGAATCTGGTGCTGACCCAGGTTCCCAGGACATCCTGCAGCGTGTGGCGGTCCAGTGTCGCCATGAAATTGCGGTGCGCATCAGCAAGAATCGATCTGAGTGTACACGCGGGAAATAGAGGGCAGTCCTGGTATTTCTCGTTAAAGCATTCGACGATGTCGAAGCGCTCTTCCATGTGACGCACCACATCACCGAGATTGATCATCTTGGGCGCACGTGAAAGTCGCATGCCGCCGCCCTTGCCACGGACCGTCTCTATGTAGCCACCCGAGGCAAGACGATTGACCACCTTCATCAGGTGGTTACCGGAAATGCGGTAGGCCGTGGCGGTTTCAGAGATGGTACACAGTCGATCAGGATGCGCGCCGAGATAGATGAGCACGCGCAAAGAGTAGTCGGTGAAGAGAGAGAGCTGCATAAGTTACGGCAGATCATAACATACCCGGCACGTGCGGGTTTCATCGCACAAGCTGCCTTTCATCGATAAGTTTGCTAGCAATAGTCCACCATTAATCTTGACTACTTCTAGGTACTTTTACTTATTTAGCGATTACCTTATAAGGTGTATAAAATATACATCTTTTAGGAACGCGATCGCCAATCATTGGTGCGGCGCTGCGCGGCGCCATCACCGTCATCATGTTCAAGCCCGACGCGGATCCGAAGAAGGGCCACGGCGAACTTGTCGTGCAGTAAAGAAAAACCGTCTCCGTGCCCTCAATCTCAGGGGCCGGCCTTGGCGCATCCGGGAAGTCCGCTTCGGGCTGCTCGGATGCGCCATTTTTCGCGGTCGTGGCAAGATTAAAGTCGGCGTCGCTGAACTACGGAGCCTGGTTCACGCCCGGAATTGTCCACGTCCCATCCAGCAGCGACGGAGGATTCTCCTTAGGCCAGTACAGTCGCAGCATCAGAACGAACTTGCCTTCCGGAGCTGGCAGCCAATTGGACTCCTTGTCCTTACCCGGGTTTTGGTTTTGCAGGTAAAGGTCGACTGAACCATCGGGGTTTGCCTAAAACTTGTCGCGTGAACTCCGCGTGTACCGATTGAGCGGATTAGCCACGAAAAAATACTGCGCGTTGTACATCGTCAGCGACCAGAATCCGTTCGCGGGAGGCATCTGACCCTTGGCGAAATGCATAACGTATTTGTTGGCGCCCGAGTAGGGTTTGCCGGCGGCATCGTTCTCTGTGGTTGGATAGACGGCATCTTGCGGGCGGTTCGCGCCGAGACCGACGGCGGTGACAAAAGCGCGGTCGAGATAGTCTGTGCCGTAGATTCCTGTCTTGGTAAAGAATACCCAGCCGTTTTCAGCTTTCCCGGCATCCTTGAAGTAGCCCATGATCTTGCCGACGGCGGCCCTGGGTACCGCATTGAGCGCCTGCTGTGCTGCGGGGGAAAGCTTGGTCAGATCGAACGGTTGCCCGGGTACGATTCCGATCTTAGCCATTCTCGCCACCATCGGCGCATCCGCGGCCAGGGGCGGGTTGTCCTTCATCAACCGCGCCATCGGATTAAAGTACGCTGCGATGTCAAGAGCATAAAAGGTGCACCCGCCGAATATCGGCTCGATGCGACGCATGTCAGCGACCTGACCGCATGATCACGCATCTATCCTGCTGGACCTGACGCCATGGCAACGAATCCGACACTCCCATATCGCATTCTCGGACCTTCGCCGGAACTGGCGGACAACTGCGTCAACCCGTACTACCTGGAGGACCTGAAGCACCGCATCGCAGTCGCGCGGATTGCCGGCAAGCTGTTCGCCTTTGACGATCTTTACAGGGAATGTCCTTTATCTGCAGGCCTATTGACCGGCACCACGATTATGAGCCAGGCCGACGGCTCGCAGTTTGACGTGGCCAGCGGGGCCGTGTTGCGCGGGCCTACGACCGCACGACTCGCGACCTATGCGGTTCGCGAAGCAAACGGGCAGATCGAGGTGCGGATCTGAAAATTGACCCACGTGCAGTTCCCGTACTGTTCGGTCGGCTTGCTTATCGCTGCCGTTATCGAGACCGGTAATGATAATTTTTGGACGTATCGAATCTCGAAATTCCGGTCGCGGCGTTGACCACGCGTGCAATTTTCAAGCGCCCTAACGAGTAGCCCTCCGGAACCTAGATGGCTCCCAGTCGGCGCGCGGCTACGCCTCGCCGAAGTGAAGTGCCTGACTTACCGATTGCCGCGCGTCGCGTGACTATCCGCTCTCTTGCAACTCAATCACGACCGCGTGAAGCGACCTTCGGGCGAGCTGCCAGGGTTCAAGGTCGCCGACCGACCCCCAAGCGGCCGGACACAGACGTCTGCATAAGGGCATCCGTTCATCCGTGTCGCGCCAATCGCCGCCCCGAGCTTTGAAGACAGCGATCTGGATATGAACCGAAGCGGTATCGGATGGTCCGGTGAGCCATGGGATTCTCAGGACTTTCACCCGGCGGGCAACGCCCGCCGGGCAAAACCAAAATGAACGAGAGAATTACTCGCTAATGGCTACTCCGCTGAAACCGGCGACACCGATGGGGCTTGATGTCGCCGCAGGGGTGAGGTCGCCATAGGCGTCGATGCCGAATACCGCGACATAGGCGCTGCCACCGGCACTGTAGATGACGGCGAGCCACTTCTTATCCGGGGATACCGTGATGTCCGTCGGCGCCCCCGGCAGGGGTAGCGACTTGTAGAACACCCCGCCTTGGCCGTCGGTCAGGAATATGGAGATGGCATGTCCGGGCGAGTTGCCCGTGTACCAGACGCTCCCCGGCCCCTTGGCCACCCAGCACGGGGCGTTGGTCGGATATGAAGGTGTCGGTCCGGTTATCGGGAAGACGTCTCTACTCTTGTTCACAATGGCGAAACTGTCGGGACTGTGGGCCGGTGTGAATCCCAGGACATCGCCCCAGAACGCGGCCCCGAGCGGGGTATTGTTGGCCGTACTGGGAAGCGTCACGGCGGCACTTGACCCGCTGAGCGCCCCATCCCACCTGAGAGGTAGCTGCAGGAGAGAGCCTGAGGTCATGGTGACAGCGGCCCAGTCCTTGCCGACCGCGATCTGTGCAGCGGAAGGGTCGGTGAGCACGACGACGGCGCCGTCCACGCTGCCCGAGGGCCAGGCGTGACTCTCCGCGCAATTCGCACCTACCACGAAGAGGTGGTCCGAGGTGAGCGCGACCGAATCGGGCTTCGCGCAACTGGGCGCCAAACCTATCGTTCCGCCGATACTGATGTAGTCGTGACGCCGTACGATCCAGCTGACGCTGTTTGAGCCGTAGTTTCCCACGGCTCCGCGATCGTCCCTGAACTGCAGAATTCCGGCGTTGCCGCCAGCGCCGCCCTTGCCTTGCGTTGGCAACATGTCCACCAAGGCTAGCGAGGGCGTTCCCGCCGTATCGAGCCTGAACACGACGACTTGGTTGGCGCTTGGATCATTCGTGCTCGTCAACACGAACACTCCGCGTTCAGTTTCGTCGGCAACCGCGGCGGCTGCAAGCAATGTGGCCGCCAGTATGCTGGCGGCGTGACGCACTCGGGACTTGTCAAGATTTCGAGAGCTCATCGCGATCTCCTCATTGAGACTTCCTAAGGCCTGCACTCTCCCAGGCAGCGTGATCCGGGATATGGTGTATTCTTGAACCTGTACCAGCTCACGAGTTCGGGGACCGTTCAGGGTTAAATGTGCATTGACGAGATGGGTATTCGCTGCGGGCCGGTGGAAAGTTACGGCGCGGCACACCGGCAGCCAAAGAAACTGACAAATTGAAACGAGAACGTAACTCTCTTGCGCCGTGCAGCGAATTCCCTCATGGACTCCCGCAGCAATCTGGACACGCTGATGGCCCGCTACCAGGCGGGTGATTTCGCCGCCGTCACGGTGCTGGTCAAGTGCATCGGCCCGCAGCTACATCGGTTTTTTATGGCGCAATCTGACAGTCGTAGCGACGCGGATGACCTGTTGCAGGAGACCTGGCTGCGCATCCACCGCGTGCGGCACACCTATCGTCCAGGCGAACCGGTGCTGCCCTGGTTCTACGCGATTGCGCGCCGCGTGCGCATCGACCACTACCGCAGGGCGAGCCGCACCACCGCCCGCGAGCGCCGACTGGAGGAAGTGTCCGATGTGACAGGGACGCTTCCGCGGGAAGAGGCCCACGCGGATGGTCTGGAAACGCTTCTGGCACCGCTTTCGGAAAGCCAACGTGAGGTCATTCTGATGATGAAGGTGGCGGGGATGTCGCTGGAGGAGGTCGCACGGGCGACCTCCTCCAGCGTCGGGTCGGTAAAGCAGAAGGTGCATCGCGCCTACCGGAAGCTCAGAGACAGGATCAACGCGATGGGTCCTAAGAAAGGCTCAAGCGGGGGGCTGCCATGAGAGACGAAGAGATCGACAAAGTCCTGCAGAAGGCCTCGGGCATTGCGCCCCAGGTGGAGCCCGCAATGCTCAAACGCATCGCCGACTCTATCAATTCGTCGTTGCGACCGGCACGCCCGCTGCCGCCGACATGGGTGCTCACCGGGGGGCTGGCCCTGATCTGCGCCGCGGTGGCTGTGGCGGCAGCCGCTCGCACTGGATTCTACGGAATTGGAAAACTGGGCCTCTCGGAGCGCGTGCTGATCTTTTCGACACTCGGGATCCTGGTGTGGCTGGGGGGAAGGGAGTTCGTGAGTCAACTAATTCCCGGAAGCCGCCGACGCTTTAGTGCGGGCACCTTTCTGACAATTTGCAGTGCGGCGTTGCTCGGCGTATTTGCACTGGTGTTCCGCGACTACCGCACCGACCACTTTATCTCCGCGGGGATCGCGTGCCTGCTAACCGGCGCCCTCCTGGCCATCCCCGCAGCCTTCCTGAGTTGGTTGCTGCTCCGGCGCGGTTTTGCGGTGAATTCTGTTGCGGCGGGACTCGTGGGAGGCGCACTCGCGGGACTGAGCGGCGTGACGATGTTGGAGCTTCACTGCAGTAATTTCCAGGCGCTGCATGTACTAGTGTGGCACACAGCGGTGGTGCCCGTGAGCGCGGCAGCCGGAGCGCTGGTGGGATGGGCGCTGCGTGGGCATTCATAATACTGCGCACGATATCCGCAGAAATAGAGCGTGTTTTCGAGTGAACGGGAAACGCCGTGATTTCCGGGAGTCAAGAGATCGCACTCTACAATTCTCGGCATTTCCTGGCGTCAGTTTTGGCACGTATCAAGTGGACCCCTCATCACGCAGCAGGATCTCGGTACCGCGGCGGCAAATTTCGCGCGCATAATCGACGAAAGCCCCCTGACCCCAGTAGCGAAAGCAGCTGGTTTGGGAAACCAGCAGATGGAACAGAGCCTTGCGGTAGCGATGTTCGCCAGTAGGCACGCCAGGTTTGAGCACCTTCTCGTTGAAGAGCGAACTCAGCTCCTCCATTGGCCCCAGGAGCCCTTCATAGCCTCTCACCCACGAAATGTCGTTGGTCCAACTTCCCCCCTCCACCTGGAAACGCGAGTCCTCCTGCTGCAACTGCCCGATCACTTCGGCAAGCTTCTGGGCGCCCTCTCCGGACTTGAAACGGTCCCAAATCCGCGACTGAAACACCGGCTGCAGCGACGGTAGATCCGATTCCCTCACGCCCATCGCAAAGAGGTGATCAAGATACTCGCTGACATTGATCAAAGGGGTCTCGGAGCCAGAACATGCTCGTACCACTTCGATGTACTTCGCCGGAAAATCGTTCATCATCACACCGCCATTCTCGCCGTCGGCAATCTGCGTCACCAGGAGTGGAATTGGTCTGCCTGCGAGATCCCAGTGCGAAAGTCCACGCGCCTCGTAGTAAGGTTGCATCTGCGCCACTAGCTTGGTGTCGCTGCCCTGCGTCTTGATGATGGCGATGATCTCGGCGGTCTCACCCTGCGAGTTACGGCACATGAGCCGATGTGGCAGGTGCTTCGGAGCCGGTCGGGCGCCGGTATCCGGACACTCGACCGTGTGTTCCTGCACCAGGACCCAACGGTAGCCGCATTCCTTGAGCGTCCTGACGAACTCATAGGCCACATCCGGCTGGTTCGGTAGCGCCATCTCGGCGGGGGAAAAGCCGCGCACCCGCGTTAGTGCGTCCAGGCCGAAGAGCGCGGCGAAATGCTGCTGCCAGGCACGCACGTGCAATCGGTAGTCTTGCACCGGGGTCGACGGCGCTACGGGATGACCCCAGGCAGATCCGAGCCACTCCACGCAGTCGCGGTAGCGCGGCTCGCAAGTAATGGTGCGCAGGTTACCCAGCACTTCATCGAGCCCCATCTGCTGAAGGCCCCACAGTAATGTGCCTGAGTAGTCCAGCATCACCCGTGGCTGTTTCCCCTCCCGGATGAGTTGCGGAATAAACTCTCCCATCCGTTGATAGCACGAGCGGAAGATGCCGGCGTTGTAGCGCTGCTCATCGCTTGTGCTCTCCATCATCTGCCGGAGATTACTGATGAGTCCGGCGCTACGCGGATCCGCCCCATCCGCTGGGATAAGCGGTTGATGCATGTGGAGTGCGATGGCAAAGGCGCTTCGAACACGCGACAGATCAACTGTGCCCTCGCCGCTCGCCACCGGCGGGTGAATTGCGCTCCCAATGGCGGCCGCTATGATGCTTTCTGCACCGCAAATATTAGGCAGCCCGTCACCTATAGGGGGTAAGTCATTCGCCACTCTTGTCATGCTCGGGCTTTATCTGCCACTTCGGGATCGGGACCGGCCTCATCGGCAAGTCCGCCCGTTTTTACGAGCGGGTACATCTCGTCGGCCACGATCAAAACCTTTGAGTTCGGTCACGCGGCTGGCTGAACGGTCGTGCTCAACCGATCGATCATCGGCTGCGTAATGAGACAGATCCCCCGGTCGGTGCGCCGAAACCGCTTCGCATCCAGGTCTGAATCCTCACCGACCACGAGTCCTTCCGGAATACGAACCCCACGATCGATGATCACGTTGGTCAAACGACAGTTTCGACCCACTTCGACATAGGGAAGGACCACAGCACCTTCTAACGACACGTACGAATGCACACGCACGCCGGTAAAAAGCAGGGAGCGAATCACCGCGGCCCCCGAGATCACGCAGCCGCCTGAAACGAGAGAGCCTTCCGCAAATCCGCGCCGGCCAGCTTCCCGATGCACGAACTTGGCTGGGGCCGTGATTTCCCCGTAAGTCCAGATCGGCCAGTTCATATCATAAAGATCGAGCGACGGGATTACGTCGGTGAGCTCGATGTTGGCCTCCCAAAAGGAATCGACGGTCCCGACGTCGCGCCAGTAGGCCTCCGCCTCGGCATCGCTTTTCACGCAGGATCTCGGGAACGGATGCGCCATCGCCTTTCCGTGCCGAACAATATACGGAATGATATCCTTGCCAAAGTCGCGGTTGGATTTCGGGTCAGCCGCATCGCGTCGCAGGATGTCAATGAGGAACGATGTCTTGAAGACGTAGATTCCCATGCTCCCCAGCGCGGCGTCGGGTTTACCCGGCATGGCCGGGGGATCGGCCGGCTTTTCCAAAAAGCTGATGATCCGATCACTGGCATCCACGTGCATCACGCCCAACCCTCTCGCCTCCAGCCGCGGCACCTCGATACAGCCGACCGTGACATCCGCGCCCGTTGTGGCGTGCTGCTGGAGCATGATTTCGTAGTCCATCTTGTAGACGTGATCACCCGCCAGGATGATCATGTATTCGGGACTGGAGCTGGCTATGATGTCGATGTTCTGGTAAACCGCGTCGGCGGTCCCCAGGTACCATTGCGTCTCCGACAGACGCTGGCTGGCCGGCAGGATGTCGAAGCTCTCATTGCGCTCGGCCCGGAAAAAATTCCAACCCAGTTGCAGGTGCCTGATCAGCGAATGCGCCTTGTACTGAGTCGCGACACCGATGTGACGAATGCCCGAATTGAGCGCGTTCGATAACGTGAAATCAATAATGCGGCTCTTGCCGGCAAAATAGACGGCCGGCTTGGCCCGTTTGTCCGTCAATTCCATCAGTCGCGAGCCCCGACCCCCGGCAAGCACATAGGCCATCGTGCGTCGGGCCATCGAACCAACACGTTCTCGCGTTTTCATGAGTTGTCTCCGGCACTGTCCAGCACACCGATCAATTCGCCCTTATTGACATCATGTGCGATCTGCCCGCAAGCGATAAAGCCGCCGTTCCCCTGCGCTGCAAGCAGAATGCCCACGGCATTGAGGCCGCGTCGTTCCCCGCCTTTCAATGCGAGCCGAGCCATCAAGGCCAGGATGCCGCCCTCTCCATCGTTGCCGGCCCTCGTCACGAGCCCAACATACTTGATGGACGTCGTGATGATGAGGGTCCAAACGATCAGCAATAGCGACCCATGCGCGACGTCCGGCGCCGCGCTGCCGGCCCATTCGAGCACCGTCTTCAGCGTATAGAGCGGGCTGGTGCCGATATCATCGTAGTCCATGTCGAGCGCCCCCGAGCATCAACGCCCCAAGCGTTCCGGAAACGTTGTGCGGCGGTGGTTCCGAACTGATATGTGGGGATGATGTCATCAGCAGACAGTTCTCCGTGCGTACGGCCACGGCACGCCGCGTCGCCCTCATTATCGCCGGAACGCGCAGGTTTGGCGAACTACATCTCGAAGCTCGGATGACGGCCTTCGGGAAGTCCTGATTGACAGCAGTCGATACCGCCGAGTAGAAATTCGCTTGTCTCTTCAGCAAATACAAATCCGCAGTGCTGCCTCTGCGATTTCCGCCCCAGAACATACCCCCTGTCTAGCTCCACCCTCCCTTCGAAGGCACAATTACTCCTCAAAGAGGCACAGTTACTACTCAAAATTCAAACAGGATGTCGATCATGGTGGCACAGCATTTTCCATTACGCATCTCAGCGATTCTAATTGATCTGGATGGTACGTTGCTCGATACCGCACCGGAATTGGCGCAAGCGGCGAACCGCATGTTGCGCGACATGGCACGTCCTGCAGTGTCACAAGACCTGCTGATGAGCTACATTGGAAACGGTATCTCGTGGCTGGTGAAGCGTGCCCTGACAGGCGACATGCATGCCGAGCCGGAGACCGCCTTATACAACAAGGCGATGCCGATCTTCGAAAGGCATTACACCGGGTTGTTGCTGCAAAGCAAGCCGTTCGAGGGCGTCGTGCAGGGGCTGGATGCGCTCAAGGCGGAGCGCTTCAAGTTGGGTTGCATCACCAACAAGGTGGCGCGGTACACTGAGCCGCTGCTAAAGGGTGTCGGGCTCGCGCATTATTTCGACATCGTACTGTCCGGCGATTCGCTGCCGGAGAAAAAGCCGCACCCCATGCCTTTGTTGCATGCCGCCAAATTTTTTGGTGTGCCGGTAGAACAGGTGCTGTTGATCGGCGATTCGCTCAACGATGCACTTGCCGCGCGATCCGCAGGTTGCCCGGTATTCTGCGTCCCTTACGGTTATAACCACGGGGAACCTGTGGAGCGTTTGGATGTGGATGCAGTGATCCCAAATCTTTTCGAAACCCTTAAACTGATTAAACGCGTGTATTAGGCGTCCGCTCCAATACTGTTGATTTGGACACTAGGCCTCCCCGTACAGTCGCGTAGGCGCAGGCCGCACTTATTCAGGGCCGGCACCTCAGTATCAATCGGGCAACGGCGCTTCGCGCTACAGGCGCGCCCAACATCCTTAGGTGAGCAGTTTGAATGCATGAATCCAGTTGTTATGCAGCAAGCCAGGAATGCACCAGAGCATGCAGAGCGGTTCGATGGCGCGGGCCGCCTCGGCTTTGCCCATATCTGCTGTTTCCCAGCCGAACTGATCGAGAATTGCTCTCACGGTTGTCTTCGCGGCCTCGTCGTTCCCACAAATAAACATGGTGGGCTTTCCGCCCTCGAACCGCGGATTCACCATGCACGCGTTGCCGACTGAATTGAAGGCTTTAACGAAGCAGACGCCGCTAAACTCACGTTGCAGGCGCTCCATTAAAGATTCGTCGAGGCTCGTAAAGAACTTCAAGACGCCATTGATGGGCGGTGAATCGGCAATGGGGTTGGTTGCATCTATGACAAGTTTGCCCGTCAGATTTGCGTCCTTCGCAGCGCGCAGCGCGTCCTGTGCGGCAGTACCTTTAACCGCCAGGACGACGAGTTCACCGAAGTGAGCCGCATCAGCGAAAGTACCTATACGGGACTTTGAGTTGTCCTTCACCCAATCTGCGAGTTTGGCGGATGCTCTTGTGCCAAGCATCACCTCGTGGCCATGCTTAAGGAATCCTGTAGCCAACGCTTTCGCTACATCACCAGAGCCAAGAATGCCGACTTTCATGCTGTGCTCCTTGTCCAGCAACGAACTGCCTACCACCAAGCGGCGCTCGGGCTACTACCCGGGCGTCGAGACCGCCATTCGCATGGTGCGCGATGTGCATGCGATGCGCGAGAGAAAAGCAGCCTATCCAACTACATTACCGTGACCCACTGCTCGCCAGCCGCGCATAGAAGCCGTCACCAGACAAAGAGCGAGGATGGCAGAACAAATTATCGGCGCCCAGAAGAAAAAGACAAAATCCACTACCGTGCAGCGATATAAAATGCTCCAAATACAGCGGCAACAAACCTCGCGGATTTTGGCTCACTCCGGCCGAATGAGCCCAGCTGCCAAAATATAATCGCCTGCACGAGAAACAGAAGGCTGATTGTGATGCCAAACCCGATGTGGAAATCCCAATAGTTTCTAGAAAAATATCTCGCGTTTCATTGATGTATCTTGCGATTGAGCGTCAGCGCAGTCGCCTCTCCATTCGGGGATGGTGCAGTGAAATGTCGCGCCGCTCGAGCCCTGATTCTCCGCCCGCAAGTGCCCCCCATGGGCGATCAAGATCGAGCGACTCAAGGGCAATCCCAGTCCGAGCCCTCCAGGCTTGGTCGTGTAATACGACTCAAAGATCGTTTCTTCGTCACCGGGC
>Ga0074045_10002813_pt1 | contig 15932 bp, 17 predicted proteins | sample BogForMeECP23OM2_FD_94442 | JGI IMG/M metagenome (GOLD analysis project Ga0074045, IMG submission 94442) | Bog forest soil microbial communities from Calvert Island, British Columbia, Canada - Bog Forest MetaG ECP23OM2 | ecosystem: Environmental > Terrestrial > Soil > Wetlands ...
CGAGGCCCTGGCGGAAAGCGGCGAGCTCCAACTCAATCAGCGCGTTCATGGAGGGCGCAAAGCCGCCGAGGAAGCCGATCACCGGCATCCCCTTCTGCTGCTGCGCGCCTACCGCGAGCGGCCAACCGACAGCCGCGCCGCCAAGCATCAACACGACATCACGGCGGTTCATTCGATGACCTCGTCGGCGCGGGCGAGGAGCAATGGCGGGACGGTGAGGCCGAGCGCCTTGGCGGTCTTCAGATTGATCACCAGCTCGACTTTGGTCGGCTGCTCGACCGGCAGATCGGCGGGTTTTGCGCCCTTAAGGATTCTTCCGGCGTAAGTGCCGAGCAGGCGAAAGGCCGCCGTTATGCTCGGTCCATAGCTGATCAGGCCGCCGGCCTCGGCGTATTCACGAACGTTATAGATCGCCGGAACGGCATGGCGTGATGCCAGCGCCACGAGCTGCTCGCGCCGGCTCAAGAAGAACGGATCGGTGCCGACAAGGAGTCCGCCGGCACCCAGTTGGACGAGGGAGGCGAAAGCGGCGTCGATCTCGCTTTCGGTGCTGGCTTTCAGGATATGGAGCTGCACCCCCTTCGCGCGGGCTGCCTCCTGCGCGTCTCGAATCATGGCCTCGGTACTCGCCAAATTCGGGTTCGCGAGCAGGACGATGACCCTGGCCTGGGGAACCAGCTCGGAGAGCAGCTCGAGCAGCTTGGGTGTCAGCTCGATGAAGAGGATACTCACGCCCGTCAGGTTGTCGCCCGGCCGGGCGAGGCTGGCGACCAGGCCCGTCGCGACCGGGTCGCCGCCGAAGAAGGAGACGATCGGGATCGTCGAGGTGGCGCTTTTCGCCGCCAGCGCCGCGTCGCCGCTGCTCGCCTCGATCACATCGACCTTGCGACCGACGAGGTCGGCGGCCAATGCGGGCAACCGATCATAGCGAAATTCCGCCCAGCGATATTCGATCGCCACATTTTCTCCCTCGACATAGCCGGTTTCGCTCAGCTCCTGGAGGAATGCGGCGACCTGATATGCAAACGGGCCTGGCGAGGTGCTGCTGAGCCAGCCGACCACCGGCATCGCCTTCTGCTGCGCGCCCGCCGGCGGCGGGCAAGCAATTCCCAAGCCGGCCAACGAGATCAGTAGGTCGCGTCTGTTCATTCGACCACCCCGCCAGCGCCCGTTGGGTTCTCTCGCGCGGCACTCGCGAGGATAGATCGCGGCACCGGCCGATGGTATAGGCGGGGCTCGCCGCCGCAGCACGCAAGGGACCACCATGGCCGCCCGAGCCGGGCCGCGCAACTCGATCACCGATGTGCCGGGGATCCTGGTCGGGCAGGCCGAAGACCTGGCCCGTGTCAGCGGCACCACCGTCGTGCTCGCCGAGATGCCCGCGGTCGCTTCGGTCGACGTCCGCGGTGGGGCGCCGGGCAGCCGCGAGACCGAGCTGCTGGCTCCCGGCACTCTCGTCGATCGCATCGATGCCGTCGTGCTGTCCGGCGGCTCGGCCTTTGGGCTCGATGCCGCCGCCGGTATCATGGACTGGCTCGCCGAGGCGGGCCGCGGCTTCACGGTCGGCTCGACTTTGCGTTCTCCAGCGATCCGGGTGCCGATCGTGCCGGCCGCAATCCTGTTCGACCTGGGCTTTCCAGGCCGTCAGGTGTGGACCGGCGAGCCGCCCTATCGTGGGCTCGGCCGCCAGGCCGTGGCCGCGGCGGCCAAGGACTTCGCGCTCGGCAATGCCGGGGCCGGGCTCGGCGCTACATCCGGCCGGCTGAAGGGCGGGATCGGCAGCGCCTCGCTCGCTCTCGCCGGCGGCGCCATCGTCGGGGCGATCGTCGCCGTCAACAGCTGGGGTGCGGCCGTACGGCCGGATTGCGGGCGCTTCTGGGCCGCCGATCTGGCGCTCGCGGGCGAGATCGACCAGCAGCCGGCGATCCCCGATGCCGCGCTCGACCCGGAAGATTTCTCGCAATGCGGCGCCGCTGTCCCCGGCGCCAACACGACCATCGCGGTCGTCGCCACCGACGCGGCGCTCGACAAGGCCGGATGCCGCCGATTGGCGATCATGGCGCAGGACGGTCTCGCCCGCGCCATCCGCCCGGTCCACACACCCTTCGACGGCGACACCGTGTTCGCGCTGGCGACCGGCACCGGCCCGCCGGTGGAGCCGGCCGCGCTGGTGAGGCTCGGCAGCGCCGCCGCGGACTGCCTGGCGCGGGGCGTCATGCGCGCCGTGCTCGCCGCCGAGCCGCTCGGCGGCATCCCGAGCTGGCGGCAGCTGTGGGGGCGGCAGCAAGGCCCCGCTTGACAGCCGCGTTGAGCCGTGGCGCATCTACGCACCGAACGACATACCCTGAGCCGGGAGGAGACAGATATGTTCCGCCGTCATGCCCTGGCGCTGGCCGGCGCCGCCGTCGCTCTCGCGCCTGCAGGAGCCTCGGCCGAAGGACCCATCAAGATCGGCTTTCCGATCCCGTTGTCCGGCCCGACCGCGACCTACGGCGTGCCGATCCTGAAGGGCGCCGAGCTGGCGGTCGACGAGATCAACGCCCAGGGCGGCGTGCTCGGCAGAAAACTCGAATTGCTCTCGCGCGACAGCAAGGCCAACGCCGATGAGGCGGTGCGCCTCTCCCGCGAGCTGATCATCAAGGACGATGTCGACTTCCTCTCCGGCACCTTGACCTCGGCCGAGGCGCCGGCGGCCTCGACGGTCGCCAAGGAAAACAAGATCGTCTTCATTGCGCCGACGTCTAAGACGGTTCAGCTAACCGCGCCGGCAAACCTGCACCCCTATATCTTTCGGGTCGCCTCGAATACCGATGTCGAAGGCAAGGCGTCGGCGACCTTGATGGCCCGATGGAAGGACGTCAAACGGGTCGCGACGATCGCTCCCGATTACGCCTACGGTCGCGACGCGATCGCCGCCTTCGTCGCCAATCTGAAACAGCTGCGGCCGGAGATCGAGATTGTCGACCAGCAATGGCCAAAGCTGGGTGAGCCCGATTTCACTGCCTTCATCACGGCGCAGATGGGCAAGAAGCCGGACGCGGTCATGTGCGCCCTGTTCGCCGGCGACTTCGTCACCTTTACGAAGCAGGCGACCCCGCTCGGCTATTTCAAGGCGATCGCCAACCGCCTGGTCGACGGCGCCGAGGTCGGGACCGTCGACGAGGCGCAGGCGCTCGGCGCCGACTACCCCTACGGCATCGTCTCGGACGCCTACGACCCGGTGATCTGGGGCGGCAACGAGCCGCCCGAGCACAAGGCCTATATCGAGCATCTGCGGGCGTTCACCAAGTCGCAATATGGCTCGGGCTGGTCGATTGTCGGGTACCAGTCGATCTACGCCCTGGCCGACGGCATCAAGAAAACCGGTAGCACCAAGAGCGACGCCGTAGCCGAGGCGTTGCCGGGCATGACCTTCGACACGCCTGTCGGAAAACGCACCTTCAGTCGCAAATCCCACGAGACGTTCGCCCCCGAATACTGGGGTGTCATGGTCAAGGAAGCGGCCTATCCCTTTGCTGTGATGCAAAATCCGGAATTGTTGCCGGCGACAACGGAAACGAACTGACGCGAATGCCCCTCGCCCCGGCCCTCTCCCCGCAAGCGGGGCGAGGGGGTGCGCCGTTGAATACCCTCGCCCTGCGCCGAGGGGTCCCTGGCGAATCGGAGATGCGCCACTCCTCGAGCGCGAGCAAAGCTCGCGCCATGCCGACGGGCGCGCGCACGCGCGCGCCGAGAGGGGCGGGAGGGTGAGGGGCGGCGATGGCGCGTCGTTCCTGTTCAGTCAGTTCATGGGCGGCCTGACCACCGCAATGTTCCTGTTCCTGATCGCCTCGGGCCTCTCGCTTGTTTTCGGCATCATGCGCGTCCTCAATTTCGCGCACGGCTCGTTCTACATGCTCGGCGCCTATCTCGCCTGGCAGGCGGTAGAGTGGCTGCAGCCAACCGCCGAGGGGTTCTGGCCCGCGACGCTGTTCGCGGCACTCGGCGTCGCACTCCTTGGCGCCATCGTCGAAAGGCTGCTGCTGCGTCACCTCTACGGCCGCGAAGAGCTCTATCAGCTGCTCTTCACCTATGCGCTGGTGCTGATCCTGGGTGACGCCGCCAAGTTCCTCTGGGGCACCCAGCAGCTCTCGGTGTCCACGCCGCCGGTGCTCGCGGGCAGCGTCCAGGTCTTCGGCACCACTCAGCCGCTCTACAACCTCTTCATCATGGGGCTCGGACCGGCCATCGCGGTTGGCGGCTGGCTGGTTTTGCACCGCACCGGCATCGGGCGGATGGTCCGGGCGGCCTCCTACGACCGCGAAATTCTCGATGCGCTGGGCGCCAATGTCGGCGCCCTTTACACCGGCATGTTCGTGGTCAGCGCGTTTCTCGCCGGCCTGTCCGGCGCGCTGGTGACGCCGATCCAAAGCATCGTGCCCGGAATGGACGTACTGATCATCGTGCAGGCGTTCATTGTCGTCGTGATCGGCGGCCTGGGCTCGTTTTGGGGCACCTTCTGGGGCTCGGTGATCTACGGCCAGGTTCTCTCCTTTGGCATCCTGATTTTTCCCGGTTTCTCGCTTTTCTCGGTCTTCGCGCTGATGGCGGTGATCCTGATCGTTCGCCCGTGGGGCCTGTTCGGCCGGCCGCTGTGATCCGCCGCCGCTTCGGCCTCGTCGGAGGCGTTCCGTGGACCCTGATCGTCTTCCTGGCGGCGAGCACGGTGCCGTGGCTCGGCTCGCGCTACGACACCTTTCTCGCCGCCCAGATCGCGATCGACGCCCTCTTTGCGGTGAGCCTCAACCTGCTGCTCGGCACCACCGGTCTGGTCTCGTTCGGCCATGTCGCCTATTTCGGCGTTGGCGCCTATGTGTGCGGCATCCTGATGAAGACTTACGCCGTGCCGTTCACCCTCGCCTTCCCCGCGGCGGGGCTGGGCGCTGCAGCCTTCGCCCTGGTGTCGGGCTATTTCTGCGTGCGTTTGACCAGGATCTATTTTGCGATGCTCACGCTGGCCTTCTCGCAAATCGTCTGGGCGATCTGCTGGAAGTGGAACGACGTAACTGGTGGCGACCAGGGCTTGCCCGAGATCCCCTACCCCGACCTTGACTGGATGGCGGCGATCCCCGGGTTCGGTGATCTGCGGATCGGCGATCGCTTCTATCTCCTCACCCTCGTGCTGGTGGCGGTCTCGCTCGCGGTGCTGCGACAGATCACCCGCTCGCCCTTTGGCCGCATGCTGACGGCGATCCGCGACAATCCCGAGCGCGCCGCCTTTATCGGTCTCAATGTCCGCGCCTACCAACTCGCGGCGTTTGTCGTCGCCGGCGGGTTCGCCGGCCTCGCCGGCGCGCTTTACGGCATCTTCAACCGCGGCGTCTTTGCCGACTACGTCTTCTGGTCGAAATCGGCCGAGGTCATGATCATGACCATTCTCGGCGGCATGGATTATTTCTGGGGTCCGCCGGTCGGCGCGCTGGCGCTCGTCTGGCTCAACCAGGCGATCACCGACTACACCGAGTATTGGCCCTTCGTGCTCGGCACCTTGCTCGTCGTGTTGCTCTACGCCTTCCCCGGGGGCATCGTCGGCGGGCTCGTCGCCGGGTTCCACCTCGTGAGGCGCCGCTTGATCCCCAGCGGTGCTTGACTGGAATGCTTGACGTCCGCGAGCTGCGTAAGTCGTTCGGAGGCTTCGCCGCGGTCGGCGGGGTCAGCCTCAGGGTCGAGACGCGGCAGATCGCGGCGGTGATCGGCCCGAACGGCGCCGGCAAGTCGACGCTCTTCAACCTGATCACCGGCCATCTCGTGCCGGACGGTGGCCGGGTGCTGCTCGACGGTGATGACATCACCGGCGCGCCGCCGTACCGCATCTGCCGCCTCGGCATCGGCCGCTCGTTTCAGCGCACCAATATCTTCCCGCGGCTTTCGGTGTTCGAGAACGTGCAGGCCGCCTTCCTCGCCCATCGCGGCCGCGGCCGTAATTTCTGGTCCCATTCGGAGAATTTCTACCGCGAGGAGACCGCGGCTCTGCTCGCCTCGATCGGTCTCGGCGCCCAAGGGCAGGTGGTCGCCGGCACGCTCAGCTACGGTAACCAGAAGCAGCTCGAGCTCGGCCTGGCACTGGCGAGCGATCCGATGGTGCTGCTGCTCGACGAGCCGACCGCCGGCATGTCGGCGGGCGAGACGCACGAGACGATGCGGCTGCTCGAGCGCATCGCCGGCGAGCGCGGACTGACCCTCCTGTTCACCGAGCACGACATGGAAGTCGTCTTTTCGATCGCCGAGAAAATCGCGGTATTGCATCAGGGTCGGCTCCTCGCCGAGGGGACGCCCAACGAGGTGCGCGGCGATCCCGAGGTGCGTCGTGTCTATCTCGGCGAGCATTGAATGATGACGCCGCTGCTCGCGGTCGAGGACATCCACACCGCCTACGGCCTGAGCCGGGTGCTGTTCGGCATCTCGCTCGAGATAGCCGCCGGCGAATGCGTCTGCCTCCTGGGCCGCAACGGCGTCGGCAAGACGACGACGATCCGTTCGGTCATGGGCCTGACACCGCCGTCGAGCGGCCGCGTCTTATGGCAGGGCAGCGACATCACCGGCTGGGCGCCGCACCGGGTGGCGCGCGCCGGAATCGGCTTTGTCCCCGAGGACCGCCGCATCTTCGCCGAGCTCAGCGTCCGGGAAAACCTCGAGGTCGGCGCCCGCGCCGCGCGCCGGCCCGGGCGGTGGACGATCGCGGCCGTCGGCGAGCTCTTTCCGGTGCTGCGCGAGCGGCGCGACCAGCGCGGCGGGTTTCTGTCGGGCGGCGAGCAGCAGATGCTGACGATCGCCCGCACGCTGACCGGCAATCCCGAGCTCCTGCTTCTCGACGAGCCCTCCGAAGGCTTGGCGCCGCTCGTCGTCGACACCCTGTGCGCCAAGATCGGCGAATTGAAGGCGCAGGGCCTCACCATATTGCTGGCCGAGCAGCGCGTCGATTTCGCGCTCGCCCTCGCCGACCGCGTCTATGTCCTCGAAAAGGGCACGGTCCGCTTCTGCGGCGCCGCGACCGAGCTGCGCCAAGACAACGCCCTACTCGACCGGCTGCTGGCGCTGTAGCGGCGCTAAGAGCCCGACCCAAAAGCCTACGTACCCTAATCATCACCAGCAAAGGACCGCTTTCGAAACCCACAACGGCCGCTCAGCCTTGGCGGCGGGAACCGCTCTTCGTGCCCCATAGCGGCCGTCCATTTTCAGGCTGAGGATCGGTGGGATCGGGCGCAACCTCGCTCATGCAGATTAACGGCCCTGCTCGCCGCCGTAGCCATCGATCTTCTTCTCTCCCCGAAGAAATCCAAGAAAATCTATCTCTCTATATGCACACGTTTGGTAAATACTTAGCAATATCAGGTAATATTGAATACCGCTTTGCGTTGTTCGACCACCTATTACGTCGCGCAAATCGGCGAACGATTTAACTGCGTGTTCCGCATTGTTATTGTTCCACGGCACATTGTCGTAATCCAAAAACGTGAATAGCTTGTCCTGATTTTTTATCAACCGTCTCCGAACCCTTTGGGCTAATTCGGTATCGTATTTCCGGAGAAGCAGAGCGTCGTAGAACCGTGTCACCGCTATCTTGTGCTTTCTCAGGAAGTGAGTTTTCAAGCCGAAGCGGTCTATCGTATCAATTATGGGTTCCAAAAGTTCTCCAAATTCACGAACGATTTCCTTTATTTCAACGTTAAAAGGTTCTCGATGAATATCGTCGTTCAAGTCCCGCATTAGGTGAATCAAGCATTTCTGCTGTGGAAAATTCAATGAATCGTATACTGAATAAAAATCAGACACTAACACTCCCTTGAAGGTTTCGAGAAATTTCGTGGCAACTTGCCCTTCACGCGTTTCTGACCAAATATATATTACTTCCTCCATGCTGGCAAAAACCCACACGTAGGAATCTTTTCCTCTTACACTTACATGTGTCTCGTCGGCGTGTATCAATTTGCCTTTCAGAATACTCTGATTTATTTCTTCATATGCATCGATATATGTCTCGACAGCTCTTCGCATCATGCGGCTAATCTCTTGCTGAAGCAAAGAATATCCAAACAATTGTCGCATGATTTTTGCAAGTTTATATTGAGATATGTTTAATTCTATGACGTTATAAACCTCGTAGGCCAAAACATTATCACCGTATCGGTGCCGTTTTACACGGCGAGCATCAGATGAAAACGACACACCACAACCTAGGCATTTGTAATGGTCAACTATGTATTTGGTAATCCATCGCCGTAGACCACCCTCAGAAAACCGAATGTCAAATAAGAGTCGGTGATGTCTACCATTCATTGATATACGTTTTGAATTACATGTTGGGCATTCACAGGGGCGAGACAAAACAATCGTCGTGTTGACACGGAGAGAGCGGCGGCTGTCCCGACATTTTCTTGTCGCGGCTCTCCGGAGGTATGCGTTTGACCGAATATATATTCGGTCACGTTGATAGTCCCAATACGCCGCGTCGTTGATTTTGGCGAACGCTGGCAGCGCGCTGTCGAATTTGCCCCAGGTTTGCTTAAAACCGACCTCCAGGCAACTGACATCGACTGCAGTGAGCCCGGACGCGCGGCCGCCGCATATGCGCACGAGGGCATCTGCAACCGTCGCGGCCGCTCGGCAGTCGTCCATGTTGTAGGCGATCAGTTCGCCCCTAAGCCCTTCGTCGCTGCCGAGTTCCCAGGCCCGCCTCAGCAATGGCGCCGCAGCGCCCGAAGCTCGCGGCCATGTCCATTCGAACCCAAGGTATTGGCCGATTTCCTTGAGGCTGTTCGAAAACGTCGGGAAATAGAATTTTCCGTAAATGCAGCCCAGGAGGTTGACCGACGTTTCGATCAGCCGATCGACAAATTCCACGTCGTCAGGCGCCGATATGTAGCGATCCTTCATCTTCCTGAGAAACCGGGCTTCGTACGCGCCGTAGCTGACGATCTGGGCATTCCCAATCGCTTTGAGCGTCCGCAGGCAGTCCTCCCATATTGCGCGCTCGCCATCCAATCCGTCGGCCCAGAACGAGTGCTCTACCGTTTCCCCACCGCTTTCGAACCGAAGCCCGACAAGGTAGTAGAAATCCCTATCCGGCATCCCTTCAACGTCGAGGAAAGTAGTGACGCGCTCGAACTTTAGCGACGGGGCTCCGACCACATGGATCTGATTCTTCTTAATCGCCAGGGCCTTGAGTTTGTGATCGTTCCTAGGGGCCGGGGTGGCGCGTTTGGTGGATACGGCGGGACGCTCGGCGTTAGGTTTGCCGCGCTTTCGTCGGCGCGGCCGATAGCCGTAGGACAGCTGCGCTATCGTGAAGATGCCCTTGGCATTGCATTTCGCCCGCTCCTTGCCGGTCATCGCGCTAAGCAGGCTCAAATCGTCTCGTTCTACAGCGAGGCCGCGACACCTCGGCTGGAAGTCGCAGACGGCGCAATGCCTGTTCAGAACGAGCGGAGGCGGCTCCCGACCGCGGCAAGTCGCTCCGATCGCTTCGATGATCTCGCGAGTCCGGGCCACGTGGTTCTCAATCTTCAGAGTTTTGCGGCGGTTCCCCTCGCCGTAGATAAGTGTTCCGGTATCTGCGAGTATCCCGGTAGCTTGCGACAGTGCAAGTGCACCGAAACAGACGACTAGGCTGTCGGAAACGTCCAGCTTGTCCCGGGGTATAAGCAAAACGGGGACAAAGGTGCGGGATGGCTTTGATTTCTGCGGTTGGCGGCCTCCCGGTCTGTGCGGCGGCAGCGCAAAGTCATAGACGGCTGTTTCGCAGTCGACATCGTGAGTGATGGTCGCATAGTCGGGGCCGCGCCACAGCTGTACGAACTCCAGAGGTTCGGCCTCCTCGGCACCGACGTGCAGGCGCCGCTTCGCCATGGCTTTATACATAGACGACATGCGCGCTTCGACTTCGGCGAAGAAAGTGCCCGGTGGGGACTCGCCGATCGCCAAGAGATGCGCTTTCGTCGGACATTTGATGAATGCGGAAAATACCGCGGCCGTGATTGAGTTGCTCGCGTCCATAGCTGCCGATTGTGCCGGAGTTTCGGCGGGCACGATACGCAAGCAATGCTCGGATCAAATGCGGTCTCCTACCACCGTCAGTATCTTGTGGCCCCCGGCCGCGTTTCCGATGCGCGTCAGTACCCACCGGGACAGCGGACCGCATCCGAAGGTCCCCTTTGAGTCGAACGCCGCGGTTCGCTCGCCGTGGCGGGAACGGCCGTTATCGGCGCGTTCCCGTCGTTGCCGGCGCTCCGGCGAAGGTCTCTTCACCATGCTTTACAGACCTCCATCATCACGACCTACGCCCTGGCGAGCCGCCTGAGGGCCAGTTGGATGGAGGCGAGGGTAACGAAGGTGGCCAGGGTTTCGGCAAGGTTTTCGAAGTCCTTGGCGAGACGCCGGTTTCGTCCGAACCAGGAGAAGGTGCGCTCGACCACCCAACGGTGCGGGAGAACGACGAAGCTCTTCGTGTCGTCGCTCGGCTTGACGATCTCCAGGCGCAGCAGCGGCACCTTTGCCACCGCAGCTACAGCTTGCCAGGCGTTGTAGCCGCCATCAGCCCAGATCAGTTCGAGCCAAGGGAAGCGCCGGCGTATCTTGTTGAGGACCAGCCCGGCCCCGTCGCGGTCCTGGATCGCGGCGGAGTGGGCCACGACCCGCATCGGCAGCCCTTCGCTGTCGACCAAGGCGTGGATTTTGCGGCCCTTCACCTGCTTGCCGGCGTCGTAACCCACCTGGTTGTCTTTACCGCCCCTTTTCCGCCGATTTGACCGATTGGCTGTCGAGAGCCGCAGCCGACGGGCTGGCCTCGTGGCCCATCCGCTCGCGCAGCGCCATATGTAGCTCGGCCCAGATCGCCTCCCAGGTGCCCTCGCGCTGGAAACTTGCGGAAGATGTTGTAGACCGTCGAGCGGGGCGGAAAGCCGTCGCGCGGCAGATAGCGCCAGGGGCAGCCGGTGCGCAGCAGATAGAGTACGGCGCTCATCGCCGCCCGCATGTCGGTCTTGCGTGGTCGTCCGCCCGGCGATGCCTCGGGGATCAAGGCCTCCAGCCGCGCGGCCCGGATCCCTCAGATCGCTCGGATAACCCTCGCCCGATATATCCGACTGTGTTCCTCCGTCCACATCGCTGTTCGCCGTCACCGTGAGCCCTGTAGCCGTCAATCACGCGATTCGGCGCCGCGCAACACGCTTTTGGGTCAGGCTCTGAGAAGGCGGCGTAGGTGTGACCCCTCCGCGGTGGTTCCAGTCGGCGTTACTCCCAGGGAACTGCGGCGCGAGTGCCGCCGTTATGATAGATGTAGCAAAAGCGTCTTTTCGCGGAGTAGGTCGCATGGCCGGCGGAATAGGAGAGCCTGCGGGACAGTTCGGGCCCGCGGCCCGCGCCGATGGTGGAGAGCCGGGCCTCGAGCGCGCGAAAACGATCCTGACCGAGGTCCTCGACGCGACCCGCTCGGCTGCCGAAGCGCTGCTGGGCGAGCAAAAGCAACAGGCGGCCGAACGGATGAAGGGGATCGCCGTTGCCGTGCGGTGCGCGGCGCAATCGCTCGAACGGTCCGACAGTCGAGCGATCGCGCGCTACGCCGAGCGGGCCGCTGATCAGATCGAGGGTTTCTCCCTCCTGATCCGCGAGCGGCGTTGGGGCGAGATCGTCGCCGACACCAGAAATTTTGCGCGACGTCGACCGTCGCTTTTCCTGCTCGGCGCGGCCGCCGCCGGCTACCTCGCCGGCCGCTTGCTGTCGGTTCCGACCGATCGTCAGCGGCCGGGGACGATACCTCGGGGCTTCGACCTCTCGCCGCATCGCGGCGAGACCGACGAGATCACCGCGGCGATCGCAACGGCGACGGCGCAGCCGGCCAGCGGCAACGGCAAAATCGCCGGTTACGGAGTGGCCGCAGAGACGGAGACCCGGTGATGGCATCGGACGCGGACGGCCTCGGATCGGAGGGCGCCGCCGCGCGGCCTAAATTCGACCGTTCCATTGCCGCGCTGCTGGCGGATCTTGCCGCGCAGGTAAGATCGCTCGTGCGGCAGGAAGTTGCGCTGTTCAAGGCTGAGCTCCTGGAGAAGCTCGGCCTGATCGGCCAGGGTGTCGGCGCGATCGCCATCGGGGCGCTGATCGCGTTCAGCGGGTGGCTGGCACTCGTCGCCGCCGCGGTGCTCGGCCTTGCGATCGTTGTCGCACCGTGGCTCGCCGCTTTGATCGTCGGGCTCGTCGTGCTCGGGGTCGGTGCTGCCCTGCTCTATTTTGGCAAGAGCCGGCTCGATGCCAAAGCGCTCGCGATGCGGCGGACACTCAATTCGCTCCGTGAGGACGAGGCGTGGGTGCGGGAACGAGTCTCGTGACCCCGGGCGGGGGCTCGCGGGACCGCGGCGAGCCGCGAAAGCCGGCGGAAGAAATCGAGGACGAGATCCGCTGCACCCGGACCGAACTCGGTCTTACCCTCGACGCCTTGGCGCACCAACTCGCGCCGCGCCAGCTTTTGGGAAAGAGTATCGGCATGATTACCGAGTCCATCAAGGGAAGTAGAGCTGTCCGGATCGGTTTCGGCGAGGCGGTTCGCGCCAATCGGCTCCCCCTCGCGCTAATCGGCACCGGCGTCGCCTGGATGATCGCCCGCAATCTCCCGACCGCCGGCGGCAGCGCGGAGGGTCATGCCGCGTCCAGCAAGTGGGCCTCCGATCCCAAGAGCGACGCCCCCGGGGGGTCGCTGCGCGCAGCTGTTGAGCGGAACCCGCTGCTGATCGGGCTCGTCGGTCTCGTCTCCGGGGCGGTTCTGGCAGCGCTGTTGCCGGCGACGAAGCGCGAGCGGGAATGGGTCGGCGAAACACGCGAGGAGCTGTGGAAAAAGGCCGAAGAGGTCGGTCACGAGGCCGCCGACGGGGTGCGCAACCTGGCCGAACACAAGGCCTGCGCGGCCGACGACTGACCGAAGATGCTTTGGCGGGGAAATCCGGGAGTGGCCCGGGCAAACAGCGGGGGAAAGAGATGATGCGCTGGATCGCTTCTCGGCATGCGATGGCTCTGGGTCTCGGCGTCTTCGCTCTTTGCACTGCGGGCGGGGCCAAGGCACAGATCCCGAACGAGCCCGCCGAGATCAATGCCTGCGTCTGTCTTCAGCAAGCAAGCGCGGCACTGGGGTCGGAAAAGGACGCCAGGGCCCAGGCGCTCACCGCGGCCAACCGGGAACTTGCCGATCTGGATGCCCAACTGGCGGCCGAGCGGCCCCGGGTCGACGTCAACAATCCCGACTCGGTCTCCCGCTACAAGGCGTTGCTCGATCGCCACGATGCCGCTTACGGGCAGATTGATCCGGCCCAGTCGGCCGCGGCACAAGCCGTCGCCCGCTATAATGCGAGCGTCGACGGGTACAACCGGCGCTGCGCCGGCCGCCCGTTTAATTCGCACCTGGAGGCCGAAATCCAGGCACATCCGAACTGCCCGCCGCCTCAGTGAGTAGACCCAGTCAGTCGGCGCTCACCGGATAAAGAGTTTCCGGAGAGATCTGCGGCTCGGCGATAACTGCCCACGCGCCGTTTCGCCAAGCGCGGAAAAAGCAGCTGCGTCGCCCGGTGTGGCAGGCGACACCCGTTTGATCGACCAGCAGCAGCACGGCATCTCCATCACAATCCAGGCGCATCTCACGCAACAGCTGAACCTGCCCGGAGGTCTCGCCCTTGCGCCACAGCTTTGCGCGCGAACGCGACCAGTAGCAGGCGCGGCCCTCGGTCAAGCTCACGCGGATCGCCTCGCGGTTCATCCACGCCATCATCAGGATTTCGCCGGTGTCGTGCTGCTGCGCGATCGCCGGCACGACACCGTCCGGGCCAAACTTGATCTCCGTCAACGCGCGCTCGATGGAATCCGTCACTTCAGTCATCCCGAGAAGAGTCGGACGCGGTCGGTCAGGCCTGGTAGGCTCGCGGTGGCGGCGAACCGGCGATCGGCGTGGGTGTCATGGCGGAGAGCAAACGCCAGGTAAAGGCAATCGTAGACTGGGTGGCCGATTTCCGTGACGAGCTTAGCGCCCGCTCGAAATGCGGCTCGATCGGGAGCGATGCAACCGGCGCTGTCAAGCAGCTCGGAGAAATTTGCGGCCGCTTCATCGTTGCTGATTTCGCCGGTCCGCACGTGCCGCCACAGCGCGGTTGCCGCTTCGGCGAGCCACACAACGGGCGCGATCAGCTCCTGGTCGCGAAGTGCCACGGCCGCTTCGCTTCTGGTTTCATCGAGGACCCATTTCAGCGCTACCGAAGCATCGACGACGATTCTCACCGCTCATCTCGATCCTGGCGGATGAGCTCCTCCGATGGGACCGAGATGCGGCCCCGCGTTGCGGCGCGGAGGGCCGCGGCGCGTTGCCAAAATCCGGCACGCACGGGCCGCAAAGCGTCCTCCAATATGATGCGATGCTCGGCTTCGGCGCTCCGCCCGTGTTCGGCGGCCCTACGCTTCAACGCTTCCACGACGTCCTGGGGAACGTCCCGCACCGAGAGCTGAGGCATGATCCGCGCCGCTGTAATACTGCTATCAGTTGATAGCGAACACGCCACGGAACATCCAGCAGGAGCCTTGGGGTAGCACCGGTGTCGCCGACATACTAAGTTCGTGGCCGAGAGACCGGGCCCCGGCCAGTGCGGACGCCTGCGGCTCGTCGCCCTCTCCCGCCGGGAGAGGGATTTTTGCGATTGGGATTGCCTGCTGGATGTCCACCCTGCCTGCCTCCGTCACCGACACGCTCGCCTTGCTCGGCAGTGCCGATTACATCGCGGATCGCAGTCTGGCGACGGCGGTGCACCTGGCATTGCATTTGAAGCGGCCGCTGTTTCTCGAAGGTGAGGCGGGGGTCGGCAAGACCGAGATCGCCAAGGTGCTGGCGACGGCGCTCCAACGCCGGCTCATCCGTTTGCAGTGCTACGAGGGTCTCGATGTCGCGTCGGCCGTCTACGAGTGGGACTATGCGCGCCAGATGATCGAGATCCGCCTCGCCGAGGCGGCCGAGGAGGACCGCGGAGAAATCGAGAGCACGATCTTCTCCGACCGGTTTCTGATCAAACGACCATTGTTGCAGGCGCTGGCGCCGGAGATCGAGGGTTCGCCGGTATTGCTGATCGACGAGCTCGATCGTACCGACGAGCCGTTCGAGGCGTACCTGTTGGAGCTGCTTTCCGACTTCCAGGTAACGATCCCAGAAATCGGTACGATCCGCGCCGAGCAGCCGCCGATCGTGATCATTACCTCGAACCGGACCCGCGAGATCCACGATGCGCTGAAGCGGCGCTGTTTTTACTATTGGGTCGATTATCCGACCGCCGCGCGCGAACTCGAGATCCTGAAGCGCAAGGCGCCCGGCGCCGGCGACAGCCTGTCGCGCGAGGTCGTCGGCTTTGTCCAAAAGCTGCGTGGGATGGATCTCTTCAAGCTTCCCGGCATCGCCGAGACGATCGACTGGACCGAGGCGCTGATGCAGCTCGACGTGCTCGAGCTGACCCCGCACGCGATCAACGATACCTTGGGCGTGCTGCTCAAGTATCAGGACGACATCGCCCGGCTGCACGGCAGCGAGGCCGCCCGGTTGTTGGAGCAGGTCAAGGCCGAGGCCGCCGCTGCGGTAAGAGTGTGAGCGTATGCCTCAAATCATCGTCATGACCGGGCTTGACCTGGTCATCCACGAACCCGCCGAGCTCGCAGGGCGTGGATGGCCGGAATTGGTCCGGCCATGACGTAGGGGCGTCGGGCCGGCGCCGATGGCTTCGTCGGCTTTAAGACCTCCGTCATCCGAAGCCGGCGGGTCGCTGCTCGCCAATCTGATGCATTTCGCGCGCACCTTGCGCGCCGCGGGGCTGCCGGTCGGGCCGGGCAAGGTCATCGACGCCGTCGCCGCCGTCACGACGATCGGCATTACCGATCGCCGC
>Ga0074045_10002814_pt1 | contig 15930 bp, 17 predicted proteins | sample BogForMeECP23OM2_FD_94442 | JGI IMG/M metagenome (GOLD analysis project Ga0074045, IMG submission 94442) | Bog forest soil microbial communities from Calvert Island, British Columbia, Canada - Bog Forest MetaG ECP23OM2 | ecosystem: Environmental > Terrestrial > Soil > Wetlands ...
GCATCTTTTCGCTTGGGGTGCCAGTGGCAAGCACGGCTAGTTTCGATGAAAACGAGAAGGCAGACATGCCCAGCGGAAGCACCAGTGCAGCAGCAGCGGCAAAAAACCACGCCCAGCCGTCCCACCCAGTGGCGCTCCAAAGCCGTGACGACGGTAACCACGCCAGCAGCAGCCATCCGGCCACAATCAGTGTTGTCACTCCCACGGCGGTAAAATCCCAGAGCACCTGGCGCCATCTCAGCACGAAAAGCGAAGACACAACACCAAAGCCCCGCCCCTGCTCGCGGTGAAGACACCGCATGGCGCTGGTGGGCCAAAGCGACACCAATTCCTTCAATCCGAAGAGCAGCATCGCGGCGAGCAGAGAGCGGGGATCGGCCAGCCGCTCGGCGATCAGATCAACGCTACGGATAAAAACCCCATCTGGCAATTTCGCGCACAAGGCCTTCAATAGAGCGGTTAATGAACCATGACTTATGCTGCTGCCAGTCAAGGCAAATTTCAAGGCCTGGTCAAATAACAGCAGAAACAGCAGCAGACCGAACAAAGACTTGACCTTCACAAGGTCGCGGGCGGAATCGATCACGAGAATACGCCACAACGAACCGGAGCGGTGGATGTCCGGCCTATTGCTCATGCGAAACATCTTCCCTGTGAACTGCGGACTGTTCAACAAAAGGCGCAAACAAACCAAGCCGCCGCAGGCGCATCGCGCCAAAAGCCATCAGCGCCAGCCACAGCGGAATCAGAAACGCCAACCAGATGCAGCGCCCGAATTCCAGCGCCCGCAGTCCGATGCCGCAGCCCCAGAACCCAAGCGCCACGCAGAACGCGTTGAAGGCCAGAAGCATCTCCCACCACGCTGGAGACGGCTCCGAATTGCCGGCGCTATCGGCCAGCCGGCACCGTTCAGGGACGCGCAGTCCGGAAAAGAACAAGAGATGCAGCGTCACCCACCCGAACGCCACGGATGCAACACAATCGCTCAGCCAATGCGCCCCGTACATGGCCCGTCCAACTGATACGGCCACAGAATTCGCCAGCACCAGCGCGCCAAGCATCCATCCCAAGCAACGTTGCGCGCGGGTCGCTCCCGTCCCTGCCAGCACATAGGCGAGCGTCATCAAACTAAACGCTACTGAAGCATGTCCGCTCGGGAAACTGCCATGAAAAATGCCGTCGCCGATGAACTGCGGCCCTAACTCGAACCATTTGGTGAACTGCCGCCCGCCGGACAACACGGCTGCGGGTCGAAAACGACCCCAGATCCATTTAACGGAATGGATAAAATATACTTCCGTTACCAGGCCATTGAAGAACATGAATCCCAGTCGCGGCCGCCACGCCCTGAGCCACTTAAATGCGTGCGGACGCGCCCAGGACAGGAGGAATAAAACCACGATTACCGCCTGCGCAATTATCACAATGTCGCCGGCGCCCGGCAACTTGCGTTCGAACATAGTCCGGCCTATGATATTAGAAAATATGCCGTTATTGTGCAGGACCAGCCACTGCGTCCAGGCGTAATCAACCGGGGTGATAATAACCATGGCCACGCAAGACAGCGTCACCAAGGCTATCAGACCCCACGGCACGCGTGCAGCCACCTTAGGCACACCATCCGCATTGCCGGGTTGCAGCGTTACCATTTGAGGCTTTTCTCCATCAACACCACGTCTCTGCGACATTCACAAATGCCTCTTTTGTTTGAAAATCCAAACACGAATAAACATTTCCTGGCGTTCAAGTAAGATGAGTTTTCGGACCGGAGATGCGAAACAATAAAATGGATCCGCAGGCTTTGCGCCCCATAATCACTCATGGTTTGCCTTTTCGGAAACCGAAGCGACGTGAGATTGAATAGTCTATAGACAATGAAATCATAGTGTCAAGCGCAAAAGCGTCAATAATGCAATGTCTTTCATTCAGTACCAGCATCCTAAGCAATGCTTATTTTACCAATCAATTTACGAAATAAACGTCGCTGAGCGTTTCCGCTCCCCGCACCGTTCATTATCCGGAAAAACCTTACGTATGGTTAGACTTACGCTGACCGACGATTACGATATGTACACGGCAAATCGCTTCCGGCACATTTCTTCTGAAATCAATAGTTATCAACTGCTGCAACTGGCGAGGAGTTGTCGGGTGTACTCCTGTGTTTGGTGTGAAATCATATTGTCTGCCAATCCCTGATGTAATCACGATAATATCTGTCGCCCGAACCAATTCGGAATAGCTGCCCGAACTAAATCGGGACGGCTGCCCGAACCGTCCCGGATATTCCACTCTATAAGCAACATACTAATGAGAGGGTATGCGGCAGCGATGGAATGGATTGATTCAGCCCCAATTCATCCAGCCTTGTTTTTATTATTTCTCCTGAAACCCCATACAGAGTACACAGTTTGTCAATGTCAAGAAATTCACTCTCTGAAACAGCATGTTTTAATTGTTCAAGTGGAACAAGGAGCTCCAGTGCAAATGTGTAGGATTCCCTGTCACAAGGGGGAACCCCCTGATTATGCATTTCCAAAGCTGAAGTAATAACGATCCCCTCGGCGCAATGGCCCAGTACAATGTGCGCTATCTCGCGCGCTATCGAAAACCTTTCATTCAGAAAAGATTGGTGGGACTTTATTGCTACCACATAACTGCCATCATTCAACGGCACAGTCGCCCCATTGACATTCTGAGGCAAATCACTGCGATAATGAATTTGGATGTTCATCCGTTGCGCTATTTGATGCAAATTTGCGGGATAACAGGGACCAATTTCCTGCATAAAAATTCTTGCCGAGCGTTGTACAAGTTCTTTATTTCTCATGACGGTCCCAAAAATAAAGAGATTTATGGCAGCGGGCCAATGCAAAAAACTGACCCTCTGCCGGATTAATCTATATGCCAAATCATTCTTGCTAAACATGTTAGTATTTCAATCGTGGAATGTCAATTACCCGAAAGTAGTATGCGAACTATATAAATCAATAGGTTGAAAATCGATATTTTGGCCTTGCAGTGGGATTAACTGTCTGATATCTAAAGGCAAACATAAGACTGTATCCGGACTGTTTCCGAGTTCGTATATTATTTTTTTAAATACGAAAAAATCGATTCACATTTGACTTTAAAATAAACAGAAAAATGCTACAATAAGTTTATGAAAATAGAGACCCCTGAAAGATATCTTGCTAATACAAAAGAAACGCTCGCAAAGGCCGGCATTGAGGATAATCGCCATGTCGATATCAAGTACGTCAAATCGGCATGCGGAGTAGCCTACCTGGGAGTTCTGAAGGCAATAGATGAATACCTTCTTAGACACGGTCTCGACCCTGAAAATCTTCCTCGCAAAGTGGAGCAATACCAAAAGGCCCTCAAAAAGCACGGCGTCCATAACGGCAAGCTGCTCGGCCAGTTCAATGACCTTTACCACGAGCTGCACATTGCCGGCTATTATCACGGCTATTTGCGGCTTGTGGAGACAGTCAAGGCTATCATGAAGGCCACCAAAGATTTTGTCCACAAACTGAGCTGATTTTCCCGGGGATCTCCATGGCAGCGCAATAGGACATGATGGCGTGGCCATGCCCGGCGAAGGCCTGCATCTGCATCCGGCTGAAACGTGCGGAAAAAGACCTGCTAATGAAGAGGCGGGATTTTGAAACAGGTTCTATTGCGGCAGAAATTGATTATCAATCATTTTTGCCCTCTGCCGGCCTGCTTTCAAGCAACATTTTTTGCCTTTCTATTGCTTCTACTGCCTTTAGATTGAGGCCCGCAGGATTGTATTTATATATAAGCTCAGCAAGGATTCCGAACGCCTGTTTGAGTTTGGCCCTGTCTTCCGGGTCCTTTATGGAATCATCCAGCATCCTTTCGTAAGCTGCCATGATCCTGGGCAAATCGCCCGAAAGTTTGTTCTCCTTGTAACTACTGTAAAGATATCCCACCCCTATCAGTGCCAGAATCAGCAGCAGGCTCCCCATTAAATGAACGCTGCCGCTGCTCCCCGAAAAGCCTCCCGCCTTTCGGGCTCCCAGGTCTTTCAATGCCCTGATCAGTAACACTGCGGCCCTCCCGAACCGATTTCACACTTTATAGGATATTACCTTATATTTTTGGGGGATTTGCCGTAAATGGATAAAAAATATTACAATTAGATGTGAGAATTGTATTGGCTCTTTCATGTTTATTATGCCTCCTGACTTCCTGTACCAGGCATCCCTCATACATACAGGCTCCGTTCAATGGCTCAATATCAGAAATAGATGTGAGCGCCCTCACGCCGACAAATCCGCTGTTTTATTCTTTAACTCTTGGAGACAAAAAAATCATTTTTTTTCTTGTTAAAAATAATGAAGCGGTTGAGTCATATTTCAGTGCCTGCGGCGAATGCTTTCCCAAGAAAGTGGGGTTTTATCCCGAAAATGGTCACATCAGATGCACAGCGTGTGATGAGTGGTATACCGTGGAAAGTTTGAAGAACGGCATCGGCAGTTGTTTCCCCGTCCCTTTAAAGGGAGAGTTAAAAGGTTCCAGGTTCGTTATCACTAAAGAGGCTCTGATGGAAGGCGCAAAGTTTTTTTAGAGGGTTGAAATACATTTGTTATTACAGACAGGGATTGAGAAAGATGTCGTATAATCATAGAGTGAGGCGAAAAATTACAATATGTTTGGTGCTGTGTCTCCTTGTAACGGCCATTTTTATATTAGCTTTTCATCATCACGACGATGATTGTGACCATAACGATTGTCCTGTCTGCACAGCCGCGCATCAGGTATCTTCAGTTTTTTTCAATTTTTTCCCTTTTGCTGTATTCTATGTTTTTTTTGCCCCGGTCTTATCTGAAAAAACGTCATTAGTTGCTTTGATCTTTCAATCTAAACTTAATAGCCGTTCTCCCCCAGTTTAATTCCCGGTAATAATATCATTCAGTCCAGTTGCCGCGCTTTATTTGCGTACCGTTGCGCCTGATTGGCTGAGACGAACTGCACAGCTGGAGGAGCTGTCACAGCTGTCACCGCATAACATCCGTTCTCTGAGGCGGTCCGGCAGTTAAACTGCCATGCCTTCTGTTGCACTGTCATACTACTAATTCATAGGAGGATACAATGCATTCTCTAAGGGTATTAACGAGCCCGGCATTGGCGCTCGCTTCTTTCATAATGGCGGCTGTGGTTCAGGCAGCACCTGTTGCGACTGACGAAATTCAGGGAACGGTCAGGGACGCACTGGGAAGACCCCTTCCTGGAGTGAGTCTGGTACTGAAGACTCCCGATGAAAAGATCGTCGGAAAAACGCAAAGTGATGCTGTAGGCCATTTCGTGTTTTCCGGTATCACGCCGGGCACATATGCGGTTTTCGGGGACAAACCCGCTTTCCAATCTGGTACTGCAATCGTGACCGTGGAGACCGGCTCGATAGCCACAACGACGCTGACCCTGGCAGCGCAGGAAGCCCTTGAGGTATCGGTCGTGGCGGAGCGCCTGACACAAGCAAGAAACAGCCTGTCGCCCAAGACCGGCGGAAGTGAATACAGCATCACTCAGAGCGATATTACTGCCCTTCCCCAAGGCACAAATACCCCCTTCAATCAGGTATTGCTGCAAGCGCCGGGCGTTGCCAATGACTCGTTCGGTCAATTACACATACGAGGTGACCATGCCAACATACAGTATCGCATAGACGGTGTGATCCTTCCCGAGGGGATTACGGGTTTCGGCCAGGCATTTGATACTCGCTTTGTCAATCGAATCGACCTTTTAACCGGAGCACTCCCGGCCCAGTATGGCTACCGCACAGCCGGAGTGGTTGAGATAGAAACTAAAGTCAATTATGAGCCGGGGGGCCGCGTTGACCTTTACGGCGGAAGCCATGATACGGTAGCTCCCAGCTTCCAGTTCGGAAGCTCCACTGGGAGAATGAGCTATTTTTTGACCGGTTCTTACCTGGGGGATAACCTGGGGATTGAAAACCCCACTTCCAAATCCAACGCGGTCCACGACCATACGGATCAGGGCAAGGGCTTTGGATATTTTTCTTATTTCCTCAATGACACTACCAGGATAAGTCTTATACTCGGCAGCTATGATGGATGGTTCCAGATTCCCAATAATCCGGGACAATCCCCTAATCCGGACTTCCTGGCTGGGGCAGGCATCTACGGCTTCGACTCTGCATCTTTGAACGAGCGGCAGTACGAGACAAACCGCTATGCAATTGCAGCCCTTCAAAGTTCCCTCGGGTCCGATTTCAATTACCAGTTCGCGCTGTTCAACCGTTATACAAGCGTCCATTACGTTCCCGACCCAATCGGCGACCTCGTGTTTGACGGGGCCTCCTCCAATTTCTTTCGCAGCGATTACAGCTTCGGTTTGCAGGGTGACAGCAGTTATCGCCTGAATGATGCTCACACAATCCGGGCAGGTTTTTTTGCCCAGAACGAAAATATCAGCAGCGACAACAATTCCACGGTTTTTCCGGTGGACGTCAACGGAAATGTCACCGGCGCACCCTTCACGATCGCGGACAACAATCCAAAGAATGGCAATACCCTTTTCGGATTGTACGCGCAGGATGAATGGAAACCGATTGATAAATTAACAGTGAACTACGGCCTCCGGTTCGACCAGGAGAACGCTTTCACAAAGGCTAACCAGTTCAGCCCCCGTTTGGGCCTGGTTTATAAAGCCACACCCGACACAACGCTGCACGCCGCCTACGCCAGGTACTTCACTCCTCCGACTACTGAGTTGGTCGCTCCAAAAACTTTGGCCTTGTTTGCAAACACTTCAAACGCACCTCCCGTCTCCCTGAACTCGCCCGTGCTGACTGAGCGGTCGCATTATTTCGATGCCGGGGTGACTCAGAAAATAAATTCCCCGGTTAGCGTAGGCGTTGATTATTTTTACAAAATTATCAAGAACCTGATCGACGAGGGGCAATTCAGCCCTGCCCCGATTTATACGCCCTTCAACTATAACAAAGGGGAGATACGTGGAGTGGAACTGACCGGCAGCTACCGGTCCGGCAATTTTGCCTCTTATATCAATCTTGCCCATACCGTCAGTTTAGCCAGGGAAGTAGTGTCCGGACAGTTCAACTTTGACGCTGATGAACTGGCTTATATTGCCACTCACTGGGTGCATACGGACCATGATCAGGCCTATACTGCGTCGTCCGGTGTCTCCTACGTGTGGCTGGGAACGGAATTCACTTGTGATGCCACCTATGGAAGCGGCTTACGCAGCGGATTCGCGAATACGGACCATGTGCCTGCCAACATCCAGGTCAATCTGGGGGCGCTGCGTAAATTTAAATTGGAGGAGTTAGGCGCTATGGAGGTGCGCGCAGACATTCTGAATGTCTTTGACAGGGTCAATGAAATCAGAACCGGAACCGGAATCGGAATATTTTCGCCCCAATATGGGCCGCGGATCGGCTTCTTCGCCGGAATCACTAAATTCTTTTGAGCGGGAGCCGTTCCGGTTGGTTTAAAATTTATTCGACAGAGAGGTTAACACATGCGAGAGATAAATATAGCTTTGGAATCGCTGAGATTCGGCGGTGTGATGGTCTACCCATTGCTGCTGCTCGCTATCCTGGCGGTAGTAATCATGCTTGACAAGGCATTCGTTTATTGGCGTTTCGTCCGCATTCCGGGACCGCTTTTTGAGCTGGTTGAGACCTTCGATTTCTCATGGCTGGATTTGGAGCGGCATTTGCTGAAACTCGACCAGCGCAACTATTTTCGGCGCTTCTTCCGGATTGTCATGGAGAACCGCTGGAAACCCGTCTGGTGGGTGGAATCGCGTGCGAGCGATGAAGCCGAGCTGATCGAAGAGGCATTAAGCCGGGGGATGTGGGTGCTCGAAACCATCGTAACGGCTGCTCCACTGCTGGGGCTGCTGGGGACGATAACCGGTATGATGCAAGCCTTCAAGCTGATCGGCAACAAAGGACTGGTTGATCCTACCGGTATCACGGGTGGGGTGGCCCAGGCGCTGATTGCGACCGCGCTAGGTCTTTTCATTGCAATCATCGCTTTGTTCGGCTTCAATTTTTTCTCGCGCCGGCAATCGCAGGTTCTCGACAAAATGGAACGACTTGGTACCCGGCTTGTTGACAACATACGGATAGCCGGGCACGAACTGGAGAACGTCCGTGAACATTCGTAGATCGCGCCGGCACCGCCGTGGTCGTATCGAGGTCATTCCGATGATCGACGTGATGTTCTTTCTGCTCGTCACGTTCATACTCGCGTCGCTGTCCATGCTGAACCTGCATTCACTGGCAGTCAACCTTCCCCAGGGGCGTGCTGCAAACATGGAGCCCAGGACACCGGTGACGCTTACCATCACCCGGGACAGCCATATCCTCCTGGATGAAACACCGGTAACTCTGCAAACGCTTGCGGCGACATTAAAGCCAATGCTCAAAGGGCCGGACTCAAGCATCATTGTGGCAGCCGACAGTGCGGCGCCTAACGGCATAACCGTTCAGGCGATGATACAGTCCCGCGAGGCAGGGGCGCAGCATTTTCTGATAGCGGTCAAACATGTTGAATGATACCGCAATGACACCACCGACCTTGATGACAGACAGCCCCTGGCGCCGCCTGACATGGACGCTGCCGTCAGCCATTCTGATTTGGGCGGTGGCTTTGTGGGGATTAGCTCATTTTATGGCCAAACCCTCCCGGCAGAACGCAGCACTGCCTCCTATCGACGCGCAATTTATCGAGCAGTCCGTTCCGGCTGCAATACAGAACATTCATCATGAGAGGCCTGCCGGCCCGCATAAATCCGAACCGCTGCCCCCGGTCAGTCCAAAGAATGCCGAGCAGAATCCGGCAGCCCGGAAGCAAGAAACGAAACCGAATATTATCACAGCAGCGCCTGGCGCCCCATCTCCCGGCGCCTTAGCCCTTCCGGGAGGCGCACAGCCTTTTAACCCGTCCGCGAATCGCAGCACTCAAACCGGGTCAGGTAGCGGAAATGGCGCGCCAGGGGGTAACATGTCCGCGACCAGCGGAGCCCGGGCTATCATCAGACCTATGCCGCAAATCCCGGATGATCTGCGGGAGGAAGCGTTCAATACTGCTGCCCTGGTGCGCTTTCATGTTGCCGCCGATGGAAGCTCAACAGCGGAACTCGCCCGGCCGACGCCGAATCCGCGTCTTAATCGTATTCTGCTTGACAGCCTCAATAAATGGCGGTTTATTCCTGCGATAAAAAACGGTAAGCCTGTGGCCTCTACAGAAGAGATCGTTATGAAGATCGAGGTCCACTGATCTTCATGCAACTGCATATCGCATAATCTGACCCACTACCAACCTGACCAGCGGTTAAGACAACTATGATACTTAATGCTATAATTTATCAATAACACGGTGGTAGAAAGCTATCACAATACATTCGCCTCATTGTTGGAGGATTAGAAAATGAAAGCTGTTGAGATAAAAAACGGCATTTATTGGGTAGGCGCAATCGATTGGGCGCTGCGCGATTTCCATGGGTATATTACACCGCGGGGGACCACATACAACAATTATCTTGTTATTGACGACGAAATAACGCTTCTCGACACTGTAAAGCATGATTTCGCGGAAACCACCATAAAGAACATTCAAAGTGTTGTCGATCCTTCAAGAATAAAGAATCTCATAATAAACCATATAGAAAACGACCATGCAACCAGCGTCGGCGACATAATGAACCTGACTCCCAATGCAACCATCTATATAACAGAAAAAGGCAGGAAAGGACTCGCAAGGTTTTATGATTTGTCCAGGTGGAACATAAAGACTGTAAAGACCGGCGATACCCTGAGGATAGGCAAGAGAACACTCCTCTTCCTGGAAACGCCCATGCTCCACTGGCCTGATTCCATGATGACCTATATAAAAGAAGAAAAGATACTCATCAGCCAGGATGGTTTCGGTCAGCATATTGCCTCTGCGGTGAGGTTTGATGACGAATTCGTCACCTGCCAATCCATGGCCGAACTGGACGATGCGGTTATAGACTACTACGCTAATATCCTGATGCCTTTTGGGCAATTGATTAAGGCAAAGATAGCAGAAATGCAAAAACTGGGCCTCGAATTAGAGACAATCGCTCCGGACCACGGCATTATATGGAGGCAGAACCCCGGGAAAGTGTTGCAGATGTATCTCGATATGGCCAATGGAAAGGCGCAGCTAAAAGTATCCATCATTTACGACACCATGTGGCGCAGTACCGAAAAGATGGCGTCGCCTATGATGCAGGGCATCAAGGACGAAGGTGTGGAATGTAATGTTATTAAATTAAGGGCTACTCCGATGAGCGTGGCAATTAAAGAATTCTGGAACTCACGCGGATGTCTTATAGGCACGCCTACCCTCAATAACATCATGTACCCGACAGTAGCCGAGTTTTTGACCCACTTGAGGGGACTGCGTCCGAAGAACAGGATAGCAGGCGCTTTCGGCAGCTACGGATGGGGCGGCGGCGGGGTTAAAGAAGCATATGAAGAACTGAAGAGAATCGGGCTGGAGCTTTACGAGCCCGGCTTGCAGATTCTTTACAAACCTTCTCTGGAAGACGAGACAGCATGCTATAATTTCGGCAGGGCATTCGCCAGGCAGGTTAAAATATACCACGAGAAATTTTAAAACATGGGAGGAAATTATTAGGATGAGCACAACAGAACAGAACCTTATGGATGCATTCGCGGGAGAGAGTCAGGCCAACAGAAAATATCTCGCCTTCGCAAAGAAGGCGGAAGCGGAGGGTTTTAAACAGGTCGCGAAGCTGTTCCGCGCTGCTGCGGCAGCCGAAACCATACATGCCCATAACCATCTACGGGAAGCGGGAGGCATAAAAACTACAAAGGAAAATCTTGCGTCGGCGCTTGGAGGCGAGGTGTACGAGTTCCAGAAGATGTATCCGCCTATGATTGAAGCTGCTGAGGCTGAAGGCATGAAAGGCGCTGTCAGGACTTTCACCTATGCAAATGAAGTTGAGAAAATCCATGCAGCCCTCTACCGGAAGGCAATTGATGAATTAGGCAGGAATACTGAGGCCGATTATTACGTATGTGATGTCTGCGGGTATACGTGTGAAGGCAAGCCGCCTGATGAGTGTCCGGTATGCAAAGCAAAGAAACAGGCATTTAAAGAAATCGGTTAGCATACAGCCGGGAATTATATGAAGATAGCCGCGTTCCTTGGCAGTCCCAGGGTGGAAGGCAACTCCGATATCCTGTTGAGAGAGACCCTCAGGGTGGTGGAGGGTGCAGGGCATGATGTAGTGATATTCAGGCTCAATGACATGGACATTAAACCCTGCCAGAACTGCGGCGGCTGCAATGTTACGGGCACATGCATCATTGAGGACGACATGCAGGAGATAAGCGGTGCCATACGCGATTCCGACCGTTTCATCCTTGCATCGCCCGTGTTCTTTTTCGGCCTCAGCGCTCAGTCAAAGATCATGATAGACCGCTGCCAGTCATTCTGGTGCGAAAAAAACCTGCTGAAAAAGACCCTGCCTGCCGGGCCTCACGGAAGAAAAGGCCTGCTCATACTGGTGGGCGGCATGAAGAAAGAGCTCGGCTTTCAATGTTCCGAAGCAACGGCGAAGGCATTTTTCAGAACTATCAGCGTTCCGCATCACGAAACATTGAGTTTTGCCGGAGTCGATGACAAAGGGGAGATACGCAACCATCCCACAGCGCTTAACGATGCCTTTGAGGCAGCAAAAAGATTAGTAGAAAGTGAGCAGCAGGCAGCAGGCAGCAGGCAGTAAGGAGAATTTATTTCTTCTTGCTTCTTACTGCTTGCTTCTTGGTGCCTGCTAAATAAGGGGGTGGCAATAATGTCAAATCTGCCAGCACAGTATGTAAGGATTTCGAAAAGATTCAAAAAGTATACGAAGGCTGTTGAGAATCTCGGAAAAGCGGCAAAAGATGCCGGTCCGATTGAAGAGAAAACCTCTCACCTGATACAAATGGCTGCCGCCGCTGCCATAAGGTCAGAGGGATCTGTCCACTCCCATGCAAGGAGAGCTCTGCAGGCCGGTGCATCTCCTGATGAGCTTCATCACGCAATAATTCTGCTGTCAAGCACTATAGGGTTCCCCACTGTCTCAGCTGCTTTAAGCTGGGTGGATGACGTGATAAAAGGGTCTAAGGGCTGATATTTTCCCTGGATTTCCTGATAGGCTGGGGATTCAGGATTTTTATTGTTTCCAATGACCAAATATGACTGTCATGCCCGCGGATTGTAAGCGGGCATCCATTTTTCAGCCTCCTGGATTCCCGCCTGCCGCACCCCAAAAGTCTGAGACTTTCGGGGACCCCGTGCGCCGGACTGACGGCTCCTGTAGAGGGATTGCAAGTAAGGGACACATCCCATATTTTGCTGCGGCAAAATATGGGATGTGTCTTCGATGGGAAACAAATCAATTGGAAAAACTGCCATTCTTGTTTACTTATCAAACATTGTGTTATAATAAATTGTGGCTATAATTATAAAAAAGGTTGGCAGCTGGAGATACGCATACACGGCTTTCAGGGACGGCGGCAAAGTGATCCATAAATATCTTGGTCCTGCAGACAGTTCATATGTGAAGGGGAAACTTGCCGACCTCAGGGAGATGAAAGTGGTTCCTGAGCGTTTTAACGTTCTTTTCTGGGACACAGATCCGGCAAATATTAGCCTCAGGAAAAATGCACGTTACGTTATTGAGCGGGTGCTTGAATACGGAGGCATTGACGCGGTTAACTGGCTTCAGAGAGTCTATTCCACCACCAAAATTATGGATGCGATGGCGGAAAGTGCTATTGTGAGCGATAAATCCGGGAACTTCTGGGAAATGTGGTTCGGAACCGGGCGATATGCATAGGGAATGTTTTCCTGAAAAAGGCTGGGAGGTACTATCATCTATTAAAGGGATTGTAGCGAAACACAACGCCATTTTGTACGGAGGTACAGCTTTAGCTTTGCAGATAGGCCATCGTCAGTCTGTCGATCTCGATTTTTTCACCAATGCCAAATTCAGCGTCGAGTCTGTTATTTCTTCCATTAAAAAAACAGGCTATGGTTTTGAACTATTGGACGAAGGGGATGAACATCTGTTTGCCGTAATAAACGGGGTTAAGTTCTCCATATTTCGCTATGATTACCCATTTCTGGAGAAGCCCACTTTATATGAAGGGGTAAAAATTGGCGCAATCCCCGATATTGCCGACATGAAGATTATCGCTCTCAGCCAACGTGGAACAAGAAGGGATTTCATCGACATTTATTTTGTTTTACAAGATACGCCGTTTCATAAAATAGCTTCGCATATGGTACGACATTTCGGTCGTGAAAGGATGAACCCGGTCATTATCGGCAAGTCGCTTATGTACTTTGACAGAGCTGATAAGGAGCCTGACCCCAAATATACAGGCAAAAAAACCGACTGGGAAAAGGTAAAGCGTTTCTTTGAAAGGCATGCGAAACAGTTCACTCTTGACCTGGCAGCAGCTCTCAAAAGTCAGTAGAAGATTGAAATAAGTATGGGGCTCCTGAAAGTACCCTACCCTACTAACACAGAAGGCATGATGCCTATAACGAGTACCATTACAACCGAGATAAAAAGAGCAAGTCCGATGGAAGGGGATGAGTAGATTGCCGCTTCTTCAGTGGCATCCTTCATGTACATGTTCATCACTACCCTCAGGTAGAAATAAGCGGAAATGGCGCTGAAGATAACTGCCACAACAACAAGCCACGTGTAGCCGGCCTTGACTGCAACCATAAAAATGTAGAACTTTCCGATAAAACCCGCCGTCGGAGGTATTCCGGTAAGAGAGAACATGAATACCAGCATAAGAGCGGCAACAAGAGGCCTGCTCTTTGCAAGACCATTATAATCTTTTATTTCTTCGCCCTTTTCGAGCAGAATGACCACTGCAAAAGCGCCCATATTCATAAACGCATAAATAAACATGTATGTCATCATCGCCTGCCGTCCAACGGAAGTCCCTGCAATGATTCCGAGAAGCATATACCCGGCATGGGCAATGGAGGAATATGCAAGCATTCTTTTTATATTGGTCTGCACAATGGCCAGGATATTGCCCACTGCCATGGTAAGTATGGAGATAACGATAAGTATTACGGTCCAGTCAGCCTGCACACTGTTAAAGGCGCCATAAAGCACCCTGCCGATAACAGCAAAACCTGCAGCCTTCGGGCCGACAGACATGAAGGCTGTTATGGAAGTGGGAGCGCCTTCATAAACATCCGGCGCCCACATATGAAAGGGAGCAGCCGCAATTTTAAAGGAAAAGGCAGCTACAATAAGAAGCATGCCCATGAGCAGTGCCGCTGAAACCCGCGCATGTCCAAGTCGCCCGGCAATTATATATAAATTCGTGGTCGAAGTAAGTCCGTAAATCAGAGAGATGCCGTAAAGGAGCAACGCCGACGTAAACGCCCCCAGAAGAAAATATTTCAGCGCCGCTTCATTGGACTTTATGTCATGGCGCTTTATCCCTGCAAGTATATAAGTGCTCAAAGCCATAAGTTCGAGCCCCAGATAAAGAACAATAAAGTCTCCTGCCGATGCCATTATCATCATTCCGGCTGTAGCAAACAGCAGCAGGCTGTAATACTCTCCGAATTCAGCCTTCTGCCGCTCCATATATTTGAGCGAAAGCAGCAAGGTGAAAGCGAGATTAACAATGAAAATCAATTTGAAATACATGCTGTAGTTGTCGTTTATAAACATGCCGCCGAACGTTACCCCGTAGCTTGAAGGCATCACATAGAGCGCAGCGCCTGCAGCTACAGCGCCTATGAAAGCAAGGTGAGTTTTATCTTTAAATACACTATCCAAAATAAGGAGCAGCATTGCAGCTGCAGATATTATTATTTCAGGCATCAGCGGAGCCAGATTGGGAAAGGGGATGTTCATTTTATCACCCCGATTATATGCTGCGCCATGTTTTGCGATATATTCTGCAGACCCGGCGCATTGACTCTCTCAACGAGATGCCGGACAGATACGTCCATGAAACTGAGAAAAGTATTCGGAAACACGCCGATCCAGAATACCAGGACGATGAGTGGCACAAGAGTTAAAATTTCCCTTAAATCTATATCGGTGCAGCCGCGCACTTTGAGACTGGTATCCATGAAAAAAACCCTCTGATACAGCCAGAGCATATATGCGGCGCTGATTATTATTCCGGTCGCCGAGAGAGTACCCAGTATCTTTGACGTAGTGAAGCCGCCGAGGATTATAAGAAATTCCCCTATAAAACCGTTTGTACCAGGCAGCCCTATCGAAGCCAGGGTGAAAATAATAAAAAGCGCTGCACAGACGGGCAGGACCGACGCAGTCCCTCCGTAATCAACTATCTGTCTTGTGTGAGTCCTGTCATAGATCATCCCAATGCAAAGAAACAGGCCGCCCGTAACGATCCCGTGGTTGATCATCTGAAGGATACCTCCCTGCAACCCCTGCAGATTGAGCGCAAAGATACCGAGAGTCACAAACCCCATATGGCTGACAGAGCTGTATGCAATTAGCCTTTTCATGTCAGTCTGTCCGAGACAGATTACGGCACCGTATATTATTGCCACAACTGACAGCACCATCATTGCGGGGGCCATTGCCCTGGTTGCCTCCGGCATTATGGGCATACTGAACCTGAGAAACCCGTATGCTCCCATTTTTATCAGAATACCGGCGAGTATGACACTGCCGGCAGTCGGGGCTTCCGTGTGGGCGTCAGGCAGCCACGTATGAAACGGAAACATCGGAACTTTCACTGCAAAAGCGGCGAAAAAAGCCCAGAAAAGAATCACCTGGAGATTAAATGGATAATTGGTTGCCATCATCTGGAGCATATCGAAGCTCTTACCCGAATTAATATACAGGACAATA
>Ga0074045_10002815_pt1 | contig 15927 bp, 14 predicted proteins | sample BogForMeECP23OM2_FD_94442 | JGI IMG/M metagenome (GOLD analysis project Ga0074045, IMG submission 94442) | Bog forest soil microbial communities from Calvert Island, British Columbia, Canada - Bog Forest MetaG ECP23OM2 | ecosystem: Environmental > Terrestrial > Soil > Wetlands ...
AAGGTGGTAGACCTGTCGGCGTTGGATGTGGGTGTGCTACTCCACGCCAAGCTCGAATCTGTAATTCCCGAGCCTCAGGTCACGGTGATGGTCGCCCCTTTTATGCAGCCCCTGCCACCTTCAACGCGACCCTCACACCCAACTTCAAGATACGCCCTCTACCCCACCCTTACCGAAGAAGCCCTTACTGCCCTCCTCACATCGGCTTCGAGATGTGCCCTCACCTGAGTCCCTTCAGAATTGCTGTGTAAGCTAGTGCACCTATTTTGGGTACGAGTCGCCCAAAGAATTGAACACTCCTCATGGGTCAGGCGGCTGGATTCTAATTCCCAAACAAAAGAGCACCCAGCTCTAACTCCTGCAAAGCGCGGTAACCTCCCAACTTCGTAACTGGGACGACCTTTCCGGTTTCGCGACTAGGCACAGGACAATCTGTTCAAGCGTAAGCGTCCAATTCCAACCGTCTGAACAGAGTGTGAGTAGTCAAATTCACAATCAACTACTGCAACTTGTCGTACTCAGTCTTCGCTTCGTTCTACCTGTTTCTCGTTTTAGCCTTTCTCTTTTCCATTCCCACGATCATCCCCGATGGTGGGTCCTTCCTATTCAGCTTTGCCGCCTCGGCAATCAATTTTTTCACTCCCAACCTCTTCACTTCGGAAACGCTCCGCAGTTTGACGTGTCGTACGCCCTTCCCTGTTCCCTCCAGCAGTTTCTCCGGGTCCGGCAGTGCGGCCCCGCGCATGAACGCAAACGTCACATGCTCTTTACCCACCATGTAGCAGCACAGCGGTCCGTTCGAATCAAACGACGGAATCTTCCACGGATTCACGTACTCCTCGCCCCCCTTTACTGTCTTTTTCACCAGTGCCCGTACCGCCTTCGTCACACCCTCAAGCTTCCCAGCCTTCTTCACATAAGCATCAATCCAAACCCGTGCTGGTTTCCCCTCAATCGTCGGCATTGGTTCCTCCTACTCCTTCTGCGCCATTCTACCGTCCAATTCCGTACTAAACCGAACCTTGCCGATTACCCGAACAAATCGGGCACTTGGCTCTCACGCCGTGCCGTAGCAGGCGTAAAATGGATCCACGAGTTCCGAGCGTAGGCACCAAATGAATCAGGTTTCCGTGCGATTTGTGGTCATGTGGTCAGCTGCATAATCATTTTTCTAATCGCTGCCCTACTCCCTTCTTTAGCGTCTGGCGCAACAAGGTTCCTCCACCTGCTCGTCGCGTTGATTATCCGATTTGCGGGCAACCGGAGAAGTCCTGCAAGTACCCCATCAGCAGGCGCACTCGGGGAGCCGCCTTCAGCGCACAAGAACAACAAGAACAGTCTGCTCGTACCGCTTCACCTGTGCCCGTAATCCGTGAAAACGTAATCTTTTGTCTTCACTACCGTGTGGCACGCGAACCCGCACTTGGCGTCGTTCCCCTGCGGTGGCTTGTCTTTCAAGTTGGCGGGCCTGAACATATTAGACGCCGCGTCATACTCGAACGCGCCGTAACCCCATCCGGCGCTGTCCGCGAACCTCTTGCTGTCCTTCAGCATGAAATCAACGTCATGCTGGGTGCCTGGCACCGTCGGTGCACCGGGTTCATGGTCATTCACTTTCGCGTTCCAATGGACCTTCGCCATCTTGGCGCCATCCGGAAAGGGCTTGCCGTTACCGGGAATGCCCGCCTTATAGGCGTCGATCATCACAGGATTCCCGAGGATCGCAGCGAGCTTATCTCCGTTATGGCTGATGGCGATCACCGGCCAGCTTTCGTATCCCCTGAACTCAGAGAACGCGAGGCCATTCGGCACTTTGAGGGCGTACTTGTCCTGCATGGAAATGCCGGCTTGTGCCTGTGACGTGACTGCTGTGGAGGCGGAGGCAGCGTCAAGGCGGGGAAGGTTGTGGATGAAACGAGCAAGCTCCCAGGTGTCGTTATCGGAAACGCTTGACCGCCAGGAAGGCATGCCTGTGAGGCGAACTCCGTTCTGTATGATCCAAAACAGTTCCGCGTCGCTCCAGTGCTGTACGTGGGGTGAGCTCAGGTCCATCGCAGGCGGGTCCATGTTGCGCCCGATGTTAGAGTCTCCGCGCCCATCCGGACCGTGGCATTGGGCGCAAGACCCAAGAAACACTTCCTGGCCCTGGCTCACGACCTCATCCGTCTCCGGCAGCGGGTTCTGCTTCTTTCCTGCCTCCAATGGAATGGCAACGTCTTTAGCCGCATTGGCCAGGCTGGTTTCGGCCTGGTAAGGATGTTTGTCGGCTGTGCAACCTGGAAGCAAAGGGCCCAGCATTGCACTGATCACGCCAAGGATCAGCTTGTGTTTTAGCGCCACGCTGCGATCGCCTCTGCGCCACCCGCCAATCCACGGCAGACCCACAGATTCACTCGTAAGTTCAGTCATGGTGTGTTCTCCTTCACAAAGAGAGCTTTCTAAGCCCGATCTAACGTGCGTCTGCAATGATTGCGATTAAGCCGGAGGTTAGGGAGCAAAACAATTGGACAATGGTATCGACCGATACCTTCGTATCATGTGTGCGGGACGGGTGTCAGGGGCGGAGTGAACGTGGTCAAAACACGGTTCTGGGATGATTATCAGGTGGATTAGGGTTGTTCGACCTGTCAACTCGCAGAAGCGATCAAATGAAGGTCAATTCCTGATTAGTCGAAATCGGTTTCGCAAACATACAAATAGGGGGTAATACATAATCCAAGAGGGGAAAATCCGTTTAAGTTCTACGGAGGGAATCATACAGTGAAAATGCGCAAGGCTTCGGGAGAGCACTCGCAGTAAACTCCCGCTAGATTCGCCTCCAGAGGGAAAACTGCGCCGTGGGCGAGGACGCCGAAAAACTGAAACAGCGCCTTTCGCTGCTCGATTATCTGCGGCAGCAGAATTGGGCCGCAGGGCCCGCCGCTAACGGCTCCGAGTTCGTCGGCCTGTGTTCCCCGCGTGAAGACTGGACAAGCGGTTCCGGAGTATAACTCGGATACTCTTCGGTTCGCCAGGCAGCCAGGCCAAGGAATTGTAAAATGCGGATGTCACAGAACTCCTATAGCTGAGTGTCGGAGCCAGCAACATGCCAGACGAAGAGTGGATCAAGAAACTCGTAGGCGGCAGGAGAGTGAAATTCAGCTACCAAGAACTGCCGGAGGACGGAGCATTTATCACCGCGCAGCTCGAAAGGAATGAAGTGGTATATTCGGTCGTTTTGAGCAAAGCTGGAAACCCGCTGAGTCGAGAAGATGTTGAAAGCCATTTCGAGGGTGAGCTTTCAAAGAAGTAGTGACACGCATTCTTGAACCCCTCCGCGCGGGTAGTGGGTTAGTGTCATGGCAACAACCAAGAATTCGCGCAGAATCAAATCCAAAACAAAATCCACGCCGATCCGCGCTTTCGATGCCCAAGCTAGCTGCTCTCTTTACGCCGACAGCGTTGTTTGTCCATGACGGAGGAATTCGAAGCCTGCCGTACCCGCTGTAAATGGAGCGCCGAGCTTCTGCCCCACGACGCTTACAAGAGTTTGCATATGCTCACCGTACTATTAACCCTTGCCCTTTGCCGCTGTGATGCTAGCAGCTGCACCGTTCCCTCACGGTTCGGGTGCCAACCTTGCGGTTGCAGGATTCGTTGTCCGAGCGCTTTCTGACCAGTCGTTACCTTCCGGCCATGGCTCATAGAGTATTCGTCATGGAAGACGAAGTTCGCTCGAAAGAGTACTTCTTTCGACGAACAGTCACTTCAACAGCTTTCAGGTCGCAGTCGAACCTAAGGAGCATGGCGTCGGTCCTCGACCCTACCTGTGAGGGGCTCGGGGTGATTGTGTCAGGAAGACGAGAAATCGTCGTGCTGTACGAGAGATGAAGGAGGACCCTTCGGAGCCGCCTTGTAGGAGGAGGCTTCAAACTGCCATAAGCTGCTTCGGTCCTAAAGGCCGCGGTGGTGGAACGTTATGGTAAAAAGGCGTGACCTCAGATCACGTCATGTATGGATAAGAGAGATGAGTGCAAACGATCCGCTGATGAAGCATCGAAAACCTAAGAGGACACCCAAAAACCGGGATCTTCACCCTGTCCTGGGAGCAGCATGGAAGTTACCTACTTACTGGCCATGCGGGGTCCGGTGTATAGGCGGCATGACTCTTATCTGGGCTTTCGTATGGAACTTGAGAACCGGGTCGGTGATGCTAAGGGAAAAGGCACAAAGTGGACACCCCACGAGGCCGAAAGTACCAATGCACTGATCAGGGGCGCACTGCTTCGTAGTAGCGAGGAAGCGGGGTAATGCCCGTGGAGCAAAGGGAGCAGGTCACCCACATCAAGTGGAGTCAACGGGCAACCGGAGGAACTCCTTATCTTGATGGAAGGCGGCAGCCTTCACTGGGTGGCACGAGCCGGATGAATCGAGAGGTTCACGTCCGGATCTGTGGGAGGCTCGGTGTGCAATTCACCGGGCCTACCCGGCAATTCCCCGGGCCTACTCGACCGGAACTTGGCGAGCGATTACTACATAATCTTCAGCTACGAACTAGCGCCAGGCTGTTTCACCCGTGCCGGAGAGGGCTCTATCGAGATAGGTTGCCGCGCTGATCAGTGCGAGATGCGTGAACGCTTGAGGAAAGTTCCCGAGATGTTGGCCGTTCGACCCAAGTTCCTCTGAATACAGGCCAAGATGATTGGCGTATCCCAAAAGCTTCTCGAACAATAACTGTGCCTTTTCCAATTCACCCGCACGTGCCAGACACTCGACATACCAAAACGAGCATGCGGTGAAGCTGCCCTCTCCCCCTGGAAGGCCGTCCACATGTGTGCTTTCGACCTCATACCGGCGGACAAGCGTGTCTTCGATCAACCTGTTTTCGATTGCTCTCATGGTTGAGAGCCACATAGGATCGACCGGACTAATGAACCTTACCATGGGCATCAGCAGTGCCGAGGCATCCAAATCGTCTGTCCCCTTCGCTTGCACAAACGATTGCAGGCGCTCGTTCCAGAAGTCTGTGAAAATGTTATTGCGAATTTCGTCCCGCGTGCGCTGCCACACATCGAGAGGACCCGACAGCGAACGCTTCTGTGCAAGGCGCAAAGCTCTGTCAAAGGCCACCCAGCACATTACACGGGAGTGAAGAAATTCTTTCGCTCCCCCGCGGACCTCCCATATTCCTTCGTCAGGCCGACGCCAGTTTTTCCCCAGCCACTCCAGGATGCGCTGAACATCCAGCCACCCGGCATGGGATATGGGGTCGCCGTATTTGTTCGCCAGGTAAACTGAGTCCATCATTTCGCCGTAAATGTCTAACTGCAGCTGCCGATAAGCAGCGTTTCCAATACGCACTGGCCGGGAATTCTCGTAGCCGCTCAGATGTTCCAACGCAAGCTCGTCGAGCTTTTGCCGGCCATCGATTCCATACATGACTTGCAATGGCCCCCGCTCTGCGTCGTCACTCAGCCGCCCTTTCAGCCAACTTATGAAGGCCTCTGCTTCATCGACAAAACCGAGTCGAATCAGCGCATACAGGGTGAAGGCAGCGTCTCGCAGCCACGTAAAACGATAGTCCCAGTTACGCACTCCCCCAATGCTTTCCGGCAGCGAGAATGTAGGCGCCGCAATTAAGGACCCATGCTTCTGACTGATGAGCAATTTCAACATCAAAGCCGACCGCTGTACCATTTCTCGCCACCGGCCTTTGTATTTCGATTTTGCGATCCACGACTTCCAGAAGCGCGCCGTCTCCTGGAAGCGCTGTCCCACTAGTTCCATCTCCGGCTGTTGTCCTTGCGGACGTACTCCACCCAGCACAAAGGTCGCGGTTGCGCCGGCCTGCAAAGTGAGCTCTGCGGTCACGTCCTGCGATTGCTGCTCCAGTGCGCACGTGGAATACAACGCCATGGGCGAGCAACGATCTTCGTCTGGGAAAAATATCGCGCAGCCATCCGAGATTTCCGTTCGATGTGCAGAAGTTGCGTAGTTGAATCGTGGCTGGCAACGCATTTTGAAGTGCACATTACCTCGTATAGCGGCCACCGTGCGCACGATCTCATTCGGCTGCTCCCCATCTTTCTCAATGGGCATATAATCTGTCAGCTCAGCTACACCTTCTTCGGCAAGGAATCGCGTCAATAGAATGTTTGTTTCCGGCAAATAAAGCTGGCGCACTCGTGCGCTGGTGAGCTGCGGTTCGATCTGAAATCGGCCGCCTTCCTTGTCATCGAGTAGCGCCGCAAACACGGTGGGGGAATCAAACTCGGGGTAGCAAAGGAAATCGATCGAACCGTCCATGCCTACCAGTGCAATCGACCGCATGTTGCCGATAACGCCGTAATTCTCGATGGGCTGAAAGCTCATATGTTGGATGACCCTTATAATCACACAGCAAAAAGGATGAGTTTTCTGCCTCCGATTTACCGCAGCTCGATTTTAATTATACGGTCAAGCCCCGATTGACCGGCAAAGTCAAGTACTGGGAGCCACTTTACCAGCACGACTAATCGGGGCACAATCGATAAAGGTGAAGTTGCTTGTTCACTCGAGGGGACGACCGTCCAGCTGGTGCTCCCACGTTGACTCACGTTTAGGTACCGCCTAACATGCTCAGCGAGTCCTAACCCCGCGCAAGAGCACCCGGCAAGAGATCTATGATGGTTACCAGCGCGAAGCTTTCGTCCAGCTTCATTGGCGTTCGCACCTTCTTCTCAAGGCAGCTGCTGTTGGTTATGGTTGCGGCCGCGTTGTTTGCGATTCTGTGGGTCGCGAATGTGCGCGGTCCGGGCATGGGTTTGGTGCCCATACTTCTCTACGGTCTCTTCATCGGCAATTTGACGACGCCGATAATGAATCGTCTCGCGCCACTGTCTTCACGTCTCCGCTTTCCGTGGGACTGGTTTGCGTACCTGATATTTTTGTTCCTTACGGCGGTTGCGATCGCGTCGTTGACGGTGGCGATCATAATGCCCGTGTATCGAATTCCCATCGGGTCCTATTTCTCGGTGCTGTGGAGCGCCGGTAGGCTTGTAGTCGTGGTTGTTCTGGTCGTCGGGAGCATCCGCCATTTGCATGAGGAATCACGAGTGCACCTAGAGGGCAAGAATCTTGAACTTCAACGCGCTGTCGAAATTGGGAATATGCGATCGAGACAGCAAGAGCAAGAGCTGGCCAAGGCGAGAGAGATTCAGGAAGGGCTCTTACCCAAAAAGATCCCCCAGGTAAGAGGACTGGAAGTGGCGGGAGCCTGGCAACCTGCAAGCACCGTTGGCGGAGATTATTTTGATGTACTGAAGTTCGGCGAGAGAAGGATTGGGGTGTGCATCGGTGATGTGGTCGGCAAGGGGATCAGCGCCGCGTTGTTGATGGCCAACCTGCAGGCCAGCTTTCGAGCCTTTGCTTCTGAAGAGGTCTCGCCAAGCACTCTCGTGGGGAAGTTGAACGAGGTAATCTCGAACAACATCGCTCCCGATAAATTCGTTACGTTCTGGTACTGCACGATCGATAGGAACGAAAACAGGCTGACCTACGCCAGCGCCGGTCATTGGCCGCCCATTCTCTTCCACAAATCGGGTGAGGGAGTTCCCTTGAGAGAAGGAGGAACGCCGCTGGGAATCTTTCCGGACTGGAATTACGAAGATTGGGGATTTCCGTTGGCCTCTGGAGACCGCCTGGTGCTTTATACCGATGGTCTAACCGAAGCAATGAATTCGGATGAACAGGAATTTGGAGAGGGAAGATTGCTTGAGCTGTGCAGTAGCAACATTGCACTGAGCGCCTCCGAATTGCTGGCTGCAATCCGTAAAGAGGTGGTCAGTTTCTGCAACGGAAATTTTCAGGATGACTTCACCCTGGTCGTTGTCGCAGTAAAATAAGAACGGTTACCGGACCATCCGTTCCGCTAGATGATTGAAATTGAAAGGGCGAGCGCTGATAGGCCCAGTGCCTGGCAGCGGAAACCGGACATCTGGGTACTCGCTGATTTTTTGGGCTAGACTTCAGGCTTTTGCTGTGACGTTGGGAAAAGTAACTGAAGTTCGCTGAGGCGGGCGTGCCTGCCCAGCGTAGCGTGAAGTACGGGGTGGCAGTGCTGCGGGATACGGTGGGAGTTGATCAGAAGATCTATGGACGATCAGCGCCGGCACAACATTCAACAGTTTCATTGCAAAATGATGTCGCTGTGCGGAAATCGTGTCTGTCCAAAACTGTACAATTCCGAAATTGCACAAATCCCAGCCCCTGTGGGTACTAGTATATCCACGTTGTCGAGCGGCCGGGCGCCATTGCTGGAGCCCAGCCCCCTACCTTTGGGCGCACTTGATGACAGACAGACTTGGGTATCGGCGATTTGGGGCACATGGCGGAGATTGGGGTAGTACCGTCACGGAACAACTCGCACGCAGTCACCACAATTCCGTCGTGGCCATTCATCTTACCGACGTTCCGTTCGGGCAGAAGCGGCGACGATGCGAAATGAAGCCTGTCAAACGTGGGTTCCGCGAGATTAACCCAAGACCCAGCCTTGCATGAAACAAAACCGCAAGGAGGGATGGGGCACCCGCCTATAACACCGTGAGGGCCCCTCACGGCCCTCCATTTGACGTTCAACCGGAACCGCACTAAGCTGCGTCGGACAATCGCACAATGCCGAATCATTCTCCTACACGCTACGCCGAAATTGGGTGCCGAATTCCGAAGGAATATTTCTGGGTGATCGGCTGGGGAGAGAGCGACGTCGGAATCGAGACCGGGTCGTACGATGCAGCCTTGCACATGGCCGGCATCGAGAATTACAACGTGATGCTTTACACGTCCGTGCTGCCGCCAGAAACCGTCGAGCTCGCACATCTGCCGGACATCCACCATGGGTCTGTGCTCGAGGGAATTATCGCGGTTCAACATACTGACAAGCCGAGAACACGGATCACCGCCGGCCTGCTTGTGGCCAAGGTCTATCGCAATTCAGACGGCTCTTACCTGGGTGGTTTTGCGTGCGAGTATACTGGCAACGGGTCGGTCGAAGAGGCGGAAGGCAATCTAAGGGAGGCGATGCAGCAGCTTTTTGAACGCCGCTATAAAACCAGGTTCTACAAACTAGAGTTCGGGAAATCGGTTGTGCGTACGTACATACCAGAAAAATCGTTCGGGACGATTCTCGTCGGCATCGGTTTTGCGAGTTATCTTGTGCCGATATTAAGACCCGAAGTGGCAGTAACCCCTTCCCACAAAGACAAGTCGCACGTGAAATACACGACCGGATGAGGGGAGTTCGCCCCAGCGTGTCCCTTGGCGCGCCGCATTTCCCATCTATACTCGGGCGCAGCATCAGATCAGAAAGTACCCAAGCTTCGGACGCGAGTTCGATCCACATGGTCCGAAATTACGCCAAGACCCACCCTTGCATGAACCAAAACCGCAAGGATGGGCCACTCGAGACCAAGAATTATGAAACAAACCGCCAGGATACGGCTCCCAACCTATTGGGGGAGCGCGGGTTTCAGGGAAGGCCGACGCTGCGCAACAGCTCCTTGAAACGGGCGTTGTAGCGCAGAGTGTCCATGCTCGGATCTATCTGAAGATAGATAAGCCAGTGAGAATGTCCTTCGTAGGCTTTCTCGAGATATTCAATCGCACGGTCGTCTTCGCCTAATCCGATGTGAATTCCCGCGAAGAAGTACGGTGACACATACTTTTGCCTTGCTAGTTTTGTCAGCTCATCGAGCATCTGACGCGCTTCCTTTGTCCTACCAGCCGTGGCTAACGTGTGTGCCAGTGCGGCTTGCATCAGAGGACTGCCGCCTGACAGCCTCACGCCTTTCTCGCCCTCGCGGATCGCCAATTCGTAATGGCCGGTTTTCCTTAGCAACAGGCCCAGAATCCAGTATGTGACCGGGTAATTCGGGTCCAATTCAATTGTTCGCCGGAGTTGTTCGATGGCTGCTTCGTAGCGGCGGGCATGGTACAAGGCCCATCCGACGGCGACGTTGATGATGAGCGACAAGGGATCGAGCTCTTGACTATGCTCCATCCTGGCCATGGCTTCTTCGTTTTTCCCCATGGTCATCAGATACTCGGCGTACCAGTGGTTGGCGGTAGCGTAGGTGGGACCCAGTTCTAGACTGCGCTTGAATTCTGTCGCAGCGTCTTTCCACTGCCAGTCGTGAAGCCAGAGCATGGCGGCCCAAGCGGTGTGAGCTTCCGCAAGATCCGGATCGAGACGCAGGGCAGTCATGGCGTCCGCCTTGCCTTTCGAGAACGCTTCGTTCGGCGGGAGGTAGCAGTTCCATCCGAGGAGCACGTAGGAGTCGGCGACGCCAGCGTAGGCGAGCGCGTAACTGGGGTCCTTCTCGACTGCGAGTTGAAAATACTCGATGGCCTTGTAGAACGATTCTTCGGTCCAGCGGTTCCAGTGATGACGACCTTTCAGGTAAAGGCGGTAGGCCTCGGGATTCTCGGTGTGGTGTACGGTGAGTCGCTTCTTTTCGGCGCGAGTCAATTGCAACCGGAGTTTTCCGGATATTTCGGAAGAAATTTCGTCTTGGACCACGAGGATGTCGTCGGGCTTGCGATCGTATTGCGCGCCCCAGAGCTGAGAGCCAGTGGCAACGTCGACTAATTCGGTGCCAACGCGCAGCGAGCCACCTCCGTGCATAATTCTACCGGTGACCACGGCGCGCACATGAAGCTCGCGGCCGATGGCTTGAGGGTCAATTTCGCGTCCCTTGTAGCGAAAGATTGTGCTCTGCGCCATGACACGCAGTTTCGGGATTGACGCCAGCATATTGATAAGACTGCCGGTGATCCCATCACTGAGATATTCCAACTCAGGGTCGCCGGTGGCATTCTCAAGTGGCAAAACTGCCAGAGAGTCAATATTTTTGGGCACTCGCTGTGGGTGGGGACCGGTGGTGTGCGAAGAGGAGGTCTGTGTGACGTGCCGCTTCATACAAACTCTCCGTTTAACCGGAATGCCGAATTTGGAATTCGGACTCGCGCATTATAGGCTGGTGGTGGCCCGCGATACAACGAATTTGCCAGCATGCGGGAAGTCGGCTCGCCTGCGCAAGACTCCAGTTCCGCGAAAACCAACCCAAGACTCACCCTTGCATAAACCAAACGCGCAAGATGGGGCACCCACAGAAAGAATCAGGAGCAGGGCAGAGGCTTTCTTGGAACCATCGGGACGGTCCATTCGTAGAAGCATTTGAGGCATGGGATGGACAGAAGTGGGGAGTGGAGGAGCTGTCCGATATTGGGATGGGCATTCCCGTAAGTGACCAGTTGGCCCTGGCCTTGTGAGCTTCGTATTCTTGGTAAGGAGTTCCGAATCAGAGTGTTAGGAGCGGCGGGATCTGGCCTTCGGGCTGCGAACACTGTGGGCATCGGGAAACAACGGTCCAAACATAGGTGAGGATGCGTGGAGACAGGGGGTTTGCGATCCCAATGGAAATCGAAACGTTGCAGCAGCGAATCCTGATTGCCGATGACCAGCAGGATATTCTGGATGCCCTGCGGCTGATGCTGAAAGGGCACGGTTACACGACGCGAGGAGTGACTTCGTCGTCGGATTTGCTGGAAGCGCTTGCGAAGGATGAATTCGATGTTCTGCTGATGGATTTGAACTACGCGCGGAATTCCACGTCGGGCCAGGAAGGCCTGGACCTGCTGACCGTGTTGCAGAAGAACGACAACTTGCCACCGGTGGTGGTGATGACGGGCTGGGCGACGGTGGGGCTGGCTGTCGAGGCGATGCAGCGCGGCGTTGCCGACTTCGTGGAAAAACCATGGACCAACGCGCGGCTCCTGGAGATCCTGCAAAAACAGATCACACTAGGACGCGAGCGTCGCGAGTCGCGCCGCCGAGCCGGACAGGAAAGCCAGGCACGCGAGGAAATGATTTCGCAGTTGCAGCGCCAGAAGCAGGAAGTCGCCGACGCGCGCGCGATCCAGCAGGGACTGCTGCCGAAGGAGATTGCACAACTGCCGGGCTACGAAATTGCCAGCGCGTGGCAGTCGGCGCTGACGGTGGGAGGCGATTACTTCGACATTTTGCCTTTTGGTGAAGAAGCGCTTGGGTTGTGCATCGCTGATGTAGCGGGAAAAGGGCTTTCCGCGGCGCTGCTGATGTCCAACTTGCAAGCCGCGGTGCGCGGATTGGCTTCACCTTCCTTGTCGCCTGATGGCTTGTGCACACGGTTGAATGCTCTGCTATGCCGAAATATGACGGCTGACCGGTTCATCACCTTTTTTTACGCACAGCTTGACGGGCCGACGCGGATGTTGCGATACGCCAGCGCGGGACACAACGCGCCGTACCTGCTGAGGAGCGATGGAACGCACCGGCGCTTGCGGGAAGGCGGCGGTGTGTTAGGAGTTTTTCCGGATCAGAAGTTCGATTTGGGATTCGCTCAACTGACGCCGGGTGATCGTGTGATTCTATTCACCGATGGGGTGACGGAAGCGAACAATCTCGAGAGCGAGGAATTCGGGGAGGCGCGGCTGCTCGGGCTGCTGGAGCAGAACCGCGAGTGCTCCGCTGGCGAATTGCAGAAGAGGATTCTTGACGCCGTGGCCGAATACTGCGGCGGACACTGGCACGACGACGTAACATTGCTGGTGCTGGCCGTTTCGTGAAGTTTCCGACGATCAAATAGCTGCAGTTCGGCGGTCCCGATATGCGCCAGAGGGTAACAGGACTCCTGCTCCTGCCGAAAATTCCCTGGCAACTATGAGGCCAAGGAACCAGTTATATCGTAACACGATGTATTGTGTTTTCTCCGATGTAACCTGTACGTCAGTGTGTCCGTCCAATGTAGTGGCGGGCGAAGAACGCCTTCTGCCTCTAGGCAGCCCGAGTTTCCTCAGGGGCGCTGAGGGAACGCGTGCACGCGCCGCATGATTCCTCATTGCCTGAAGTGCGACGACGCGGACAAGTGCCTTTACACAGTCGAAAAGAGGCAGGCCTATGGATGACGTGCGAGCAAGTGTTCTGCTGGTTGGTAGCTGCGCGCGGAAGTCGTCACCGCTTGGAAGGCACCTGTTGAAACGAGGCTGTAACTTGAGTTTGGCAGCGGGCAAGGAAGAAGCGATCGAACTGCTGCAACGGCGACGGTTTGATGTGGTGCTCAGCGGGTTCCGGCTGCCCGACGGAACGGCCTACGAGTTGATGGCTCCGTTGCGCGGCACCGATACCTCGATGTTTTTCTCTTTCGCGGTGGAAGATAGCTGTTGGTGGATTACGGCGATGCTGCAGGGGCAGGATCGTTCGGAAGAGGCAGGCCTGCGGCCCAGGGAATTCACGATGGTGCTGGATGAACAACTGTCCAAAAGATCTTCAGAAAGCGACGCACCTAAAACCAGCGCGAATCTGAAGACGGATTACGCGAGTGGCTCCGCGAACCGGCAGGCCGAGGCGGATCGACGAGCCTGGGAGACAAAAAAGGAGCAGTACCATGCGACGAACCAATCGTAATGCGCGACCTTATTTCCTGATACCGGTGAAAGCGAGCCAGGAGGCAAGCTTTCGGCGATGGAACCGAATATTAATGGTGATGCTGGGACTGCTGGTTGCGGGATTGTTGCTGATTGCCTTTGTGCCGGAAGCAGGAAGCCGGTCGTCTGCGGTTAGCCATTCAGTGGCTGGGGAAACTGCGCGCTAATCATTCAACGGAACGGGCCACGCACTGACACCCAACGTCGATGTGTCCGTATCTTCACATTCTTCTCGGTGAGCTTCATCGCTGAAGCAGCGAGATTTCTGCAGTTCAACCGCTCCTAGCGGTGAGAGCTTGCGCTCCTGCCGCGAGTGCGCCGCGGCGCGAACAAACCTCAGGCCTGAAGGCTGAGCTACAGGGATATGGGCGCGTGGGATGGAGGCTATTTGTCGGTGCAACCTTCGGTGAAGGAGATGAGCGCGTTGTTTTCGGAGGCGAGCGAGCACGAGTAGCGTTCGCCACGGGTATTGAAAGAACTGTAGCTTTGTGACGACTTCGCTCCGGTATTGCCGGTGACTGCGCCGGATGAATTGACGTTGAGAGTGTCGGTGGAATTCACCTGATTCTCCACGAAGCCGGCGAAGAAAGGCGAGAGAAGATCGAATTTGAACGCTTGGGAGACGGTGGTTTGCTGGTCGAAAGAGCCGTCGGAGGCGAAATTCAGACCGATATTCATGGTGAGCGGGTAATGAAAGGTCTCGAGTGACACCAAGGAACCGAAGCCGGACCAGGTGACGGTCTGGGATTCCACGTCGGTCTCCTGGGAAATGTCCTGAACATATTGCGCGGCATTGATGGTGAAGTTCTGGAGGTTTTTGAAATTGACCGTTTGGCGGACTTCGGTATTGACCTTGCCGTGCGAGGTATTGGCGTAACCTTCGACTTTGAAATTGCGTGAGGAGAACGTGGTGACCGAACCAGCGATGTTGCCGGAAGAATCGGTAACGAGGTTCTCGTTCACCGATGGAGTCGGAGCGTTGCCGATGGTGTTCTCGGTAACTGCACCGGTGACTTGTTGGGAATTGCGATCCTGGAAGAGCAGCAACGTGGCGGTGGCGGAGAAATAGTTGTTGGCATTGAAAACGCTGAGAGCAACGGTGTGGGGCTGGCCGTTGCTGAGGAGTCCGGCGAAGGGCGTGAGGTCAACGCGGTAGGGGACAAAATTCAGGGTCTGAACGGCCGGAATGGGTTCCCAGAGAAAGGGATCGATGCCACCGGTGTAAATCCAAGGGTAGACGGGGGCAACGCCGGCGGGTTGGCCATCGATGCTGATTTCCGCTTCCCGAAAGGCAGTGGCGCCGCAGCTTTGCAGTTCGGTGGCGACGTCGTTGGGCACGCAGGCGTACCAGAATTCATCGCCAATCTGACTTTGCGTAATGACGTCGAGATAGGCGCGCTCGACGTTCAAGGGAAGCGTAAAAGTGGTGGCGAGCTGATCGGTGGGTGTGAACAAGAAAGCGGGTTCATTGATGCCGCCCGTCCCGTTGGATTGAACGAGGGGAAGAACCTGATCGGCGGCGCGGGCGGGATCGTCGTGGCGGCGTTCGTGCTTGGCGGGATAAAACTCGAGCGTGGCGCTGGCGGAAATAATGCCGGTGTAGGTGCTGTTAACAATGTTGCCGAGAATCACCTGGCCGGACTGCGGGCTTTCAAAGAGGGCGCTGTAGTCGGTTTCATCACGTTCGACGTGCCAACTGGGAGCAAGATTGTGGCGGGGCTCTGCCGTGGTACCGAAATAAATGTTGACGTTGCCGAGGTTGATCACAGCGGTGCGGTCAAACTGCCTGCCAGCGGTGACGTTGAAGTCCGCAGTAAAGACAACTTTCTCCCAAGGGCCTGGGCAGGCAGCAGGCGGTGTGTATTGATATGTTTTTATGGAGAAGTCGACAAACTGAAAACCTGAGAAGAGCTGGACGATGCAAGGCTGCTCGTGAGGACGAGTGACCCGGGGATCTGCTGTGACGGTGTTCTGCGAACCGATGACCGGGGCAGGGTTCTGCGCCGGCGTGAGGGGAGAAAGCAAGAGGATAAAAGCAAGAGCGGAGGCAAGCAAAGCCAAGCGGCGGACGGGACCGGGAAACGAAGACATGAGAGACCTCCGAGGCAGCCAATCCTCCCCACGAAACAGGGCTTGGATTATCTGTCGAGAGCGCACCAAGATTTTCCCATTCCGGAGGGAATGTCAAGAACGATTTGGCTGCATGGTGCGAGGCGGTGGGTTCCTGGACGCGCTTGAGAAAGCTTACGTTTCATACTGCACCTTATCCCTTCCGTGCAACGGTGAAAGTTGGCTGCTTGGCCTGTCGCCCTCCATGGCCCTTTAGAATCGCATTCTCGTCCAACGGCTCGTACAGACAGCGCCGGAAATTGTCGTAACCGTGTTTTTGCAGTCGCCCTTCTCTGGCCCAAAGGTTGATTGTAGTTGTTGTTACGCCGTGCCGTACGC
>Ga0074045_10002817_pt1 | contig 15919 bp, 15 predicted proteins | sample BogForMeECP23OM2_FD_94442 | JGI IMG/M metagenome (GOLD analysis project Ga0074045, IMG submission 94442) | Bog forest soil microbial communities from Calvert Island, British Columbia, Canada - Bog Forest MetaG ECP23OM2 | ecosystem: Environmental > Terrestrial > Soil > Wetlands ...
CAGCTCGAAAAGCTCCCTTGGGAAGATGGAGAAGCCGCTTCCACCCAGAATCAGTCGGGCCGGGGTCGCCGCCCGGATCCGCCGGCAGCAGTCCAGCAGCTCCCCCACGAAGGAGCGCGGATTATGACACTGAACGTTGTCGATGTTGCGCATCGACAGCCCGACATACGCCGGATCAAACGCAGCGATGCAGGACTCGAGGGTCTCGGTCGACATGTACGCGTCCCAGATCCTGGTACTGTGGCCGGCCGCGCGAAGTCCTCGTTCCAGGTAGGCCAGGCCGAGCGGGTAGACGGGATAGGGCTGCTCGTAGCGGTTCAGGCTTGCGAGCAACACGCGGCTGCCGGCGCGCTGGGACGACTCATTCGACATCTGGGAAGGTGCTCATAGCCGGCATGACGGTATCCGTCGCCACGGGATGGATCGTATCAGGGTATCGTGTAATCGCAGCCAACCTGTCTGGACAGCCTGAAAGCTTCGGTAGGACGGGCACCACGGCCCGCGGGCTATTTCAACACGTCTATCTGTTCGCGAATGGCGCGCGCCAGCGTGTCGGCGTCCGCCTCATTCAGCCGCCGCAGGATGCACTCCCAGCGGTAGCCGAAGCTCCCGGCAGGGTCGTACCGGCAATGCTTGAACAGGTTGTCAAACGCCCGGCGTCGCTTGCGATAGTCGCCCTGGAGCTGGCCGAACCGCTCCTGGAAGGACCTCAGGTAGATTCCCGCAAACTCGCCCAGCCTCGGCACCTTGCCATCCCGCAGGTTGACCGGGCGGGCGTAGTCCTTCGCCATCTCGAGCAGGTTGCGCTGATAGTCGGCGAAGGAGCCCGTGGCATCGCCCACCATGATTTCGGACGGCAGGCCAGTGACCTGGTCTTCCAGGATGATCTCGTCGCCATCATCGAACATCGCCTCCATGCCCGGCTCGATAGCGCGGCCCACAATGATGTTCGAGGCCGCGGCCCTGCCCAGGAGCGCGGCCAGTCGGCTGGCATAGCCCTCCTTCAGGTATCTTGAGGGCGGCACCTTGTCCGTGGCCAAGCCTCCGAGGTAGCCACGCTCAAAGCATACGACCGGGATCGTGCGCCCGCTGACTTCGCGGTTCAGGCCCGCGTACGTTTCCTGGGTCCTCAGGATTCTGACGCGCGCGGGTAGGTTCATGCCCAGCTGCCGCAGGCCCAGACCGCGATCGAGCACGTAGTCGGTGTACTCGTCGTTCTCAAGGAGCGCCTGCAGGAGCGACTTGCCCTCGTCCAGGCGCTCGGCAATTCCCCATTTCTGCAAGCGTATGAGCCGCAGGATCGGGGCCGGCACGTTGGGCAGCTTCAGTTGCGCCAGATAGACCCCTCGCCGGCCGCGCACCAGCGGGCGGACACTGGAGAGCGAACGGCCGATCCGTCCGATGTTGATGTAATCCAGGTTCCCGTATTCGCGGATGTAGCTGAAGATGAATCCGCGCACCAGCGGGTCGCAGAGCGGCCGCAGGCCTTCGTCCTGCGCCTTGCGCTCCGCCTCCTCGAAGGCGGAATCGAAGATGAACTCGCCTTCTTCGAAGCGGCCGCCCGGCAGCCATTCGACCTGCATGAAGAACTCCGGGCTGAGATCGCGCAGCAGATCGACCGTGATGGTCTGGTCCTCCTGCGAAACCAGCGCGCCAAGCATCCGATTGCGCCATGCCTCCGCCTTCGGATCGTCCCTCCAAAGGTCGGGCTCGACCGCGTCGTGGAAACGGCGTCGGAGTCCCTCGAACCTCTCCCGCAAACCGGCCGGCCCCAGATGGGCAAAGTCGGTTCCCTGGAAGTCCGGCGCGCCGAATCCCGTCGAGCCGAGCGCGAAGAAGTCCACCTCCGGCCTTCTTCGGTGATTTCGTTGCGCGCTGTAGACCGCGATCTCCTGCAGCTGCCGCGCCAGGCCCAGGTCGTCGAGTCCTCCCAGGCCTGCAAACTCCTGGCAGGTCAGGTACCTCGTGCCCGTAAACCGATTGTAGTAGTAGATCGCGCCCTCCCGGATGGCGACCCGGGAGGATTCGATCAGCTGGCACATCTCCGCGGCCGACTGCGGCAGCGGGCTGATGCGCCAGTTCTCGCCACGTGCCTGAATGGCGTCACGGACCTTGGGGTTCATCACGAAGAGGAACCGGACTCTGCGCCGGGAAACCGACTGCATCTCGTCCAGCAGCTCGTCGGCCGCAAAGGCCAGGGGCATTTGGGATGGATCGGGCCGGATCAGGATGTTGTTCGCCTCGAAGATAAGGTCCACCGCCTCCAGCAGCAGGCGCTCCTCCTCGGCCGGCGTTAATGCCGGCTGCCCCGCCGCGCGGCGCCGTTGATTGCAATGCTCGACGAAATCCAGCCGCTGCGTGGCATGGATGCCCGGCAGTGTGACAAGCGCCCTCAGGAACGGGAAAACCGTGCCAATGCGGGTCTTTTGTTGGCCGGCTGCGTCACGTACAAACGGATCCGGCCCGATGATCTCGACGGCGGTCTGCGTCGTTTTGATGCTTTCCCGTCCTTGCAGAATTGTCTCAGGGATACCCACGCGAGTCCCAGATACAGCTGGCCCAAGTAACCGCCTTCCGCAATGGATTAATGGCCCCGGCCGTCTTCCTCGAAACCAATCAACCTGTGGCCATTGTCGATCTCGAGCGCGCCCAGCCTTCCTGCAGCACGCTCCTTCCTGACCCTGACGGCGGATATCGTTAGATCCGCCTTCTTGGGCTTGTGGTAGGCCACCAGCTGCAAATAATTCATCTTGTAGACATGGTCGCTGGATAGGATCACAACGTGAACAACATTCTTTCCGTTGACTAGGGCGTGTTCGCAAAATCAATGAATTAGCCAATCAACAATTGCCGCGAGCTGAACGAAGGCGAGAAATGTGACGGCGAGTTTCTCGTATCGGGTGCTGAGGCGCCGGTAGCGTTTGAGACGGCAGAAGAAGTTTTCGACTTTATGGCGCCTCCGGTAGTAGCCGCGGTGAAAGGCCACTGGCCAACGGCGAGAGCGCTTCGCCGGGATACAGACCCGCGTACGCTGTCTGCACAGGCGCGCCCGAAACGTATCGGCATCGAAACCTTTATCGGCGACAGCGCGGCGGTGGCGCAAGCAGGGTAAGAGCGGCTCGACCGCGTAAAGATCGTGACGTTTGCCCTCTGCCAAGCCGAGCGCCACGGCTCGCCCACCTCCCTCAACGATCGCGGCTAGCTTCGTATTGATTCCACCTTTAGTGCGACCGATCGCTTGGGCAGCTTGGCCGCCGCACGGGTTCGCACCGTCCTGATGCAATCTGATGTGCGAGCAATCGATATGCCGCAGTTGACCTGTGGCTCTCGCTGCGACGATCGCAAGCATCCGGGCGAAGAGCCCCTCAGCACACCAGCGACGAAACCGCGAGTAGACCGAGCTCCACGGGCCAAACTGCTCTGGCAGGTCGCGCCACGGGATACCCGTTCGCAGGACGTAGAATATCGCGGCGAGCATAAGCCGATCATCTTTCGGCGGTCGCCCGCGCAGAGGCCACCTGCAGGTTTTATCACGCGAGCAGTTAATTTTTTTAGCCGTCGCCACAATGGCTCGGGCAGCTCTCTGCGCAGGATCAGATTCATGCGCCAAGTGGGATTAACCTGCTCAGTGTTTGTTCCCACCCATTTTCGAACAACTGATGCAAGGTTGCCGAAACGCTTGAAGCCGGCCCATCCGCTGGAATCTAGAAATGCAGCCTCACGACCCTGCACCGTCGCTGCTACCATCCGAAAACAGCACGCTAGCATCGCCGCCTAGATGCTTCAATCGTCGACCTCGGCCTCAACTGGCGCCAGCTCACCACCCGCGGTGATGATGGCCGGCCATTGGTGGATCGAAAGGGGCCCCGTGAGGACTACGGTGCGCCGTCTTCGAACTTAGAGAGGTGGGTCCTGGCTCGTTGGTTTTTTTGAAGCCCAAGAATGTCCTGTTCGAGAAAGCTTCGGTAATCGTCCCCATCCTGCGGTGCTCGCGATTTGCCGGATAGCAGCAGCGATGTGAGTTCCTTTGGCTTTTAAAGTGCGACCAAATGTCCGCCAGCGGTGATCTCGACCTCGATATTCAGGCGATCCCGAGCGATGCGGCGCTGAAACTCCAGCGGGAAGAAGCGGTCGTCCGCCGCCGCGATTACCCGCATTGGAATTCTCGGCCACCTCGCAAAGCGACAGGGCTGTCCAAACACCGCTTCCGCTTGATTCCGTTGGCGCGATGGTCCGCGGCGCAAGACTGCCTTCGGCACGTCGTGCATAAAGTAGGTTGCCGGATCGAACTCAGGGCTGTACCCCGCGGCGACGGCTGCTGCAATTCGCGCCTCCACGGCGCCGGAAATCTCCCACCAAGCCCCGGCAGTCTCGCCAGGCCGCGGGATCATGGCGTTGACGAAGATCAGCGAGCGGACCTCCGCGCGAGCGCAAACGAGGGGAGCGATGAATCCCCCGAGGGACTGGGCCGCGAGCGTTACGTTCGATCGCGAGCCGACGGCCCGGAGAACGAGCTGCACATAATCGTCAAGCCCCGCGCTCTCGTCATCAGCGGGCAAATCAACCGCGATGGCTTCGCAGCCCGCTTTCTCCAGTAACGGTACGACACGATGCCAGTACCAGGCCATTCCGCCGGCACCTGGAATCAGAATGAATGACTGCGGCTCCTTGCTCATCAGGCAGACGATACTGATAGGTTCGATAAAATCGCGCTACTCAGCCATCGCCTTCATCGATTTCAAACTCGCTTTCACAAGTTTTGTTACCAACCCCTTTGGAATTCGTTTCTCGGCGGGGAAACTGACCACCGCTTTGGTCGTGGAATATCCTTCAAGTTGCTTTTTTTGATCTACGAGCGCCTGCGGGCGAACATGCAGACGCACAAAGGGTGCCTTGAAACTAAACCAGGCAAACATGCCGTTATAGTCATATCCCTCGTATGAATATCCAGGTATATCGAAATAGCTGACTGTCTCGATAGCATCGGGCACCACCGCACGGATCGCGGCCCTCATATCAGCCAACTTACATTGTACGTGTTCCGGACAATCGGCAATGTAGTCATCAATGCCTCCAGGTTTGATGGGAGTAGATCTCTTCTTGGTGTCTTTCATGGTGCTCGTAGTTTGTGTTCTCTTAAGGTCGGCGAAGCCGTGGAAGATAAGAAGGAAACTCAATAGCGCCGACGCGGCAGAGGGCTGGGGCGGATCACCAACACGTGCATTGGGATTGGTCCCCGCCGTAGCAGGATGTCATGGGGTCAGTCATCTGAGACTGGAGAGACGGCGCATTCGCTGGGATCTAAAACTGCTGCCTCACGACCCTGCGCGGTCGCTGCTATCCCAAGCAGCGAAGATCACTAGTGTTGAGAGTATGACCAGTGGCAAGATCACGGTTCGATCGAGGCCGCAAGCATGGGGCGGTAGACACGGCGGTAAGCCCAGGCCAAATAAAGATTAAGGGCCAAGACGACGACTGCCACCACAAGACCCGACGGCGCTAGAAAGATATGGAATGCGACGATATTGACTACGACCGGCGCAATGAACGCCAGGGCTAACGGAACGAATTGGCTCGTCAACAGGAGGGCTCCGCAGATGACCTCCGTCCACGCGATCAATTGGGAAAGGTAGCCACTCTTGATCAGCGCGCCCGCGAAAGCGGTGGCACCGTCGGGCAGCGGCTTTGAAGGTTGGGGGAGAAAATTCAAAAGCATGTTGAGCCCGAAAACGAGGAAGATAAGCCCCATTAGGACTCGCGCGACGATTGGCCCATTCCGAGCAATCCACCCCGCATTTCGGGCACTAGCTTCGCGCCCTTGAATGTTTGCATCCGTGATCATGGCATCCTCCTAAGGTCAACCGCTCGTGACCAAAGCCGCCAATTGTTCAGTGCAAATCGCCCATCCCTTGTGGAAGCCCATTTTCTCGTGTGCCTCGCGATCATCAACTGTCCAGTGTCTCACCAGCGCCGTATATTTAGTACTGCGGCCTTTATCCTCGAAGGTGAGGATCACTGTCATGAACGGCTTATCCGAGGGCTCCCAGGCCCTAGTGTAGGCATTCGTGAAGACGAGCCGCTCGTTCTCGATGACCTCAAGGTAAACGCCGCGGTTCGGAAACTCGCTGCCGTCGGGGCCGCGCATAACGATCAAACTTGAGCCGCCAGGTCGAACATCAGTTTCAACGACTGGCGCCGTAAAAGGGGCCGGCGCAAACCACTTCTTGAGCAATTCGGGATCAGTCCATGCCTTGAATATTTTCGCTCGCGGCGCATCAATGATGCGCGTCAGAATGAGATCACGACCTTCAGTTGATGTGGTGACTTTGGATGTGTCCATGTTTGTGTTACTAAGGGTTGTTTAGTCTTGTTTGTCCGAAGAGGAGGCCGAAATAACGCCGAAGGTGTGCAAGGTTTTCGCGTACGACGTCAGGACTTTGCTTGGCCTTCGCGAAGATGAAGGAGCCCTGAAGTACGGATTGGATGAAATATCCAATACTCTCCGCACTCCACGGCGCCGTTGGAACGTAGAGTTGTTTGGCGCCTTCGATGTCTCCTGTCAGCACGGCGATATGCGAGGACATGCCGCGATCGCAGGCAGATCGGATTTCCGGATGTGTTTCGTAGGTTTCCTGAACCAGCGTTCCAAGTAGACAGGTGTATTCAGGAATCTCGCCGCAAAGTATTTTTTCCCGAAAATCCAGATACCCGAAGAGGCGGTCCAATGGATCCTTCGCTTTGCGGTAGGGCGCTTCGGCGAAAAAACTTTCAGTTAACGATGTCCAATATGCGGCAGCGGCGAGTGCGAGTTCGTCCTTGCTCTTGAAGTGATGAAAGAAACTGCCCTTGGTAATCCCCGCCCTATGGCAGATGTCATCGACTGTCGTGCTCGCGTAGCCCTTGGCCCGAATGACATCCAGGGCCGAGTTCAGGAGCCTGATCTTTGACTCGTGCGGTGCCTCGACCGAAGATTCTGGCGGTTTCATTTCGTAAGACGACATACCAACCAGTCGGTATGTTAAAATCTAAAATTACATTTACCGCAAATGTGTTCCGTATATCGTTACTCCCTATTTCTTTAGGATTGTTTTATATGGGAGAGCAGTTTCAACTCTGAAAAATATTTTCAGATTCTTAAGCTGGCTTTGACCTTTTCCTCCTTCGGAGACGGCGCCATGGCGATTGATTGCGCAGCTGTTTGGTTTGGTTGTGCTCCGGTCCTATCGAAGTAGGTTCGCTCGCTGTTTTTAATAGGACCCGTTCAGGACCACAAGGGCGTGGTCCCGAACGGGTTTTCTGGACCGGATTTCCTACTTTCCCGCCTCGTTGGGCTCACCCTTGCCCGTCGTGATCAGGCTCTGGAGGCTGTCATTGACATAGTAGCCCCAGGCGCCCGAGCAGCCGCCGTAGCATTGGATCGACGGAACCAGGCCAATGTGCGTGAAGCGGACCTCGGTCTTGTCGCCCTTCCTGGTGATCTCGAACACGATGTCCGTGCCGTTCCACTCGGACTTGTCATCCACGAAGTTGATCGTGCAGTCCTCGACGTGCCACACGACCTTCTGGCCGGGCACGAATTCCGTGATCTTCTGGACGCTGCGGTGTACGTCCTCGTAACGGTACGTGAACGTGGCGCCGAGCTTGTCCGTGGGCCCATCGATGTCCCCTGACCACCACCCGCGAACGTTGTTGATGGCGTCAAAGACCTCCCCGGGAGACTGGTCGACAGTGAAGGATGTGGTGTAGTTCTTGGTATTCATGAAGTTTTTTCTGGTTTAGGGTCCGGTTTCTTGCGTGAGTGTGATTTCTGGGTTCGGAATTCAGGCCTCCATTCCTCCCGCGACCGCGTATTGCGCGCCTGTCACGAAGCTCGAGGCCCTTGAGGCCAGGAAAAGGATCACCGGAGCAACCTCATCGACTGAGCCGATGCGCCTCATTGGGATCATCTGCGGGATGGCTTCGGCCATCTGGGCAATCTGCTCGGCCGGCATGCGGAGCTTTTCCGGGCTGAAGATGGGTGTCTCGACAGGTCCTGGGCTGACGGCATTCACCCGGATGCCATCGGCGGCGAGTTCGCGAGCCCAGGCGCGGGTGAGCGCGAGTATCGCCGCCTTGCTCGCAGAATAAACGGACATGTTGGGCATCGGGTGGTCGGCCGCGATGGAGGAGACGTTCACGATCACTCCCTTTGACTCCCTGAGGAGCGGAAGGGCCTGCCGGGTTGTCTCGATTGCGCCGACAACGTTAATGTCAAACGCCTCACGGATGTGCTCGCTGGTCACATATGCCAAGGGTGCGATTCCCCAGACTCCGGCGTTGTTCACGAGCACGTCAAGGCGACCATAGCGCCTCTTGACCTCGTCGATGCTGCGGGCGACATCGGCGGAGCGCGAGACATCGGCCACGACATAGGAGATGTTCTCGTGGCGTGAAGCCGACTCCCGTAGGGTCGCCTCGTTGCGCCCGGTGGTGAGGACCTGGGAACCCGCCTTCGCGAAGCTAAGGGCCGCTGCCGCACCGATGCCGGTGCTGCCGCCCGTGATCATAACGACCTGACTGTTGATTGATGCATTCATTGTTTTTCCTGTTTTTTGGTGATTTGCGTTCCTGAGAGAATGTGAATGGCTTTGCTAGTCCTTGATAGAGATGCTGTTGTTCAGTGTTTCGTGGGTGGACACGGTACTGCGTCCGATAGTTAAGACTGGCGCGGGCACCGAAAATCATCGGTCGCTTGCTTTTTTTCCGCGGCGCCGTCGTAGCATCACCCGGGGCTTCCGGCCCAAACGTGTAAATGGGGATTGCCTCGATCTCTTTGCTCGTCTGCCCGATTAGCTTGCAGGGGTCATTCCGTAACATACCGTAAGGCGCCGACATTCGCGTGCCCGCGGACGTTGAAATGCGGGAGAGCGCGTCTTCTTAAATGTCACCTTCGCCGGACGAGAAACCCGATACGCCGGCGATGCCATCGGTTGCTTTCTCTGCCAATGACCCGGAGGGCTTCCAGCGCGCAGTCGAATCCCACCGAAAGGAACTCCTGCTGCACTGCTACCGGTTTGTCGGCTCGATGCACGATGCGGAGGACATGGTCCAGGAGACGTTCCTGAGGGCGTGGCGGGGATTGAGCCGATTCCAGGGCCGATCATCCGTCAGGAGCTGGCTGTACAGGATCGCGACCAATGTCTGCCTTGACGCCCTGTCGCGGCGCTCGGCTTCACGACGCGTATTTCCGGATGACCTGGGTGGACCGACGAGGCGCATGCCCAAGGGTCCGCCCTCGACGGAGGTTCCGTGGATAGAGCCTTTCCCCGACATGGCCTTGGAGGGGGTGGTCGATGCTTCGCCGGGACCGTCGATTCAATATGAGCAGCGCGAAGCCGTGCGCCTGGCTTTCATCTCGGCTACGCAGCGCCTTCCGGCACGACAGCGCGCGGTGCTGCTGCTGCGCGATGTCCTGGGCTGGTCGGCCGGCGAGACGGCCGGGGCGTTGAAAATGACCATGGCCTCGGCGAACAGCGCGCTGCAGCGGGCGCGCAGCACGCTGGAAACGGGGTTGTCCCGTGAGGAGATCAGCGATGCCGCAGGGACGGACGACGCGAAGAATTCAATCGCGGATCGGTATGCCCGCGCCTGGGAGAGTTCTGACTTAAAGGAACTTGTGGGCTTGCTGGCGAAGGATGCCACCATGGTCATGCCGCCGTGGCGCCTCTGGTATCAGGGACGCTCGAGAATCCGCACACTCTTCGCCTGGGCGTGGAGGGTCTTGTCGGGGGGCGGGACGTACAAGATGGTGGCGACACGCGCCAACTCCCAGGATGCCTTTGGCACTTATCTGAAGCGCCCGGGCGAGGACAAATACCATGCCCACGTCTTTCAGGTCTTGACCTACCGAGACGGGCGCATCGGGCGGGTGACGCTTTTCGTCGGCCCCGAACATTTTGCGAAGTTCGGCCTCGCGCCCACGCTGGACGGGACGCCCTGAAACTTATCACATCGCGCCACAGCGGTAATTCGCCGTCATGCGTCGGGAGCGCCGGGTAGCTGCAATCGGCTCCGCTGTCCCATAAGGGACCGATTTTGCAAACACGCCCTAGGTCCAGGTTCTGCCTAACCGCGTCCGCCGTGCCAAGGTACCAGGCCGTGCCGAGCTTCTGCTGGGCCGGTATGCAGTAGATATAGTCGCCTAACCCGGCGCTTGATATAGCCCAGCCCTCCTGTATATGCCGATTTAGCGACTCTGAAAGGTACTGCGTAAGGACAAAAATACGGCGGAGGCCCGAGTTGATGCAGTTGCTCAGTATGACATCGACAAGCCGAAACTTGCCTCCAAATGGAACCGCCCCCTTGGACCGTCCCCTGGTCAGGAACTGCAGTCTCTCGCCAGCCCCTCCTGCCATTGGCATCACTTAGACCCTGTTCGATGTCCTCACTGTTTTCCGCCAAGGGCGATTGTTGCCGTTATGAAAACAGATTCTGGCTTTTCGTCCAAGTGCCCTTCCCTGCCTTGCGGGCAGGGCCTGGGTGGGGTGGAAGCCACTCACGACGGATGCTTGTTGGGGGGATGTCCATCTCGGGCGCATGCCGGGGCGATCTCAATGAGCTCGGTTCCCTCGGTTAACTGGCCTGTGCAATGGATTCGGTGGTGGCCGCGCTGCCAGTCAACTGCGGGACGCGGCTGCCGCGCCCTTTAGGCACGAGTCCTCCTCGCGCGCCAAGCAGCCGAAGGCCGGGAGTGCTTCCTTAGCATCGAAATCGGCCTGCTCGTCCCCAACCACCGGCTCTTCCGCAGCCCCTGGGTTCAGATCTGTTCGAAATACCGCGTCCGCTCCCAATCCGTGACCGCGTCGGCATACGCACGGGCCTCCAGGCGCGCCGTGTGGGCGTAATGGTCCACCACCGCGTCCCCGAAGCTCGCGCGGGCGAGGGCGCTCGCCGCATACAGCTCGGCGGCCTCCTGCAGGGAGCCCGGCAGCGAGCGGAGCGCCGGGTCGACATAGGCGTTCCCGTGGTAGTCCGGCCCGCAGTCCAGGCCCTTCTCGATGCCCGCCAGCCCCGCCGCCAGCATCGCCGCGAAGGCGAGGTACGGGTTGGCGTCGGCGCCGGGCATCCGGTTCTCGATCCGGAACGACCTGTCCCTCCCGACGACCCTGTACCCGACCGTCCGGTTGTCGTGCGACCAGGCCATGCGCGTGGGAGCCCAGCTCGCCGACTGGTACCTCTTGTAGGAATTCACGGTGGGGGCGAAGGCGAGGCAGAGCTCGGGCGAGTGCGCGAGCAGCCCCCCCAGGAACTGCCGGAAGATCGCCGTGCCCTCCCCCGGCCGCCCCGGGTCCCAGAAGAGGTTCCGGCCGTCGCGCCAGAGGCTCACGTGGATGTGGCAGCTGCTGCCCACCTCCGCGGCCCACGGCTTGGCCATGAACGTCAGCGACTTCGCGTGGTGGGCCGCGATCTCCTTCAGGCCCTGCTTGAACAGGCAGTGCCTGTCGGCCATCGGGACGGCGAGGTCGTACGCGAAGTTGATCTCGTGCTGCCCCCTGCCCCATTCGCCCTTGCTGCTCTCGACCGGGATCCCGGCCGCGCCCATCTGGTTGCGCGCCTGCCGCAGGAACGGCTCGTCCCGCGCCGGCTGCATCGTGTGGTAGTCGATCCGGTAGTCGCTCGAGGGCGTCAGGCCGCGGTACCCGCCCTTGAAGGCGTCGTGGAAGCTCTCGTTGAAGAGGAAGAACTCAAGCTCGCTCGCCACGTGCGGGACAAGGCCGTGCGCCTCGAGGCGCCTGACCTGGCGCCTGAGCACCTCGCGTGGCGACTCCTGGACCGGACTGCCGTCCGTGTGCGCCAGGTCGCAGAGCACCAGGGCCGTCGCGGGCAGCCACGGGACCAGCCGCAGGGTGTCCAGGTCCGGCCGGAGCTCAAAGTCGCCAAACCCCTTTTCCCAGCTGGCAAGGCTGAACCCCTCCATCGGCTCCATCTCTATGTTGGCCGCCAGGAGGTAGTTGCAGCCGTGGGTGGCGCCGTCCGCCACGTGGTCCAGGAAGAACCTCCCGGTGAAGCGCTTGCCCACGAGCCGCCCGAAGACGTCGGGGAACACGGTGACCACCGTGTCGATTTCACCGGTCGCGACCCTGGCGGCGAGGGCCTTGAGTTCAAGCGGAGCAGGCATCGGATTCAATCCGCGATGTAGACGTTCTTGAGCTCGGTGTACCCCTCCATCGCCGACATCCCCAGGTCGCGGCCGATCCCGCTCTGCTTGAAGCCGCCGAAGGGCGCCTCGACATGCACGCTCGAATGGCTGTTTACGCTGATGACACCGCTCTCGACCCGGCGCACCACACGGAGCGCGCGCCTGAGGTCGTTGGTCCACACGGACCCGCTCAGCCCGTATGGCGAGGCATTGACCTCGCGGATCATGGCGTCCTCGTCGTCGAACGGGACGACGCAGACCACGGGCCCGAAGATCTCCTCGCGCCAGCACCGGTCCGCCGGTCCCACGTCCAGGAGCACGGTGGCCTCGAGGTAGAAACCCTCCGGGCGGGGCCGGCCGCCGCCGGTCGCGAAGGTGGACCCGCGCGACCGGGCGTCCGCCAGGTATTCCTCGACCGACGCCCGCTGGGCCGCCGAGACGAGCGGGCCAAGCTGCGTCGCGGGGTCGTCCGGGTCCCCCACCGCGAGCCGCTTCGTCGCAGCGACGAACCGCTCCACGAAGCGCCCGAAGACGGAGCGCTCGACGAAGACGCGGCTCCGCGCGCAGCAGTCCTGGCCCGTGTTCGCGAAGGCGCTCATCGGCGAGGTGTCCGCGGCGCGCTCCCAGTCGGAGTCGGCGAAGACGATGTTCGGCGACTTGCCCCCGAGCTCGAGCGACACCCGCTTCAGGTCGGCCGCCGCCAGCCGCATGATCCTCGCCCCGATGGCCGTCGACCCCGTGAACGAGATCTTGCGCGTCCTCGGATGGGTGACCAGGGCGTCCCCGACGGCGCTGCCGGCGCCCGGGACAACCTGCAGCACGCCCGCCGGCAGCCCGGCGTGGTGGGCGATCCGCCCGAGCGCCAGCGCCGTCAGCGGGGAGAGCGAGGCGGGCTTGAGCACCACCGAGTTGCCCGCCGCCAGCGCGGGCGCGGACTTCCAGCAGGCGATCGGGAATGGGAAGTTCCACGGCACGATCGCCGCCACGACGCCCATCGGCTGGCGCAGCGTGAAGTCAAACCCCCCGCGGGCGACCGGGATGGTCTGCCCGCAGAATCCCGAGACGGCCCCGGCATAGTATTCGAAGACGCGCGCCCCGAGCTCCACCTCGTCGCGCGCGTCGGCTATGGGCTTCCCGATGTTTCGCTGCTCCAGGCGCGCGATCGCCTCCAGGTTGTCGCGCAGGGCGCGGGCGACGTCGAAGAGTATCCGGGCCCGCCTGCCGGGGGCCAGGTCGCGCCACCCGGACTCCCAGGCGCGGTGCGCCGACTCAACCGCGGCGCCCATGTCGCCCACGCCCGCGGCCGCGATCTCGCCGAACTGCTCGCCGCTCGCGGGGTTGACGAGCGGGATCCGGCCCCCGCCCGTCCCCTCCCGCGAGGCGCCGTCAACGAAGAGCTGGAAGGAGGGCGTCATCGGGTCTCGTCAAAGGACCTCGAGGTAGAGCGCCCGCAGGTCCTCCCGGGTCACCGGAACGACGTTCGTCCGGTGGCAGGGATCCGCAAAGGCCTGCTCGGCAAGGGCGCCGACCTGCGCCTCGGAGACGCCGTGCTCCGACAGGCGGGAGCCCAGCCCGAGATCCGCCAGGAACTTCGCGACAAACGCGATCGTCGCCGCGTCGGCGCCGGCATCGGGCGCCCGGACGACATCCAGGCCGCATGCGATGCCCACCTGCCGGTAGATGCCCGCCTTCCGGGCCGCGCAGAACCGCATGCAGGCGGCCAGGCACAGCGCATTGGCGAGGCCATGGTGCATGCCGCAGAGGGTCGAAAGCGGGTGCGCCAGCGAGTGCACCACCCCGAGGTCCTTCTGGAACGCGATCGCGCCCATGGAGGCCGCGACCAGCATCCGGCCCCGGGCATCCATGTCGTCCCCGTCCCGGTAGGCCCGGGGCAGCGCGTCGACGATGAGGCGGATCCCCTCGAGCGCGATCCCGTCGCAGAGCGGGTTGAACACCGGGCAGGTGTAGCTCTCGATGCAGTGGGTGAGCGCATCCGCGCCCGTGGCGGCCGTCAGGCCCGGCGGCAGCCCGCGCGTGAGCTCGGGATCCAGGATCACCTGCCGCGCAAGGAGCTCCGGATGGAACAGGACGGCCTTGCGCCGCGTCGCGTCGAGCGTGATCACCGCGCTCCGGCCGACCTCGCTCCCGGTGCCCGCGGTCGTCGGAACCGCGACGAGCGGCGCGAGGCCCGCCCAGTCCGGCTCGTCGTAGAAGCGCGCCAGGTCAAAGCCCGGCCGCCTCACAAGGAGCCGCGCAGCCTTCCCGGCGTCTAGCGGGCTTCCCCCTCCCACGGCGACCACGCCGTCGCAGCCGCCCCCGATGAAAGCGGCGGCGGCGGCCCGCACATCGCCCTCCACCGGGTTGGCGTGCACGTCGCCAAAAAGGACCCAGGTTGGCGTTCCAGCCTCCATCTCCAGCGCCTCCACCACCCGGCCAAACGCACCCGTGCCCATGAGTCCCCTGTCCGTGACCACAAGCGGCCTGCGCACGCCGATCTTCTTCAGTGCCGGCTGAAGCTCGCGGATCGCGCCAATCCCAAACAAGGTCCTTGTAGGGAATGAGAAGGACGTCAGTTGCATTCGGCCCTCGAGGTCGAATCAACAGATCGGAGCGCGCCTCCGTCACGACAAGGACCAATTCCCCCGGAGGGGTCTCGTCACCAGATTGTAACCTGGTCGGAGCGACGGCGCGCCGGCCACCGCCGGCGATCCAGACGCCACGCCGTTCGCGTCGCGGTCACACGGCGTTCTTTTCCGGCAACCCCGCCGGATTCCGGGGCGCTAACACTCCCATGCTTCCCTCCGTCACTTCAGTCCGGCCGACTCCTTGAGCTCGGCAATGTAGGGGAGGGTGCGCAGTTGGTCGGCGTAGTCCAGGCCGTAGCCGACGACCCAGACGTCTGGTATCTCAAAACCCAAATAGTCGATCGGCACACCCAGACTCTGCCGTTTCTTGCGAACCATGACACAGGTGCGCACAGAGGCCGGCTTGCGGGTCTGGATGAGGCGATACAGGTAATCCAGGGTCTGCCCACTATCGACGATGTCCTCGACGATCAGGACATGCCTTCCCTCGACCGACTCGCGCAGGTCCATCTGGATGCGGACTTCGCCAAACGACGCATTCTTGCCGTAGCTGCTCACGGCCATGAAGTCGACGGCATGAGGAACGGATATGCGCCTAGTCAGGTCCGCCAAGAAAATGAATGCGCCGCGCAGAATGCCGACAAGCAGGAGTGATTCGGCCTTCTCGTAGTCCCGATTGATCTGGTGGGCCAGCTCCGCGACCCGCTGCCGGATCCGGTCGGTCGATATGAGAATGTGGGAAAAATCCGAAGGCTGTCTTCGCGTTTCGTCTGGCATGGATGGTGGCTGGGCCTGGCTAGGGTGGAGGGTCGCCGGGAAGGTGTCGAACGGGGCTCGTTCCAGGCAACCCCGCCGCAATTGGAGCCCCGGGCGTTCAGCGCCCGGCTCCGTGCAGGGTCTCGGCCTGGGCGTTGACCTCGGTCATCGCCCGGGTCAGCTCGCCGTAGGCCTCGTCGCGTATGTTGACGACGCCGTAGTTGGAGTTCTCGCCGTCGTCGCGCCCTTCCTTCGGCTCGTCGCAGTGCTCGAACCAATGGTAGCCCACCAGGTTCGGATTCCGAAGCGCCAGGGTGACGTAGCTGCGGAACGCGGCGGCGCGCTCGGCCTGCGTCTTCACCTTGGGACCGGCGCCGCGTGTGTTGGGCAGGCCGCTGTC
>Ga0074045_10002818_pt1 | contig 15917 bp, 16 predicted proteins | sample BogForMeECP23OM2_FD_94442 | JGI IMG/M metagenome (GOLD analysis project Ga0074045, IMG submission 94442) | Bog forest soil microbial communities from Calvert Island, British Columbia, Canada - Bog Forest MetaG ECP23OM2 | ecosystem: Environmental > Terrestrial > Soil > Wetlands ...
CCTGCTCACGGTCGTCGCCGCGGAGGGTTTTGGCGAGTCCGAGGTTTTGCGGCTGGCGGCGAGTCTCGAACGCTCGAGCGAGCATCCGCTCGGCGCGGCGATCGTCGCGGGCGCGCGGGAGCGTGCGCTGCAACTGGCCAAGGCCACTGATTTTCGCGCGATTCCGGGGATCGGTATCGAAGGCCGGGTCGACGGCCACCGGGTCGTGGTCGGCCGCGATCGCCCCGGCGACTCCGCTTTGGCGGCGGAGTTGGCCGGACGGCTCGATCAGTTGCGCGCGACGCAAACCGTGATCGTCGTCCTGGTTGACGAGCGGGCGGCCGGGTTGCTCGGCGTCGCGGATCCGATCAAGCCAACGACCCCGGAGGCGCTGGGTGAGCTGCGCGGCGCCGGGTTGCGGATCGTGATGCTGACCGGCGACCATCGCTTGACGGCAGAGGCGGTCGCGCGCGAATTGGGTATCGACGAGGTGCGCGCCGAAGTTCTGCCGGGCGCGAAGGCCGAAGTTGTACGCGAGCTGCGCGCGGCCGGGCGGATCGTCGCGATGGCGGGGGACGGAATCAACGACGCCCCTGCGCTGGCGGCCGCCGACGTCGGGATCGCGATGGGCACCGGCACCGACGTGGCGATGCACAGCGCGGGCATCACCCTGATCAAGGGCGACCTGACCGGGATCGTGCGGGCGCGCAACTTAAGCCGCGCCGCGATGCTCAACATGCGGCAAAATCTCTTCTTCGCCTTTGTCTACAATATCCTCGGGATCCCGCTGGCCGCGGGTCTGCTCTATCCCTGGTTCGGCATCCTGCTGAGTCCCATGATCGCGAGCGCGGCGATGAGTGCGAGTTCGCTGTCGGTCATTATCAACGCGCTCCGCCTGCGCCGCGTCCGGTTGTAAATCGCGCGTCGCGTGCCCGGCCCGCTCCTTGACCACCGTTGCCGGGACGGCTTAGCTTGCGGTTGGGAGCACAGGGGGCGGCGGAGTGGCGAACCGAGGCTGAGCCTCGCGGACTCGGCCACCCACCGGACGCGCGGCCAAAAACGAATGAACGGCGTACACGATCTCGGTGGCATGCATGGCTTCGGGCCGGTGGTTCCCGAGCCGAACGAGCCGGTCTTCCACGCCGATTGGGAGCGGCGGACCTTCGCGCTGGCGCTTGCGACGATGGGTACGCGGCGCGTCAACGTCGACGAGTTCCGACGCGTGATCGAGCGGATGCCGCCGGCGGCTTATCTCGCGACGTCATATTACGAACACTGGCTGCACGCGATCGAGGCGCTAATGGTCGAGAAGCAGATCATTGGCCGTGACGAAATCGACGCCCGCCTCCGCGGTGACGGTGGCCTGCCCTCGGAGCTGGCTCCGCCGGTCGCCGCCGTGGCCGACGAAGCCGACGCGGCGCTGTGGTCGAACCCCGACACGGCCGCCGCGTCACGCAGCAGTGCGGTAGCCCTGCGTCACAATCCAAAATTCAAAGCGCGCTTCAAGCCCGGCGAGCGGGTGATCGCGCGCAACCTGAATCCCGAGGGGCACACCCGGCTCCCGCGCTATGTCCGCGGCCATCGCGGCGTGATCCGTCACGACCGGGGCACCTTCGTCTTTCCGGATACCCACGCGCGCGGCGCCGGGGCGAATCCGCAGCACTGCTACGCGGTGGAATTCAGCGCGCGCGAACTCTGGGGCGCGGAGCATCCGGTGCGCGAGCGGGTCTATGTCGATCTGTGGGAAGCGTATCTTCTGCCCGACGAAGTTACCGCGGCCCGCGCGAAGCCGGCGCCCGCCGCGCCGCTGGCAGGCCAGAAGATTGTCAAAACGGTAGTGGCTAAAGCCCCTAAGCCGCAATTAAAGAAACTTCAAGCGAAGAAATCGCCATCGAAGAAATCCAGAGTCGCGCGTCCGGCGCCGATCCGCACTACTCTGAAGCGCGCGCCTGCGGCCAAATCGCGAATCAGCAAAAAAGCGAGCAAACGCCGATGAGTGATCACGACCACGAGCACGATCGTGACGAACACGATCACGACGCCCACAACGCTCCGGAGAGCGGACCCGCACTGCGCGTCAAGGCGCTCGAGGCGGTCCTGGTCGAGAAGGGACTGGTCGACCCGGCCGCCCTGGATGCGATCGTCGATACTTACGAGCACAAGGTCGGGCCGCGTAACGGCGCCCGGGTGGTCGCGCGCGCCTGGACCGACCCCGCCTACAAACGGCGGCTGCTGGCGGGTGACGCCGCGGCGGCGATCGCCGAGCTGGGCTACTCCCCAGGTCCGCAGGGCGAACATATGGTGGTACTCGAGAATACGCCGCGGGTGCACAATATGGTCGTCTGCACCCTGTGCTCCTGCTACCCGTGGTCGGTGCTGGGCTTGCCGCCGGTCTGGTACAAGGGCAACGCCTACCGCTCACGCGCGGTGAGCGATCCGCGTGGCGTGCTGCATGACTTCGGGCTCGAATTACCCGCCGACGTCGAGATTCGGGTCTGGGATTCGAGCGCCGAGATTCGCTACATGGTGCTGCCGATGCGTCCACCGGGCACCGATAATTTGAGCGAGGAGCAACTCGCCGCGCTGGTTACGCGGGACTCGATGATCGGCACCGCGATCGTACCGCCACCCGGGCGCTGAGCCGTATGCCGCAATCGCTCGAAGAACTGATGGCCGCGCGCGGACTCGCGCCGCGCGAGACCACTTTCGGTGCGCCGTGGGAAGCCCGCGCCTTCGCGCTCGCGTTGGCCCTGGCTGATCGTGGCGTCTTCGCGTGGGAAGCGTTCCGCCAGCGGCTGATCGCGGCAATCGCGGAGGCCGACGCGTCCGCGGCCGCCGGCCGCAATCCCGCGACTTACTACGAGTGCTGGCTCGCCGCGCTGGAAGACGCCCTCGCGGCCCGGCAGCTCGTGAATGCGGTGGATCTCGACCAGCGCGCCGCACAAATCGCCGCGCATCCGCCCACGCCAACCAAAGCGGTCTCGACCGGTCCGATCAAAATCGCCTGACCGGCAGCCGTTCGCGGCCGGGATGAGCTATTTGCGGGTGGCCTCGAGCACGAAGCGCTGCCATTCCGCCAAGTGACTCAATGATTTCATGCTCGTCATGCGATCGAGATAGACCTCGCCCTTGAGGTGATCGGTCTCATGCTGAATCACCCGGGCGTGGAAATCGCTCGCGACGAAGTCGAGTTCCTCGCCCTCGCGGCCGAGCGCTATAACCCGCAACTGTTTGTAGCGCGGCGCAATCCCGCGCATCTCGGGGATACTGAGACAGCCTTCCCAGTCTTCGATCGTCGCGGCATCCAGAATCTCGACGCGCGGATTAATCAGGAAGCTGAGCGGTACCCGGGGCATCTCCGGGTACCTAGGATGGTTTTCCACCTCGAGCACCGCGACCTGGAGCGACAGGTGAACCTGGGGCGCGGCTAAACCAACCCCATTATATTCGTGCATCGTTTCGACCATGTCGTCGAGCAGCCGCTGAAAGTCCGGGGTCTTGATGATGCCGGGATCGACCGGTTGTGTCGGCATACGCAGCACCGGATGGCCGAGACGAGGGACTTTGAGAATCATGCGTTTATTTCCTGCGTGGACATCGTGGAATCCTGCCTGGCGGAATTCCACCGGGCGAAATCCTACCTTGCAGCATATCGCGGTTTTCACGCTTGCGCGCGGGGTCGAACGAGGGGTCCGGCATAGCCTGGCCGCCGGCTGCCAAAGCCGTCGACGGAGCGCCTGGCGTCCCACGCGGCGCGCCTCCGCGCCGCGGTATCGGTAGAATGTCTGGTGTGTCGAATGGCATGGCAGCCAACGGCCGCCATGCCAGGTCGAGAGATTTGCGGCGTGGGTTAAGCTACGCCCGGCCCATCGGGCCGTACGGGCTCAGCCGATTCCGCCGTCACATCTTACCGTTGGCGAGCATGAGTTCCTCGCGTGCGCCGGTCTCCGCGCTCGAACGCCAGCGGTCGATCGATTCCTGGTTAAAACGCCAGTCACTCCCCACCTTGAAAGCGGGCAACTGCTTCCGTTTCAGCAGCCGATAGATGGTCGACGGATGGACCCTCAAGTAGCTCGCCACTTCTTCCAAAGTCATCACTCTAGCCATCGGCAGACACCCTTAGGCAGTTCAGGATTAACTTCCGGTAAATATGCATGCTAACAATTTGTCAGCATAATGACAACTAGATACAAAATAAGGTCGCTCAAGACAAGGCGAGTATGCTCGCAAGCGCTCCGGAAGCCGACGTGCGGCATGACTGCTTGTTAGCATTGGGGTGGGCAGGCGCCAATCAGGCTGGCGCCCGGCGGGGCTGGCGTGACGCCGCTCCCGGCCCTCCGCAGCCGCTGGCGGCGGGGCGCGGCAAATCGCGGCGGAAATGCTACACTGCCGCGCTTGAGGAGGGTCGGGACTTGCTGTTGCCGTGGGGCGCAAGCGAGATAGTCGCGAATCTTTACGTTGGCGATCTGCAGGACGCGGTGAAATTTGACGGCGTGATCATCAGCGTCCTCGCCGACGTGCCGGCGTGTGAACCCCGGCGCTCGATCCAGTTGCCCTTTCTGGCGAACGGCCGCGCCACGCTGGACAGCACCGCCGCGCTGATCGACGCGGCGCTCGAGCTCAAGCTGCGCGTGCTGGTCCATTGTGAAGAGGGTAGCGAACGCGCGCCGCTGGTGGTCGCCTGGTACCTCGTGACCCGGCGGAGCATGAGTCTCGACGAAGCCTACAGCCTGCTGCGCGCACGCCGCCCGATTGTCCGTGATCGGCGCAAGTGGCTGGGAAATTTCAACCAGTGAACGAAGCGACCACTAATAATCTGGAGCGCGCGCGCCCTCCCGGCCCGCGTTATCTCGTCGGGCGTTACCACGAAATTGGCCTGAAGGGGCGCAATCGCTGGCGCTTTGTCGACGAGCTCAAACGCAATCTGCAGGGTCTTTTTGCGGACTATCGGCTGGGCCGGATGCGCGGTGAGGGGCGGCGTCTGATGGTCGAGCTGCCGGACACGCTGCCCGACGAGGTCGCGCAGGCACGCGCCGCGTTGGCTTTCGGCCTGCAGAATTTCTCCCTGAGCCGGCGGGTCCCGCTGAGCATGGAAGCGATTCTCGAGGAGGCCCTGGCGGCCGCGCGCCGCGATCGCGCTGACGCGCGGACCTTCCGGGTCTCGACCAGCCGCACGGAAAAGCGGTTTCCGCTCGATTCGATGGCGATTGACCGCGCGGTCGGCGCCGCGATCGCCGCAGACAGCGGCCTCAGGGTTGATCTGGAGAATCCCGACCTGGTGGTCGCGGTCGAAATCCTGCCGGACGGCGCCTACCTCTCCGCCGGCAAACTCGCCGGCGCCGGCGGCCTGCCGGTCGGCGTGACGGGACGCGGCGTGGTGCTGCTCTCCGGCGGGATCGATTCGCCGGTAGCCGCCTATCGCATGATGCGCCGTGGTTTACGCGTCGATTTCGTGCATTTTCATAGTTACCCGTTGGTCTCGGCCGCCAGCCGCGAGAAGGCCTGCGACCTCGCCGCCCATCTGACCCGGTATGAAGCGCGCTCCACCCTGATGCTCGTGCCGTTTGCCGAGGTGCAACGCGCGATCGTGGCGCGCGCCCCGCGACCCCTGCGGGTCGTGCTTTATCGCCGATTCATGCTGCGGATCGCGAGCGCCCTGGCCGCCCAAGTCGGCGCGCAGGCCCTCGTGACCGGCGAGAGTCTCGGCCAAGTGGCGTCGCAGACGCTCGAGAACATGACGGTGATCGAGCGGGCCGCGAGCTTGCCGATATTCCGTCCGCTGGTCGGGATGGACAAAAACGAGATCATCAATGAGGCCCGCCGGCTGGGCACGTTCGAGACTTCTATCCTGCCCGACCAGGACTGCTGCTCGCTCTTCGTCCCGGCCCATCCGGAGACCCGCGCGCGGCTCGACCAGGTGGAGGCGGCCGAGGCGCCGTTCGATGTCGCGCAGATGGTGGATGACGCGGTGCGCCGGACCGAAGTGGTCCGCAACGTCTTCCCTGAAATCAATCCGAGCTAGCGGGGATAGCGGCTCCCGCACGGCGGGTTGCTTTTCTCCGCGGTTGGGCTACAAGCTTCATTGTGAACTGCGGCAATTGTTGCCAAAGTGCAGAGCTAATCCAGCGGGCCAATTCATTGAGGCGTCGGGATTCCGTAACCACCAACGCGAGGTGATGAAATGACGAACAAACAAAACCTCAAATATCAGTTGCTCGCGGCGTCGAGCGGTTTCGCTTTCGAGATTCTTTTTACGCTTTTTTGGGCGGGCTTTGGCCACAACCTGCCGCCCGCCTCGCCTAATCTGAGCGGGCCGGATCTCGCCGCGCACTTCGCGCTGCATCACAACGCGATCCTCTTCGGCAACAGCATGGCTGCGTTGGTCGCCGTGCTGTGGATTCCGTGGACGGCCCAGCTCACCGTGGTCATGCGGCGGATCGAAGGTTCGAGCCCGGTTTTGACGATCATTCAGCTGAGCGGCGGGATCCTGACCGCCTGGGTGCTGATGTTCTGCCCCGCGATCTGGGCGACGGCGGCGTTCCGCCCGGACATCGATCCGAATACGGTCCGCACGCTCAACGACTTGGGCTTTATCCTATTCAACATCACCTACGCCGTAACCTCCGTGCAGGCGATCGCCGCCGGTATCGTCGGGCTGGCGGATAAAAGCGCGCAACCGGTCTTCCCGCGCTGGGTAAGTTGCTGGGCGATCTTCGCGGGCGTCAGCTTTATTCCGCTTACCGTGATGCCGTTTTTCAAGACGGGTCCGCTGGCGTGGAACGGGGTCATCTCTTTCTGGACCCTGTTCGGGACCTATTTCATCTGGACCGCGTCGATGGGCGTTTGCATGATGAAGGATGCCAGCCGGCGGCTGCGCGAGGAAGCGGATTTCGAGCAGCCGCGTCAGCGACCGCCGGGTCGCGCCGGCGTCTCCGCCTGACGCGAGCCGCTTTGAAGACAAAAGATGGGGGTTCTTCGCCGAATTTGCGCTCGATGAGCGCAGCGGAGAACCCCGTTCCTCCACAGTCATCGAATCATCGATAACCGTTCATCCGAGATGCGTCTTGAAGAACGCGACCATCTTGGGCCATAGCTCGAAGGCCGCCTTTTCGCGATAACTCGGCCGGTAGTCGGCGAAGAAGGCGTGGCCCGCGTTCTTGAACAGTTCGTACTGAAAAGTCTTCCCCGCGCGTTGCAAGCGCTCGCGTAATTCCTCGGCGTCGGCCGGCGAAGGATTCTGATCCTCCTCGCCGCAGACCACGAAGAGCGGGCAATGGAGTCGCGACACCAGATCGATCACCGGGGCCGGACGCTCGGCCGTGGTGACCGCGTCGGGTGTGGCGCGCGTGATAAAGCCGCCCCAACAGTCGATCGCGGCGTCGACCTGATTGCTGCTGCAGGCGAAGAGCAGGGTCCAGCGCCCGCCGACGCAGAAGCCCACGCATCCGACCTTGCCGCTGGCGCCGGGCTGCGCGCGCAGAAAGGCCGCTGCCGCGTTGGCGTCGCGCACGATTTGCGCGTCGGGCAGCCCGAACATCTTGGCCCGCACCTCGGCCATGTCCGTGGCATTCTTCAGCGGACCGACGCGGGAGTAGATATCCGGGGCGAGCGTGATAAAGCCGACGTTCGCGAAGCGCCGGGCGACGTCGCGCTCATGTTCGACCAGACCGAAAGCCTCGTGCAGGACGATAAGCGCCGGATAGTTGCCCGGCGCCTTGGGCCGCGCCAGATAGCCCTTCATCTGAAAGCCGTCACTGGAAAAAGTTACGTCCCGCGTCTCGAGGGTATCGAGGTTAGTGACTTCGCCCGCTAAAGCCATAGGAATTTGCCTCCTGTGGGAAAGCGCCGCTGGTCGCGGCGCGCGATTCGAAATCTCTGGATAGCGCATTCGCGCGTGCATCCGAAAGCCCCTCTAACTTAAAGCCCCTAACTTAAGAATCTTGACGCAGCTCCGGGGGGCGGCCGAGTCTTTACCTTGGCTGTGCCTCGCAGACTCGGCCACCCACCGGAGGCGCGGCCAGTATAAAGACTCGCCCTGTGCTCGCTTCGTGCCGCGGCGGCGCTCCGCTAGCGCTAGCTCGTCCTATCCGGCAAGCTGCTGGTCGGCGGCAGCGCGCCCGAATATCTATCCATGCATCACATCAGCCCGGCACAGGTGACAAACTGGATCGACGCATGGGGCTACCTGGGGGTTTTTCTGTTCGTTTTTGCCGGGAACGTCGGGATCCCGGTGCCTGAGGAGACGGTGCTGCTGGTGGCGGGTTTTATCGCTGGCCGGAGCGGACTCGACTTGCGCACCCTCTACCTGGTTGGGATCGCGAGCGCGGTCATCGGTGATTGCTGCGGCTTCGCCGTCGGCCGCACGGGGGGACAGCGGCTGATCGAGCGCCTGGGCCAGCGCTTCAAATTCGTCCGTGATCGCTACGCGCATCTGCAGCAATTCTTCGAGGTGCATGGCAGCAAGGCCGTCTTCATGGCGCGTTTTGTGGTGGGCGCGCGCTTCATGGCGGGGCCGATGGCGGGTGCGGCCGGCATGCCCTTTTGGCGGTTCCTTGGCTGGAACCTGCTGGGCGCCCTGATCTGGTGCTCGCTGGTTATCACGGTGGGCTTCCTGGTCGGCGACGAACTCGACTGGGTGGTGGCGGTTGCGCATCGTGCGGGCCGCTGGATGGGGCTCGTGGTGCTCCTGGTGGTGGCCGCCCTGCTGCTTTTCTGGTGGCGCGACCATCAGCAATCCCGCTCGGAGTTATAGCCCGGCGGTTGCATCGGCCCACCGTCGCGGATTACGCTCGGCGCAATAGCGGGGTGTTGAGCAATGGGAAAGCTCGCACTTCTACCGCTGATGGCCTCAACACTCCGCATAGAACATGGCTTCCTTCCGCCATCTTCTCCCCCTGACCAGGGGGAGATAAGAGAGAGGGAGCAGGTCGTGCGGACTTTCGCAACGGCCTGCTACCCAAGGAGCAAACCAATGGCGCTGCTACCCTTCGTCGACGAAAGTAAGGCGTCCGACAAAACGCGCGAGATTCTCGGCAACACTCCACGCAAGCTCAACGTCGCACGGATGATCGCGAACGCGTCCGACGCGGTCTTCCAGAACTTCTCGCGGCTCGGCAATTCATTGATGACGCGGGGCAAACTCAACGGCAAGCTGCGCGAGATCGCGATCCTGCGCAACGCCCGCGTCTGCAATTCACTCTACGAGTACACCCAGCACGTGCCGATCGCTAAAAGCACGGGGGTCAGCGACGAGCAGCTTGCGGCGATCGACCATTGGGAAGGCGCTACCTGCTTCACCGAGGTCGAGCGGCTGGTGCTGCGCTTCACCGACGAGATCGCGCGGAACGTCAAGGGCGAGCGATCGACCCTGGCCGCCCTGCAAAAGCATCTGGGTCCCGGCGAGCTGGTCGAGCTGATTATGGCGGTCGGCTTCTGGGGGATGGTCGCGCGCATACTCGAGACGACGGAGGTCGAGCTCGAGGACTTTGCCGGCAAAGTGAACCTGCTCGAGCGGAGCAAGTAACAGTCGCGCACCATAGCCTTGAGGGTGTTGCGGGGGCGACTTGACATTTTAGCGATCACTTAAATAATATCCGAGGCGTGAACACGGCCTCGCCCGCTACGGATGTTTTCCACGCGATCGCCGACCCGCATCGCCGACAGCTCCTGGATCTGCTCGCGGCGGGTGAGCTGCCGGCGCAGGAATTGGCCGATCGGTTCGCGATCTCGTTTGCCGCTATCTCGCAACATCTCCGCGTCTTGCGTGAAGCCGGTCTCGTCGCGCGGCGGGCGGAAGGTCGCCAACGGATCTACAGCTTGACGCCCGAGCCGTTGCAGCTGGTCGCGGAATGGACGGTGGGCTACCGCAAGTTCTGGCCCAGCCGGCTCAAACTCCTCGGCGCTTAGCTTGACGCAAAGAAATGAACCTCGAATTGCGTTTCCGGGAATTCTATCCGCATCCGATCGAAGCCGTTTGGGCGGCGATAACCGATCCGGCGGCGCTTGCCGTGTGGCTGATGCCCAACGATTTTGCGCCCCAGGTCGGCAAACGTTTCACTCTTCGCGACGCGCCGACTCCGCATTGGCGCGGCTGGATCGACTGCGAGGTGCTCGCACTCGAGCCGCCGTCACGGATGGTCTGGTCGTGGCGGAGCAGCGACGACGGTCCGCTTACGCAGGTCGAAATCCTGCTGCGAACGGTCGCGGATGGCACGGAACTGACGCTCGCCCATACCGGCGAGACCGACCCGGAGCGAAGTTCGCGCTACGCTTCCGGATGGCCAGCGAAGCTCGCCGGGTTACGCGATCAACTATTGCAAGCGCAACCGAATCGCACGTGAAAGGAGTGAGGCAATGGCGGACACACCCCACAAAGTAGTTTTGCACGACGAGTGGCTTGCGGCGCGCAAGGCGTTACTCGTCAAAGAAAAAGAATTCATGAAGCTGCAGGATCAGTTGAGCGAGCAGCGTCGGGCGTTACCCTGGGAACGGGTCGCCAAGCCGTACGTGTTCGACGGGCCCGCGGGCAAGGAGACGCTGTCCGACCTGTTCGCGGGATCCAGCCAACTCGCCGTCTACCATTTCATGTTCGCGCCGGAATGGGAGGAGGGATGCAAGCACTGCTCCTTCTGGGCGGATAACTTCAATGGCACCCCCGTCCATCTCAAACATCGCGACGTATCCTTCGTCGCTATCTCCCGCGCCCCTCTCGCCAAACTCGAGCAGTTCAAAAAGCGCATGGGCTGGAGTTTCAAGTGGGTGTCGTCGGGAGGCACCGATTTCAACTACGACTACCGCGTATCGTTCACGCCGGAGGAAGTGGCCAAAGGCGAATATGATCACAACTACCGGCTAAGCAAGAACACGCTTACCGACCACGTCGGGATCAGCGCGTTCTACAAGGATGCGGGCGGGAACCTGTTCCATACGTACTCCGCGTATGCGCGCGGCGTGGAGCCGATCAACGGCGCCTATCATTTCCTCGATCTGATGCCGAAGGGGCGCGACGAAGCAGGCCTCGACTTCGCGCAGGCCTGGGTGCGTTATCACGATCGCTACGAGGACTGATCCGCGCCTACATCCGCGACGAGCCGGGCTTGCGTTCGCCGACGGGCGCCTGTGACCGTTTGGCGGCGGCCTTGATATACTTGACGGTCACCGGCGAGAGGTCGTCGCGGCCGACGTGGACGTCGATAATCGCGAAGCTCTTGCTCTGATGGGCGGCGCGCAGCGCGCTGCGCAACTCGGTCGCGGTATGGGCTTCGTAACCCACGCCGCCCCAATCCTGCGCGAGGCGGGCGTAGGGCCACGGCGGGATATCGAGCAGATCGCGGCGATCGGAGGCGATCGGACGAAAGATCCCCCATCCGCCATTGTTCACGACGACCACGATCGGATTCGCGCCCAACTTGGGCGCGTGCGAGATTTCCGGTCCGGTCATCTGAAAGGCCCCGTCACCGGATAGGACGAGCGGACGCTTGCCGCAGCCGACCTGCGCGCCGAGCGCAGCCGGCACCGCGAAACCCATCGAGGCGTAAAAGCCCTGTGCGAAATAGGTGCCGTCACCCGGCACACGGAGGTCGAGTCCACCGAAGAGCATATCGCCCGACTCGGTGACCACCATGTAGTCGCGATTCTCCGCCACAAAGTCGTTGACCGCGCGGAGAATCTCGCTCACCTTGACCGGCACGCTTTCGCCACCGGGGCGCGTGGCGCCATTGGTGAGATTGCTCGCGTAGGTTACCGTTTCGCGATGGCGCCGGAGCTCCTGTTTGAGCAGCGCGCCGACGAAATCGCGCACCGCCACGTCGGTATAAGTGTGGTACTTGATATCGACGCGGCGATCGACCGCCCACACGGTATTTTCCTGGATGATCGCCGGTGGCCGGTTGCCGAAGTTCATGTCGGTGCGCAGGCATCCGAGATTGAGGACGAAATCCGCCGCGTCCATCCGCGCCACGATCGGCGGGGGGCTGATCGAGCCGACATGCACGCCCAGATGGAGCGGATGGTTCATGGGAAACGCGCCTTTGCCGAGCACCGTGGTCAGCACCGGCGCGCCCATCTTTTCCGCCAGCTCGATCAGATCCTGCGACACCTTGTAGCGATGGATCTCGATGCCCGCGATCAGCACCGGATGGCGCGCCGCGTTGAACATCGCGGCCGCCTCGCGCGCCGCCTCTTCGACCTTGCGCAGGTCCGAGTCCGGAAAGCGCAGGCGTCCGTCCCACTCGATCAGATCGGCGGGAACGTCGATCTCGCGATCGACCATGTCGCGATGAATCTCGACATAACCGGGGCGTTGCTCAGCCCAGACCGCCGTCGCCACCTCATGGAGGTCGCGCGCCGCGGTGCGTGGATCGGTCAGGACCTTCGACGCACAAGTGACTTCGCGATAGATCCGATGCTGCGACTCGATCTCGCGCGCCTGATGATGGATAAGGGTCCCGAGTTTGCGCTCCTCCTCGCCCGGTCCGCCGGAAAAAATCAGCAGTGGCACGCGCTCCGAGAAGGAGCCGGCGACGGGGTTCACCATATTGTGCCCGCCGGCGCCATACGTCACGCAGATAACGCCGATCTTGCCGGTCGCCCGGGCATAGCCGTCCGCCGCAAAGCCGACCCCCGGTTCATGCGAGAAGGTGAGCACGTCAAGGCCGTGCCGCTTGCCGAGCGCGAAGAACAGCTTGAGGGCGAGATCACCGGGGATGCCGAAGACCTGGCGAACGCCGATTTTTTGCAGATAGGCGACCAGAAAATCGCCGAGCGTCATGTGCCGCTTCATGCACGCCACCTCTCTTCCCCGCGCTCCCCGCGGACCTGTGGCCAGTCTACGCGAAACCACGTCGCGAGTCCGTCGACTTCATTGCGCACGGGTAATTCGCCGTTCATGGTTGTGCTAGCATTTAAGGCCGAAGGTGGATGACGTGTTTCGTTCATTTCTCAGGATGCGATTTTTGAATCCGGCAAGAATCGGCGGGGTGGTTACCTACCTGCCGCATTTTTTCCGGGTGTTCTATCGCCTGATGAGCGATCGGCGCGTTCCCCTCCCGGTGAAGCTGGTGCCGGTGCTCGGCTTGCTGCTGCTGCTCACGCCGCCGGCCCTGGAGCTTGACCTGATCCCCGGGATCGGCCAGCTCGATTGGTTGCTGGTCGGCTATCTCTCGCTCAAACTGTTTCTGTGGCTGTGTCCCCCCGATGTCGTGCGCGAACACGTCGCGCAGGTCGGGCGCGGCGCGTGAAAGGGCTAAGACCAAACGATGCGGCCTCGTACCCTGCTGATTATCCTGGCGGCCCTGATCATTTCCTTTTTGATCGTTCTGAGCTTTGCCGACGGCCTGCTGGTCGACTACCTCTGGTTCAACACGCTCGGCTTCGGCCAGATCTTCAGCATTACGCTGATTGCTCAGGCGGCCATCTTCGGCGGGGTCTGGCTGGTCACATTTGTGGCGGCCGGCGCGAACGGCCTGATCGCGCTACGGCTCAGCCACGATCGCGAGCGTTTGCGCGTGGTGCGCCGCGGCGAGGAGGTGACCGAGGTCAACCTGCCGGAGCTGATCCGCTCGCTGGGCGAACGTATTCCGTGGCGGGTGATCGTTCTCGGGGCGTCGGCCATCCTCGCGCTGTTTGTCGCGAGCAGTGAGTCGTCGAGTTGGGACGTCTATCTGAAAGCGCTCCATGGTGTGGCCTATGGGGTCAAGGAGCCGGCCTTCGGGATCGACGTCGGTTTCTATGTTTTCTCGCTGCCGCTGCTCGAGGAATTGCGCGATCTCTTTCTGACGATCCTGGTCCTGACGGCGATCGTGACCGGCGGAATCTACTGGATGCGCGGTTCGCTCGACTTTCGCGAGGCGCCCCCGCAGATCTCCAGTCCGTGCGCGGCCCATCTGTCGGTGCTGCTGGCGGCCTTCTTTCTCCAGCGCGGCGTGGGGTACTGGCTTGCGCGTTATGCGCTGACGCTGCACACCAACGGCGTGGTGTTCGGCCTGCGCTATATCGATCAGGTGCTCTGGAAGCCCGGGTTGCTCGTGCTGGTGGTGTTGTCGATCGCGGCCGCGGGGATTTGCCTCGCCAATCTGCGCGAAGGCGGGACGCGCTTGCCGGTCGCCGCCGCGGTGGTGGTCTTTGCCCCGTCGATCATTCTGAATCTGCTGGCGCCGACGGTCGAACGGCTGTGGGTCAAGCCGGATGAACTGCGGATCGAGCAGCCGTATATCACGCGCAATATCCGGATGACGCGCCAGGCCTATCAACTCGATAGCGTGGACGTGCGCCCGTTTCAGGGCGCCGGGCATCTTACGGCGGCGTCGCTCGCACAGGATTCCTTGACGATCAAGAATATCCGGCTGTGGGATCCCCGCCCGCTCATGGCGACTTACCAGCAGCTCCAGGAAATCCGGGCCTATTACAACTTCCTTGACGTTGATATCGACCGCTATTGGCTCGACGGCGACGAAACCCAGGTGATGCTCTCGGCCCGCGAACTCAATCTCGATCTGCTGTCGGCGAACGCCCAGACCTGGGTGAATCGCCATCTCAAGTTTACGCACGGCTACGGCCTCGTGATGAGCCCGGTCAACACCAAGGACCAGGAGGGGCTCCCGCTGCTCTACATGAAGAACATCCCGCCGCAGTCGAGTATCGGCGTGCAGGTCTCGCGTCCGGGGATCTACTACGGGCAAGCTCCGGACTCCTACGTGATAGTCAATGCGGCGACGCCGGAATTTGACTATCCCAAGGGTAATGACAACGCTTTCGGCTATTACCAGGGCGGCGGCGGCGTGCCGGTAAGCGGCTTCTGGCGGCGGCTGTTGTTCAGCCTCTATTATCGCGACACCAATCTGCTGGTGACCGAAAATATCATTTCCGGCAGCAAGATTCTGTTCCGCCGCAATATCAGCGACCGGGTCAGCACGCTCGCGCCCTTTCTGGTGCAGGACCCCGACCCCTACCTGGTTGTCCACGACGGCGGACTGTACTGGATAATCGATTGCTACACGGTCAGTGACCATTATCCCTACTCCCAGCGCAGCCGCGAAGATCAGATCAACTATGTTCGCAATTCGGTCAAAGCGGTGGTCGACGCCTACACCGGAGCAACCACGTTTTACGTCGCCGATCCCGCCGATCCGGTGATCAAGACCTGGGCGGCTATCTACCCGAGCGTCTTCAAGCCGATCGGCGAAATGCCGGCTGAGCTCCATGCCCATATTCGCTATCCGGAGCTGTTCTTTCTGATCCAGGCCGAAATCTATGGCACTTACCACATGACTGATCCGGCGGTCTTCTATAATCGCGAGGACGTCTGGACCTTCCCGCGCGAAAATTACTCGGACGAGACCCTGCCGATGCAGCCGTACTATGTAATCATGCGGCTGCCGGGGGAGCGGCAGGCCGAGTACATACTGATGCTGCCGATGGTGCCGCAGGGTCGCGACAATATGATCGCGTGGATGGCGGCGCGCTGCGACGGTGCGGACTATGGCCATCTGTTCGAGTTCGAGTTTTCCAAGGATCGCCTGTTCTATGGACCGTACCAGATTCAGGCCCGGATCAATCAGAACCCCGAGATTTCCCAGCAATACTCACTGTGGAATCAGATGGGCTCCAAAGTGCTGCTGGGTAATCTGCTGGTAATTCCGATCGAGGATTCCCTGCTTTACGTGGAGCCGCTGTATATCAGGGCGCAGAACGGACAATTGCCGGAATTGCAGCGGGTGCTGGCGTCATACGGCGATCGCACGGTGATGGGTACTACGCTGGAGGCAACGCTGGCCGCTCTCTTCAAGGGCGAGGCGGCGTCGCCGACGGTCACGGCCAAGTCGGCCGAGACGCTCGCCGCCGGCGCGATTACGGGTCCGGCCCCGCTGACGGCCGCGGCCGGCGTCTCACCGAGCGCGGCCGAGCACTACGGTCGCGCGCTGGAGGCGCTCAAGGCGGGC
>Ga0074045_10002820_pt1 | contig 15915 bp, 15 predicted proteins | sample BogForMeECP23OM2_FD_94442 | JGI IMG/M metagenome (GOLD analysis project Ga0074045, IMG submission 94442) | Bog forest soil microbial communities from Calvert Island, British Columbia, Canada - Bog Forest MetaG ECP23OM2 | ecosystem: Environmental > Terrestrial > Soil > Wetlands ...
CAGATGGCTCTGGTCGGTAAATCCCGCTTCCTGAGCAATCAAAGCAAGCGGCTGTTTGGTCCTGCGCATCAAGGTCTTCGCCCGCTCGAGTCGGCGCTGCATGACGTAGCGCTGGGGACCGACCCCGACTGCTTGCTTGAACGAGCGACTGAAGTGATAGGGGCTGAGACAGGCCACCCCGGCGAGATCCGTCAAGGTCAGCCGATCATCCAAATGAGTTTCGATGTAGTCCCGAACCCGCTTCAGGCGCTCGCGGGACAGCCCGTTCGACGGCTCGAGCAAGAGCGCCCACCGGTCGACAAAACGCCGCGTGACTTGCACCGCGAGTGCCGTGTTCAGCGCGTCGGCGAGGATGCCGTCGACGAACCCAGCATTGACCTCGTTGGCAAGCGTCACTGCTATCTGCGAAATCAGCGGATCGCTGAACGCATCTTGCGGCTCGAGATCGACGGTCCCGCCGCGCACCAATTCGGGGACCATATTGTCGTAGGTTTCACGACTTTGCAAAATCTGGATGAACCGGCCGCCGGACAAATCGCTCCATAGTTTGGTGTTGCGTGGCCGAAACGCGATGTCTCCGGGCCGAAGTCGATATTCCTCGACGGGACCTTCGTCGCTTTGCTTCGTGCCGCAGATAGCGGCCAGGGGGCAGCTGATCCGATGATGGTCGCTCCGCCAAACCATCTCACCCGGGGCGCGGCGGAAGACACCGACGGACATCAGCCCCCAGGATCGGCTCTTCTCTTCGCTGACAAGCTTAGGAACGCCCGTCACCGCACCCGGGTGGGCAGCTCGATTCATATCGGGGCACGATCCGGTCACAGTCTGCATTGCTAGACCTCCCTCGACGACTGCTCTCCGGCACGAGCCGAAGGCGGAGAGATTGTGGCAGGGGGCTAAATCGGCGATCTATTCACTTTCGGCAGAAATGCCGAAAAATGTTGACGCGGGGGCTCGTCGCTAATCCCGCGGGCGATGAAGTGTGGCGGACGGCGCCTCCCCGAAGAGCGACTTGTATTCGCCGGCGAACCGGCCGAACTGCCAGAAGCCATACCGCGTGGCGATATCCGTCACCGTCGCCATCTCGGGGGAGCTGTCACGCAGGGCGTGCCGCGCGAGATTCATCCGGCGCACCATCAGGTATCGCTTGGGGCTCATTCCCAGCTGCTCCTGGCAGCAGATCCGCAACGTCCGCTCCGACACCGCGATAACCTTGCAGAGCTCGGGGATGTAAAGCACTTGATCGGGATTTTCCTCCACTTCCCTGCGAAATCGGCGCATGATTAGCGCGTGGTGCCTCAGCGCCGACCGGTTTTCGCCGGTTATTCCCTCGGCAAGGCAGTCGACCAGGGCCTCGATCAGGGCCTGCTCGAAGCCGCGCGCTGCTTCCGGGTGGGCGATGATTTCGGGGGCGTCTTCCGCCATGCGTCCCGCTGCGGCATGCAGCCGCTGGAGCTTCGCCATCGCGCGTGATGGGGGCGTGATAGCCAGCGGATCCTTCGGGGGCGTCAAATCGGATCCGCCTAGCGCGGCCCCGAGGGCCGCCATCTCCTCGATTGGCAGCGACATGCCTGCAAAGCCGACCGCCCCGGATGAACGCTTATGATAGCTCTGACCCTCGCTGAGACGAAATATGTCGGTCGGTTGTGATGCGATACCGCTCCACGACAAGTCTGGTCCAGGCTCTGTTCGGAACGCGAAGATCGCCCGCCGGCCCCAACCGTCTATTTGGGAAATCTGCGACAGGTTCTGCTCGAAACGCTGCATCCACAAGCGATGCAGGTCGATCTGAGTCAACTTTGCGCTGAAGCGGCCGCGCTCGGTGATCGTCATCTCGACTGTCCCTTGCCGCATCGATGCCGCGTATTCGTCCGGGTTTGAGAAGGTTCGCACCACGCTCGACGGCATCTGGACCTCGCCAGAGGGTTTCGACGCATGTGCTTAGAGCGCGACCGGGGTCGCCCTTGTGCTGAATTAAGCCAACCTTTCACGAAACTTTCAAGCGCGGTCCACTGGTTGCCGACGGCGAATGTACTCTGTCGGGCCCATGCCGAGCTGTTCTTCGCAGGATATGCGAAGGGTTCGCGCCGGGATGCCGAGGGTTTTGCAGATTTCGGCCATCCGGAAAACCCGCTCCGGCTGAGTCTGCAGTAGCGCCTCGAAGCGAACCGCAACGTCCTGGTGTTCACGGGTGGCGCGGGTGACCTCGATCGACGACCCTTTCGAGAGGCACTCGACCAGGGTCTCGATCAATTGCTGCTCAAGTCCGTGCGCCGCTTCGTCATCGATCACCGCTCTCGACCGGCGCTCGACCAAGCCGATTGCGGCCGAATGGAGGTGGCGCAGATGCCTCTTCATCACCGGCCGCGGCCGCCACCGACGAGCGGCGGACGGGACAGTGAATGCCGCTCCGGTCAACGCACTGCCGTACCGAACCAGCTCCGCGGCCGGCACCCAGATCGTCCCCCAGCGGCAAGGCCCGTCGGTTCGCATATGCAGGCGCTGACCCGCCCCGAGTATCATGATCTCCCCTACCCCCATCCCGATTCCGCCCCAAACCGCCGCGGGTCCTCTGCCCCTCGGCAGCGAAACCAGAATCATCTCGGCCGGCGCGGCGAAAAAGGCGATCCTCGGCAACGGCTCGTCTGTAGCCGACAGCCGCAGGCGGTGCAGGGCGATTTGGGTCAGCCGCGCGCGAAACTGGCCGGGACCGGTGACGAGCAAGCCGAGGCAGCCCTCCGCGCGCAACGCAGCCGCGAAATCATCCGCTTCGCTGAATACCGAGGTAACGCTTCGCGGCATTGCCACACGGCCCCCTCCGCTATCGAACGGAGGGTGCCGGGGGTAATCCGCGCTTGGCTATTCACTTTCGGCATAAGTGCCGGGCGACCGGCGACATTCTCGAAATCGTTGTTATTCGGCTTGTTACGGCGTGTTAAATTCGTTGATCGAGCGAAATAAATTCGTTGATCCCGGAGTAATGAATTTTCGGTCCAAGTGACTAAAAAGCACTCTATTATGCCGGGTCATTTGGACGGTTTTGTGGCGAAAACGCAATTTTCGTTGTATTTCGGGCAGGCCGAATCGGACTTGCCGCTCCGGGGACGGTGTGAGGAAATGCGGTCCGGGGAGGGGTCGGCGAACGAGTGCGGAGGTTCGGGCATGACACAACAACAAGGCCCATCGCCGGGGGCGCGGCTGCGCGAGCTGATCCACCGCAAGGACCGGGTGCTGGCCGTGCTGCACACGCCGAGTGCCGCGTTGGCGCGGATCATGGAGCTCGGCGGGTGCGAGGCCGGCTTTGTCGGCACCTCGGGCGTGGTCGGCGCCTATACCGGCCTTGCCGATGTCGGCACCGCGTCGATGACCGAATGCGTGACGATCGCCGGCTGGATCGCCCAGACCGTCAAATTCCCGGTGATCATGGACGGCGACACCGGTCACGGCGGGATCATGGCGGTGCGGCGGATGGTGCGCGAATGCATTCGCGCCGGCATCGCCGGGGTGCGCATCGACGACCAGCCGATCGAGGGCAAGCGCCGGACCCAGAGTGCCGGGGTCGAGGTCGTGCCGCTCGAGCAGGCGGTCGCCCGCTATCGCGCCGCCGTCGACATGAAGAACGAGCTCGATCCCGACTTTGTCGTGATGGCGCAGTGCTATGCCCGCGACGCCGCGGGCGGCGGACTGGTCGATTGCCTGAGGCGGCTACGCGCCTATGAGACCGAGGCTCGGGTCGACTGGGTGCAGTTCGAATCACCGCATTCGGAGGACGAGATCCGGCGCGCTAAGTCCGTCGTCACCGGTCCGTTCTCGTTCATGAAGGGGCGGCTGCCGCGCTATCTCGGGCTCGACGAGCATCTGGCGCTGGGCGTCACGATCGCCTGGTATCCGGGGTTCACCCACCAGGTGACCTGGGCGGCGCTCTGGGATTTCATGCAGCAGTTTCAGGCCAACGGCATCGCCGCATGGGAGGAATTCGAGCGGGCGCGCCAGGATCGCCCCTATCCTCGTCCCGAGCCGGGGCCCGAGGAAGAGGGTCTGGAGAAGCAGCGCCAGCTCGAAGAGCGCTACTTTTCCGCGGACGCCCTGGCAAAGTATCGGGGCGGCTGACGGGCAACGGTTAGAGCCTGCTTCCAAATGAGGTCCGTCGTCACAAAGGGTTATCATCGCCCTTGCGAAAGCGGGGGCCCAGGGAAACCGCTGCGACCGGTCAAGCTTTCCCTGAGCCTGCTTCAGGAAGCCGGACCATAAGGCGCGCTGCTCGACGGCGAAGTCGAGCGCATCGATGGCGAACTCAAATTGATGGCACTACCGACACTTCCTGCGGTTCGCTCGCTCAGCGCGAAATTCGTCAGGCGACTTTGACCTAGATCAAAGTCCGGGGCCGCGGGCTCTAGCCTGCATGGACGTTAACGCCTCGGCAGGGTCTATGGGGCCTGCGTCGGTGACGTCTGGTGTGCTCACGCCCACACCGACCGCGGATAGAAGATTTCAGGATCGGGGGTCGTCGAAAACGTGATGGAACAGACGATTGATGGTCGGGTGACCGCAGTCCGCGGCGCCGTGCTGGACGGGCGCATCTCTACGATTTCGCGGCCAGAGGCGTTATCCCGAAATTCGGGGTCCCGGACCGCATCGTCCTCGTCGAGGTGCTGCCCAAGACCAGTGTTGGCAAGCTCGACAAGAAGGTGTTGCGCGAGAAGTATCCGGAGTCGCAGCCTGCGTTCGCGCTCTGCCGGAGGATCATCAAAGACGAAGCATGATTTAGGAGGAGCTACCCTATGAAAGCCTATAGCGCGCCGCTGCGCGACATGCAGTTCGTGATCAACGAGTTGGCGGGCCTGAAAACCCTTGCCGCCCTGCCCGGCTACGAGGAAGTGACACCGGAGTTGGCCAAGGCGGTGCTCGACGAGGCGGCGAGGCTCGCTAGCGAGGTGTTGGCGCCGCTGAACAAGCCAGGCGACGAGCGGGGCGCGTCCTTGACCAAGGACGGCGTCGTCGCGGCCGACGGCTTTGGCGCAGCATACCGACGTTTCGTCGACAACGGCTGGAACGGCCTCGGCGGCGACCCCGAATATGGCGGACAAGGGCTGCCGGGGCTGGTGGCCGCCGCGGCCGTGGAAATGTGGAACTCGGCCAACATGTCTTTCGCGCTTTGCCCTCTGCTTACCGCCGGGGCGATGGAGGCGATCAAGGCGCATGCTTCCGACGAGCTGAAGACGCGCTATCTGCCAAAGCTCGTCAGCGGCGAGTGGTCGGGCACGATGAATCTGACCGAACCGCAGGCCGGTTCCGACTTGGCGGCGGTCCGGACCAGGGCCCTACCCGACGGCGACCACTACCGGATCTCTGGCCAGAAGATCTTCATCACCTGGGGCGATCACGACATGACCGAGAACGTCGTGCACCTGGTGCTCGCCCGCCTTCCCGATGCGCCGGAAGGCACACGGGGGATCTCATTGTTTCTGGTGCCCAAATTCCTGGTCGGCCCCGACGGCTCACTGGCGGAGCGCAACGATGTCGTGTGCGCGTCGATCGAGCACAAGCTCGGCATCCACGCCAGTCCCACTTGCGTGATGAGCTTTGGCGAGAAGGAAGGTGCCATCGGCTACCTGGTGGGCCGGGAGAACGAGGGCCTGCCGCACATGTTCACGATGATGAACGAAGCCCGGCAGAAGGTCGGGTTGCAGGGCCTGGGAATCGCAGAGCGTGCCTACCAGGCAGCGCGCGATTATGCCAAGGAGCGGGTCCAGGGGCGGCCGGTGGGGCAGCGGAGCGGTGACCGGGTAACCATCATTCATCACCCCGATGTGCGACGCATGCTGCTGACGATGAAGTCACAGATCGAGGCAATGCGCGCCTTCGGGTATGTGCTGACGGCAGACGGCGACCTCGCGCACAAGCACCCCGACGCGGCGGAACGCCAACGCCACCAGGGGCGGGTGGATCTGCTGACCCCGGTGCTCAAGGGTTGGTGCACCGAGCTCGGTGTGGAAATCGCCTCACTCGGTGTCCAGGTCTTTGGCGGCATGGGATACATCGAGGAGACCGGCGCCGCCCAATACCTGCGCGACGCGCGCATCGCCACGATCTACGAGGGAACCACCGGAATTCAGGCGGGCGATCTGATTGGGCGCAAGCTGCCCACCGGCAACGGCTGGGCCATGGCCGAGCTGATCGGTGAGATGCGTGCCGTAGAGGGGCAGCTCGGCGGTTCCGATAACCTCGACTTCCCCGCTATCCGCGAAAATCTGGCGGCGGGTATCCAGGCGTTGGAGCAGGGCACCCAGTGGATGCTGCAAACGATCGGCGAGCATCCTGATGCGGCGCTGGGTGCCTCGGTAAATTATATGATGCTGACCGGCTACGTCTGTGGCGGCTGGCAGATGGCGCGCGCCGCGCTCGCCGCCCGGGCTCGGCTGACGGCGGGCGAGGACGGGGATTTCTGGCGGGCGAAGATCGCGACCGCAAGGTTCTATGCCGAGCAGATCCTGCCCAAGGCAAACGCCCTACTCACCGTGGTGAAGAGCGGCGCCTCGACCGCCCTGGCACTGGAAGAGGATCAGTTCTGAGGGCTGGCAAGGCGCTTCCGAGCCTTACGCCCGCAACATACCAGCAAGGCGCTAAACGATGCAGCGCGAAGCGATGACATTCGACGTGCTGATCGTCGGCGGCGCCTCGGCAGGTCTCGCCGCGGCGATCCGGCTCTAGCAGCTGGCGCCGCTCAGTCCTGGAAGACTGCCTTCTGTTCCTCTCCGAGCGAAGTGGCTGCTTCCGCAATCAAGGCAACTATGTCGTGAGCCTGGGCAATGTCTGCCGCGCGCGCTTAATGAGCTCGATCCGGACTGGAAAGAGAAAGAGGCCGTCGATGACGGCTACCTGTTCCTCGTGAGCCGAGCAACAGAGGTGGCTCCCGTGGTTCGAAAATTTTTGATGGAAAGCGCTGCTTGACTGCGGTCGAGCGCGACGACGCATTCGTTCTCGACTATAGGGGCGCTCGACAAACTGGACCGAAGTCAGCTGGCTTGCGTCGCATGCACTGGCTGGCGACATCGCTGCTCGGAGCGATGCTGATGCCGCTTCTGACGAGCGCGGCTTACCAGGCGACACGTCCCTGGCTGCACTGGGTGCGCACGTTTGCCGAGTCCGGAGCCGTCGGTGCGACGGCGGCTTTTTCGCCATCCGCTCCAGCTGCAGATCCTTCACTCGGCCGTCATTCGGAAGAACAAGGACCGCATCGGCGCCCGGTTTGGGGCTGATGGACAGGCCGCGCCGCCGCATTTATGGTTGTCAAGTAAATTTTGGTTAGACGAGGTTAAAGTTGGTTGATGCGACCACGGCCTCCGCCGAGGGCGCGATCTCGTTCGGCCCGTTCCGCCTGCTTCCGGCACAACGACTACTGTTGGAAGGCGACCGGCCGGTTCGTCTCGGCAGCCGCGCTCTCGACATCTTGATCGCTTTGGTCGAGCGCCCGGGCGAGGTGCTCGGCAAGGACGAGCTGATGGCCCGCGTCTGGCCGAATACTTTTGTCGACGAGGGCAATCTCAAATTTCAAATCAGCGTGTTGCGCCGGACCTTGGGCGGTGGCAACCGCTATTTTGTCAATGTCCCTGGACGCGGTTATTCCTTCGCAGTACCGGTCGCTCGCACAGAGCAGACGCGGCCGGCGGCGCCGCGGGCGACCACAACGGACAACACGCATAATCTGCCGGCCCTGCTGACGCGATTGGTCGGACGCGCCGATGCTGTCAGCAGGATCGTGGTGCAGTTGCCACGGCAACGGTTGCTGACCATCGTGGGGCCAGGCGGGATCGGCAAAACCTCGGTCGCCCTTGCCGTAGCTGAAGCGTCGATCAATAACTATGAGCATGGGGTGTGGCTGATCGATCTGGCGCCGCTCGGTGAACCTCGTCTCGTACCGAGCGCGCTTGCTGTCGCGCTCGGCCTGGAGATCCGCTCCGACGATCCGCTTCCCGGCTTGATTGCTGCCCTACGGGACAGGCAGATGCTGCTCGTGCTCGACAACTGCGAGCATGTCATCGATGCCGCTGCATCTTTGGCGCTTGCGGTTCTGAGGAGTGCACCGGGAGTGCACATCCTGGCAACCAGCCGCGAACCGCTGCGCATCGAGGGCGAGCGCGTACACCGCCTGTCGGCGCTCGGGAGCCCCTCCCCATCGCCTCGGCTGAGCGCCGCGGAGGCGCTGGCCTTCCCGGCCGTTCAGCTGTTCGTCGAGCGCGCGGCGGCGGACCTGGGCGAGTTCGAGCTCAGCGATGCGAACGCTTCAACTGTCGCCGATATCTGCCGAAAACTCGACGGGATTCCGCTTGCGATCGAGTTGGCGGCGGCCCGCGTCGACACCCTCGGGGTAGGTCGGGTTGCGGCGCAGCTGGACGACCGTTTTCGCTTGCTGACGATCGGACGCCGTACGGCCCTGCCCAGGCAGCGAACGCTCAGAGCTACACTCGACTGGAGCTACGAGATACTCGCGGAGACCGAGCGCGTGGTGATGCGCCGCTTGGCGGTCTTCGCCGGCGACTTTACCCTGGACGCGGTGCAGCTGGTCGCTGCGAGCGGCGAGACAACCGGGTCGGATGTCATCGAAGTCGTCGCAGACTTGGTCACGAAGTCACTGGTCATGGCGGATGCCGGCGGCGCGATCGTGCGTTATCGGCTGCTCGAGACGATACGCGTCTACGGGATCGAGAGGCTCGGCGAAAGCGGCGAACGTGAAGAGGTCGCGCGACGCCACGCCGAATACTATCGGGACCTTTTCGAGCGCGCTGAGGGCGAAGCGGAGGCACGGCCTATGGCCGAGTGGCTGGCGGCCTATCGCCCTGGCATCGACAATCTACGCGCAGCGCTCGACTGGGCCTTTTCTCCAAGCGGCGATGCATCGATCGCAGTGGCGCTCACCGCTGCCTCGGTGCCCCTGTGGGTTGATTTGTCGATGATGGCCGAGTGTCGCCGGCACGTCGAGCGTGCCCTCGACCGGCTGGATTTAATCCCAGACCGAGACCCTCGGCGCGAAATGCAGCTCCATGCTGCATTGGGCATATCGCTGAATTATACCACCGGCCCCGTAAACCCCGAAACGGCAGCGGCCTGGACTAGAACCTTGGAAATTGCGAAGAGCCTGAACGACACTGAATATCAGTTACGGGCGCTCCGCGGTCTGTGGGCGCATCATATGAACGGCGGCGCCTATCGGTTGGCCTTGGGACTTGCCCAGGATTTTATCAGCCTCGCGGGGACGTCGGCCGATCCGGGCGATTTGGATTTCGGTGACCGAATGGCCGGCATTATTCTCCATTATCTGGGAGATCAGGCCAATGCCCGGCGACACCTCGAGCGCCATCTTGCTCGAGCCGTCACATCGGTTCGCCATTCACAGACTGTCCGGTTTCTGCTGGATCAACGAGTAACGGTCCAAGCCCTCTTGTCGCGAATCCTCTGGCTGCAGGGGTTTCCGGATCAAGCCACCCTCGCCGCTCGGCTGGCTGTGGACGAAGCCGAGGCAATCGCGCATGCGCTGTCCCTTTGTCATGCATTGGCTCAGGCCGCCTGTCCGGTGGCCATTTATAATGGCGACTTGGCAGGGGCGGAACGCTTTGTGGCGATTCTGCGCGACACCGCCACAGAACTCGGGCTCGTCGGGTGGATTGCGCGCAGCCACTGCTTCCAGGGCGTAGTGTTGATAATGCGGAACGACTTCGCCGTCGGTTTGCCGCTACTCCGCGACGCGCTCGACGAGCTGCGTGAGAGCGCGGCCACCCCGACCTATGTCGCCTTTCTCGCAGTCCTGGCGCGAGGCTTGGCGCGCGCCGGACGGATGACCGAAGGACTGACAGCCATTGACGAAGCATTAGCGCTGTCGGAATACCATGAAGAGCGCTGGTGCCTGCCGGAATTGTTGCGACACAAGGGCGAGATCCTTTTGCTGGAAGGATCGGGCGATGCCGCAGCCGCGGCGGAGGATTGTTTTCGGCGAGCGCTCGATTGGGCGCGTCGTGACGGGACCCTGTCTTGGGAGTTGCGGGCCGCGTTCAGCCTTGGCCGCATATGGCGCGACCAGGGACGTCGTGCCGAGGCACGCGAGCTCGTGGCATCGGTTTACAACCGCTTCACCGAAGGGTTCGGCACCGCCGATCTGCAGACCGCGAAGCGGCTCCTCGGCAAGTTGGCGTGAACCGAGAAATTGGCCTCTTTCGATACTTATAAAACCCGCCCGCTGGGGCGGCTTCGCATAAATTTGGTCTCGCCCCACCACAATCGACCGAGATCCGCTGGACTGCAGTCGCCCGGCGGGCGGCTGAGTGATAGAATCCAGGGTAATCCCGCCGTGCGGGAAGCTTGCTGAACATCGCGAGGGATCGGAGAAGGAGGCAGCCGGTTGGGAGTCTGCCTTGGTCCTGACAACGCTCGCCTTGCAAAAAACCTCGCCCGACTTTGACCTAAATTAAATTTTTTCGGCTCACGTGGGGATATCAGCCTTTTCGGACAAGGAGGCCCGAAACACATGCAATGGATCGTCGACCATTGGTTCGAACTTACCACCACAGTGCTGCTCGGCGTCATCGCTATCAAAACCTTCGACAGTAACGGGAATAATTCCACGATCGTCGAGCAGCCTTATGACATCATTCGCGGCTCCCTCGTCGCTCGCCAGGCGAGACGCTGCGTCCCGTCGCAACCCCGGGCGATAGGCATTCACCCGCCTTCGGGAGGCCGCAATGAGGAGTGATCAAGAATTTACGAGCCGGGAGATGACGGTAACGTCGGTCCCCAGTGACCACGTCATTTTCGATGAAGAGCGCGGCACGGCCGAGGCCGTTTTGGACCAGGATATTGAAGCCATCCTGACCAATCTCTGGCGGTATGCGCGAAGTCTGACGCACGAAACCGTGGCTGCTGATGATCTCGTCCAAGAGTGCGTGGCTCGGGCCCTCGCGAAGCTGCATCTTTGGGAAACGGGCACCGACCTGAGAGCATGGTTACTCAGAATCCTGCACAATCAGTATATCAGCCAGATCCGGCGGGCCACCCGTGAGGGGACGACGGTCGAATGGAGCGAGTGTCTGCCCGCTTTGACCTGCGCGCCGCGCCAGATCGCGCGGCTGGAATTGCGCGAACTGGAACGAGCGATCAGGTTGCTACCCGAAGAGCAACGGAGGGCTGTCCTCCTCGTCGGTCTGACGCCGGCAAATTACAATGAAATCGCGGTCGCCGACGGTGTGCCGGTCGGCACAGTCCGATCCCGGCTTTCGCGTGGCCGTGAGACTTTGCGCAAGCTGACGGATGTCCCCCTTCCGCAGCAGCGTATTTCCGCGAGCTGCAAGGCATTAGCTAAAAGATCCATGGGCCACAAATTGCCAAATTCGACCTGCGATGCACCATTGTGAGAGAATTGTAGTGATGATCTTTGCTCGCTTTGCCGCCTTACCCGCGATGGCCGCCGCACTCCTCGTTGCCGTCAGCGCGTTTAACACGCCCGCGACAGAGGCAGACAGGGTCGACGCGCGCATTGAGATCTTCGGATTTGCCGGCTAGCACGTGTTGACGAACCGCACCAGCGTCGAGGAAGCAGCGAACCGATATGCGATCGCGATGGATCTCGATGCCCGTGGCCTCGCCGCCGTGTTCGTCGATCTACGAGCCACTCGGAGGTTCACGGAGGGCTCGCCGAAGACACCCTTCGTCGCGAAGCCTACCGCGCCGAGGTCCGGCGCAACGGCGCCGATCGTCATTACGGGCTCGATTACCGTAGGGACGGCACCGAGATCAACGCGTCGACGCCAATTTCGGCGGCGGGACCTCTTTTGGTCGCGGCGGAGCAGGTGCGCGGTACCGTCGACCAGCTAACGGCGTATTTCCTATTGGAGCGTCAGCTCGCCCGTCGCGGCACTTGTGCGCTCGTCGTTCCCGTGTTCGATGGCAGCGCGCTCTACAATCTTCGCTTCACCGACGTTAGGCGGGAAATGCTGGGCACGGACGACTATCAAAACTTCGCCGGTCCAACTCAAGTCTGCGAGGTCGTCCGCGAAGAGATCGTGGCCAGTCGAAACCATAATGAGGACACTTACCGACGGGGCCGGATCTGGTACGCCCGGCCGATGGCCGGCGATCGCATGATCCCGGTACGGATGGAATTCGATACCGCTTTTGGCGGGGTGAAGGGTTATCTCGCCGAGCTTCGCGGACGCGACGTCGACCTTCGCCTCATGGGGGAATGAGGATAAGGTGACGTGCGATGAGGTCGCTGGTTGGAATGGAGTGATCGGCTAACGCGCCGCCTCACCACAACTCACCGAGACTTACCCGACTTCCTTCGCCGCAGCGCGCGAGGCGATGTAACAAGATGTTCTTGTTTCGAACCGGCGTCCCCGCAGTATCAGCATTCCGGTTTAACGCAGATTAAAGCCGTCACACGTTTTTGATGACCTATGCAGCGATAGCGGGCAAGTGCATCGTCATTTGCGTCGAGCACCGTCGAGAAAAGCAAGTCCATGAAACCATTGGAGTGAGCACGCGTGTCAGTACGAACTGATAGCCGTCATCGGCGCCGGAACAATGGGCACCGGTATCGCCCAAATTGCCGCAACGGTGGGCCTCAACGTAATCCTGACCGATGTCAGCGATACCGCGGTCGAAAAAGGCCTTGAGGCGATCAAGGGCAATCTCGGACAGATGGTCGCAAAAGGCGAGAAGGAGGCTGCACTTGCACTAATCCGCGGAACGATAGAATTGGAAGCCCTCGCTCCGGCCGATGTCGTAATCGAGGCAGCGACCGAAGACTTCGCGATAAAGGTGAATATCCTCAAACGGATCGATGCGTTGGTCGGGGCCGAAAACGATCGTCGCGTCCAATACATCGTCGATCTCCATCACCAAGCTGGCATCGGCGATGTCGCATCCGGACCGGTTCATCGGGATGCACTTCTTCAACCCGGTGCCGATCATGGCCTTGGTCTAAATCGTTCGCGGGTTGCAGACCAGCGATGCGACGCACGATGCGATCGAAGCGCTCGTCTTGCAGCTGGGCAAGTCGCCGATCACCGTCAAGAGCGGGCCCGGATTCCTCGTCAACCGCCTCCTGCTGCCGATGATCAATGAAGCTTTTTTCGTGCTGGCGGAGGGGGATGCCGGCGCAACGGAAATCGACGAGGGCATGAAGCTCGGCTGCAATCACCCGATCGGCCCGCTGGCGCTGGCCGACATGATCGGCCTCGACGTGCTGCTGGCAGTCATGCAGACAATTCACGACGAGTTCGCCGACTCGAAATACCGGCCCTGCCCGCTCCTCAAGGAGATGGTGGCTGCGGGCTACCTCGGGCGCAAATCCGGCCGGGGCGTCTATCGCTATTGACCCCTACCCCGCTTGGCTCACCGCAACTCACCGGGATTTACCAGACTTCACTCGACTGCAGCGCAACGCGATGCGATGTAACAAGCTGTCAACGCGCTCCAGGGCTCCGTGTGGCGCACATGTCGAGGGGAACAATAATGGCGAAGCTCCTGTTCGATCCCATCACGTACCAGTTCTATTACCGGTGCCCCTCGGAGGAGAGCGCTCCGGCAACAGCTGCGGGGTTCGGTTGGGATCCGATTCGACGTCGGTTTTATACCGAGGATCCCATGGTGGCTATAGCGTTGGCGAGCCGTGGCGACAATTACGTCAAGCATCTGTTAGCCGACGCGCTCGAAACCACAGCCTTCCACAAGCGTCCTAAAGGCCCTGGCGTATCCCGAAGATATGCCCCCGGAACCGCAAGCATTTCGATCGCGTCGAATAGCGTCCATTGATGGGAAGTATGAGGAGAGCGAGCGAACCATGAGCAACCCGACCACACCATCTCCTCGGACAGGCAAGATCGCGGGCCCTTGCCTCGCTCTATTGCTGACGCTCGCGATATCCGCCGAGGCCACCGCCACCCCTCCAGTGAGTCCGCAGGACAGCGTGCACAGCTTTTACGACACGTTGCTGACCACGATGAAGAACGGTCGGACGCTTGGGCAAAGCGGACGCTATGCGAGGCTGGCGCCCGTCATTGGCAGGCTATTCGACGTTCCTTTGATGGCTCGGCTCGCCGTCGGCCCGTCCTGGGCGACCCTCTCTCCGACCCAGCAGCAGCACGTGACGGAGGCTTTCGACCACTACATTTCGGCGACATATGCCTACCGGTTCGACAGCTATTCGGGCGAGCAGTTGCAGGTCACCGGCGAGCAGCCCTACGGCGCGGAAATCATCGTGCAAACCAGGATCGTCAAATCGAAGGGCGATTCGGTGACCCTCAATTATCGGATGCGCGAGAACGCAGGCTCGTGGCAAATCTCCGATGTTTACACGGACGGCTCGATCAGCCAGCTGGCGACGCAACGCTCGGAATTCCATTCAATACTCCAGCGGGAGGGCGTCGACGGTCTGATCATGGCATTGAGTCGTAAGGTGGACTTGCTGACCCGCGAGGTGGCCAAATCGGCGTAACCCACCTAGGCGTTTTATATGAACGCGCCTGATGTAGCGCCTTACGCGAGAAGAAAAAATGAGTGAAACACTGCTGGACGGCTCGCCCGCACTGCGCGGTCATGTCGAGAGCATCGCCCATGGCATTACCGATCGCGACAATCTCGCCGGCCCAGAGCTACTCGTCAATCCCAATCCAACCTTCGAATGGGTCCGGCTCGCCCAGCGGATCCCGGTGCGCGTCCACATCGACGACGTCCCCGACGGTGTGCTGGTCAGTTCGGGCATGACCGCCGCCGTCGTCGTCGAGGCGCCGCCGCGCCAGTAGGCGACCCCCGCTGCGCTGCGCAAATGGCTAGCCGCGGCGACGATAGCAGGAAGACGGCCCTGCCGGCATTTAACTGGATCGTGGCTCAAGGCTCGATATGCTCGATATAAGGGATCTGACGGCGTCAGCAGCGCGCGACCCTCTCGTTATCGTCTTTGCCTTCTTTGTCCTTGGCGGGCTCGCGGAGTATTTTCTGTTCAAGACACGTCCGATCGGGCGCGCGATTATGCGCGTCGTGTTCCTCATTCTGCTTACGATTGCCTTCGTGCGCGCTGACATCGCCCCCTACCAACCACTGCGGTCGGCCGGCACGCCCTTCCGTGATGTGGTCCACGGCGCTTTAAAGATCGCGTGGTGGCTTTGGGCAGCCTGGTTCCTGGTAGGCTTCCTGCGCGCTTTTATCATTGTCGAGCGCCGGCCACACGAAGGCAAGCTGCTTCAGGACCTCCTCGCCGGCCTGATCTACCTCGCAGCCGCCTTTGCCATCATCGCCTATGTCTTCGATCTTCCGGTCCAAGGCTTGCTCGCGACCTCGGGCGCCGTCGCCATCATTCTTGGTCTCGCACTCCAGAGCACATTGAGCGACGTGTTTTCCGGTGTCGTTCTCAGTTTTAGTCGCCCCTATCTGCCCGGCGATTGGATCAGTCTCGAGGGCGGCACCGATGGCAGGGTCATCGAGATGAACTGGCGTGCTACACACGTGCTGACCGGGCAGCGAGATCTGGCGATCGTACCGAACAGCACCGTCGCGAAGTCGAAGATCGTCAACGTCAGCTCTCCCTACAGCGTTCACGGAGTGACCATCACCGCCCAGCTCGACGCCAAGACGCTGCCGTCGACCGGCAAAGAGATCCTCGAGCACGCCATCCTGAACTGCCGGTTGATTATGTCGGCGCCTCCCCCGACCGTCACCGTAAAGTCGATAACTGGGGCGTGCGCGGAATTCGCGGTAACATTCTTTGTCGAACAGCTGGCCTTGTCGGTAAAAGCGCAGAACCAAGAGCCTCTTGCAGAAATGCGGAAATGGCTTGGTTTCTTCACGCTGGCGCTAGTTCAAGCGGGGAGCGGGAAGGGCTGACGGTTGAAGAGGCGGACGAGAGCGTCGGCGGCCAGGGCGGCCACG
>Ga0074045_10002821_pt1 | contig 15913 bp, 14 predicted proteins | sample BogForMeECP23OM2_FD_94442 | JGI IMG/M metagenome (GOLD analysis project Ga0074045, IMG submission 94442) | Bog forest soil microbial communities from Calvert Island, British Columbia, Canada - Bog Forest MetaG ECP23OM2 | ecosystem: Environmental > Terrestrial > Soil > Wetlands ...
CAAAGTCAGGAAAAAAGATGGCAAGCAGCATCGCTACTTCAGCGTGGTGGAGAACCGTCGCGTGGGGAAGAACAAGACAGCGCAACGGACGGTGCTGTATCTAGGGGAAATCAACGATGGCCAGGAAGCGACCTGGCGCAAGACGCTGCAGGTCTTCGACGAGAGTCAGCAGCAACACACGACGCTGAGTTTATTCCCCGAGGATCGAGAAATTCCGGCCGAGTCGAGCGACATAGCGCTCCCACAACACGGCGGGATGCAATCATCAAACGTCGATGAGCGACGTCATTCGACACGGAATCTGCTCACAACTGCCATCGGCTTGGTAACTGTCTACACGGGGCCGGCGTCCACTTCGACGATGTCGATTCTCAGTTAGCGATAACAGGCTGAAGCACTCATTCAACATGGGTTATCCTCACGAAGGACGGATCGGTCCTGAAAAACGCCCAAGGGTCCAGGAATGCCGTTGGAGGCATTCCGCAGCGGTCATTCCACTCGAGCGAATGGCCGCTATCTCCGGCAACTGACTCCGAAACCTGGGCGCGGCGCGCTTGCCTTTCCTTAGGATAATGAACGATAAAGGCCTGTTTACGCCAGCTACATTTCCGATGTTGGACGTCCCACTCAAGAGGTATAGCATCTGCGTAGCAAGACACGCTTGTGTAAGGTCGCAAACGGGATAAAGGAGACGATCATGAGGATGTTAGCGCCCCCACCAAACTCAGGAATCGGTCATATGAATCGTTTGTCAGTTCTCACACTGGCGCTAATTTGTGTTCTGGCGATAGTTGCCGTTCAATCCGCGCAGGCGCAGACATTCACCGTCCTCCACGAGTTCGTTGGGTCAGAGGGTACTTTTCCCGAGGGCGGTCTGGTAATGGATCGCGCCGGGAATATCTATGGAACAACACGTGATGGAGGTATCGGGGCCGGGAATGTTTACAAACTTTCGTACCGGAATGGTTGGCTGTTGGCGTCGCTGTACACCTTCAAATCCGGCCCGGATGGAGTTGACCCGCAAGCAGGCGTCGTTTTCGGGCCCAACGGCACTCTTTATGGCACCACCTGGAACGGTGGCGGGAACGGGTGCACCCTTGGCTGCGGAACCATCTTCAACGTGCGTCCGCCAGCCACCCGTCCAGCGTCGGTTCTTACTCCCTGGAATGAAACTGTACTTCATAGGTTTCAGGGCCCTCCCGACCGGCAAAACCCATCCTATGGCGCTCTTGTGTTCGACCGGAGCGGAACCGCTTACGGCGCAACTCCATTTGGCGGCAACCAGTCAGGATGCTCTCGCGGTAGTTGCGGCACGGTGTATAAGCTGACCGAATCAGGTGGCCGATGGACGGAGACCGTCCTTTATTCCTTTGCTGGTGATTCCGACGGCGCGCAACCTTACGGTGGCGTCATGTTCGATAATTCGGGCAACTTGTTCGGTACGACCTACCAGGGCGGTCAGTATGGGTTAGGTACTGTGTTCAAGCTCACGCCCTCGAACGGCGGGTGGACGAAAACCATACTCTACCAATTTACGGGTGGCCAGGACGGAGGCCAACCAGCGTCTGCCCTAGTGCGCGACAGTGCTGGAAATTTTTACGGAAGCACCACCACGGGCGGAGCGGGTGGAGTTGGAGGAACCGTCTTTGAGATTTCGCCCTCCGGTGGCAGCTGGAATTTCGCGGTTCTCCACGCATTCGGCAGCGGTGTCGGCCCGTTTGCGCCGTTGACGATGGACGCTGCCGGAAATTTATACGGAACGGCGAACCAGGCTGGCATGTATGCCTTCGGCCTCGTGTTTGAATTATCCCCATCAGGCAGTGGGTGGACTTACACCGTTCTGCACAATTTTACGGGCGGCGTGGATGGTGGATTACCAATGAGCCCGGTTCTAATCGCTCCCGATGGTGCCCTGTATGGCACGGCCTACGAAGGCGGCAACTTGAGAAGGTGTGGCAACTCCGGCTGTGGCGTCGTCTGGCAGATCACGCCCTAGCCGAAGGACAAAGGCGGCTGCCCAGATAGCTAGTGATAAATCCCGTAGCTGTTAAAAAAGTCCGGTTTTCTCAATATTGACTCAGATGGGTATCCACTTGACTCAAAATGGGTGACCAGAAATGTAATACGCAGTCGGAGAAAGTCGTTCATAGGGCATCCTAGCGCGACGTTTCTTAAGCGCGATCTCCGCGAGCGAGTTTTTCAACAGCTACGGACGTTATCATTCACTGCGAGGACGACCTCGAGGTCCACACGTGTAGCGGACTATATTGCGACGCTCCAAATACGTCGGGCCGCGCCCTCCGTCAAACAGCACTCGCCTGCAAATCAGCATACGTTGGATCGGCTCGTCGTCAGCCAGGTTATTGACCATCAATCCGGCCAGTCTCATGCCTAAATCTTCTTATTACGTCCCGTAGGATAAGGACCCTGGAATCACATCGCGCCGGCGCTTTCGGGATATTCCTCCTCGCCCCTATCGTCTCCATCTCATCTACTGAGTCAAGTTTTCCGATAAGTCATTGATTCTAGGGGATAGCAACGGAGAAGGGTCTGGATCATGCCAAGCATCTGGGTTGTACTACTCATCCCAGCATGATTTACTAATCCGGTTTGTTCTGAGGAGGGAGTTTTGATTCGCAAGCTGATGTTGATTTCCGCTGCGGCGGTTTTGACTGCGCCGTGGCTCGCGCTAGCCGAAGCTTCTGACAAGAGTTGGATCGCGGTCAGCAACGGTTACGCCAACATGCTGATCGGGGTTGTCTTCAAGCACCACCCCGAAGCGGGTTCGCAACAAGGATTGAGCCAGTTCGACACCAAGGTCTCGCAGTCCACCTTGGTCGATGAAAACCAGGAGCGACAGGAAACCGAGGCTGTGCTGGCAACTCTGAAGCGCGCTGCCGCAGAAAAGCAGCAGCAAGAGGTTGCGGAAGACCTGCAGATCATGATTCGCAGGGTCAACCTCAACTTCAGGCGGCAGGACTTCCAGCGTGCGAACGAAGTGCCCTTCCTGAACGCAAGCCAGATCGTCTTCGGCGGCCTGCAGGTTTTGCTCGACGAGCAGACAGCCCCTGAGCGCCGACCGGCGGCGGTGGTTCGCATCCGTGAGTACGCCGGGCTGGAACCCGGGTATACCGCGCTCAGCGAGATCCTGAAGCAGCGTGTAACCGAGCAGATGGCCAAGCCCGGCGTAATCTATCCGGCGCGGGTTGAGATTGAAACCGAGATGGCGCGCAATTCGAACTATCTCGAAGGAATCGCCGCGCTCATGCAGAAGTACAAACTGACTGGATGGGAGGGACCCTTAGGCAAGCTGAAATCGCAACTCACGGACTACGACGCATGGGTCAGGGCAACGGTCTTACCCAAGTCACGAAACGATTTTCGCCTCCCGGCCCAGCATTATGCGCTCGACATGGAGAACTACGGCATCGACATTCCGTCTGCGCAACTTGCCACTCTGGCGCACCAGGCTTTCATTGAGATCCAGGGAGAGATGAAGGCCATTGCCGCGCGCGTTGGAAGAGCCCGTCATCTGCCCTCGATCGACTATCGTGACGTCATACGCGACCTGAAGAAGCAGCAGTTGGTAGGCGACGCCATCCTTCCGTTCTACCAGGAACGCCTGAAGGAGATCGAGAAGATCATCGTCGAGCAGCACATCGTCTCACTGCCTGAGCGTCCGGCACGCATTCGCATCGCTACCGCGGCTGAGACGGCCCAGCAGCCTGCGCCGCATATGGTGCCACCGCCTTTCATCCACAATACCGGGCAGAAGGGGGAGTTCGTTTTGCCGCTGAACATTCCGGCGGGGCCGGGCCAGACGACCAGCGAACGGTATGACGATTTCACGTACGATGCAGCGGCCTGGACGCTGACGGCGCACGAGGCTCGGCCGGGACATGAATTGCAATTCGATTCCATGTTGGAGCACGGAGTTTCCCTGGCGCGCGTTCGCTATGCGTTCAACAGCACTAATGTCGAGGGCTGGGGCCTGTATTCGGAATATCTCATCAAGCCGTATATGCCGCTGGAAGGCCAGTTGGTCTCGCTGGATCTAAGGTTGCAACGTGCCGCGCGCGCCTTTCTGGATCCGGAGTTACAAGCCGGGAAGATAACCCCGGCTGACGCCTTCCGCGTACTGGAGCAGGACGTGGTATTGTCCCATGCTTTTGCCCAGGAGGAGGTCGAGCGCTTCACTTATCGTGCTCCGGGCCAGGCCAACAGCTATTTCTACGGCTACACCAGGTTGATCGAGTTGCGCGAGGAAGCGGAGAAGGCACTGGGAGCTAGGTTCAACCAGAAAAACTTTCATGACTTCATTCTGGCGCAGGGCTTGCTGCCTCCGGATATGATGCGCAGGGCGGTGATGGAGACGTTCGTGCCCGAGCAGCGAAAAGTAGAGTGAGCCCAGAGTACGCACCGGCCGAGAAAGAAGTGGGATGGTAAAAATGGTAGATTGCGGGAGCTTGCTGCGGCGCGGCACCAAGAAAGCTACGGCGGAGACTCATTCTGTCCCCCGAGATGATCGCGGGAAGCGCTCGCGCTATCATGATCCGTATGACAAACCACCACTCGCATCGATTTCTGCAAATCGTTAGCGATGCCAAGAAACGCGTTCGGGAAGTCGGCGTCGAGGAAGTGAAGCGCAAACTCGACCGCAGCGAGGATTTTCTGCTCATTGATGTGCGTGAAGACAACGAGTGGGCAATAGACCATTTGCCTAACGCGATTCATCTTGGAAAGGGTGTTATTGAACGTGACATCGAGCAGCAGGTGCCCGAACTGAACGCGCCAGTTGTTCTGTACTGCGGCGGTGGATTCCGTTCGGCACTTGCTGCCGAAAGCCTCCAACGAATGGGGTACACGAACGTGGCTTCGATGGACGGTGGCATCCGAGAGTGGAGAAAGAAAGGGTATCCGGTTACGAGGGAGTGAAAGCAGAGAGAGCGACGGTTCGTGTCCTCGAACCGATTTGGGGGAGCCAGTGCGGCGGTGGACGCTTTGCCGCAGCCATGACTCTGCTGCGCCAGCGTTAACCAGCTCACTGCCGACCGCTCGATCGCATCCAGCGGCTACGAATCTAGAATCCAGAGCCGATTCCACTTTGCTAGGAGCACGGAGTCTTACCGCCCGCCGACGACAGCGATGAAGGGGGGCTCCGGTGGCTCGACAAGTGCGAAGAATGAACCGATGTCACATCCCGTCTGATGCCCAGGAGCCTCCTTTACGGCAACCTCGACTAAGGACTCCATCATTCCCGATCCCAGGTTGCGATAGCTCTCGAATTGCGATTCGTTGAAGAACTGGTTCACTGTGCTTTCGTGCGGGAAGGTGGGATGCGTCGCGTGGTAGGCGCGAACATCCTGGGGCTCGCTGCCATTCAGAACCGGCTTTATGAGCAAGAGTTTGCCCGGTTGCGCACCCTCATCGACACAGCCATAATCGACCTCGCCCGAGACACAGTAAAGATTGCTCGGTTCGATGCCCTTCTTCATAAGCAGCCCGTTGGGATAGTCAGGAAACCGAATCGGAATTCCCAGATCGATCCGGATCTTCCGAATTGCGTTCCCGAGGTCTTCAAACTGGTAGTCTGGATCTGCATCCGCATCCACGACGATGATGAAGTGACAGCGGCGCATCACCATCTCGTACAGCCCAAGGTTCTCGAAGTGACCACCATCGGTTAGTTCGATCCATTTGAACCGGTCATCGGTGTTGCCGAGCGCTTCGCTGATGAGCGGCACCAGCGCCCATGTCGGGCCAAACCGCTTAAGGAAGTTCCTGCCGAGACTCTCGTCCAACTTTCCGAACACCTTACTTGTCCACTCGTGTCGCGACACGATACCTTTGATCTTCGCTCGGACTGGCCGCCGGTTCTTGATCTCAGGCCACACAGGATTGGGCAGCCACCATCCCAACCGCGCGTTGAAGAATGTCATCAGCAAGGTAACCAGTGGGGAGGAGTTGTAGCCCATGTTGGGATTAACGGCTGCTCCACTGATCGCCATCGCCGTTCCCAGCCGTACGCCGCGGTTCCCGCCGTAACCCTTTGCTTTTACATACCCCAGCCGCCAGCTGCCCGCGCTTACAGGGCTAAAGCTAAAAGGCTCGGCCTTTCGCTGCTGCCAAGCCATGTTGCTGGTTGCCACCATGTTCAGTGCCGTATTCACAACGTGCAGTGGAGCTCCGGGTCCACACGGCATGTCGGTCTCGTAGAGGTTGTCGCCTCCGTCGAAGTTGGTGAACTCATCAGGATGCCGCGCAAAATTCGACGCGCCCAGATAAGCGCGAATCAGCCGCATGCGGTACATGCCATGCAGCGAGAAAATATTGACATTGATGAACCGGTTGGCGAACACGGCCAGGGCGCTGGCGCTCGCGAAGATGATGAACGCTGCGATGGTTTTCAAACCAATGCTGTCATCGTGGTTGGGGGATATGGGATTGATATTCGGTAGCCAGTCAAAGAATCGCCCGATTTGTCCGCTGGAGATACGATTCAGGAAACCGGCGATGGACAGATTGTAGAACCATGCATTGACCGCCTGGCCGCCGCCGTCCTTCAGCTTCGTAAGTAGCCCGTTGTACACCGCATCCCGCAAGAAAGTGGTCAGCGCTGCCGCTGCCAGGAAGATACACACCAACGCGATGCCCGAAACCACGGGAGCAAAGAGCCCATGTTTGGCCAACCACTTGCCTGCCTTTGACAGTTCTTCCGTTTTCACCCCCTTCAGGCCGGACGAGGTTGCCGCGCTGAGACCCGCGCTGCTGCCCAGTGCGCCGGCGCCCACTCCGAGCAAGCCCAGGACACAAGCCTTCGCCACCGTGAAGAAATGATGTGCGTAAAGCCCCACGAGCCCCACTCCATTCACAGCGATCCAGATGATCAGGCCTGCCAACAGCAGCCCTCCGCCGCGCGCCCACCACTCCCGCTCCTCCTCCTTCTCCACCTCGCTCAGCAAACCCGAAAGCACCCCCGAAGCCAGCATCAGGACCAGCCAGATGATGGGGACGCCGAAGATCACAAAGCCGGGCCGTACGTTGAAATCGTTAGCCGATGTCGAGATCAGTTGAAACCTGACTCCAACGTAAAGGGAACACGCCGCCAGCAGCACCGCCGCCACGAAGCCCACGATAAGCGGGGCGATGAAAGACCAGATCAGCCGGCCCTTGCGGAAGGGGAAGCCTGCCTGCTGCGCCAGCAGCGGATCATTGAACGGGTCGACAGTCCTGCGGCGCGATATCAAGAAGCGCAGAAGCGCCATCAGTAGGGGAGGCAGAACGCTGATCCCGGTCAGCCACTTCGTCAGCTTCCAGAATGAGCCGCTGCTTAGTGAGTCGCCCAGGTGGTTGCTGTTGTAGCCCCACACCCACGCTTCGCAGGTGACCCATGCCCCGATGAGGAGCGGAAGGACAAACAGCAGGATTTCAGGCGTTGTTGTGCCAGGGCTTTCCGCGCTGCCGCTGCCGGAAGAACGAGGCGTGAGAAGCATGCGCCCTTCGGCGAAGCAGGATGCCAGGGCTATGCAAGCCGAAGCGAAGAGCATCACCGCAAAAAACCAGCCCTCTCCGAGATCAGCCACCATACGCGGTACGGCGTAGGACAACGCATAGAGGAACAGCGGTACGCAGAAGACTGCAATCAGTAGGGGCAGCAGGATCAGCCAATTCAGCACTAGGTTGCGCGCCACAATCGAAGCCAGGGTCAAGCTGTCGAGCGAAAAGCCATAGCGCGGGGACAGGTAGCTCGTGTATTCCCGCAGGTGCCGGATGGGACGAGGCTCTGGATCACCCGAGGTATAAGAGGGAATGGCAAGCTCGGTCACGACTTGGCTGAAACTGCGCCGGCGTGCCCATGCCATCAGCCAACTGCCGATGTATCCCCCGCCAGATACCGTCGAGAGATAGTCGAGCCGGTCCAGCAATCCATTCCCCGGCGCTCGAGGCGGTTGATTTCTTCTGGGCCCTGAAATCGAGGGTGCTGGTTCGGGCCGGCTGAAGCGCGCCAATCCCTGCAGTATTCCGAGGGAAAAACTTGCACTGCGGATGCCGCCTCCCGAGAGACACACGGCAGAGGCGCTCATACGATGCAACAGCTCCTTCAATGGCCGATCATGTTCCTCACAGCGATGCTCGGCCAGGAGGACTTGCTGGTAAGGCCCGTTCAACCGCGTTGTGTAATCCACTTCGGACTCGCCCGGTTTACGCGGCGCTTCCTCGAGCTTTCGCTTTGCCTCGAGGACATCGTCATACGCCTGCTCCGAGGCCCGGATGTGCTCGGCCAGCAACTGGTATCCGTCGAGCACATCGCGCCCCTCCGGGAGGCAGGCTCGAATGGCCATCAAAAGCTCATACGGTCGACGCGCGAAGTGCTCGGCAAAGATGGTTCGATAGGGTAAGGAGTGCGCCCGCGCCACCGTTGTCAGGCCCGAGAGAAGTCCGTCCACCCGGTTCACTCTTTCCAGCAGAGAGTTCAGAAGGCGTTCCCGGTCTTGGCGTTCTTCTCGTGCATGTTCGAACTCGACCCCGGTTTTTCCTTCGAATTGCGACTTCCTCTTCCCCCATCCCTTTCTCAGGCGTGGGCGGATGGCAAGCCACCCATGATCCGCGTATTCCAGCGACTGTAGGTCCGCGACCAGCATGTGATGCATGGCCTCGACGTCGACATATGGTCCTTTGGCGACGATCCACTTGCCTCTCCGGATGACGATCCCGGCATCGTCAGGCTGGAGGTCTTGGCGCCTTCCCAGCAGAGACCTCATCTCGTGCAGCAGGTGGTGCGGTATCCGTTCCAGGTGCTGGTGGAACCTCATGCGGTAATAGAGGACCTGTCCCCAGCGAGAGGCCCAGGGTGACGCAATCGTGCAACCCGCGCCAGCCCCCGTTGCCCTCGCCACAACATTCAGTGGGTATTCGTAACTCCGCCATTCCGCCTCGGCCAAACGCAGGCCATCCTGCAACTTTGTCAGCTGACTTTGTACTTCAAGAAATGACTTTTCCGCTTCGGCTAGGCGATCGACTTCATCCTCGAACTTGCTGAGAGCGAGCTGGTATCTTTTTTGCGCCGCCTGATCGGGAGAATCCCTAGTTCTCTTTGTTTCCTCCAGCAGTTGATCGATTGCCGCCTTCTCCTTGTCCCGAACGGCCCGGTTCCCGAGCAAGTCTGTCTTCAGCGCAATCAGTTGGCGGTGCTGCCGCTCTCGTTGGGTTTTCCAAGTGGTGAAAGCGGCTTCACATCTCTCAATCGCATCGTCGAGAATGTGACGGCTTTGTTCCTGGTCATCCTTCGCCAACGTCGGACGGCCGGGTCTCTCGATTGAGCCATCGGGGCGGACAAACGCGTCGTCCTCCGCTACCAGTAAATACAGGCGGGCAACCTCAAATTTCCGTTGGTGATGATCCGCGAAGTACCCCTCGAAGTGCTTACGGAATGAAAATGCCAGCTGCGGTTCTTCTTTCGGCATAGATACGGACGGAACCACGGGCGCCACCTCGGCGGGAATCGTTTGCCTTCGGCGTAGTATGGCCAGCAACCGATTGCCATCTTGGCAGCCGCAATGCGCTTCCCGGATACGGTATCCGGCCAACTCGCTGTGATGGAGGTTAAAGGTAGCAGAAGGTGGAGAAAAAACAAGTAGCTAGTGGTGCGTTACGGAGCGACCACATTGTCGCGGGGGCATCGGCTGCCGCTGGCCGCCCTAGCGCTTGCGGCATGCTCTTGCCGGCGCTCCGGACAATGCGAATCGATTCGGCCATGGCCTTAAGGCAGGAATAGCGGCTGGTGCAACTGCACCATGCCACCGCCCGCGCGTGAGAAGGAGTTACAAGTCTCCATCTGTCAAATAGGAACCGTAGCCGTTCGCTTCCAGCCAATGATAGAGGTGTACTTGGTACAAGTAGGAGCCGATAAGCTCCTCGCCAAGTTGATGGCTTTCGGTGCAAAGGAAAGGCACTTGCAATCCCGCCAGCACGGCCATCAGCGATTGCGTAATCTGGTTGGGCTTGGCTGCCGAATGTGGATAGGGCGACTTGACTTGGCTCAAGGCCGCCGTGATCACCAGCAGCCTGTGAGGACAGCGCGCCATTTGCCGCAGCCGGTCTACAAATACCTTTCTTTCTGTGGTGAGCGAGCGCACCAGATCCGCCAAGTCCTTCCGCTCCACGACACAGACCTCTTCCAGTCCAGCAATCGAGTAGTCACCCAGCTTCAGCGCCCGCCGCTCGATTCCGCTGAACCAGCCCGGAAAGCGGGAAAAGTCAAACGGGTTCTGTTCACGTGTATCCACCACCAGCACTGGGCGAGGAGTCTTCAACTGGGTGCCTCCCCGTTCAGCAAAAACTGGGATAGCTGGAGGTGGCACGGGATTGGCACTCAGGAACCAGTCCAACGGCGAGGTAACCAGGGTTTGGCGTCTGCTCATTTCTGTCGATCACGCTACAACTTTCTCACATCGATACTCATGGTGTACCAAAGCTGATCGCTAGTTACAGTGCTTCGACCGGAACACGAGGCTCAGACCAGCAGCATCGGTCAAGCGGCGAACATATACTTGCCTAACGATCTCGCGGACCTGGACTAAACCCCGAGCACGGCGCGAATCTCCTTCACAATCTGCGCTACCGAGAGGCTCGCGTCAACGGTCAGGATATCAGTCGGCTCTTCGAGCGTGTCGAATTGGCTACGCAGCAGATGTGGATTCATGTAGTGGCCATGGCGCGAAACCAAACGCTTGGCGATCAGATCGAAACTGGCGCGCAAGTACACCAGCTTGACTTGCGGGTCGACCAGCAAGAACTTGCGGTAAGAAGCCTTCAGTGCCGAGCACGCCAACACAACATTTTCTCCCGACGCGAGGCATCCCGTGATGGTGTCCCTTAGGCTTTGAAGCCACGGGGCTCGGTCCTCATCGGTTAGCGGAACGCCCGAGTGCATTTTGGCGATATTTGCGGCGGAGTGGAAGTCGTCACCGTCGGCGAAGCGCCAGTGCAGTTCCTCCGCAAGAGCGCGTCCCATGGTGGTCTTGCCGACACCAGCCACCCCCATGACGATAATGATCATTTTCAGGTGTCCGATTTGATGGCAGGGGTCTGTTCGAGATTTGAGGTTTGAAAGAATTGCATCGGGTCGAGAGCCGAACGAGAGCAGTAGAGCATCGTTCCCCCTACTGAAGCAGGCAAAGTTTGTGTGGCCTAGCAGGCATCACTTGCTGCCTTTTCAGGCCGTTGCGGTGCCGTCTTATCCATTACAGATCCGGTGTAGCTTCAGAATATCGTCAGGCAGAGCAGAGCCCGTTCGAACTGTGTCTTTCCAGCTCAGGTAAGAGAAACTGACGAGGGTCGCGGGCCTGTTTGGATTTGTCCAAACCTTGACGAGGGCGACCCTTCCACAACTAGCAGAGCCGGAAGGAGCGTGATCATTCCTAAGAAGCCTATCGATCTCTCCCGCTACCTGCAATTGGTAAAGCAAACCGCCGTAATTCGATAACTTGCTCTGCATCATGCCATTGGAGGCCTGCGAATTACGAGTCGCCAGCCGCATTGAAAGCAAAGCAGATCAACGACCTACATCGGAAGAATCCGGCAAAATCCGCCGAATGTTTAGCAACCGAAGAAGATCCGAGCAGGATCGCGAGCCGCAAGAGTGCTTGAATCCTCAACGAACAGATACCCCTCCCCTGCAGGAGCACTCCCCAAGCCATGGATCAGCCTTGACCGCGTCAATTGCTCCACGACGCTGTGAGGAGGGGAGCCTTCTCCGGCCAACCGTCGCGGCAGAACCGTCAATATGGTTCAGCTGCAATAGCGGGCTCCCATGCTCTGAAGGAGACCGCCATTTGTTCGGCGGAGGTAAGCACCAGATCAAATAAAATGCTGGTTCAAGATCGGAATGCATTAGCGAGCGAGGTGAGGAGTGCGAAGTGCGGAATTCCACGCCAACCGTCGGCTCCTGCGGTTTACCGTGAGCTGCTTCGTCCTGCTGGCCGTACCGGCCACGTGGGCCACGCAAGAAGCTAGGACACCGAATCAACAGACAGCGCCATCGACAGCGACTGACATCAACCTTAACTTTCCGACATTACGCGGATCCGTTGACACGCTGCGAGTCCATGGCATCACTCGGAACGGAATTCCAGTTCTGCCCGCCTCGCTTTCAGTGCGGGCATTAAGCCCAGGCGTAATCGAGATCATCAGCCAGAAGTCCGAAGTCGCCGACTGGGAGTTTCGTGCTGCAGACACCAGTCCCGTCTTCGGCTTTGGAGAACGCTTTAATACGCTCAACCAGCAAGACAGTATTGTGAAAAACGTTGTCCGCGACATCCCATTTGCAAAAGGTTCGAGCTCCTACGCACCGATTCCGTTCTTCATGAGCCTGCGTGGCTACGGATTGTGGCTGGATACCTATTCCGAAGCGAGCTTCGACCTGAATGTTACCAGCCGCCCCGACATCGTTATCCGGCTCACCGGTGATCATCTTCGACTCGTATTTTTTGAAGGGCCCCGGTTTGCGACGATCCTGCAGCGGTTTACGGCGCTCACAGGCCGCTCGAAGCTGCCCCCCTACTGGGCGTTCGCACCCTGGAAGAGCCGTAATTGGCATCCTGATATGGCCGCCGTCTATGAAGACATTGAAAAGTACAGGGCGCTGGGTCTTCCAGCCTCGGTTCTGGTGCTCGACAGCCCTTGGGCAACGAACTACAACACGTTCGAGGTCAACCAAAAGCAATTTACGGATCCCGAAGCGATGGTAGCGAAGACCAAGAGACTGGGATTCAAATTGTGCCTCTGGCTCACTCCGTTTGTGAACGTCGCGACGGATACGCCATCGGAGCCCGAACTCATCGGCAAGATTCCATTGGGGCCGGCGACAAACTTTGAGGCTGGGGAAGAAGGCGGATTCTTTTTAAAGACCAGCTCTGGCGACGTTTACTTAACGGACTGGTGGAAGGGGCGAGGAGCGATGGTTGACTTCGCAAATCCCGCGGCACGCAACTGGTGGCGACAGCAAGTTCGCAAAGCCGTGCAGCTTGGGGCTAGCGCATTCAAAGATGACGATGGGGAGGGAAATTTTCTAGGCGAAGTCCGTTTCTCCGACGGCGAGGACCCTCGCGTGGTGCGCAACCGGTATGCCGTGCTATACAACCAGACGATGCAAGAGGTGATCGATACAGATCTACATGGCGATGGAGTTTTGCTGTATCGAAGCGGCAGTGTGGGTAGCACCAATTTGCCTTTTCTCTGGGCTGGAGATAATGAAGCGAATTTCAGCAGCGAAAATGGACTGCCCGGAGTCGTACTGGCGGGACTAAACGCAGGACTTTCTGGCATATCGATGTGGACAAACGATCTGGGAGGCTACATCAAGTCGCCGGGCAGCGCTCCTGATCCGGTGCTGTTCGTACGCTGGACGGAATTTGCCGCGTTCTCGCCGGTTATGCAGCTTCACTCGGGCGTCAACCTGGGACCATGGGACTACGGCGCTCGGGCACTGGACATATTCCGGCAGTACTCTCGCCTGCACATGAGCCTGTTTCCCTATCGTTACAATGCGGCTCAGGAGAGCGCGCGCACAGGCATGCCGATTATGCGCGCGCTGGTTCTCCTGCACCAGGATGATCATCAGGCTTCGCAGACGATTGACGAGTATTACTTCGGCCCCGACCTTTTGGTTGCACCGGTTCTTTCGCCCGCCTCCCAGCGCAGTGTCTACCTGCCTGCAGGAGATTGGATCAGCTACTGGAGCGGAGAGCGACTTCATGGTCAGCAAACCATCGTCGTAGATGCTTCCCTTGATCGGCTGCCCTTATTTGTGCGGAGTGGAGCAGTAATTCCAAAGATCCCAGATGACGTGATGACCCTCGTTCCTGGCGATTCTTCACAATCGCCAACTGTTCAGCATTTAGACGACAGGCGCGAATACGAAATCTATCCCGGACCACATTCCATCCTCACGGACTTTGAAGGAAGAGTGCTGTCTTTCAGCCCAGGTCCGAGTAACACCGTGATGATCGAGGGTCCCGAAGCCAAGGTCACACTGATCTGGCGTTTCGAACAACCCACGTCAGCCACGATGAATGGCAAGGTACTCGACCTGCGACGACTGCAGGATGGCGCGTCGGTGACAGTGTCTCATCACGACAGGACGTCAGTTATCTGGCACTAGAGGTACTTGCTCGATCACACTAGGGCGTAACCGCCTTGCAAGATGCACTTAGCCGAACATAGGGCTGCAGCCTTGAGTTTGGCTGAGTTCATGGGAGCCTCGCGCTATCGCGCAACGGCAACTTGAAATAGCGCTTCGCATTTTCATAGCAGATGTCACGTGCCAGTCCTCCCAGAAGGCGCTCGTCGTTGGAAAGTTCGCCCCGTAGGATGTCCTGGCCGATGACGTCGCACAGCACGCGACGAAAATACTCGTGCCGGGGATACGACATGAACGACCGCGAATCGGTAACCATACCCACGAACTGCGACAGCAAGCTATTGTTCGATAGGGCTTCAAGCTGGGCCGTGATCCCGTGCTTGTGGTCCAGGAACCATCATGCGCTGCCGTATTGAACCTTGCCGCCGTTTTGGCCGTCCTGAAAACTGCCGGCGAGCGTGGCGAAGAGATATGTGTCAGCCGGAGTGGAGTTGTAGATTACCATCCGGGGCAGAGCGTTCTCCTGAGCAAGCAGATCGAGATATTTGAGCAGGGCCACACCCTGCGGAAGATCACCGATCGCGTCGTAGCCAGCATCTGGACCGGTCCTGGTCGCTTTCGCGATGGTTGAGCTTCTCGCTCCTGTCATTGAGCGAGGGAGTCTTTCTACTGACCCGGTAGCGGGACTATTGATTGACGCCGCTGGCAAGGAAACCACCATCGACAACAAGCACCTCGCCGTTCACATAGCTTGCCGCATCCGACGCCAGGAATACTGCCGCTCCGCACAACTCCTTCACATCGCCAAAGCGTTTCATGGGAACGCGCGACAGCAACTCGCGTCCTCGTCCCGTTCCCTCCAGCAAGCTGCGATTGAGATCCGTAGGAAAAACGCCGGGGGCAATGGCATTTACGCAAACTCCGCAGGGTCCCCATTCGATCGCCAGCGACTTCGTAAGCGACGCGACCGCAGCCTTGCTAGCCGAATACGCAGCGACCTCGTATAGCGCCACAAAGCTGGCGATCGATGCGATGTGAATGATGCGCCCATAACTGTTCTCTAGCATGTGTCGCCCAAAAATCTGCGCAGCGCGAAGCGTTCCGGTGAGATTCGTGTTGATGATGGCGTTCCAATCCTCCTCGGCTAGATCCAATGTGGGGGCACGCTTTGTCCGACCGGCACAGTTGACGAGGATGTCCACCCGCCCGAACGCGTCGATCGCGGACTGTAGCAGTTTCTCTAAACTTGCTCTGTTGTCAACATCAGATGTGCAGCATATCGAGCGGCGACCGAGAGCTTCAACCTCGGCCGCCGTTGAGGCCACGAGCTCTTCGCGGCGCGAGCTCGGGATTACATCAGCGCCTGCTTCGGCAAGTGCAAGCGCGATGGCGCGACCGATACCGCTGGTTCCGCCCACAACAACTGCGGTATGTCGGGTGAGATCAAATCCTGGGTAACTCATTCTTTAGTGATAGCAGAAAACAAAACTGCTTCGCTACCTGTGATGCGCCGGGAGGTCAGTTGAAGTGTTTCAGTGCAGCACGGCAAGCGCTTCAATGACGTGGAAACGGTGAGCAACTCCTAACCTTGCATCGCCGCCCTGGTTTCGTTCATACGGGCAAAGGAAGTCATACCCCTCGAACACCAGTCGAGCTTCGCCCCAAACGCAAGGCGGCCGGAACACCTCGTTTCTTTCAGAAGGTTGGGGAACCGCATCCATCGGCTTGCCGCCATAATGGTCAGCCGAGTTCTGCCCAGGGGACTGGCGGCGG
>Ga0074045_10002823_pt1 | contig 15903 bp, 18 predicted proteins | sample BogForMeECP23OM2_FD_94442 | JGI IMG/M metagenome (GOLD analysis project Ga0074045, IMG submission 94442) | Bog forest soil microbial communities from Calvert Island, British Columbia, Canada - Bog Forest MetaG ECP23OM2 | ecosystem: Environmental > Terrestrial > Soil > Wetlands ...
AGTTTAATTTTATTCTCAGCAGGGGATGATTTGGGGCGGCCGAGATCTTTTCGGGCGCCTTTTTTCACGCGAATTTCAAGGAGTCCGAGGTCTTTTGCGGTAATGAATTCTTCCATTGCTTTTATAAGTTCTTCTTTTGTTATTGCCAACCATGTTTTTTGATAGCCGCATGCTTTTGCAGTTTTTCTAAAATCGACCTTGAACCCGCATGTCGGCTGACCTCCAACCGAATCGTGAGCGCCGTTATTGATAACAATGTGTTTCAGATTTGTAACACATGATTCGGCGATAGTGGCGAGTGCGCCCATGTGCATGAGCATGGCGCCATCGCCATCGATACAAAAAACAGTTCGATCCGGTACGTGGAGCGCGATCCCAAGCGCGATTGAAGAGGCATGTCCCATGGAGCCGACCGTGAGAAAATCAGAATCTCCCTTTTGGCCCATCCTGATCCTGCTTTCATAAAGTTCACGTGATGCCATGCCCGTCGTGCAGACAAAAACAGGATGATTGATTGTTGATGTGATTTTTAAAATTATTTCAATGGCCTCTTCACGCGTAAGGGAATAAGAAGATGGCGTTGTATTTTTTTTGAGAGTATCATACGGCTCAAAGGTGTCTTTTCGAATGACGAGCGCGTAGGGCGCATTTGAAGAATGCATAAACTCAAAAGCTTTTTTTATCGCCGCTTCGGCGTCAACGAATTCTTGCGGAAGCACTTCGTATGGAATCCCCAGCGTTTTAAGTAACTCTAACGTAATTTCACCTTGTTTGACATGTTGCGGTTCATCTTTGAGGCCTGGTTCTCCGCGCCAACCGATAAGGAGCAATATCGGAATGCCGTAAACTTTTGGATCCGCAAGCGAGGTCAGGGGATTAACGGCATTTCCTTCACCTGAGTTTTGCATATAGACAAGAGCGGGTTTATTTGTGGCAAGATACACACCGGCGGCAAGCCCTATGGCCGCGCCTTCATTTACTGTAATGAAATTCTTATTAGCGGGCACATTGTCCTGAAGATAAGCGCAAAAGGACTTTAAAAGGGAATCCGGAACGCCGCAATAGAAATCCATTCCTTCGCGCGTAAGAAGTTCGAAAATTTTGGCACAGTTCAACATGGATAAATCCGCTAAACTTTATTGGGTAAAATTTTCAAAATTTCCGAGACAGACATACAATACTCATTTGATGCTTCCAATGCCCGCCCATTCCGGAGAATAGATTCTGCTGTTTTTACCATGGCGGGATAAGCCGCGCGAAGAAGGTGGTTTCCGTAAATGACGATATTGACGCCGGCTTCAACCAACTCTTTTTCGTAAATTTGGCAGTATGTTGTAGGAACGACAACGAGTGGAATTTTCTTTTCAAATTTTTTATATTCTTTACAAAATTGTAAAATTTCCGATGGATCTGTTGATTGACTGTGAATCATGATGCCATCGGCACCGGCCTTTATATAGGCAGCGGCGCGAGTGAGGGCATCGTCCATTCCTTTTTTCAGAATCAGGCTTTCGATGCGCGCGATAATCATGAAATCATTTGTAACTTGAGCTTTTTTGCCAAGCGTAATCTTATTGCAAAAAGCCTCAATGGAATCCTGAGTTTGTAAAACATCCGTTCCAAAGAGTGAATTCATTTTGAGGCCTGTTTTGTCTTCGATAATAACGGCGGACACGCCAAGTCTCTCAAGCGTTCGAACTGTATAGGTAAAGTGTTCTGTGATGCCTCCGGTATCGCCGTCAAAAATCATGGGCTTCACTGTAACTTCAAAGATATCATTGACGGTTCTAAGCCGTGACGAGAGGTCGACCAGTTCAATGTCCGGACGGCCGTGAGCTGTTGATTCTGTTAAGCTGCTAAGCCATATGGCATCAAACGATCGAGTGCCTCTTACCGGATCTTTCACCTCTGTTTTTTCTACGATAAGAGCGCTTAGCGCGTTATGGGCCTCGGAAACGCGCACAATATTTTTAACACTTAAGAGACGATGCAATTTTGCCAGGCGAAGTTGCGGCGTTGTTCCAATTTCCCGAAGATGGACATGAAGTTCGGTTGAAGAGATACCCTGTGTGTATTCAGGCTCAACCATTTGGCCGCCCCACTCCGCAATAACGGCAATGGCCTTGGCACGCACATCTTTGAGCGGCCCTTCGCGCCAATCCGTTCCGTGAACCATATAATCAGGTTTATATTTACGAAGATTGGCCTCGTAATCCGGAGTCTCCTGCATAACGACCCGATCGACGCCTTTAACATTTTCAATCACAGCTTTGCGCTGTTCATAGCTCATAAAGGGAAGTCTTTTATAAGAAGCAATGGCCTTATCTGTAAAAAGGCCAACCATCACTTCGCCGAGTTCTTGCGCAACTTTAATAATATTCAAATGCCCCGGATGAATAAAATCAACAGCCATTGGAACGTAAACGAGTTTTTTCTTTTGCGTCATATCAGGAACTCCATTATTGAATACATGTTGGACAAAGTCGCAATCCTTCCAGATTTCCTTCTTTGTGTTTTTTTCTTAATGCTTCCATTGCCGGTGAATTCCAAATTTCATAAAGAGAATTTTTATGAATGTTGCCGACAGCGATCTTTCGCGCGCGATGAGCGGCGCACGGCAAGGCCAATCCATCACCGTGAATAAAGAGAGATTCCCATGCATAAGAACATTTTTGCCTCCCCTCTTTAGGAGAAAAAGATGTGGCGTGAGCGCGTGAGTCATTTTCTTCCTGATCAAAAGGACTAATCGGGACGAAGCGCTGGACGGCAACATAATCAACCTTCCTGACCCAATATTCGCGAAAGGCTTCGACTTCATGTTTATTATCTTCCTGGAGAACAAGACTAACGCGTGTTGCCGGAAGTTCGATATTGCGCTTGATCTTTAAGTTTAAAAAAGTGTCAATGTTGGCCATGACTTTATTATAGTCCGCATCAACCCGAATCTTTTTAAAAATTTCAGGGGTGAGAGCATCAACACTAAAACAGAGTCTTGTGAGGCCGGTGTCGAGAAGTTTTTTTGATATCTCTTCTGTAAGAAGCATTGCATTGGTATTCATGTGAATGTCCATGATACCGCATTTTGTCGCATAATTGATTCTTTCGATTAAATCTTTATCGAGCAGAGGTTCGTTGGCGTGATTCATGCCAATCGAAGGGCAATTGTGTTCGGCACATTCATCAATGAGTCGGCAATATGTTTTGAAATCCATTTCTCCCGCGTATGAATAACCTTTTTCAAGATCAGGATGACCGTGGACGCACATTTTGCAGTGAAGGTTGCATCGGAATTTTGTTTCAAAACGAACAAAAAGAGGAAAGTCCGGGCGATATTCCATTCGGGAAGCAGCGGCCCAATTTCGGCGATATTCATCCCATTTTGCTCCAAATTTTTTTCGAAAAAGGGCATCAGGATCTTCCTTAAGCGATGAATTGAGCACACGGCCTGCGGATGTTTCCTGCTGTTTGATTGTCGCCATAAATTATTCCCCCAATATGCTGTCTTTCACATAGAGATCTATCATTTCCCAAGTGTGAAGTATAGTATATTTAAGACTATTAGCGTGTGTTTTTTTTGATATTTGTTTGATAAAAACTTCCTTCTAGTGTGGTGAAGTATAAGAAGTCCGGTCTTGTATGTCAAGGGAATCTTGGCCGCAAAAATGTTAGGTGTTAATGTCTGCCGTCAGGCGTAAATTATGTTTATGACTATAATCTTCAATTTTATTCATTCCATGAGCGTGTGGAATTGCAGGCAGCGGCACCGGCGGACAGGTGAATTTCAACCAGGGGGCAAAAATGTCGAAAGGCGGCAAGAGGATACTCGCTCTTGCGTCTACCTATACAGATAAAGACGACGACTTGAAATCAAAGAAACTGCCAACACTCCCTGAAGGCTCCATAGCGACGACATCGAGAAACGAGCTTGAGTATATCGTCACGGAATACGGCGTGGTCGACATATCCTTCGACAAACAATGGCTATTACAGAGTGGGATTGCCAAGTAAGTAAAAATGTTTTTTAGCAATAATTTATTCTGACCTATTTCTGACTTGAAAAACATTGCCCCATTAAATCTTATCCCGGTTATTTCTTTCACCTACGAGTCTACAGTAGGTGGCGGTCGTCGGAATTGAGGATTACGGATTGAAAGAAAGAGTGGGAAATTGAAAAGGTTCACTCGGTATTGAAAATCTCTGGTTCTACACAGTGATCAATGGACAGAGGGTGCCCGTCCCTGTTTTGTTCCGTTTTTCATGAAGAAGACCAGGGGAATTATAGCAAGCATCATTATCATTAATAGGTAGTACGCGTCAACGAACGAAAGCATCGTAGCCTGCCGAATGAGTTCCGCATAAATGGTGCCTTCAGCATTTCCTGTATAGCCCTTCAAGTCAAGCAATGGTGTAACCCGCTCCAGCGTCAGACGATATCCCTTATCCAGTAGTGTCATATGATCCACGAGGTGCTGTTGATGAATCTGTGCACCACGGGAAATGAATGTCATGACGACAGCGATTCCTATACTACCCCCGATATTTCTCAAAAGGTTCCACAAGCCAGTAGCATTGCCCATCTTCTCCTTACCGATGCCCGTATAGCAGAGTATTGACACGGGTACAAAAATAAGCCCCACACTGATGCCCAGAGAGCACATAGCAAGTGCTACTGTCTGAAAATCGGTTGCCATAGTGAATCTAGTCATTAAGCTTGCTGAATAAGCGAAAACAAACATTCCCATGACAAGAATTGCCTTTGGATTAATCTTTGAACACAACATTCCAGCCATACCCAGAGATAGCATCATGCATAAGCCTTGCGGCATCATAACCATTCCTGCGAGAGTAGCGGTATACCCTAAAAGATTCTGGACATACACTGGCGTTAGTACAAACAAAGACATCATCGAAAAAAAAGTTATGAAGGTAACAATTGTACCTGAACTGAAAGAGATGTTCTTAAAGACCCTAAGATCAATGATGGGATTGTTGATAGAAAGTTCCCGGATAACCAGAAGAACCAGCGACACAACACATATAATGCTCAAAATGAGTATAAAGTTAGAGGAAAACCAATCTTCTCGCTGTCCCTTGTCAAGGACAATCTGCAGAGCAGCCAGACCAATTACCAAGAGTGATATTCCCAGCATGTCTATTTTCTGTTTTGCAATTTTCATATAGTGTGGATCTTTTATATATGCATGGATCAAGAAAATGGAAATGATGCCTATGGGCAGGTTAATGTAAAATATCCAGCGCCATGTCCAGTTATCCGCAATCCATCCGCCGATTGGCAATCCTAAAGCTGGGGCAAGAGTTGTCCCAACACCAAATATCGCCATGGCCTTGCCTCTTTCCTCTTCAGAGAATGTTTCAAACAGTATTGCCTGCGAAAGCGGCACCAGCGCTCCTCCTCCCACCCCCTGTAAGACACGAAAGATTATTAATGAATTTAGGCTCCAGGACAGTCCACACAGTACAGAGCTCGTAGTGAAAAGTGCGACGGAAAAAATCAGATACCGCTTGCGCCCAAACAAGCGACTCAACCAGTCACTCATTGGCATAATTATGGCGTTTGATATTATATATGAAGTGATAGCCCATGTAGACTCATCGACCCCTGCCGACATTGTACCCCGAATGTGATCAAGGGTAACATTGACGACTGATGTGTCCATGACCTCGATAAAAGCGGGAAGCATGACCGACAGGGTAATGAGCCATTTAATCACAACAGTCTCCTTTATGATACCGGCTTACTCTATGATGATGGTCGGAACGACTGACATTCCAGCCCGTAATTGATGCTTTGAATCGGTCTTATTGCTTAAAACGATCTTTACCGGAATGCGTTGTACAACTTTGACAAAGCTGCCCGTCGCATTCTCCGGTGGAAACATCGAAAGGACAGAGCCTGTACCGGCCATGATGCTGTCCACCCGGCCTTCGTAGATGTATCCAGGATATGTGTCCACTTTAATGCGGACTTTCTGACCCGGCTTTACCCTTGTCAGTTGCGTTTCCTTGTAATTTGCTATAATCCAGACATCCTGGAGGGGAACAACTGCCATAACAGGCTGGCCTGACCTGAGTTGGTCACCCACTTCGACAGATTTTCTGGTGACATAGCCTTCCACAGGAGAATAAATCTTTGTGTAACTCATGTTCAATTTTGCCTCCTGCAGCATAGCCTCTCTCTGGTTGACCATGGAAGACCTGGCAGAAAGGGACGACTTTGCTCTCTTTATTGACGCGCTTTGCACCTCAATGTTCGCGAGAGCCTGATTCATACCTTCTTCAGCGGTTTTCGTTTTTGCACGGGCCATATCATAGTAAGTCTTTGCCTGATCATAATACTCCTGCGAAACGGCCTGCGCCTTCAGCAATTTCTCGGCACGCTTGAAATCAATTTCGGCCTTTTGTAAATTTGCTTTTTCAACTTCCATGGAGGCTGTCGCCGAGGCAACCCTGAACTTTGCCTCCGAATTCTGTTTCTCCGTCAACTCAATCGTGTTCTCCGCCTCACGCTGCATTGACTTTTCCGCCTCCAGAGTTGTATAGGCCTGCCGCACCCGGACATCATAATCCTCTGTTTTAATTTCCAGCAGAAGATCTCCGGTTTTTACATATTGATTGTCATTCACATATACGGAAGCAACCGTACCGCCTACCTTAGGGGCAACAGTATAAATACGTCCCGTGATACAGGCATCGTCGGTACTGATGTAAGTCCGCATATACCAGGAGTAAAAAAACCATGCTGCGGCACAGACCACGACAACTACAATAAAGCCGATGATCATTTTTTTTCTGTCGAACTTATTATTGATTTCTTCGGCCATTACCTGCTGCCTCCCCAAATAATAAATATCCTCAATTTTTTATCGTTTCACAATGAGGACAGGGCTTTTTGACTTCCTCATTACATTCTCTGAAACTGATCCTAAGAACATTTCTTCTATATTGCTCCTTCCATGAGAGCCAATCACAATGATTGATACGTCTTCTTCATCCTCCACTCTCAGAATCTCTCTAAAAGGCAATCCTTGTTCAATTCGTATTCGAGTTCCGATTCCGGCATCAGTCAATACGTCAGCTACTTTTTGCGCTTTCGCTGTTGCTTCAATTAACATTTTATCTATAAAAGAAATTAAATTTGTCGGCGTATATATAGACGGGATTCGTAAACGATAGGTATCTATTATATGGAGAATTATAATTTCTTCAGTCCCTGTATCCTTTAATTGTTTCAGAAAGGGTATTGCTTTCCCCGCCGTATCGGAAAAATCAGTCGGGTATAATATTTTACGAAACATGTTTTGATTACCTATTCACACTCAATCATCAAAATGATTTTAGAAGCAATCTGCACTGAAACGTCAAAGATACCTGTCTTATAATTTTTCTGCACATATCGTCTGATAATTACTTCTTAATAGCATCCCAGATAGCTTCGATTGCCTGACTGATTTGAACATTGTCAAGTTCGACGAGGCCGAGAACATGGTTTCGAGCCAATACAATTATGGGACCGAAAGCTAAGGCAAAATGCATAAAAATAGGAATATCTTTAATAACCTTCTGTTTAATTCCCTGTTTAACAAGTTTCTGGAATATATTAGGTTCCCCTAGAGTTCCAACAATCCTTTCCTTGTGCACTGACACTCCGTAAGGCGAATAGAAGTATTGTTCGAGGAAACGGAAATGGACAGGATGGTTTATAAAATACGTGAAAACTGTGTTGTAAAGATGAATAAATCTTTTTTTAACGTCTTTATTGAAAGGGTAATTTTTCTCTATAGACAACAACATTTTTTCTTCCAGTGTCCGGTTTATCTCGATAATAAGCTCGTCCTTGCTCTTGAAATAGCAATAGATTGTTCCCGCTCCAACGCAGGCTTTTTCAGCGATCATAGACATCGGTGATCCGTGAAATCCATGCTCCGAGATTATTTCCAAAGCAGCTTGAATTATATCATCACGTTTATTGGATTTTTTCATAATTTAGCCTATGAATGAACATTCATTTTGTAAATCATTTATACATAACAGATTGATCATGTCAATAAATAATTAGCCACAAAATCGACCAATGGTGTCTATTCTGGCGGGAGTGAATTGTGTTTATTACGGATTAAAAGAAAGCATATTTGATAAGAATAACGATTTGTTTCTTTCAGGAGGAAGTTATCAATAGTCTTGATACTCTGTGTCAGGTCAAATTATGTTTAGGGCAAATAATTATTATATCATAGAGTAAATATATTTACAGGAAAGTGAATTTGTAAGCGACTAAACGCCTTCGTTTGCTTCGGTGTAAGCAAGCATTTACAAAATTATAATTTACTTTAAGAATCAAAGACTCTCCCGCGGCAAGCCTTAGGAGAGTCTTCAGTTATGGTTTGTCAGGTAAATAATTCCGATTTTTTTATTACCATGCGTTAAATAAAGATTATTTTTCATCTCAAGCTATAACACTTTATGGATTTGTAATCATCACAGGCGGGGTTATTTTCTGAGGATTTCTTGCCGCGGGATCGGGTTTGCCACTCCATTTATTTGATATACGGATATCCCAAACCTCACAGCCTATCCAATCATCCTGAAAAGCCATTTCAAAAGTGTTACCTTGTTTCCATAGGGAGGATAGCGCAGAGGCACATCGATCAAATTAGAGCGCGTCAAAATGCTCTTGCTGTGTGAAAAGGTATCGAAACTCGTCTTGCCGTGATAAGCGCCCATGCCGCTGTCGCCGATACCTCCGAACGGCAGCGTCAGGCTGCCTATGTGGGATATGGTGTCGTTGATGCAGCCCCCGCCAAAACTCGTTTTTGTTAGAATTTCCTGCTGATTGCGCGCGTCATTCGAAAAAAAATAAAGGGCGAGAGGGCGGGGAAGTCTGTTCACCATATCAATGGCCTGCTCCAGCCTGTCAAAGGCCATTATCGGGAGAAGCGGTCCGAATATTTCCTCCTGCATGATGCCATCCTGAAGTGAAACTCCGTCAATCAGTGTCGGTGCGATATAAAGATTTGTCGCGTCCGTTTTTCCTCCGGCAATGATGTTCCCGTCACCAAGCAAACGCGTCAGCCGCTGAAAGTGCTTTTCATTTACTATTCTGGCGTAATCCAAACTTTGCATCGGATCGTCGCCGTAAAAATCCCGTATTGTTTTTTTCATCTTCTCCAGGAAAACATCTTTGATTGCGCTGTGAACGAGGCAATAGTCCGGAGCAATACAGGTCTGACCGGCATTGAAGAACTTGCCCCATGCGATCCTCTTAACCGCATAATCCAGGCTTGCATCCTCATCGATGATACATGGGCTCTTTCCTCCCAGCTCCAGTGTAACCGGTGTGAGGTTTCGCGCTGCCGCTTCCATGACAACCCGGCCCACCGCTGTGCTGCCCGTATAGAAGATATAATCGAATTTCCCGGCAAGCAGCTGCCGGCTGATCTCCACGCCTCCTTCAACAGCGCGGATATAATCCGGATGGAAATACTTTGATATGAGCCCGGCGAAAGTCCCAGACATGTCGCCTGCAAGCTCGGAAGGTTTAATGACAACGCAGTTCCCCGCGGCTATCGCACCCACAAGCGGTGCAATCAGCAGATTAAATGGATAGTTCCATGGACCCATAATAAGCACAACGCCATAAGGCTCCTGATAGATCCTGCTTGATGACAGGAAATGGATAATGGGCGTCGCCACTCTCCTTGGATGCGACCACGACTTGATGTGCCTGATTGCATGTTCGATCTCTACATACATTATGCCGATCTCACTTGCATAAGACTCAAAAGGCGGTTTCTTCAGATCATTATAGAGGGCCTGGATGATCTCATCTTCATGAGAGCGGATCATTGATTTGAGTTTCCTGAGCTGTTCGATTCGAAAGGAGACAGATCTAGTCTCACCAGAATTGTAATAACGCCTCATATCGGCGACAGTTTGAGATACATCGGATGATGCCATGTCATCCTCCTTTTTTGTCATTACAATTTCGATAAATGGCTTTTAGATTTAAATAGCGTTTATTTATTCCCTGGTTTTCCTGACGTAAACTTTAATTTCTTCGCCTTTGTCTTCGATAGACATACATTCATTTCCTGTTGTTTTACACCATACCGGCATATCCTGTTTTATACCCTTATCTGTCGCAACAACCTCCAGAATCTGGCCTATCTTCATTTCCTTAACAGTTTGGGCTGTCTTTATTATAGGCATTGGACACATCAATCCAAAACAATCTATCGATTTATCTGCCTGCATATTTATCTCCCGATTTAATTAAATAAACAAAGTTGTCTTGGACTCTCCGGCTTGTCCCAGGAAAAAGGCAGCTCCCGCCTGGCTCATCACGCCATCGGTAAAAGCGTCATCCGGCAGCCCCAGTATTCCGCAGGACGTTGAACAAGGCACCATTTTAATGCCCATTTCTTTTGCCATCTCAATAAATTCATCAATGGAAGGATATTTTGATTCCTTCATTAGCTTTTTCATCATCCAAGTGCCCATTCCAAGCATGTTAAACTTGGATAACTTCAAACGGTTGGACCCGCCGCGGTTCAGGATATTCAGCATCTTACGCATGATTCCCTTGCTCTTGATCGGGCCTTCATTGCGTTTAATTACGTTCAATCCCCAGAAAGTGAAAAACATGGTCACTTCCATGCCCATGCTGGCGGCTGTGGTAGCCAGGATAAATGCAGCCAGAGCCTTATCCAGATCCCCGCTGAATAATACCAAAGTAAATTTTTCTTTTTCCGCCATAGCTGTTCCTCACAAAAAAAATGATAAACAAAATACGATTGTTTCCGGTAATTTAATCATCTATTCTCAGGAAACTTTGGCTTCCGGACTATTGACCTGACATCCCTGTTTACAGACCGGGTCATTTTCACTATCTTCATGATCACAGAACGGACAGCACTTGCCCTCATCCGCCTTTAATTTTCCGGTTTTGATTAAATAATCATCAATAGCTTTATTTAAAGCCTGGGCGCCAAGATTAGAACAATGGAATTTTTGTTTCGGCAGACCTTCCAGCATTTTGGCAACCGATTCAGGGGTTATTTTTTGAGCTTCTTCTATCGTCGCGCCCTTGGCCATTTCACTGACCATGCTTGAAACTGCAATAGCCGCGCCGCAGCCGAAAGTTTTATATTTGACATCTTCGAGACGATTGTCTTTGACCTTGATGTAAAAGGTCATCATATCGCCGCAAACAGGGTTGCCAACTTCTCCTACACCATCGGCATTTTCAATTTCGCCCACATTGCGCGGGTGCATAAAATGGTCCATCACTTTTTCGCTATATACCGGCATCTCACTGGCCTCCTTTACTGGCTTTCAAAAATTTTGAATAAACGGGCGACATTTCTCTGAGCCTGTCCACTATGGGCGGCATAACTTTCAGAACGTAGTCAACATCCTCCGGTTTATTTTGAATTCCCATCGTGAATAATAATGACCCTTGCGCTATTTCATGATTGTAGCCCATTGCCAGAAGGACATGTGATGCTTTTAGAGCTCTGGATGTGCAGGAAGAGCCGCTGGAGACCGCCACTCCCTGGCTGTTGAGCATCATCAGCATCGATTCGCCTTCAATAAATTCAACACAAAAACTGGCATGTCCGGGCAGCCTTTTGGCCAGATCTCCGGTTACTGCCACATGAGGAATTTTATCCGGCAGACCGTTAATTAACATATCTCTGATCCGGGTTAATTTCTGTCCTCGTTCCACCACGTCGCGTGCCGCTATTTGGGCGGCTTTGCCCATTCCAACGATTGCCGCAATATCCTCCGTGCCGGCTCTGCGTCCGCCTTCCTGAATTCCTCCATCAAGAAGAGGGAGTATCCTTACGCCGCGCCTGACCCACAATGCCGCGCTGCCTTTCGGTCCATAAAACGGATTCCCGGCCATACTCAAGGCGTCTATTCCCAGTTCTTTTACATTGACTGGAATTGTACCGCATGTGGCCACCGCGTCGGTATGCAATACCACTTTTTTTTCTTTGGTAATCCTGGATATTTCCGCCAGTGGCTGGATCGTTCCAACCTCGCCGTTGGCATGCATGATCGAAACCAGGACGGTATCGGGACGGATCGCCTTTCTGACGTTTTGGGGATTTACCAGACCGTTTTTGTCCACCGGCACCTCGCTAATCTCGTATCCCAGCTTTTCCATGAATTTGGCCGAATTCATTACCGAGAAATGCTCAATCGCCGAGATGACAATGTGCTTTCCCTTATTTTGTTGGGCTAAAGCCAATCCTTTGATAGCAAAGTTATTACTCTCTGTGCCGCTTGCGGTAAAAATAATTTCCTCGGGGTTTGCCGCGCCGATTAATGCCGCTACTTGAGCGCGTGCCTCTTCCATGGCATCTCTGGGAGCATCGCCCCAATCATGTAAAGATAAAGGATTGCCGAAATCCGTATCCAGATACGGCATCAAGGATTGCCTGACTTCCGGCAGTAAAGGCGCCGCGGCAGAATGGTCCAGATATACTTTCGTCATCTTTAACACCTCTTTTTTTAGCTCAGACAAATGGGGATCGATTTGTAAAACTCGAACTTAAGGATAAATCTGTTCGCCATCGTCGTCCTGGAGAATAATAGCATCCAGAGGACAGCTTTCAGCCGCTTCATGAATCTTTTCCTGACTGACATCTTCAATATGAGTTGCTACCGCTTTATTTTCTTTATCCAGTTTGAAAACTCCAGAGGCTATAGCCACACAATTACCGATTCCCTGACATAAATCACGGTCAACAATAACTTTCATAGTTTCGCCCTCTGCCCGCTGTTTGACCTTTTTGTCTATAGCTCGGACTTCCAATAGCCGTGGATACTGCAATTCTCGACTATTGTAATTTTGCCTCCCGCTTCTTTCAAATAGAAACATGCTGCCGGATATACACCCAATGGCGTAAGCTCCATTCGGGCAATAAATTTATCATTCTGATAAGCGTCTATAAAACGAATGTAGTGCTTTTCTTCCATCGGGTGCATTACCTTGCCAATTCTTACCATTACTTCCATACAACTGGATTCCGAAATAAAGCTGCAATTCTTATTAACAGTCACAGCGGGAACGTGTTTAACTTCAGCTTCAGGACTCTTTTGGATGGATTCTTTAAAAATTGCATCATTTTGTAAAAATTTATCTTTTTCCGCACCGCAAACCGGACATGTGTCCGGCAGATTGTTGAATGCAAGATGTCCGCAAACCTGACAAATATAAATTTTCATAAGTACCTCCCTGTTTTTCCTTCTTTTATTTTTTAGTAATTTTATTAGTCTAATAGATAACTATGATCAGGAAATTCCTCCAAATCAACACTTGTACGGGTAAAAATGGCTGTAGCAGTAGCCCTGCGGATCGCTCTGACTCAGTTCTGTATCCATCATGCACTGTCCAATCATTTCCTTTGAAGTCTCCTCATAGTCCGGCCGCCTCTCCTCCTTTTTCTTGCACTTTATGCAGATGGCATTGTGGTCGTAACAAGACAGTATCCTCATGTCTTTAGCGGTTAATCCTTTGTGGCATCTGGGGCATTCCGTAGAACAAAAAAGATTCTCCTTCCAGTTACCGGCCATATCAATTTCCTCCTCTATGCTGAAATATTTACGAAAAGCGTCCCTTTGAAAACATTGTTTATTGCTAATTTACATAATAAAGTTGGACTTGCAATAATGGTTGTTATGTAGGTTAGCAGTAGGATAAACCTACTAATTATACAATGCAATTTATATCAGCCCGACATTGTTTTTCTTTTGTTTTTTCCTCCAGTCTTGTCTTTCGTCTGTCTTTAGCCTGATAGTTTCGCCGCTTCTCTTCGTCTGTTTCCAGAACCAGGGGAGGTATAGGAAAGGGACGGCCATTACTATCAAGGGCTACGAAAGTCAAATAGGCAGTTGCGGTATGTCGTCTATGACCGGTGATGAGAGTTTCCGCCTCCACCCGGACACCAAGTTCCATTGATGTTTGTCCGACAAAGTTTAAGCTGGCCTTAAGGGTCACAAGGTCTCCCACAAAAACAGGATTGTAGAAGTCCAGCCGATCAATGGAGGCCGTAACGACATTGGACCTTGAGTGACGAACAGCCGCACAACCAGCGGCGTTATCAATTAACTTCATGATAACACCGCCATGGACGTTCCCGGCGGGGTTTGCATCTTCAGGATTCATAAGCTGGGCCATGATAACAGCGCTCTCGTGTATTCTTTTCCCTTCCATGTTTTTTCTCCTTTTAAATGGGGAAGTTGATCCTGTAGTCTGTCCGAAATGTCAGGACTCCAGCACAGCATCCATTGTGATTTGGGCATTAAGTACTTTTGATACAGGACATCCCTCTTTAGCTTTTTTAGCTGCCGTATTGAACGTTTCAACGGATGCCCCGGGCACCTTTGCCTTGACGTCCAGGTGAACAGCGGTGATAGTAAATCCATCGCCCTGTTTTTCAATAGTGACAGTTGCCGTTGTATGAATGCTTTCGGGGGTGAGCTTTGCGCCTCCCAACTGTCCGGAAAGAGCCATTGAAAAGCAACCTGCGTGCGCGGCCGCAATCAGCTCTTCAGGATTGGTGCCAATGCCATTTTCGAAACGTGAGGAAAATGAATATTGAGTATTGGACAATACACCACTATCAGAACTTATTGTTCCGCTGCCGTTAATTATCCCGCCTTTCCATACCGCATAAGCTTTACGTTTCATCTTTAATCTCCTTTTAATGAGTCCCAAGCTTCTGAAGCAAAGCATGCTGAAACTTGCTGGACAAATTATTCCATGCGCGAAGCTAAGAGGGGTTATTATAATACAGTTTGCTGCGGGATCTGTTTCCAAAGCTTGCTTTGGTGTTTCATACCCGTGATTTTAATTTCCAACCAGCCAATGCAGGACAAATACGCGCCGTTTTGCATAAAGTATTATTTGTGTATTATCCTTTAGGCTAGGCTTTTTTAAATTCGGCAAAAGTGGAAAGACAATGTGGACACTTGTCCGACGGCTCATCACCATAATGAATCTGTCCGCATGTCTGGCAGCGCCAGCCAGTTTTGCCGGACATCTCCTTATCAGTCTTCCCGCCTTTCCGTACTGCAGATGTTTTTTGTTTCATTTTTAAATCTCCTTTCTAATTTCATTTTAATTTTTAACCGGTAAATGCCGGACAAACACATGCTATCAACTACTATGCTAATCAACGTCTTATTGCCTGAGCCAGACTTTTTTAAATGCGCTGCTAAAGAAGAAACAATATGAACACTCCTTTAGTAATAATGTTTTAAAACAAGTCAATGACCTTGTAAAATTAACCTCTTTTTTTACTATAAAATTAATGTAAGGAATGAAGGAAAACAATACTGATTAATTGTAAGGGGAATAGTAGGTAATGCCTACTGCTGTTTTAAAAGATAAAATACATACAAATGGTATTAACTGTTTAGCCATATATATTTTCAGGAAACATTTTTCCTTCTAATATACACTTGATGTATTTTCCGAAATATGTGACATTACAAAAAGTTATACATTTATATCTGCTCTCTCAGGAAATTAGATTGTGACTGAATCGCTTCGCATAATCATTTTAGAAGATAACCCTGCTGATGCTGAACTGGTGCAGTTTGAACTGCGGGAAGCAGGATTAGCTTTTACCGCAAAAGTGGTGATGACTGAAAATGATTTCATTCATGAGTTGCAGGCATTTTCCCCCGATCTCATTCTTTCCGACTATGATCTTCCCCGATATAACGGCGACCTGGCGCTTGCCGAATCCAGAAAAATTTGTCCCGATACGCCTTTTATTCTGGTTACAGGAGCAGTAGGTGAGGATCGGGCCATCGAAATCCTCACGCAAGGGGCCAAGGATTATGTCCTGAAAAGCCGCCTTGAGCAGC
>Ga0074045_10002824_pt1 | contig 15901 bp, 10 predicted proteins | sample BogForMeECP23OM2_FD_94442 | JGI IMG/M metagenome (GOLD analysis project Ga0074045, IMG submission 94442) | Bog forest soil microbial communities from Calvert Island, British Columbia, Canada - Bog Forest MetaG ECP23OM2 | ecosystem: Environmental > Terrestrial > Soil > Wetlands ...
TCCGTAATCTCCCTCGCACTGCTTGCGACTTCCTGGGCACAATCGAACACGCCGGCGGCCGCCGTTGCGCTTGAGCAGAAAGGCGATTTGCCACAGGCTGCACAAGCCTGGCGCTCATTTATTGCCGCACATCCGCGGGACGCAGGTGCATACGCAAGTCTTGGTGTGGTGCTGGCGAAACAGCAGAAATATCCCGAAGCCGTCGCGGCCTACAAGAAAGCGCTTTCGCTGGATCCGAGGCTGCCCGGCATTGAAATGAACCTGGGACTGGCCGAGTTCAAGCAAGGTCATTTTCACGCCGCAATTGCGCCGTTGAAGGCCGTAGCGGCGAGGGACGCCGGCAACTTCCAGGCACATACGCTTCTTGGACTGAGTTACTACGGTGACAAGCAATATGGAAAGGCAGTCGAATCTCTGAAGATGGCCGTGCAGGTAGATCCCGCCAATGTCGAGTTGTGGCAGGTCTTGGCCCAAAGCTGTCTGTGGGCCGGCCAGTACCAATGTGCGCTGGATGGCTTTCGCCAAATCCTGATCACGCAGCCAAACTCGGCGGCCGCCCACGTGCTGATTGGAGAAGCTCTGGATGGCCTGGGAAAGACGCCGGAAGCCATCGCCGAGTTCCAGCAAGCGGCGCAGGTTTCTCCGCACGAGCCAAACGTTCACTTTGGATTGGGTTTTCTCTACTGGAAATCGCAGGACTATGAGAAAGCGAAAGCCGAATTCCGGGCCGAATTGGCGAACGATGGCGATAGCGCGCAGGCATGGGCTTACCTCGGTGATACGGAGATGAAACTCGGCAATCGCGAACAGGCGGCTTCCGATCTCAATAAGGCTATTCAACTGCGAAGCGATATTCGTCTGGCTTACCTCGACCGCGGAATAATGCTCTCGGAAGAGAACAAGCACAAGGAAGCGATAGCTGATTATCGCAAGGCGATTGAACTCGATCCGGGGCAGCCGGATGCGCATTATCGGCTCGCGCGCGCCTACCAGGCTTTGGGTGAGTCGGCCGAGGCGGAGAAAGAATTCAAACGCGTGCAACAGCTACGCCAAGAACTCGATACCAGGCTCACGCCCAAAATGTCCGGCGCTCCTCCCGCGCTAAAACCGTAAAGCCAGAGTCACTTCAATCAGTGCTTCGACGCTTCCAGGTCGGTTATGGCCTGTTGCACCGCCTTGGCTTGGGGACTGTTGGGCGCTTCTGTTAAGTACAACCGATACTCTGCCACAGCCTCCTGATTACGATTCTTCATCTCAAGAATTTCTGCAGCCAGCAGGTGTACATCTGCAACCTTTTCGTGATGCGGCAGGGTATGAACTCGCTGCGCATCGGCGAGCGCATTGGCGTATTCCTTGTTTCCGTATTCGGCGCCGGCAAGCAATGCGATAAGGTCGGGCATCTCAGGATAAAGCAACATCACCTTATGGAGCAGCGTTTCCGCTTGCGTGTAGTTCTTCTCCTGAATCTCCAAGCGTCCCAGTTGCACATACGCGGGGACGAATCTCTCGTCTACTTCGATGGCCTTCGTATAGAGGCTTCTCGCCTTGTCCCGATCGCCCGATTTCGCCGCGATCACACCCAGATTCTCGTAGGCTCTTGCATATTGCGGGTAGATCTCAATCGCTTTCTCGAGCCTCTGTGTGGCCTTCGCGGTATCTCCTTTGTCGAATGCCTCGATGGCCTTCTGCATCTGCTCCCTGGCTTTCTCGGGTACTTGCATCTCCGCTACAGAGATGGGCGCAGATCTATTGTCTTGCGTCGCCACTGCAGCGCTTTTCACGTTGAGGTTCTCGGTGTGACTATACTGGCCGCCCATAATAAAGAACTCCGATTCGGCGGTCTCGACACCCCGGCCGGAAACTCGTACCCGGTAAGTCACTCCACTCGATACCTGGAACTGAGCAGTCCCATCGGCGTGAGTCATTGCGGAACCAACGAACGGTCCCGCAGTGTTCAGAAGTTGCACCTGAACATTAGCGGCATCCTGGCGATCATCTGCCATTCGCACGTGAATAGTTAGGTCGCACATGCTGCCTGACCCTTGTTGCGACCAGAGCGAGAGAGACAACAACGCAGGCAGAACCATAATGGCTAAGCGAGACATGGCTGGCTCCAGTGATTTCAACTAAACCTCGAAGGCTTTCGAAATCCTCTCTCCGGACTATGTTTCCAGAAATTCTACATCTCTTTGCGGCGTTGGTTTTGCGAGATCGAGGACCAAGTCCGCCACTGCGTCAATAAATCAAGATGACTCTCAATCACTGCTCTAGTGAGATAACAGTCACCGACTTGGGTTCGAGTTTCAAAGTCAACTTGCCGCCTTGAGCCTTCGCCGAAATCGGCTTCGGCACGACTGTGCTCGGTGCGTCGAAAGTATTGATGCTGTCCACCTTAGGGGCAGTCAGGGTCTCCCCGGATGCGCCCTTTGCACTGGTACCAACCAGGTTCAACTCGACATCGACGGTCTCATTGGGGTCAATATTTGTGATCTCGACCCACAGCTTGCCATCTTTGCCTTTAGCCGCGATGGCATCCACCCGCGGCAAGCTGACGTCGCCGTGGGTGTAGGTGCCCGAATTGAATGTCACGGGCACGAACGTTGAATCTTGGAACGGCTCGTACATCTTGAAGACATAATAGGTGGGGGTCAGTACCATCTTCTCCTTGTCGGTCATGATCATGGCCTGCAGCACATTGATCATTTGAGCGATATTGGCCCCTCGGACCCGGTCGGCGTGGCGGGCAAAGATGTTCAGGTTCAGCGCGGCGAGAACCGCGTCGCGCAGGCTGTTTTGCTGGACGAGGAAGCCTGGGTTGCTGCCGGGTAAGGGTGCATACCAGGTGCCCCATTCATCAACGACCAGCGCAACCTTCTTCTGCGGGTCGTACTTGTCCATGATGGCCGAGTGCTTGCTGATCAAGTCGTCCATCTCCAAGGTGAACTTGAGGATCTGACTGTATTCGGTCTCTCCAAAGCCAGACGACGCATACGAAGGGGGCCAGTGACCAACCGTGTAGGAATGCATGGAAAGACCGTTGATGTCCCAACTCCACGTGTGTTGCTGGTAGGCCTTCATGACGGTTTCCGTCCATTCGGTCCAGCGGGGTTCACCGCCACCGGGACCGACGGCGATCTTCTGCATCTGGTCCTTATCCTGCTGGGCAGGATTAAAGTTGCGGACAAAGCGGCTGTAGATCTTCATCTGGCTCACATAGTAGTCGGGCGTCATGTTGCCGCCGCAGTCCCAGCTTTCGTTGCCGATGCCAAGGAAGGCGATTTTGTAAGGAGCAGGATGGCCGTTGGCGGCGCGCTCCTTTTCCAGTGTCGTAGGCTGCGCCGTGGTCATATATTCCAGCCATTCCGCTGCCTCCTGCGGAGTACCCGAGCCGACATTCACGGAGATGTACGCATCGGAACCAATCTGGCCGAGAAAGTCCATGAATTCGTCGGTTCCGAAGGTGTTGGGTTCGGTTACACCACCCCAGTTTGGATTGAGGCTCACGGCGCGCTGAGGTCCGATGCCTTTGCGCCAGTGGTATTCGTCTGCAAAGCAGCCACCAGGCCAGCGAACGTTTGGCACTTTTAGCGCCTTCAGCGCGGTAACGACGTCATTGCGAATGCCACGTGTGTTCGGAATGGTGGAATCGCGGCCGACCCATATACCGCCATCAATGCCATGCCCGAGATGTTCGGCGAACTGGCCGAAAATGTCGCGGTCAATTTTTGCGCCAGTCTTGGACGCGTCAATCGAGACTTCGACTCTTTCTGCGGAGGTCGCAGACGGAATTAAGCCCAGACCAATCAAAGCCAGTCCGACAAGAAGCGAACGCTTGAAGCGCGCTACATGTTGCGTCATTTGGCACTCCTCCGATCACTCGAGAACGTCGATAAAGTGAACTACCTTTGTGAATCAAATCGGCTGATGTCCTAGTGCGATCCACCGCCGAACGTCACGCGGAGCACATACGCGTACTTGGCTGGGGGTTGGCCCGGCAGCTGGACGTGCAAACCATCAGGACGCTGCTCAAATCGTAGCTCTGCATCGCTTCCCAACAAAGCGACACCCTGCACGGCCTTACTTCCGGCTGCCGGCGTGAGCGAGTGAATCACTGCTTCTCCGTTCGTCGGCCAGGAAAGTCCGATCGTGTAAAGAACATCGCCCTTCGTCGTAAAACGAAAATCTTCGGGCTTGTAGTTTTCGGTGTCAGTGTCGTGGAACAAGCCCGCGACGACTTTCGTGGGGCCCTCTCCGTACGCCCTCCAGGGACGGGTTCCGTAGATTGCTTCACCATTCATGCTGAGCCAAGCGCCCACATCAAGAAGCACCGTCTGTACTTCATCGGGGATAGTGCCGTCAGAGCGCGGGCCTACATTTAGCAACAAGTTGCCGTTCTTGCTCACGATATCTATTAGTTGATGAACGATGAATTCTGGCGACTTGAAAACGTCGTTTTCAATATAGCCCCAGGATCTATTGCTTACGGAAGTATCCGTCTGCCAAACGAGAGGTCGAATGTCGCCAAGTTGGCCACGTTCCAAGTCGAGTACACCAGCATGCTCTTGTATGGCATAGTCCTTGTAGTTGATCACTCCAACGTAATTACCGTACTTGAGAGAGCTGTTGTAATAAAACGCAGCAAAGCGCGTGAGGTTCGGGCGGAAAGACGACTGCCCAATCCACCAATCAAAGTACACGATATCCGGATGATATTTCGCCACCAGTTCCGCGGACCGCGCCAGCCAATCGTTGGCCCAAGCGGAGGAGACGTAAGTGAAATCATTGTTGACGGGAGTGCCCCATTGGTTGTTCAGCCAGGTTTGTGCTGGGCCGTAGAGCGAGGCGTATTGCGGGTCGTTCACATCAGAAGCGATGGTGCGGCCGGGACCCAAAAAGAAATCGTGCTCTGCCCGATGCGATGACACGCCAAAATGCAACCCTTCCGCCCGCACTGCCTTCGCCAATTCTCCGGTGGTGTCGCGTTGGGGGCCCATCTTCACCACAGTCCAGTCGCTCAGGCCGCTGTCGTACATCGCGAAACCGTCATGATGCTCCGCCACGGGCACCACATATTTCGCTCCCGCTTTTTTGAATAGCTGTGCCCAAGCGGCAGCATCGAAGTGTTCGGCTTTGAACATTGGAATGAAATCCTTATAGCCGAACTTGTCCTGGGGGCCGTACGTAGCGATTTGGTGCTTGTATTCGGCAGTGCCCTTCTGATACATGGCTCGTGGATACCATTCATTGCCGAAAGCTGGGACGGAATAGACGCCCCAATGAATAAAAATCCCGAATTTCGCGTCCCTGTACCATTCGGGAACCTCGTACTTCTGAAGGGATTCCCAGTCAGGCCGAAACGGGCTCGGTTGGTCGGCGCTATCGACCTCCTTCAGGAGGGCGGCGCGAGCGCCGTCATATTTGCTGCTGGCTCGCTGCCAAATCTGATCAATGCTGGCTGGATCCTGGGAATCGGTGGGAGCGGTGGCGCTCTGGGCGTGCAGGATGGAAATCGCGGAAAGGGCCAACACGAGAGCGCCAAGTATGCGAAGCAACTGCGACGAAAGCCATGGTTGAGAGAGCATAACGTCCTTTCTTCAGCCAGGAAATTGATGGCCTGCTGTGTTTGCCACACCTCTTGCCTGTGCCCCAAGGAATGCGTACCCTGCGATGACGACATATGCCGCAAGCGGGACAATGTAAGCCGGAGCGATGGTGTGACGAGTCTCGGCGATCAGTCCCATGAGCGGAGTGAGAATTGCCCCTCCGACGATGGCCATCACGATCAACGATCCGCCGAGTTTGGTGTTTGGTCCCAGTCCTTTCAGACCGAGAGCGAAGATCGTCGGGAACATGAGCGACATGAAGAAACTCGTAGCGAACAATGCCCATAGGCCCGCCCAGCTCGGCCGCAACATTGCAAAACCAACCAACCCAACATTCACCAATGCGTAAGAGCCAAGCAGTTTAGTGGGGGCCACGAAGCGCATAAGCCAAGCGGAGATAAACCGTCCAATACCGAACGCAGCAAGGGTGCCAGTGAGAAAATATCCCGCAACTTTTTCGGGTTGGTGGGTGAACTCCTGGACGTATTGAATGAAATAGCTCCACGTCCCAACTTGTGCACCGACATACATGAACTGCACGAGAACTGCCATGAGGAAGTGTGGGTAGGCAAAGAGTTCGCGAAAGTGACCGCGATCGCCGCCGCCCTCATGCTCGCTTTGGATTCTCGGGAACTTGGCCCGGAAAATCAGCAGGGCCCAGAATATGGCGAGTGCGCTCAGAGCCAAGTAAGGCTTAATCACTCGCATCGTCTCGGAGCGAAGATACGCATCGTACAAATGCTGGGCCTTCATGGCTTCTATCTGCTTGGGACTTGGTTCGACTCCGGAAAAGATGAACACGGTGCCCACCAGCACTCCGGTAATCGAGCCCAGGGGATTAAAAGCTTGAGAGAAGTTCAGGCGGCGTTCAGAACTTGCCGGATCACCCAGCTGAGCAATGAAAGGGTTCGAGGCCGTTTCAAGAAACGAAAGCCCGCTGGCAATCACGAACAAGGCAAACAAGAAAAATCCATACCGGCCGACGATAGCGGCCGGCCAGAACAGCAGAGTTCCGAAAGCAAAGAGCAACAATCCGATCACAAATCCAGCTTTGTATCCAAGCTTTCGCATAAGAAGTGCGGCCGGCATGGCGAGCAGGAAGTAGCCAAGGTAGAACGCGGACTGAACCAATCCGGCTTGGAAACGCGAGATAGCAAATGATTTCATGAACTGCCGGATCAGTACGTCATTCAGGTTGTTCGGGATTCCCCAAAGAAAGAAAAGCGCGGTGATCAGAACGAAAACCGTCAGGTGCCCCGATGGAAACAATGGCGCGGGTCGTCGGTTGCCCGCATTCGGTGACGCCTGGGGCGCCTCATGTGTGAGCGCCTTCATATGTGAACCAGTCATCTCCTGGGCCAATACTCAGTCCTTTTGTGAACGCTTTCGAGCATTCCGGTTTCGATCTTCGGACCGTATTACCGCCCGCAGCCGGTTCTCAGCCCGAGTATTCCAATATCCGCACTGCAACTCGACGAACACCGACGTATAGGCAATTCGCATCGTGGTCTTAATCAAGAGCACTCGAAACGTTTCACCGACCCGATCAAGCATGGAAATAATCTCTTCGTGCGGCAGGGACGAGGCTTCATATCCGCTCAGAAGACACGCGAGTTGGTTCCGGTACAATGTGACGCCCGGAGCGTCTTCCTCGGGAACGAACCTTAGTTCTTCGTCGGTGTAGATTGCCGGTCTGACGTGCTTACACTGACGGAGTATGGCGAACGCACGCTCGACCACAGTGGCTTGTTCGTCATCAGCGGCAATCGTCTCGATTCCTTGCTTGGACTGAGCCGGGTACGCCGAATCGGCGATCACCACCCAGTTTCGGTGGCCATAGAGTTTCAGCCGATCCTTCAGGATCTGTTCCCAGTTTGTCGTCATTTGAGTGCCAGTTCCTCATCCGAACAGATAGCGACTTTGCCGCACCTCCCCGACGCCATAAGAGCATATCCGTCTGCGGCGTCCTCAAGGCCGAAGCGGTGCGTAATGATGTCGGCCGGATGCAGGTTCCAGCGTACAAGGCGCTCGACCAACTCTTCCATCAGCCAGGTCGATGTCACCCACGAGCCGTAAACTGTCTTCTGGTCGTGGATGATATCAGGGGACGGATTGAACTCAACGGCCCCTCCCTCGCCAACGAAAGCAATCTTTCCCCACTTGCGCGTAGCTCGAATCGCCGTGGCGCGTGCGGCTGCGTTGGCGGAACATTCAATCGCCCGCTCGACCCCGCAGCCACCGGTCAGGTTCCTAACCTGAGTTATGTTGTCTGGGCCGGCTTTCAGGACGATGTGACACAACTTGAGGGACTGTGCGATTTGCAGCCGCTCAGGCACGATGTCGATTCCGATGATCGATTGGGCGCCGAGCTTGCGACACAACGATGCAGCTGCAAGGCCAACCGGCCCAAGTCCGGTGATGAGCACGGAGTGATTGCCATTGACCGCGATTTTTTCAATCGCCTCATAGACGGTTCCAAATCCGCACGCAACCTGCGCGCCGTCTGCGTAGGTCAGCTCCTGGGGGAGTGCAATGAGGTCTTTCTCCTCGGCAATCATGTAATCGGCCATTCCGCCGTCGCGCTGCCAACCATAGGCACGCCGATATTTTTCGTTCGTGCAAGAGATCATGTAGCCCCGCCGGCAATCGTTGCAGACCCCACAACCGGAGATGTGATAGACGACGACTCGGTCGCCAACTCGGAAGCGCCGGCAGCCGGGGCCGGCCTCTACGATCTGACCGCTTGGCTCATGACCGGCAATAACCCCTTGATATCCTTCCGGGCCTTTGCCGAGGTGCTCGTGATAGATACATCGGATATCCGAGCCACAGATTGTGGATGCCTTTACCCTAAGCAGGACCTCGCCATGGCCGGGACGTGGTACCGGCACGGTGCGGAGTTCAACTCTGCCGCTGCCAGGCAGAAACGCAGCACGCATGCTCTGTTCAATGTTCTTCATCATCAATGACGAGTTCAAGCGGGCACGATCGTTCAGCAATCATGGGGGCGTAATTTCGCCATTCATGTCCCAAAGGTCTTCCCATGACTGGCCGTCTTTCCACAGAAACACATAGCCTTTGATTAGTCGACAATTCCGGTCAATGGCGCTGATGGCAAGCATTTCTTCGTCGGTCAACGGATCGCTCAAGACCCCTTCGAGATTGCTGAGAAAGTGGTTGCGGTCGGTTGAAAACGGAATTGGTACTTGCCCGCGCTGAACAGCCCACTTCACACAGACAACTGCCGGATGCACGCCCAGGCGATTGGCAATTGCGACGATCACGGGATCCTGGGTCGGTACAGTATCTTCAGGTGTGCGATCGCGGACGGGCCGTGCCGGTGATCCGATCGGACAATATCCCAGGGGGATGATACCGTTGGATCGTAAAAAATCGAAGAGTTCCGGCTGCTGGAAATGAGGGTGTAGTTCCATCTCATTCACAGCGGGCTTGACACGAGCATCGCGCAGAAGAAGCTTTAGCTTGGGGATCGTCATATTGGAGGTCCCAATGTGACGAGCGAGCCCCAAGTCTACCAATTCCTCCATCTTGCGCCAGGTCTTCATGAAATCCGTATGGATGTAGGGCTTTGCGTCCTTGCTGCGGGAACCTACATCGCAACCGGATGGGTGGTAATTGGGGAAGGGCCAGTGCGTGAGATAGAGATCGAGGTAGCCGACCCTCAGGTCTGTGAGAGATCGTCTGCATGATGGAAGTACGTCGGTTTCGCCGTGTTTGTCGTTCCAGAGCTTCGATGTGATCCACAGCTGTTCTCGCTTGGCCTGCCGGCGTAAGACCTGCTGCAGCGCGTAACCAATTTCGGGTTCATTGTCATAAACGGACGCACAATCGAAATGCCGATACCCAACCTCCGCCGCAGCTTCGACCGCTGCAGCAATTTCGACAGCCGCTACGTGGTCCGAACCGAAGGTCCCCAAGCCAATCGCCGGCATCTTGGCACCGGTGTACAGAACTCTCTGAGGTACAAGTGCAGGATCAACACTCCCGTTAATCAGGCGTTGGGACGCGCGCCGACTCTTCATCCTGAATTCCTCATCGCCCGTTGATCAGACCAATGAATGGAGACTAAGCCGATACGAAGGCGCAGAACGGAGCTTGTACACGACGGACGATAATCGTTAAAGTTAGCGATGTCAACAGCTGCAGAGCACAGCAAGACTCTTACGTCGTCTGCGGTTCCCTCGGACGACATCGTGCCTGATGGTCGAGGATCGGGGATGGAAATTGCAGAAATGTGCGTTTTGTATACTGGCTGACAAGTTATGACCACACGAATGAAGGACATTGCGAAAGACCTTGGAGTCTCTGTTATGACCATTTCCAAGGTTCTTCGGAATCATCCTGATGTGGGAGACGAAACTCGCGAGCGAGTTCTGGCGCGCGTAAAAGAGCTTGACTATCAGCCTAATCTGGCGGCACGCAGCCTCGTCACCGGTAAAACGTATCTGGTTGGCCTGGTTGTTCCGGACCTGCTCCATCCCTTTTTCGCAGAAGTCGCCAAATCTCTTTCGGATGTCTTGAGAGGGAGCGGATTCTCCCTGATCCTTTCTTCCTCGGAAGAAGATCCGGCTATTGAGGAACAGGAGATCAATCAACTGTTGGCACGCCGTCTCGACGCGTTGATCATCGCCTCGTGCCGCTCGACCGTAGATCTCTTCTTCCGAATCGAACGGCGAAAGACTCCTTATGTTTTGATCGATCGTACCTTGCCTGGCCTTACGGCGAATTTCGTCGGGGTGGACGATGAAGCCGTTGGAAGGCTAGCCACCAAACACCTCATCGATATCGGCTGTAAGAGAATTGCCCACATTCGGGGGCCAGAAACGAGTCCGGGCGTGCGCCGCATGGACGGATTTAAGCAAGCACTTACGCAAGCCAGGTTGACAATCGTTGATGCTTACATCATCAGCGAACGCAAAGGAGATGTTGAAACGAAACAGCGGGGCGCGGAAGCCATGCGCCAACTACTGAGTCTCAAGCCCAGGCCCGACGGTGTGTTCTGTTTTAACGATCCCCTGGCAATGGGCGCCATGAATTATGCATTGGATCAGGGCATACGCATCCCAGAGGACCTTGCGGTGATCGGTTGCGGGAACCTTCACTATGACGATTCTCTGCGGGTTCCACTTTCGAGTATCGATCAGCACAGCCGGCAGATTGGGGAGCAAGCTGCGCGTCTCACGCTCGCAATTCTGCACTCGAAAGTACCACCCAAGCCTGAAACAGTCGTGTTGCAACCACAACTGGTCGTGCGCGGATCTACGCGACGGCGTGCCGCGAAAGAAGCGACTGCGAGAGCGGTGAGCCGGGATATCTCAGGCCCAACCCCAACCAAGCTACGATAGCTGTCCCTGGCTGGTGCAACCGACCACTGCCCCGATTTGGGCGCGGCAAGAAGCCTTAAGTTTGCCGAGACTCGGGGCTCCAATCTGAGTTTCGCGCCCGTCAGAACCGCTCAATCCGTCAGCGATTGGGCGCTGCAGCCTGCCGTAGATTTTCTAAGAATATCTGGCGTTTTGCTTTTCGCTTCGTTACAGTTAACGGTATCGGAAACCGGCGTCTGCGAGGCTTTTCGTGTCCCGGTTGCCCTAATGAGAGACACGAACAAGGTCCAAATGCGCCGACGAAGATTCGTAAACTCTCGGTATTGCCCGTGCGAAATCGCGAATGATGGAGCGAAGACATGAAGCGCGTTGGAATGGCAATGATCCTTTTTGCGAGTCTCTGTTGGGCGCAAGAACGTGGCGATTTTCGACCATCTGCTACCAATGTGTGGGGAGCAGACTATCCCCGGGTTGATAACGCCGGGAGAGTCGAAGTTCGTGTCAAAGCTCCCGATGCGACCAAAGTGAAGCTGAATTTTTGGAGCGGGCCGAAAATCGACATGGTCAAGCAATCCGACGGATTTTGGACCATGACCACGCCGCCTCTTGTTCCTGGCTTTCACTACTACACGTTGATGATCGACGGCGCGGAGGTCGGCGACCTCGGTACCCATGCGTTTTTCGGTGGGGGTAAGCCGGTGAGTGCGGTTGAGGTCCCCGAGCCGGGGTCAACGTTCTATTCGATTCAGGATGTACCGCACGGACAGGTGCGTGAGGTTTGGTACAACTCGAAGGTGACAGGCGGTTGGCGGCATGCTCTGGTTTATCTGCCGCCGAACTACGACACGCAAACGGAGAAGCGCTATCCCGTGCTCTATCTGCAGCACGGTGGCGGCGAGGATGAGACGGGATGGATTCGACAGGGTAACGCCAACTTCATCCTCGACAATCTTAGCGCGGCGGGAAGCGCTAAGCCGATGATCATCGTGATGGCGTATGGCTATGCCCGGCGTGCGGGTCAGCCTCCACCCGATTTGACCGGGAAGCCCTTCGGTTCTCCCGAAATGTTGAAGGCCATGCAAGACATGGCAACGACGTTCGAGGATGATGTGACCCAGGTCCTGATCCCCTACATCGACTCGACCTTCCGTACCCTTTCGGATCGTGATCATCGCGCGATGGCCGGCCTTTCCATGGGAGGAATGCAGACCTTCCAGATCACGCTGGACCATCTGGATCTCTTTTCCTACATTGGCGGATTTAGTGGCGCAGGTGGGATGCTCGTGCTTGGAGACCGGAAGCTTGATCCAAAGACGGATTACAGCGGCGTTTTTGCCGATCCGGCAGCGTTCAATAAAAAAGTCCATCTGCTCTGGATTGGTGTGGGGACGAATGAGCCCGAAAGAATGCGTGAGGGGCTTCTGAGATTGCATACGTCACTCCAGGAGACCGATATTCAGCACGTCTTCTACGAGTCACAAGGAACCGATCACGAATGGCAGACCTGGCGCCGCGATCTGAAGGACTTCGCGCCGAGGCTCTTCTGACAAAGCCACCGGCAAGTGCGAAATTGGCCTTTAGGGATGCAACGTTCTCACCAAGCACTGTTATAGGACGTCGTCATCAAGGAGAAAGAATGCGGCCACCCAACTTCGGAGTTCTTATTGCTACGGTTGCCCTCCTAACAGCTAGTAGTGTGTCAGCACAAAACGCCCAGCAGCCTGCTTATCTGAACACTGCCTTATCCCCACAGCAAAGGGCCCAGGATCTGGTCCACCGTATGACTGCGGAAGAGAAGGTAACGCAACTCGTGAACCAATCGCGCGCCATCGCGCGCCTGAATTTGCCTGATTACGACTGGTGGAGCGAGGCATCGCACGGCGTTGCCACGAATGGTACGACCGAGTTTTCCGGGCCAACTGCTTTGGCTGCGACCTTTGATACCGATGCAATTCACCGTATGGCCATCGTGATCGGCACCGAAGGGCGAATCAAGCACGTCCAGGGTTTGCGTGACGGGCATAGCGATATCTTTGAGGGTCTCGATTTCTGGGCTCCGAACATTAACATCTTTCGTGATCCTCGCTGGGGACGTGGGCAGGAAACCTTTGGAGAGGATCCCTTCCTGACGGCGCGCATGGGGGTTGCATTTGTCACAGGCATGCAAGGTGACGACCCGAATTACTATCGCGTCATTTCGACGCCCAAGCATTACGCCGTACACAGCGGGCCCGAACCAACCCGCCACACGGTAGACGTAAAAGTGAGCAAGCATGATGAGCTGGACACGTATTTGCCTGCATTCCGCGCGACCGTAATCGAGGGGAAAGCCGGCTCGATCATGTGCGCCTACAACAGCGTCAATGGGCAGCCCGCCTGTGCCAACGAGTTCCTTCTGCAGGACCAGCTGCGGGGGAAATGGCATTTTCAAGGGTATGTCGTTTCGGATTGCGAGGCGATCATCAACATCTACCGGGACCATCACTTCACCAAGACCCAGGCTGAGGCTTCGGCTCTGGCCTTGCAACGCGGCATGGACAATGAGTGCGTGGATTTCGTAGCCAAGGTGAAAGACGACCACGACTACAAGCCCTACCTCGACGCCTATAAGCAGGGAATCTTGACCGAGAACCAGATCGACACTGCCCTGATCCGCCTGTACACGGCGCGAATCAAGTTGGGTATGTTCGATCCGCCGGAGATGGACCCGTATTCGAAGATTGACACGAAACTGCTCGACAGCACGGAACATCGGGCGATGGCGCGCGCCGTGGCAAACGAGGCTATGGTGCTGCTAAAGAACGGTGGCGCGCTGCCTCTGAAGAAAGGCACGATCAAACTTGCTGTGGTCGGACCGCTTGCGGATCAGACGAGATATCTGCTTGGCAACTATACCGGCACTCCTACGCAAACAGTGTCAGTGCTGGAAGGCCTAAAGGCGGAGTTTCCCGAAGCGGAGATCAACTTTGTTCCGGGGACGCAGTTCCTGCGCAGCGATGGCGATCCAGTTCCGGCCTCGGTTTTCACCACCACGGGGGGGCAGCCGGGCCTGACAGCGGAATTCGCGACGGGCGAGTTGTTTGGCGGCGCGAAGCCTACTGTACTTGCGACTGCTCCCGTCACCGCGATTGATCTGAAGGCAGCGGACATCCCTTCCAAGGCCATCGGCAAATATCCGCTTCGGGTGGAGTGGACCGGTTTTCTCACCCCTACGGAGACCGGCGAATTCAGCGTCGGATTACGCTTCGAAGGCGGGTCTATGAGGGTCTTTCTAGACGGCAAGCAAGTTGTCCAGGCGTGGGGTGGTGCCGCCGACAGAGTGAGGGCGAAGACGGCACACATCCGTCTCGAGCAGGGGAAAAAGGTCTCCCTCAAGGTTGAGTACTCGCAGATGACCTCCGGCCCGGTCGGAGCGCAGTTGATCTGGGCGAAATATGACACCAAGCCGAGCCCCGAAGCGATTGCAGGGGCAAAAAACGCCGACGTGGTTATTGCGGTACTCGGTATTACCAGTGAGCTGGAAGGTGAAGAAATGCCGGTGGACGAGCAGGGATTCAAAGGCGGCGATCGCACCAGTCTGGACCTTCCGAAGCCGGAAGAGGAGTTGCTCGAAGCCGTGACGGCTGCCGGCAAACCTGTGGTGCTCGTTCTTGCCAACGGAAGCGCCCTGGCTGTGAACTGGGCCAAGGAACACGTAAACGCAATTCTCGAATCCTGGTATGCGGGCGAGGAAGGCGGCGCGGCCATCGCGGAAACGCTGTCCGGCAAGAACAATCCCGCCGGACGCCTTCCCGTCACGTTCTACACCGGGGTCGAGCAACTGCCGCCGTTTGAAGATTACGCGATGAAAGGCCGCACCTATCGCTATTTCGAGGGTAAGCCCCTTTACCCTTTTGGATATGGCCTGAGCTACACAACCTTTTCGTACAGCGGTTTGACGCTCCCCAAGAGCGCCATCACGGCAGGCGATCCGCTTACGGCGGAAGTGATTGTCACTAACACCGGTACGCGCGAGGGAGATGAAGTTGCACAACTTTACCTCAGTTTCCCTAATGTTCCGGGAGCGCCACTCCGTGCCTTGCGCGGGTTTAAGCGCGTTCATCTGAAACCAGGCGAAGCGCAGAAAGTGCTCTTTGAGCTGAAAGAGCGCGATCTGAGCATGGTTGGCGAAGCGGGTGAGCCGATCATCGCCGAGGGCGGGTATTCGGTCTCGGTCGGCGGCGGGCAGCCGAATACAGGATCGCCAACAGTTGCCGGAACGTTCCAAGTGAAGAATACCAAGATGCTGCCGGAGTAGTCGGGCTGCGGGACACAGCGTGGTTTTGGACGGCAGTCTCCACGGGATCACTCCATGGTTCGGTCTCACTCAGACTGAGACAAAGAAGTATTTCGGGACAGGATAGCGATGACGACGAAACGATGGCGTCTTGTGAGATTAAAGTCGAATGCCTGGGCTCCGCTCCTCGGAATGTGCTGCTGCTTTATTAGCGCAACGAGTGCAAGCGCACAGCTGTGGGAAGTGCCTCCACTGCCCACCGTCACGGTCGCGCCCGCTCCGGATGGCATGACTGCGACTGTGGGGACCGAGAACCTTCATATATCTGTTTGTCGCTCCACGGTCATTCATTTCGTGGCCACCCCCGAACCGCCCGATAAGGTCAAGCCGAACCAGCCATGGATGCTCGATTCGAAGGAGTCGTGTCCGGGCGCTAAATTCCAGTTGTCGCAAACAACCGATGCCGCAATCCTCACCACTGATACGGTGAAAATTGAACTATCCCTCAAGAGGGGAAATGTGCAATACAGCACAAGAAGCGGCGAGGGTCTTCTGCGCGAGCGCGACTCCATTCCACGTACTTACGATCAGGCCGAGCTAAATAGCGAGAAGACCTTCCACATCGAAGACCGGTTTGCACCCGATATGACCGAGGGCTTCTACGGATTAGGGCAACA
>Ga0074045_10002827_pt1 | contig 15882 bp, 17 predicted proteins | sample BogForMeECP23OM2_FD_94442 | JGI IMG/M metagenome (GOLD analysis project Ga0074045, IMG submission 94442) | Bog forest soil microbial communities from Calvert Island, British Columbia, Canada - Bog Forest MetaG ECP23OM2 | ecosystem: Environmental > Terrestrial > Soil > Wetlands ...
CTGCTGGGTCAAGCGCTTCTGGTCTTCGGCGGAAATGCTCGCAGGATACTTCTTTGTCGGCTGAAGAAAAGGGTCGGCCTCGATGATGCCCTGACACTGGACGGGAAGTTTCTCCATCAGAAATCGGACGGGCATCAGCTTGTCCTTCATTCCAGCCCGCAGCACTTCGGTGGTCTGGCTGAGGACGCGCGGGATCTGGTGCAGACGGGCGATGTAATCCTCGTAGTGTTTGACCGAGTCAAAGGGGACGGACAGCGGCAGATCCGCGAGGCCGGTGTGGACGCCATTCTGCTGGTTGATGGGCATCTCGTACTCTTTGAGACCGAAGTCGGCGATGCGCTGCTCGAGGACTCGAACCAGGAGGTCATGCGAGAGCTGGTCCTGGTCGGAGAACCCCGCCGTCGGGATGGCTTCAAGCCGGGCAAGGAAAGCCTGGTTGGTCTTGTGGCGCTGGGCGATGGCTTCGAGCGAATACTCGGCGAGTTTGTCGTTGTAGCGGTAGTCGCCGAAAGCGGTGGCGCGCTCGGGAAAGTTGCGGAGATCGGACTCGTACTGCTCTTCGAAAAGAGCGCTCTGCGCGGCCAGGCGGTCGGCAACTGGCTTGACGTTTTGGGCGAGGACGGAACCCGCTATGGCGACTAGGAGGAAAAGGGTCTGTTGAAGGCGCATAGCTATGCAGGGTACCAGAAGGAAATGACTTTTTGCGCGAGGAAACTGGTCTGCAACCACCTCTTCCCTCTCCGTTACAATGGCCTCGTGCCTGACGTAAAACCATTCCGTCTCACGGAGTCCGTAAAAGCCGCGGGTTGAGCGTCCAAGCTGAGTCCGGCGGCGCTGGACACGGTGCTTGGGAAATTAGCCCGGCAACAGGACCCCAATGTACTAGTCGGCTTCGATCACGCCGACGACGCCGGAGTGTATCTGCTCACGCCCGAGACGGCGCTCGTCCAGACGGTGGATTTTTTCACGCCCATCGTGGACGATCCCTACACCTTCGGTCAGATCGCCGCCACCAACGCGCTCAGCGACGTTTACGCCATGGGAGGAAAGCCGCTGACGGCGCTCGCCCTTGTATGTTTTCCGGATAAAGGCGATCTGGAAATCCTAGAGCGCATTCTGGCCGGCGGCTTGTCGAAGATGATTGAAGCCGGATGCACGGTGGTAGGCGGCCACAGCATTCGCGATGACGAAACAAAGTTCGGCTATTCCGTCACCGGCGTGATTCATCCCCAGCGCGTGCTGGCGAATCAGGGTGCACAGCCCGGCGATAAACTGCTATTCACCAAGGCGCTCGGCACGGGAGTAATTTCGACCGCGATCAAGAAAGGCGTAGCCAGGCAGGAGTGGATCGACGCTGCCGTGAAGTCGATGACCACGCTGAATAAAACTGCTGCCGAAGTAATTACCCATGCTCGTGTGGGGACGGGCGTCCCGCCCGTCCAAGCGGAGCGAAGCTCCGCAGGGCAGCCCGGGGCAACTGTCCCTGCGTGGTCAGTCCACGCCCTCACCGACGTCACCGGCTTCGGCCTGATCGGCCACGCTCGCGAGATGGCGCTGGCATCGAACGTCAGCCTCGTCTTCGAATCTGCGAACATTCCTGTGCTCGAAGGCGCGCTCGATTGCATCCGCGCCGGCTACATTCCCGGCGGACTCAAAGCGAATCGGGATTTTGCTGAATGCAGGGTCGGCTACGATCCGTCGGTTCCCGCCGACATCCGCACCCTTCTCTTCGATCCCCAAACCGCAGGCGGCCTGCTGATCGCGGTTGCAGCCGAAGATGCTGGAACGCTCACGCGCGCGCTACAAGACGCGGGGGTTGCCGCCGTTGAAATCGGCGAGGTGCTCCATCCAACCAAGCCTCTCATTGCCATCCGCTGACAACCGGCAGAGAAGCTTCGCTCACAGGACCAGCAGCTTTGCCGAATATTGCGGAACCCGAATCCTCGGCAGCACATCCGGCACCGCACTCGCGCGAAACTCGACGTCGGCAGTAGCTTCCAGGCTGGGGGCGGTAAGGGACCAGCTTTCTTTCGCCCGACCGACATCCCCCGGAAGCCCGGTTATGTCAATGGAGACCGGCGCCAAGTCCTTGTTGATCACCGCCAGCAGGATCTCCTCGCCTCGTCGTGCCACGTAGACGGCAACATTGCTATGAGCGTCGAGTCTGGTGGCCAAGAATGTAGCGCTCGCAAATCTCTGTGCGAACTCCATCCCAAAGAAAAGCGGACGCTTTTTGATGTGCAGCGATTCTTCGACAAAGGCGGCGTAGACTGCTTCTCCGCCGCTGTGAAGGTTCACGCCTGCACAACCAGCCTGCGCGAGAAAGAGCAGATAGTCGGCGCCCCACAATGCGGAGGCGAAGGCGTCGCTGACTCCCGGCTTGCCTCCATGAAAGCAGGAGTTACCCTCGTCCATGCGATAGGGCATCCCCGCCGCCTTCGCAGCCGCCACCAGCATCGGGACCTCGCGTGCCAAATGCGGGTCACGACGCAGAAGTCGCTGCGCGTTCATCTTCGTGTCCTCTGGCGGCCCCATGGCGTAGTAGTGCGATGTCAGCAGAACGGCGTCGCCTTTAGCGCGCTCTGCGAACTTGCGGAGCCAGTCCCTGTTGGCGGCAACGTCAGGCCCCGCGAAAGGCGCGTGGGGAACCCGGGCGCGGATGGCCTTTGCATAACTCTGATATTCATCCCAGTAGTGGCTGAAATCCCAGCCATGTCGGCGGAACGAGCGTCCGAAAAAATCTGCCTCGTTCCCGACCTGAAAAGCGAGAAGAGAGCCGCCCGCGTTCTCCGCCACGCAAGCCGCTTCTTCGGCGGCACGCTCCGGAGTCCCCGTACCGAGATTGAGTCCGTAGATCAGCTTCCAACCGGTTGCCTGGAGAAAGGAACCCAGGGCGCGGATGGACTCCGGTGTAATCGTGGCCGGACGGTTCTCACCGGCGCGACGCCCGACCAGCCTCCACTCGAACCGCGCCTGAATGTTCCGTTGCGCCGAACTCGGAAGGGACGTCGCCTTCGGACCGCCATTCCACAGAGTGACGTCGCTCAGATTTCCACCGAGTCGCAAAACTCCCCGATTCGAAAGCTTGCGGAACTGCTCAACCAGCGCCAGGTTGGCACCGGAAAAATAGGTCGAATCCGCCAGTTGCGCGCTCTCATAACTGAACCCTGCGAAGTCGAGCGGCATGGTGCTGAGAGTTCGGTCGAACCCGACCCTGAGAGTTGCGTCTGCCGTCGTGCCAGATGCGAACCGCGGAAGCGCGGCCACTGCCATGGCAGCGGAAACATAGGCTAGAAATTCGCGCCGATTCATGCCATTCCCTTCGACAAGACTTTCGATGTGCGGCCGGAAAAGTTCCGACTTACTTTTTTTGCAAGCTGTGTTACCTTTCCGGAGACTCAGAAAGATAATCTCATCTGGAAACGAGGATCTCGAAATGGCAGATCCCGGAACTAGCTACACACCTGCTGATACCAGCCAGCCCGTCGCAGCCGAACAGAAATTACGCGTCTTGCAGGCTCTCAAAGGGAGCGCAAGCTGGTTCGTCATGATCGCGGCTCTGTCGGTGGTGAACTCAATCCTGGCCATGTCCGGCACCAGTGTGCGATTTATCTTCGGTCTCGGATTCTCGCAAATCGTCGATGCGCTCGCCCATCAAGCTGGCTCGACCGGTTACATCCTCGACCTGATCATCAATGGAATCATCGCCGGCGTCTTCGTGTTGTTTTGGAATTTTGCGCGCAAAGGGCAGAAATGGGCGTGGTATGTCGGCATGGCTGTGTACCTGGTGGACGGACTCCTTTTGCTGCTCTTCAAAGACTATCTGGCCATCGCCTTCCACGCGTATGCTCTTTACCGGATGTCGTCAGGGTTGAAATTGCTTCCGATCCTCGAGCGCCTGGAGCAGCAGAACGCGACTGGTGCGATTTCGACTTCTTTCTGAACGCAGAAAGAGCTCGCGCAAATGCAACCCGCGCATGGAGGGTGCCCCGTTCTTTTCGGCTAGCCTGCGTTGATCAATTCCCAGATGTGGGCCAGGTGATGGTCATCGTGCTCGGCCACAAAGTACAGATGGTCCACCAGTCGCATGGGTACTTTCAGCCGCGGATGAAGTGAGGCGCGGGCAAACACTTCCGGGTCGATCTTCTCCACTTTGTTTACCAGTCGTGAGCGGGCGCTTCGGAACTCGGCCAGGATCTCATCGATCGGGCGCCGGTTGTGCTGCGCTTCGGAGGTCTTCCGATTAGTTAAGTCAGCCACGGTTAGCTGTGAGGTTCCCGTCAGGTAGTCATCGACCCGCGCCATCCAAAGAGGTTCGAGGTCCGCCAAGTGGCCAGCTTGTTCCTGGGCCGACCACTTATCATTTTCGCGCGGCTTCTTCACCAGGGCTACGCGCTCAGCGCAGCGGACGATTTCTTCCAGCCGGGCCGGCGTGCCTCGCAAACGCGCGCAAAGGTTCGGATGCTGCTCCACCGGAAACGTGAAGTCAAACTTCCGTTCAAACCAGATCGGCAGTCGATTCATGGCTGCAGGCAAATTATGTCTTCCTACAAGATGCCAATGCAAGCGGAAGCGACGCAATTCGTGGAACGCTGCGCCCTTCCCTCCGGTGCAGCCTCGGGTTTGCGCTCCCGGACCACAGGATGAACTTGGTCAACGGGTGAGCGAAGAACGTTTCCAGCCGCGTTATTTGCCGCGAGCTTTTTCGCGCATGCGCTTGACGAAGGTGGGAACGTGCACCACGGCGCGTCCCACTGTGCCACGCCCGATTTCCTGCGTGCCGTCGTGGGCACGGACGCGCATGACATAGAAGCGCCCGTCAAACGATTCCAGTTCCGCCTGGGCGCGAATTTGCATTCCGATGCCGCTGGCCGCGCGGTGTTCGACATGGATGGAGATTCCCACCGTAATTTCACCTTCATCGCAAAACGGTTGCAGCGCCTGGAAGCTGGCCGTTTCCATCAACCGAATCATGTCGGGAGTCGAATACACGGGCGGCAACTCGGGATGATGCGCGGCGAGGGTGTGCTTTAGTTCAACCGTTTCCGTCGCTTCGCCGCGCACTCCGATGGGTACAGGCCTGGCCATGGAATTCGAGAGCTACTGATTGTAACGTATGGCCCGTTCGCACGGCACAGGCGCAACTGCGGCGGACAGCATGCCTCCCGAATGCTCTGGACATCCCAGGCTTTCCCCGGGGTATAATCCTTAGCTGCGAATTGATCCCACCTTTGCCCGCGGTTTTGGCTGCTCTGCGAGTGGTTTCGCCGGCGGGCCGGCAACCTTCACTTTGCTCCAAGAATCCGAAAGGAGTTTTCACTATGTATACCCGCATTGTGGAATGCCATTTGAAACCGGAAACAAGGGATGAAGTCGAGAACAGAATGCGCAATGAGGTGCTGTCCGTCTTGCAGGCGCAGCCGGGCTTTGTGGACTTGATCGCTCTCGAGGCGGAAGACGAGACCGAGCGACTGGTCGCGATCAGCTTCTGGAATACAAAACACGATGCTGAACGCTATCACCACGAGCATTATCCGCGCGTCGCAGAAATACTCAAACCCTACCTGACGAGCGATCCCAGGGTGGAAACTTTCCACGTCGGGCACTCGACCGCCCATCGGATCTCTGCCGACGAGGCAGCCTAGCCTCCGTGCCCCGGCATGTGCGCTTAAGCTTGCTTCGCGCTGCCGGGGCCGTCGCTTTTTACCGCGAATCCGCGTCCGCTTCGCAGCGCTCAGGATGATGCACCGTCTCAAAGCACCTTGGCCTGCTTGGTATTGAGGTTCACGATGAAGATGCGCTCGTTGTTACCGGCCGGGTCTGCGGGTTGCATGAAGAAACCCAGATTCTTCGGGTTGTAGGTCACCGAAGAGCCAAGCAGTTTCTCGCCATCCGAGAAAGTCACCTCGATATGCTTCCCCGGGAGGCGGAAAGGGCCGGGGGCATCCTGGTGGGCCGGGTCTCCAGCAAAATCCTTGACGAAAAATAAGGCCTTCAGTTCAGCGATCCGAATCGATGTTCCGTGATCGTCCGGTTTGGCATCGATGCCCTCGGGAAACAGGAGGAAATGGTCGCGCGACGGAGAAAAATCGCTGGTGTAGCCCTTGAGCCTGCGGCCATCGAGGTAGGCTACAACCACCTTGGCTCCGTTTTGCACGATTCCTGCCTTCCAACCAGGCTTTGCTAGAATTATCGTACTTCGATTCCTCCACTTGACCGGAATTCTAGTAGCTGTAGTAACCAGCTTGGGGACCAGTGCACTTTTCTGAACATTTCGACGTAGTGGTGGTGGGCGCAGGCCATGCCGGATGCGAAGCCGCGATGGCGGCCGCTCGCATGGGGCTGAAGACCGCTCTCTACACCTTGAACGTCGATCTGATTGCGCAGATGTCGTGTAATCCCGCCATCGGCGGCATTGCCAAGGGGCACCTGGTGCGCGAAGTGGATGCACTCGGCGGCATCATGGGCGAAATCACGGACGCAGTTGGAATCCAGTTCCGCCTGCTCAATACATCGCGTGGACCCGCTGTCTGGTCGCCGCGGGCCCAGTGCGACAAGCAGGCCTATCGCCTGAAGATGCGCGAGGTGCTGGAATCGCAGCCGAACTTGACGATCAAGCAGGCGGAAGTGGCGGACGTGGTGGTGGAGTCGTTGGTCGTTAGTCGTTCGTCTTTCGCGGGTTCCGATGAAAATGGCGGCGCAGTTGCCAACGACCAACGACTAACGACCAACGACGCTTCTCGCTGCATTCGCGGCGTTCTGCTGCGCGATGGGCGGAGCGTTTCGGCCAAAGTCGTCATTATTACCACTGGAACCTTTCTTAATGGGCTGATTCATTGCGGCGAGCAGCAGTATCCGGCGGGACGGTCGGGAGAGCCCGCAGCCGTTCTCCTTGGCGAAGCCCTCAAGAAGCTTGGCCTGCGCGGATGCCGACTCAAGACCGGGACGCCTCCGCGTCTGGACGGGCGCACCATTGACTGGTCGCGCTTCGAGCGCCAGCCGGGCGATGTGGATCCGACGCCCTTCAGCTTTCGCACCCGGCGCGTTGCCCATCACGACTCGCAGGTGCCTTGCTACATCGCCTTCACCACGGAAGAGACGCATCGCATCATTCGCGAGAACGTCCATCGCTCGCCGATGTACAGCGGACAGATTCAATCGACCGGGCCGCGGTATTGTCCGTCGATTGAAGACAAGATCGTCAAGTTTCCGGACAAGCTGACGCACCAGCTCTTCCTGGAGCCCGAGGGGCTGAACACGCACGAGATTTACATCAACGGCATGAGCACTTCGCTGCCGATTGATGTGCAACTGGCGATCCTCAAGTCGATTCCGGGGCTCGACGGCGCCGAGATGATGCGGCCCGGGTACGCCATTGAGTACGATTCCATCGATCCCACGGAACTGAGGCGCACGCTGGAGACGAAGAAGATTGACGGACTTTTTCTTGCCGGACAGATCAATGGAACCTCGGGGTACGAAGAAGCGGCCTGCCAGGGGATTATGGCCGGAATCAACGCGGCGCTGAAAGTGAAGGAAGAAGCTCCGCTGGTGCTTGATCGCACCGAGGCGTACACGGCCATTCTTATCGACGACCTGATTTCGAAAGGAACGAACGAGCCTTACCGGATGTTTACTTCGCGGGCGGAATTTCGCCTGCATCTGCGAATCGATAACGCCGACCGGCGGCTTGCTCCGCATGGACGGCGGGTGGGCCTGATCTCGGATGAAGCGTGGGCGGACTTCGAAGCGAAACAGCAGCGGCTGCAGGAAGTGAAGCAGGTGCTGGAGCGGACGAAGGTGACAGGGCCGATGGCGGAGCGCGTAGGGACAGCCGCCTTCGGCTGTCCAGCCGAGCGCAGCTCGGCCGTTTTCGCCGGCAGCGAAACCACCCAGCAAGATCTTTCTTCGGCGATTGGCCAATCTATGGCTCAACTGCTGAAGCGGCCTGAGATCATCATCGAGCAACTGGCAACAGTTCTTAAGGATCTGTTGCCCAGGTTCTTTGAAAGAACTTCCTCGGCGAACTCGGCGTCCTCCGCGGTTGATGCTTCTCCGCTTCCTCTTTCGTCCGAAATCCGGAACGAGCTCAAGTCCGTCGAAACTGAAATTAAATATGCCGGATACCTGGAGCAGCAGGAGCGCGCCATCGAACGGCTGAAGAAGGCCGAGCAGCGCCGCATCCCGGATTGGTTCGACTACCGGGCGGTGAGCGGGTTATCGCGTGAAATGCAGGAGAAGCTCGGAAAAGTCGTCCCGCAGACGCTCGGCCAGGCCTCGCGCATTCCCGGCGTGACGCCGGCCGCGGTTTCTCTGATCAACGTCTATATCGAGATCCAGGCGCGACGGCGGGAACAGGCGACGACGATCTAGAGTGCGTGAGAGTTCGTCTTCGGGACAATCCCACGGAACCAAATCGTCGAGAATTGAGCCCCGGAGGGGCGACCGACCTTAGCCCAGCGCTTCAGTAAAGCGGAATGACGACTCAAGTCCCGGAGGGACGACCGATTTCCCAACGCAGATAGCAGCTGAGCTGCGCTCGGCCTGGACGGGGCCGAGCCCCGTCCTCACACAACCTAGCGAGCAACCACTTTTTGCAGGGTAGCTCGCAACTCTTCATACGAAATCGCCCCCGGATGATACATCGCTACTTGCCCGGCGCGATTCAAAACGACCAGTGTCGGGGTTGTGCTGGCTCCGTAAGCATCGAAGTTCTGTTTGCTCAACGGCACCGGCATGTCCTGCAAGCTGGCGTAGTAACGCTGGCGAACGGATTCGATATAAGCCCGTTCCTGCGCCGGCGAAGCGTCGGCTCCCTGCGCCGCGTAGCCATAAAGCTGTGTCGGACCGATGACGACCAGGCCCGCGGGAGCAAACTCCTGCCGCAAGCTGGCAATGATTGGGATCTCGGCTTTGCAGTCAACACACCAATGCGCCCAGAAGAACAAAAGAACTGGCGAACCTTTTAGAGACGCCAGAGCCGGTGGCTTCGGCCCGAGATATTGGGTTACCTGCAAGGGCGGCGCTGGTTGACCGGCCAGAGCGAGCAAGTTGAGATTCTTCTGGAGCCGCGTTCTTATGGATGTATTCCCATAGCGCGTTAAAGCCGACCGCAGCAGGCGGATAGCTTCGGTTCGTTGTCCCTTTTCTGCCAGGGACTGCGAGAGGACTTCGTAAGCGGCGCCCAGGGCGATGGGCAGGTGCGGTTCAGCTTCGAGCTTGCGCTTGTATGCCGCGAGCTGTCGTTCGCAGTCCTGTCCAATATCGCGGGCGTAAGTTGTAGCTTGATCCCACTGCCCAGTCGAAGCGTAAGCGCGGGCCATCCATGATAGGGCTTCCAGGTACTCCGGGGTTACGCCATGTTGAGCCTTGTAAGCACTAAGTTCCGATTCGGCAGCGGAAAAAGAGTTCTGCGCCAACTGGACGCGGACATCAACGATGAGGTCGGCTTGGGCTGGCAGGGAAATGCAGAAGAGAAGTCCGGCGACGAGGAGGCTCCGCGCCCTCTGAATGCGCATCCTTTGATGATGAATGAGACCGTGGGAAGTTGCAAACGGCAGAACAGCCTGCAGCCGGAGGCGAGATGCTCAGGCAACAGGGCTGTATTGCCTATCGGAATGGGCCAGGATGCCCATCATTTCCTGAAAGGTCGCGATCTCGAAATTCAGAATCGAACGGTTGTTCACCAGGCCTTCCACGACCGCGCTAGAAGGATTCGATAGCTGAAATTGAATGCCGTGGTCGCGCGCCCAGCGCTCGAGAAGCGCGAGCATTCCCAAACCTCCACCGCCAATGGCTTCGACTTCGGAAAGATCGAGCACGATGATGCGCGAGGAGGCTTGCGCGAGCACCGCCTCGCGAAGCTTGAAAACAGATTCGCTGCGGACGATCCTGCCTTTGCACTCCACTACTGCCAGGTCTTTAAGGGTCTCGAGGTGTATGGACAGCATGGACGCCTCCAGATCGATTCAGTTACTGCTTCCATCCCGAAAGCAAGAACCCTGCCAAAAGTCTTTAAGCCTTATTTTTCAGTTCGATACAGAAAAATGGAGGGCGGAAAACGAGAACTTTCGGGAGGGTGCCGGGCAATTCTGCACTGGGGGCGGATTACCGCCGTAAGCACAGAATCCTCTAGCCATTTAACCCCGAATATGTACAATTTATCTGCGTTTGATCTTTGCGGTCGTGAGCAGTACCCCGCTTTACAGCGTGACCTGCCTGCACTATGCGAGTTTCAGCGCTACTTCAACAAAAGGAACACAGCAACATCATGGAAACAGGAACCGTAAAGTGGTTTAACGATGCCAAGGGCTATGGTTTTATCAGCCGCCAGAATGGTGAAGACGTATTCGTTCACTTCTCCGCCATCCAGGCAAACGGCTTTCGCAGCCTGCAGGAAGGCCAACAAGTTCAGTTTGACGTGGTAAAAGGCCCCAAGGGCTGGCAGGCAGAGAACGTCAAAGGCGTCTAAACCACAGCTACAATCCGAAAAAAGGCGGCCCGCAAGGGCCGCTTTTCTTTTGGGATTCTCCGCGACCTTACGCCCTTTGCTCGGCTTCCGCTACGGTTCCAAAGAAACGAAAGAAGCTCTCTACCCGGATCACTTCCAGAGCCTGGTGTATTCTCTGATTCACACCTACCAACCCCAGGCTGCGTCCCTCTTCTTGCCGCGTGACATAGGCCCCGACGAGCGCCCCGATCCCAGCTGAATCCGCCAGCGGTACACCGTTGAAGTCGAGAATGAGCGCGCGCGAACTGTCCGCGCGCACCTTCGATTGAAAGCCGAATACATTGCCAAGGGTCAGGGGTCCGGCCAGGCGCAAGATGCGGATTCCCTCCCGCGATCCGGGTAGATCTTCGATGTGCAACGGTTGCTCAGGCATGCGAGCAATGTTAACGGCGGATGACAGCTTGAATGTTAAAAACCGGTTAATTCCGGGGCTGGGGCTCGGCAGCCGCAGTCTGAATTACAATTCCAGTTCGGATGGGAGATCGATATGCCCCTGAAAGTTGGTGATCCGGCGCCGGATTTTGAACTTCTCGCAATCGCCGGAGAACGCCAGATCACGATGCGCTCGCGCGACTATCTCGGCAGCAAGAATCTGGTCGTCACTTTCCACCCCCTCGACTGGACCCCGACTTGAGCCATGCAAGTGCCCGAACTCGATGCCCATCGCAAACAGTTCGAGGCGCTTAATGCCCAGGTCCTGGACATCAGCGTAGATTCGATCCCCAGCCACCTTGCCTGGCGGCAGAAGGACATCGGCCCCGTCGAGGTTCCGCTATGCTCCGATTTCTATCCCCATGCCGAGGTGACACGCAAATTCGGGATTTTGCGCGAAGGCCCGCCCGTGGCCGGCATCAGCGAACGCGCTGCCTTCATTGTCGATAAGAGTGGAAAGATAGCCTTCGCCAAAATCTACGGCATCAGCCAACTCCCCGACGTAGAGGAACTGCTGACCGCCCTGCGCAAATTGCAGTGAAACCTTCCGCGCTATTCACCGCCGACAGTGAGCCCGTCGATGCGGATGGTCGGTGAGGCGACGCTGCCGCGGAATTCCAGGTCGCTGCCGATCTCGGAAATGTTGCAGAAGATGTCTTTGAGATTGCCCGCCACCGTAATCTCTTCGACGGGATAGGCCAGTTCGCCGTTGACAATCCACATGCCGGAGGCGCCGCGGGAATAATCTCCGGTGACCAGGTTGGCGCCATGCCCGAGAAACTCGGTGACATACAAGCCGTCTTTGATCTCCGCAATAATCTGATTCGGCGTTTTCGCCCCGGGCTCGAGGAAGTAATTTCCCGGACCGATTCCGGGCGTTCCGGCCAGTCCGCGAGACGCGTTGGCCGTGGTTTCCAGGCCCAATTTTTTCGCGGTGTAGGTATTCAGCAGATACGACTTCAGGATCCCGTTCTCCATGACTACCGTGCGGCGGGTGGGAATGCCCTCGCCATCGAACGGCGAGGTGCCGAAACCGCCGGGCATGGTGCCGTCGTCGATTACGGTGACGTTCGGTCCGGCAATTTTCTGGCCGAGTTTGCCGGCGAGGAACGAGGCTCCGCGATAGACCGAGTCGCCGTTTATGCCTTCGAAGATATGTTCGAGCATGGAAGTGGCGACCATGGGATCGAGCACGACCGGCACATGCGCGGTCTTCACCTTGCGCGCGCCCAGACGTCGCAGGGTGCGGCGCGCCGCTTCTTTTCCGACCTGTTCGGCCGATTCGAGCTTGGTCAGGCTGCGGGACACCGAATACCAGTAGTCGCGCTGCATGCCGCCGCTCTCGTCCTGCGCAATGGGCACCACCGCAACCGAACAGTACGACCGGCGACATTCGCCTAGAAAGCCGTGAGAATTCGCCAGCACTTTTCTGCCGGTGGCGGCGTCGAACGATCCGCCTTCGGAGTTCTTGATGCGCGGATCGGCGTCGAGCGCGGCCTTTTCAGCGCGGCGCGCGTAGTCAATGCGCTCGGGGCCGGGCAACGAGTAAACATCCTCGTGATAAAGATCGAGGTCGCCAGAAAGCGCTCCCAGTTTCGCGGCTTCAGGAATTCCCGCGTACGGATCTTCGGAACAGATCCTCGCCAGTTCGAGCGCTGACTTCAACATGCGCTCGATGCCGGCGGCGGAAAAATCGCTGGAATAGGTGCTGGCTGCGCGCTGTCCGAAGAAGACGCGCACGCCAATGGCGCGCGAGCCGGACTCCTTGAGCGTTTCGACTTGGCCGAGGCGCACCAGGGTGGAAAATTCGTCCCCCTCGCGGACGACGCACTCGGCCGCCGTAGCGCCGCCGTTCATGGCGCGGTGGACGACGTCGGTGGCGAATTGCTTGAGATCAGTTGCGGGCTTCGTTTCGCTGGTTTCTAAAGTTGTCGTCATTTGAAAACAATTGCAGAAGTCAGAAGTCAGATTGCAGAAGTAAAACCATGGGGTTCCCTTCTTCAATCTGACTTCTTACTTCTGACTTTACTGCATGAATCCGCCGGTCTCGCGCTTCGCCGTTCCGCCGACGGTCAGGCGATCGATCTTAATTGTCGGGATGCCGACGCCGACGGGAACAGCCTGCCCATCTTTGCCGCAGGTGCCGACACCTTCATCGAGTTTCAGATCGTTGCCGACCATGGAAACCCTGGTCAGCACATCGGGCCCGTTGCCGATCAGGGTCGCGCCTTTGATGGGGGCGGTGATCTGTCCGTTTTCGATGAGATACGCTTCCGAGGCTGAGAAAACAAATTTTCCGTTCGTAATGTCGACTTGTCCGCCGCCGAAGTTCACGGCGTACACGCCATTCTTCACCGAGCGAATAATGTCGGCGGGATCGTCTTGCCCGGCCAGCATGTAAGTGTTGGTCATGCGCGGCATGGGAATGTGTTCATAGCTCTCGCGGCGTCCATTGCCGGTATCGGCCAGGCCCATCAGCTTCGAGGAAAGTTTGTCGCTGAGATATCCCTTCAGAATTCCATTCTCGATCAGCACCGTTTCCTGGGTCGGCTGGCCTTCGTCGTCTACGTTCAACGACCCGCGGCGCCACGGCATGGTGCCGTTGTCGACCACGGTGCACTTTTCGCTGGCCACTCGTTTGCCGATCAGCCCGGCGAATGCCGACGTCTTCTTGCGATTGAAGTCGGCTTCCAAGCCGTGGCCCACGGCCTCGTGCAACAGAACGCCGGGCCATCCCGGACCGAGCACGACTTCCATGTCTCCGGCCGGAGCTTCGCGCGCGTCGAGTTGCAGAATTGCCTGCCGCGCGGCCTCTTTGGCGAAGAACTCGGGAGTCTTGTCGCCGAAAAAGAAGTCCAGGGCAACCCGCCCGCCGCCGCCCGAGCTGCCACGTCCCGAACTCGCATCCGTCTTCGCGATGCAGGAAACATTCACCCGCGCCAGCGGCTGCGAGTCTTCCGCAAAGGTGCCGTCGGAGCCGACCACCAGGATGGTCCTCAGTTCGTCGGCATAGCTGGCGCGTACTTCCTTGATGCGCGGATCGTAGCCGCGAGCCGTCTTATCGGCGCGCATCAGCAGTTCGACCTTGGCGGTGATGTCGGCATCCACCGATGGCAAGGCTACGGGATACAAGCTCCGCGCCGGCTTCTGCTGGAATCCGGCAACCGTCGCCTTCGCGGGCGCGCTTGCGATCAGGGCGGCGGTGCGTGCAGCATGCAGAATCCGCTGCGGAGAAAGATCGTCGGTGTAGGCATAGCCGGTGCGCTCGCCGGATACGACCCGGACGCCGCAGCCCGCCGAAATTCCCTGCGAGGCGGACTTCACCAGCGACTCATCCACCATCAGCGAAGTCGAGGTCAGGTATTCGAAATAGAGGTCGGCGTAATCGCCACCGGCTGAAAGCGCGGCGGCCAGATAAGTCTCCAGATCGTGGTTGGTGAGTCCGTAGTGCTGGAAGAAGAAGCGTTCCTGATTGGCAGTCACCATATTTGGATGCCCTTGGCTTGGAAACGACTCGCAGCGGTTAGCAGCATTATCCCATGGGCAGAATACGTCGTGTCACTCTGCGCTGAAGGCGACCACTAGCCAGCGACCGGCACGCTTCTCCACGCCAAAGCGATACCCGCCCACTTCGACATGTTCCTTGCCTTGTCCGGTACGAGTCACGGGAAGAAGAGCCCCCGCATAAACAGATGGCGGAATGTCGCGCACCAACCTGCGCGCAACCTGGCTGGAAGCGCAATAGCCCAGAACGGCGAGGTAGTCCCTCTGCTCCGCATATTCGAGGACTTTCGCAATGGGCAACAGGTCTGGCCGGTTGTAAGCGCGGGAGCGAAACTTGACGTCGTCGCTGGAAACATCGTAAGTGTCGACCGCGCACAGGCTCGGGTTGTCCCAGGTGTCTATAGCCGAAAACCAGCAATATGGCAGAGTGATAAGCGAACCCTCAGTTCGGAGCTTACCAATTTGTTCGAATCCGGGTTCCTTATCATACAGTCCGAAAGATCCCGCCTGTTTGATGACCTGCTCGAGATATCCAGCACCTGTTGGATTCCACTCGCGGGCATCGTACGCAACGCCGATACTTCCCGCACAACCGCTGTGGATGAACTTCGCAATGAATCTCACGTTTCCAGAAGGGCCGCGATGCAGCGGATAGAGATCGAGCCAGGATTGCGGCACCTCTTGTCCAATAGACTCGTCATCCGAACCAACCCTGTGCCAAAGCCGATTGGGCTTTCCAGAATCCTCCTCAGGGATACCGAAGACAAAGAATCTTCCATGCGTGCGGATCTTCATTTTCACGACTATGGCAGGCGGGAGGTCGAGTATCTGGAAATGAAAGCGGTTCTCCTCGGGCCAGGCGACATTGATTTCGGCGCTCATCTGTTCCAGTTTCTTCAGTGCCTCTGTGGCGCGACCCAGTGGCAACACCGGACTGGCAGCAGTTGCGTTCAGCGCCTGAGTGACGATGTCTGCTGCTCGCTCCCAAAGTGGGGACTCAACCTCTGCGGAGTGCCAGTTCATCTCCTGCCCGTACGGAGGACCGCAGGGATCTGGGGAGTAGGCAGTCATCTTCTGCAGAAGTTGCGGGGAATCTGGGGGTGAGTCTGACTGCTCCACTGTCGTGGAAAAGCACTGCTCCGCTCCGAAAATGACGAATAGGCCAAAAGCGAGGAGCGCAGCCGAAATCGAACGGAGAGCCATACCTCTATGCCAGCATAATCGAGCATACTGAGCGGTTTGGCGATAAACAAGAGGCCCCGAAATTTAGGGCGTTCCGCGCCGATCAAAACCAAACATTTTCCCGGTCCACCGATCACTGACGTGAAAGCGAGCGGAGCGAATAATTCCCATACCATGACCCCAGACTCGCTCAGCCAGATGCTCTCCGACTTTCTCGACGGCGCACGCGCCGCGGTGGTGGTGGAAGACGGCGC
>Ga0074045_10002828_pt1 | contig 15881 bp, 15 predicted proteins | sample BogForMeECP23OM2_FD_94442 | JGI IMG/M metagenome (GOLD analysis project Ga0074045, IMG submission 94442) | Bog forest soil microbial communities from Calvert Island, British Columbia, Canada - Bog Forest MetaG ECP23OM2 | ecosystem: Environmental > Terrestrial > Soil > Wetlands ...
GATCGAGGCGCCTCCGTTCAGCGGCAGCATCTATTCCTACTCGTTGCAGTAGCGTGCCATCCCTCAGCGGGAATCCAGGCGCATGGCTGGCTTGGATAGGCGATCGGGAACAAGCACGCGCCGCGATGGACGAAGTGCCGGCGGGGCCGGCCGCCCTTATTGACAGCGAAAACTGCGAGCGTCGTTCGTGTCTCCCCGGCCTGTGTACTGGGTGTGTTTCGGATAGGCGCACAGCGGCCGGCTTCGTCCCGGAAATGCCTGTCCCGTGGCGATCACGGATTCCGGCGCAATGCCTTTCTCGATCCAGTTCACTACTGATTACACCCAAGAACAAGTAGTTTTGTTATAAGCTATTGATTCTATTCTGGCGGTGAGGGTGGGATTCGAACGCGCGGAGCGGCAATAGGATCTGCAAGTTGCACATTCCTCGTTGCCGGGACTGCCGTATTTGCCAGCTCTGCCGTCGCGCATTGCCCACCATTGCCCACCATCCCATTTGTCCGGAAAGACTGGAGAACTGGCATCGTGGAGCCGATCCAAATGAAAACTGCCGTGGCCGAAGGTTCACTACCAACCTCATTTGACAAGTCATCGAGAAATGTCGTAGTTGATTGAACAACCGTCAAGCCACGTTGATCCGCCAACGCTCACAGGCTCAGCCGGAAAGGCACCATCGCGGAACGTACAAACCCGGCGCGGGAATAGAACCGCATCGCTTGACGGTTCTTACAATCCGTCAGCAGTGTAATCCGAGTACCGCCTGCCATCTTCACCTCGGCTAGCGCGTGGTTCAAGAGGTGGCGGCCGATGCCCCGCCGACGCCAATCCGGATGCACAACCATATCCTCCAGCCACGCGGCCCGGCCTCCCTCAACGGTGCTGACCGTGAAGAGGATCGTGATCATTCCGATCACTCTTTCGGATTGAGTTGCGCAGTAGATGTGGCCGATCCCCGGATTGTCGAGGATGAGTCGCAGACCGCGCCGTTGCCGCTCAGCGTCAGGAGTGAAGTCGACTTCCTGCGTGAACAACTCGGCGAGCAGCGTGCAAAGCTGGGATATGTCGTCGCAGACCGCCTCCCGGATAACCGCGAGAGGCGGAGCATCGCCAGTTGATGAAGCGGGTCGCGTCGTCTTAGCGCCAGGTGTCAGGCTAATCCTTCATCAACATCACTTCTGTCGACTTGATGATCGCCGTCACCGTATCTCCTTTCTTTAGGCCTAATTGTTCGGCGCTGCGGCGCGTGATCACGCTCTCGATCACGTTCTTGCCTACGCGTACCGAAACATGGGCCATCACGTCGCCCAATTGAATCTCGGTGATGCGTCCCGTCAATTGATTACGTGCGGATATCGGCATGTTGGTGCAGTCTCCTGTCCTGCGACAATTGTCGCGCGATTGCGGCCAGCTCGCGCGTGCTCACGCTGCCTTTCTTTGCCCTGGACAGACGCCGAACCGCCGAGACGATTTCCGCGCAGAGCAACGCGGGCACGGAAATGCCGCCAGCCTGCAGACTGGCGCGCACACCGGCCGATCCGGAATGCTTGCCAATCGCGAAATCCGCTGGCGCGCGGCCCACTTCCTGGCTGGGAAACGGCTGATAAGCCGCGGGGTTCTTCAGCAGCGCGGCGGTGTGGATGCCGGATTCATGGCGGAAGACGTCGGCGCCGGTGATCGGCTTGGCCCGGTGGATCGGCCGGCGGGCGCGGTTTGCCACCAGCTCGCAGAGAGCACTCAGGCGCGATGCGTCAATCCCGGCATCCCTCCGGAGCGCGTGCCCGATAGCCATGGCGACCTCTTCAAGCGGCGCATTGCCGGCCCGTTCGCCCAGGCCGTTGACCGTGACGCTGGCCGCATCGGCGCCGCCTTCGATGGTGGAGACGGTGTTGGCGGTGGCCATGCCAAGATCGTTGTGGCCGTGGAACTCAAGCGAGAGCCGGCTTCCCGCTATCTTCCTCAGCCTGCGAAACGAACACCACGCCTGGTGCGGGTTCCAGATGCCGACGGTGTCAGCGACGCGCACTCGGTCCGCGCCGGCATCCCTGGCGGCGAGGACGAATCGATCAAGCAGCGTCCGATCCGCGCGTGAAGCGTCTTGCGCACCCACGGAAACGTAGCGGAACCGGGCGCGTGCACGCGCGACGAATTCAGCAAGAGCGTTCCAAAGCCAGGATTCGTCTTTGCTCAGAACGCCGAAGAGAATGGGAGACACGGGAAAGGAGATGTGGACGGAATCGACCGCGCAACTTTCGGCGTATTCGAGATCCTGCGCCACGGCGCGGCACCACGCCGTGACGCGGCAGGGCAGGCGCAAATCGACGATGGCGCGGAGATCGGCGCGCTCCTCTTCATCGATGGCGGGCGTTCCGGCTTCCAATTCCGGAACTCCCGCCGCGACAATGGCGGCTGCGATTTCCAGTTTGTCGGGACGAGAAAATACCACGCCGGGCGCTTGTTCGCCATCGCGCAGCGTGCTGTCGATGAGGTAGACTCTCGCGTACGCCATGGCCGCTCAGGAGATCAGAAGCGCCTCGGCCGGCTTGCCCTCTTGGAGCGCATCCAGCATCTGGTCGATCCGCTCCTCGTCCATTTTTCCGTACCAGTGGCCTTCGGGGTAAACCACCACGACGGGCCCTTGTTCGCACAGCTTCAGACAACCGGCGGCCGATACCGTGACGCCGTCCAAGCCGCGGTCCGAAACTTCGGATTCCAGGTACCCGACGAGCGCGCCCGAATCCTTGCGATGGCAAATTCCTTTGGGATCTCCCGCGACCCGGAAGCTCCCGCAAACGAACACGTGATGTTTTGGTTTTTCCATTTGAGTCTCCTGCTTTCTATCCGCAACCGGTTCCGGTGCCCGAGCAACCGCCGCAGCCCTGGAACAGCTTCTGCATTCCGCGCGGGACCTGGCCCGTACGGTCCCACGCCGAGATGGCGTCCGATGCCACGCCCACGGCCTCGATTACCTTGACTCCGCGCTGTTCGAGAATCCGGCGCGGCGTCTTTCCGACCGCGCTGGTGAACACGGCCTTGCAATCTTCGAGCACGTCCGCCAGCTTGTCCCAGCGCGCCAGGCCACCGCCGGCATCTGGCGCTTCGCGCGTTTCGATCAGCGCGGGCGGACCGTCGGGCTGTGGTTCGAATACCCAAATCAGGGAGGCTTCGCCAACGTGCTGGTTGATCAGCGCACCTTCGTGGCTGGTCAGAGCGACGTACGGACGCCGCTCGTTCGGGTTGACGGGACCGGCGGCGGTGGTTTGCAGCAATTCGACCAGGGTCCGCGATTGCGGCGCGCCCAGCAGTCCCACGGCGTCAGCGCGGCATCGCGTGCAATGCAGCATCTGCGGCAGAAATTCCGCCGTGCGCTGGCGCAGTTCGGCGAGTTCGGCATGATCGATCTCCCCGATGGACTCGAACGGCGTGCCGGCGACCGGATAGAGCGGAATTGCGTTCATGATGTTCGCGCCCAGCGAGCCCACTTCGCGGGCCACCGCGACGGCATGTTCGTCATTGATGCCAGGCATGACGATGGTGTTGATCTTGACCGTAATCCCGTGCCGCTTGAGTTCCACAATCGCGAGGCGCTGCCGCTCGAGCAGGGCGGCGGCGCCGTCCACCCCGCGCAATATCCGAGTGCCGGCGCGGACCCAAGCGTAGATCTGCGCGCCAATCGCCGCGTCCACCGCGTTTACCGTGAGCGTGACGTGGCTCACCTGGAGTTTCGCGAGTTCGGCGGCGTGGGTGGCGACTTCGAGCCCGTTGCTGGCCACGCACAACAGCATTTCCGGATAGCGATTGCGCACCAGGCGGAGCGTCTCCAGCGTCGGTTCCGGACTGGCGAACGGATCGCCCGGTCCGGCGATTCCCACCACGCGGATCTCCGGCGAGACTTCCTTCGCGCGGTCCAGGTAATAGACCGCCTGTTGCGGCGTGAGGACGGCGCTGGTCACGCCGGGACGGCTCTCGTTCAGGCAATCGTATCTCCGGTCGCAGAAGTTGCACTGCACGTTGCACCGCGGCGCTACCGGCAGGTGAATCCGCGCGGCAGTCTCTCGCGCTGCCTCGTTGAAGCACGGGTGTTGAGTGAGGTCCAGAGTCATCGCGCCTCCATCATTGATAGCTGTAACCAACCGGGGAGCGCTCCTGCGCGCGCGCCAGTAAGGTATTGGTCACCGCGTCGAATAACTGCTGCGCGCCGCGGTAGCCGAGATGCAAAATGCGCTGGCCGCCGATGCGATCGTGAATAGGGAAGCCAACGCGAATCAAGGGAACGTCGAGCTCGCGGGCGACGCTGTAACCTTTGCTGCTGCCGATCAGGAAATCGGGCGCCAGGCCGCGCGCCACCTCGCCCATGGTGGCGAAATCCATCCCCTCCTTTACGACGATCTCTTCGACGGCATCGCCCGCTACCGACTTAACCGCCTCCACTAGCCGTCCGCTCTCACCGCCCGATGCGCACAGCACCGGCTGCACTCCGATCTCGGCAAGAAAAGCAGTGAGTCCCACAACCAAGTCTTCCTCGCCGAACACGACTGCGCGTCGGCCGAAGACATACTTATGCGCGTCGACGTAAGAATCCACCAGGCGGCCCCGCTCCTCGGCGTGTTTCTCCGGCGCCGGACGGCCGCTCAGTTCCGACAGAGTGGCGAAGAAGCGATCACTTTCAAGCACGCCCACCGGCCAGCCGAGCTTGTGCCGGGCCACTCCGAACTTGTTTTCGAGTGACGCCGTCGCGGTCCCTGTATCCGCCATGGTGCGGCCCATTTCCAGGCTGGCGCGTGCGCGTCCCATAGAGCAGAGGTCCGCCACGGGCGTTCCGCCGGCGGGGATATTCTGGTACTCCTCGAGCTGTGGGCCGTCCAGCGTCTCCGAATAATCGGGCAGCAGGATGGGTACGAGTCCGAAATCGGCAAACACTTCTTTGAGGTAGCGCAAGTCCGCGGGGGACACCATGCCTGGGAACACGTTGATGCGGCCATTGGCGGGCCCGCCTTCAGCCAGTTGTTCGACCAGGGCCTTCACGGTGGCGTGAAACCCATCCACGTGAGTACCGCGATAACTCGGCGTTGAAACGTGAACGGTGCGGAACGGCGTGTCGCCCGCGGGATGGAAATCGTGCAACAGGTGGCCCACATCCTCGCCAATCGTCTCGGGCAGACAAGTGGTGGCGATGCCGATCAGTTCCGGATGATACTGCCGCGCCAGGTTATTCAAGCCGCTGCGGAGGTTGTCGCCGCCGCCGAACACCGTGGTGGCTTCGCTGAAGCCGGAAACAGCGATATCGACGGGCTCGCGAAAATGCGAAATCAGGTAGCGGCGAATGTAAGTGGCGCAGCCCTGCGAACCGTGTAGAAAGGGAACCGCGCCGGCCACGCCGCGCAGCGCCAGACAGGCGCCCAGCGGCGCGCACAACTTACAAGCATTGCGCGTGGCCGCCATTGGTTCGATCGCGATCATGACCGTTCCCTCTGCGCGCCGCGTGGCGTCAGCTTCCACACAGGGCTGGCCACAGTGTTATAAACCTCGCGCGCGAAATTCAGCATGCCGCGAAACCCGGCCAGTGGCTCTTTGCGCTCGTGATTGTGATCGCAGAAACCGACACCCAACTTATAGGCGATGGGCCGCTCTTTTACGCCGCCAATGAACAGGTCCACTCGCTTTTCCTGTAGGAACGAAGACAGCTCCAACGGGTTGGAATCGTCGACGATGATGGTGCCTTCATCGCACAGCTCGCGCAGCTCGTCGTAATCCTCGCGCAGCCCTGTCTGCGAGCCCACCATCACGGTATCCATGCCTAACTGGCGCAAGGCGCGCACCAGCGAGAAAGCTTTGAACGCGCCACCCACATATACCGCTGCCTTGCGGCCCTCCAGCTTGCGGCGGTATAGCGCAATCTGCGGCATGATGGTGGCTAACTCGCCGCTCGCCAACGCGGCGGTTCTTCCCACGATGCCGGGAGACTTATCGGCAAAGAACGTAGCAGTATCATAGAGCGCCTGCGCCATATCTTCGATGCCGAAATACGAGACTCTCTTGAAAGGGATACCGTTCTTTTCCTGAAGCTGTTTGGCCAAGTGAGTCATGGAGCCGGAGCATTGCACCAGGTTGAGCGCCGCTCCCTGCGCGCGGCGTATGTCGTCTATGCGGCCGTCGCCCGTAATCGTCGCCACAACTTCCACGCCCATCTTTTCGAAATAATCGCGGATGATCCACACTTCGCCGGCCAGGTTGAAATCGCCGAGGATGTTGACGCTGACGGGACTGATGCCCTCCGTGGAACCCGTCCCCACAAGTTGCAGCAGCGCCTCGCAAGCCGCGCGATAACCATCCCGCTTAGTGCCCTTGAAGCCTTCGGAATGGACCGGCAGCACGGGGATGCCCTTCACCGCGCTCACCTGGCGGCACACCGATTCCACGTCGTCGCCGATGACGCCGACGATGCAGGTGGAATACACGAACGCCGCCTTCGGGTGGTGCAGGTCGATGAGTTGGCAGAGCGCCTTGGCGAGCTTCTTCTCACCGCCCTGGATCACATCCATCTCGCGCAGATCGGTCGAAAAGCTCAGGCGATGCAACTGCGGACCGGAGGAAAGCGCGCCGCGAATGTCCCAGGTATAAGACGCGCAGCCGAGCGGGCCGTGAACTATATGCAGGGCGTCGGCAATCGGATAGAGCACCACGCGCGACCCACAGAAGACGCAAGCCCGCTGGCTCACGGAGCCCGCGACGCTCTGTTTGTTGCAGTCGAGTTGGAAGGGCTCGGCGCCCTTTCGATAGACCTGCGGCTTGCGTTCTTCGAGGATCTTCATGGTGGTTTCCCCGTAGCCGGGTTACATCGTCAATTCGAACGATTCCTCAGGTGCGTTGCGGTCCTGGCGGTCCATGATGACGCTGAGAATCTTCTCGGCGAGGCGCATGCCGCCCATGTACGCCACGGTCGGAAAGTAAGAGTGGCCAACTCGATCGATGATTGGAAATCCGAAACGCACGAACGGAATATCTTCGTCGCGCGCGATGTATTTCCCATAGGTATTGCCGATCAGCAGATCCACGCCTTCCTTCTTGATCATCTGATGCAAGAGGAACATGTCGGCTTGGGCTCCCTGCCGGATTTGCGCCTCGGGGACGGCATCGCCGAGCGCTTCGCGGATGCGCGTCTCGAAACGCTTGCCGGGCGTCCCAGTCACGATGTAGACCGGGCGCATGTCGAGCGTCACCAGAAACTCGGTAAGCGACACGAGCTGGTCCGGATCGCCGAACAGCGCGACCCGTTTGCGGTAGAAGTACTGGTGCATATCCGCGATTATGTCGACCAGGCGGCCGCGTTCGTCGGTAATGAATCCGGGCACGCGGATGCCGGAGCGGTGGCGCAGCGCGTTGATGAAGCGGTCCGTGGCCAGCAGTCCGATGGGCAGCTCGAGCACTTCGGAACGCACCTGGCACTTCTCTTCGAGAGCCAGCGCGGCGGCTTCGGAAGCTGTCGGGCCCAGCGCCAGCGTGGAGCGGCTGTCGCCCGCGTGGCGTATCTCCTCGATTGGCGCGCCGCCCCTGGGGTAAAACTCATGAGTTCCGGTCTGCGGAGCGTCCATCACATCGGAAGTGTCCGGGAAGATATTCGGATTGACGCCCATAGCACGGGCCAAGCGTCGCAGTTCCCGCATGTCGCTCGGTTCCACCCAACCCGGTATGATATTTACCTGGTTGCGCTTGCGGCCGGTGGTCTCGGCAAGGTAAGTGACTATGCCTTTCACCATGTTGGAAAAACCGGTCACATGCGAGCCGATGTAACTCGGCGTGTTAGCGTGGATAACATGCTTGCCAGGGGGAACCTTGCCTTCTTCCCGCGCTTTGGAAATGATCTGGACGATGTCATCGCCAATCGTCTCCGAAAGACACGTGGTGTGAACGGCAATGATATCCGGGTTATACATCGCAAACATGTTGGTGATGGCCTGCAACAGGTTCGCCTGGCCGCCGAAAACGGCAGACCCTTCGGTGAACGAACTGCTGCCGGCCATCACCGGTTCCTTGTAATGCCGGGTCAGCGTGCTGCGATGATAGGCGCAGCATCCTTGCGAACCATGGCTGTGCGGCAGGCAGTTATGCACGCCCAGAGCCGCATACAGCGCTCCGATTGGCTGGCAGGTTTTGGCCGGATTGATGGTCAGAGCGGAGCGTTCCATGACATCCGCCGTTGTGTGCCGCAGCAGCATCGCAGTCTCCTGTCTGAATTGAACTTACCGATTGCCTTAGCATGGCTCCAATCGGAGCCGCGACCGTTAAAAGCGGTCCTGCACTTAGCTGGCGATCTCTTCCATCTCCAACTCCTCAGCGGTTTCCCAGGGCGCCTGGACATATTGCCAGATCTTGGTATTCACCATGCGATCGATCTCGTTATAGAAGTTGATCGCACCACGAAATCCGGCGTACGGCCCTCCGTAGTCGTAACTGTGAAGCTGCTTGCAGGGAATGCCGGCCTTTTGCACGGCATATTTCTCTTTCACCCCGGCGCAGAAAATGTCGGGCTTATAGATTTCCAGCAGGCGCTCGGTTTCGAAGTGATAGATGTCGTCGATCACCAGCGCGCCCTCCTCCATCTCCGGCATCATGCCCTGGTAGCCGGCCACGTCGACGCCGGCGGCTTGTAGTTGCACCAACTCATCCGGGCCCCGCCGCGGCATGTAGCGCGTCTCGTCGGGGAGCACTTCCAACTGTTCGATGTTGCGGCTGTCCGCATCCACCTTGATGCTTGGCAGAACGCGCCGGCCTTCGTAATCGTCGCGATGGGCAAACTCGTAACCCGCCGCCACCGTCTTCATTCCCATCTCCGCGAACAACATCTGGTAATGATGCGCGCGCGAGCCGCCCACGAACAACATGGCCGTCTTACCCTCGCAACGCGCACCGACGGCGAACTGAGTCTTGAGGACGTCGGTCATTTCGTCGGAGATGACCTTTTCCACCCGCTCGGTCAGTTCGGCATCGTTGAAGTACTGCGCGATGTGGCGCAGGCTCTTGGCGGTACCCTCCGCGCCGACGAAGTTGACCTTGATCCACGGGATGCCGAACTTCTTCTCCATCATCTCCGCCACGTAGTTGATCGACCGGTGGCACATCACGGCATTCAAATCCGCCATATGTGAGTTAGCGAACGCATCGTAAGTCGAATTGCCGCTAAAGGTGGAGACCAGTGTGATGCCGCAGCGCTCGAACAGGTGTTCGATAACGAAAGCGTCGCCGCCGATGTTATATTCGCCGAGAAGGTTGATTTTGAACTTCTCCGGCCGCGGTGTTTCGTTGGTCCCCACCACGTGCTTGAAGAGCTGATTGTTGGCGATGTGATGGCCGGCTGACTGACTCACCCCTTTGTATCCTTCGCAACTGAAGCCGAACACGTTGATGCCCAGCTTCTCCTTCATGTCTCGCGCCACCGAATGCACGTCGTCACCGATCAATCCGACCGGGCAGGTGGAAAAAATGGCGATGGCTTTCGGATGGAATAGCTCGTACGCCTCTTCGATCGCCGCGCGGAGCTTCTTCTCTCCGCCGAAGACGATCTGCTCATCCTGCATGTCGGTGCTCAGGCAATAAGGGATATAGTTAGCATCGTCCGGGCCCTCCGGGCGCGTCTGGTTGCGGCGCGTCAGCCAACTGTAGAAGCCGCAGCCGATGGGTCCGTGGGTGATGCTGAGGATGTCTCGCGTCGGCCCAATCACCACGCCCTTGCAGCCGGCATAGGTGCATCCCCGCTGAGTGATGGCGCCCGGCGTCGTTCGCACATTGGCCTTGATCTCGGGAACCGCGCCGTCGGTCAGGTGTTCATTGACGACAATCTGGTCCGCTCGTTTACGCGCGGATTTCTTCGGTAATGCGCTCAGAAGCTGTTCTTTTACGGTGTGCGGATTCGGTTTCATCAAAGTCTCTCCTTGAAAGAATCGGCTACGCAGCCAGACCATAATCCATCAATAGGTGCTCAAGGCTGTCCATCGTCAGGGGTTTCGGAATCACGAATGTTTGATTGGCGTCGATGGCCCGCGCCAGCGTCCGGTATTCGTCGGCCTGGGGGACATCCGATTTCCAATCGATCACCGTCTTGCGGTTGATCTCGGCGCGCTGCACGTCGTTGTCGCGAGGGACGAAGTGAATCATCTGCGTGCCGAGTTGCGCCGCTAGTTCTACGATCATTTCGCGTTCGTTATCCACCTTGCGGCTGTTGCAGATCAATCCGCCCAGGCGCACACCGCCAGCGTTGGCGAACTTCACGATTCCCTTGCAGATGTTATTGGCCGCGTACATGGCCATCATTTCGCCGGAGCAGACAATGTAGATCTCCTGCGCCTTGCCCTCGCGAATCGGCATGGCGAATCCGCCGCACACCACGTCGTAGAAGACGTAATCCAGGTTTTCGCTTTCTTGATATGCGCCCAACTGTTCGAGCAGGTTGATGGAAGTGATGATGCCGCGCCCGGCGCATCCCACGCCCGGTTCCGGGCCGCCGGACTCCGTGCAGTAGGTGTTGCCGAAGCCTCGCAGCCGGATATCCGCCAGATCGACGTCTTCGCCTTCCTCACGCAGTGTGTCGAGAACCGTTTTCTGTGCCAGGCCTCCCAACAGAAGGCGCGTCGAATCTGCCTTCGGATCGCAGCCGACCACCATTACCTTCTTGCCCATTTCGGCAAGGGCCGCAACCGTATTCTGCGTTGTGGTGGATTTGCCGATTCCGCCTTTACCGTAGATGGCAACTTTTCTCATAGTGGTTCTTTCTCCTGTTGGTGGACTTGTGAACAGATCGGCCGCGCCGCACTTGGTGGCCAAGTGATCGGGGGACGCGAACGCGATCTGGGTTAGGGCCGGATGCCGGTAAACACGTTTAACGCACGGGGCAACGTGAAGACGGTAAGTGGCGGGGAAAGCCTGAAGACTTCAAAACTGATGGCCGAAGCCGATCTAGACAACCCTGTCTATCAGTGTAAGTGCTTCTCTGAGAAGCGGTTCAGCTCTCAGCTAGAAGAGTATCACAGGCTGCGGAGCGAGACCAATCCAAAATTTCTATCAGATCGATAGTTACAGATCCTAATCACCTTAATCGATGGCAGACTGGAGCTGCACAGTCCATCGGCGGAAGCGCGATAATCCGCCAGAGTGTGGTCGATGGTTCCTGTTACGCACGTTCGAAACGGGCATCGGCAACCGCTCCCGCCGCGGATACCCGCTCGTACCAACCCACTCGTTCGACTGGGAAATAGTCGAAGGCAGGAACGTACGGTTTGATGTCCAGTAGCGGCGTGCCGTCCAGCATGTCGACATCGGACACAAGAAGCGTGGCGCCATGAACACCCAACAACCGGACGGGCGACATTCCGATGCGGTTCGGACGCGCCGGCGATCGTGTGGCAAAGATGCCGCGTTCCACCGGGTCCAAGTAGGGCCGCACCACGAGTTGTGGATCCGATGCCCGGTCGAACGAGTAGAGCAACCACACACGTTCGAAGCCCTCAATGTCCTTCAACCCGTCCTCGAATCCCGGAAACAATTCGACTCGCCCTTCCGCTCCACCGGATACCGAGCTCTGAACGGGTGTGCCGACGGCGCGTCGGAATGGGGTTCGGATCACACCGATCGGGCGTATCGCGGGCATAGTCGGAGGAAGGTTTTCATAAAGCTCGATGTGCCCGATATTGATTAGTGATCACGAACCTCCCGCGAAAAAATGAAACTGTCGTTTACACGCTACGACGGTCGTGTTATGATGACAATAATTATCGGATCACAGCATCCGAAACCGACCGACGCTGCCCCGCACGCAATGGGCCCCGCTGCCCGCTTCCCCGATACGTCATCGTGACCAAGAAAGAGACCAGATATGTGGGAAATCTACGACACTCTGATCGAAGCTGTTCCTCCGGACTCCACAGTGCAGGCCTGCCTTGCCGGCCTGCATTGGTTCGCGGTCCGTTCCGAGGGGATGGGCCTCGCCATGACTCCGCGGGAAGGTACTACATGCCTGCCCCGAGCAGGTGAGATTGCCGGCATGCGGACGCGTGAACTGGCTGCGTGGGTGAAATCATGGAACCTGCACGAAGCCGCCTTTGGGCTGGCGGCGATTAACTCGGCGTTGAACGGCCCGATCTCCATCGAGCGCAGTGCGGGATTGTGCTCCGGACAACCGCCGGACGAGGACGTCTTCACCAACTTGCTCAATGTGCTTCGCGGTAAGAAGGTGGCCGTCGTCGGGCACTTCCGGAATCTGGAGCGCGTGCAGGCGGTTTGCGAGTTGTCGATCCTGGAGCGCATTCCGCAACCCGACGACTTTCCCGACCCGGCGTGCGAGTGGATTCTGCCGGAGCAGGACTTCGTGGTTATCACTGCCACCACCCTCATCAACAAGACACTGCCGCGACTGCTCAAACTCAGCCGGAATGCTCGCGTGATTCTGGCCGGTCCCAGCACGCCGCTGACAGCCAAGCTCTTCGAGTTCGGCATCGACATGCTTGGCGGACTGGTGGTCGAAGATGAAACGACGGTTTGGACAGCCATCCAGGAAGGTGGTCAACACCGGATCTTCCATCGCGGTTCGTGCAAGGTGAACCTGTCGCGCGAAGTGGCCGTTTGCGAGGCGGCGTAGCGAAACGCTGGGCGCGGTTCGGACACTGGCACAAGAAGGAAAATCATGACTCCCACAACCGAGCCCGCCAAGCGTCCTGTTGGCGGCTGCAAGCACCATGCCCAACTGCAACCGGCGCCGCAGCTCAAGTGCAGTTGTCAAGGGCTCCTGCGGCCGCGCCGGATGCACGCGCTCTGCGGTCTGTGGATGGCACTCTTCCTCTGCGCGCACCTGGCCATCGGCATCACCGGATGGTGGCCTGCGGTCTATCAGAGAGACATCAATATGATTCAGGGAGCGCTGGTGCACTTGCCCGGATTCACTTTGATCGCCATCTTTCTCCCGCTGCTGTTCCAAGCCGTTTCCGGGCTCTATCTGCTGCGGAAGGAGGGATTGAAGTATAGCGTCAAGAAGTGCAACCGCGGCGGGAAACTCCGCTTTTTCCTGCAACGCGTGACCGGCCCGGCCATCCTGGCTTTCGCGCTTTTCCACGTGGTTACCCTTCACGCTTGGGGCCTGCACATGGTTTACCGGGCGACTCAATTGCCTGCGCTGAGCCGCTACGCCACAAGCGGCATATTCCAGGCTGGCAGTGCGTTCCGGTCCACCGTTGAAGGGTTCGGCAGCTTTTGCGGCGCGTCGGCCGCCGGCGACCTGCTGGTGGCGGCCTTCTGTTTGTTGGGCGTCTGGGCCACGGCTTTTCATGCGGCTAACGGCGCCTGGAGCGGCGGCATGATCTGGAACCTGGTGCCCACGCCGGAATCCAAGCGGCGCTGGGGACGTGTCTGCGTCCTGATCGGAGTCACGGTGTTCGCCGCCGGCACGGTCGTGTGGTTTGCCTTCACGCTGAGCGCCGCGGCCCGCGCGCGCTAAGCCGGATCATCGTACGATGGTGGCGTGGTATGTTACTGGATCAGAACGTGTAGCGTGGTCTCGCAGGAAGTGAGTCCATGAGGGTTCAGAATAATCTCGCGGATTTGCGTCAGAAGCGTGGACTGGCCGCCGCCGAACTGGCATCGCGAATCGGAGTGACCCGGCAGACTGTCTACGCGATGGAGGCGGGCAGCTACGTTCCGAACACGCTGGTTGCTTTGAAGACTGCGCAGGTGCTCGGTGTGCAGGTCGAAGACCTGTTCCGGATTGAAGATGACGTGCTGCCCGCGCGCTACACCGGCAACGTGGAGATCCTTCCGGGCGAGCAGGACGCACAGCCGGGCCAGCCAATCCAACTGTGCCGGGTCGGCAGACGTCTCGTGGCCACTTGTCCTGAACCCCTCACCTGGAGCATGCCCGCGGCTGACGCCGTTCTGGTCAATGCTGGACGGTCCGGCAAGCGGAAGGGCAAGGCTACTGTGCAACTCCTGCAGGACGAGAAGGAGCTTGGCAAACGGCTGATGGTGGCCGGATGCGATCCCGGAATCTCGGTTCTCTCCCGTCATCTGCAGCGTGCGGGAATCGAACTGGTTGTCGTCAGCCGCAACAGTTCCCAAGCACTCGATTTGCTGAAGCAAGGGCTGGTGCATATCGCTGGCACCCATCTGCGCGACAATGCCACCGGGGAATCCAATCTTCCCGCGGTTCGCCAGCGCTTTGCCAATCACACGGTAGCCGTGATCGGATTTGCGCTCTGGGAAGAGGGAATTGTAGTGGGCCGGGGGAATCCCAAAGGCATTCGGGTGATCGCCGACTTCGCGCGCAAAGGCATCACAATCGTGAATCGAGAGTCCGGCGCGGGCTGCCGGCTCATGCTGGATTCCCGGCTCGAACAGCTCGGCATCGCCGCAGCATCGGTAAAAGGGTATCGTCAGATCGCGCTGGGGCACTTGCCTGCGGCCTGGCACGTATTAACTGGGAAGGCCGACTGTTGTATCGCCACCAAGGCCGCCGCCCGAGTCTTCGGTCTGGACTTCATTCCGTTACTCAGCGAGCGTTATGATCTGGTAATCCGCAGGCCCGATCTGAGTTTAGCGGGAGTGCAAGCACTGCTCGATACGCTGGGGCGGGCGGCGTTCCGACGCGAGTTGGAGGGGCTGGGCGGTTATGACACCCGGACGGCAGGTGACCGGCTGGCCTGATAACGATGGGTTGAGGCGCAGCACCCCAGGCGCAGCGTTCACCATCTCCGCAGTTTTGTCGAAGTGTATTGCATACCAGACAGTGTCGTGTTAAAATAACCATTCTATTAGACGTCCAGGCTCTACTAGAAGCACACACCTCCAAGGGCCACGTACCAGCCCGCATCCCAGATCGATATGACGATAACTCAGGAAAGGTGATCCCTCGTGAAACGCTCTGACCGCTCGCAGATCCTCTTCCGGTACGGGAGGCGATGGAGAACTTTGACGCGCGCCGGCTACGTTCCAACGGCTGCCTCACTGTCGCTGGTCCAACCCTTCTTGCTGCTTTTGTTGCTTGCGATGGGGTCGTTCGCGGCGTGGGCCCAAACCGGAGCCAGCCTTTCCGGCGTGGTGACGGACCAAACCGGCGCGGCCCTTCCCGATGTCGCGGTGACAATCAAGAACGTCGACACAGCTGCAACGCGCATGATCGCAACCGACGGCGGGGGGCACTATCAGGCGTCCGGCCTGCCTCCGGGGCGCTTCGAGATTCGAGTGGCAAAACAAGGGCGCGCCGACGAAACGCGCACGGGAATCAGCTTGGCGGTTGGCCAGGACGCCACGGTCGACATTAAGATGCAGCCGAGCACCCCCGACGCCTGCGCGAGCGGCCACGAGTTCGCCACCACCGATTGCGCGCTGACCTGGCACGGCATCACGCTGTACGGTGCGTATGACGTCGGCGCCGGCTGGGTCAGCCACGGCTTACCGGAAAACGCCACTAACTATGAAGGCGAATCTCAAGTGAACCGGAACGGCTATCAACATCGATTCCTCATCGCACCGAACAACCTGCAGCAGACAGGTTTCGGCATCCGTGGCAAGGAAGAGTTCCTGCCTGGCTGGTCCGTTGTGTTCAACGCTTCCACTGGCATCAATCCGCAGTCCGGCCAGCTCGCCAACGCGTCCGCCACCGACTTCTCCAACAACGGCCTTCCCAGGAGCAGCTATTCGGAAGCCATCGACGGCGCACGCGCGGGCCAACCCTTCAATGACGAATACTATGCTGGTCTATCGTCCAAGTATTTCGGCACGGTCACCTTCGGCCGACAGCGTTCTCTCGGTACCGATGCGATGCTCCTTTACGATCCGGCCGGCGGCAGCTATGCTTTTTCGTACATCGGGTATAACGGCACGATGGCCGGCGGCGGCGACACCGA
>Ga0074045_10002829_pt1 | contig 15880 bp, 17 predicted proteins | sample BogForMeECP23OM2_FD_94442 | JGI IMG/M metagenome (GOLD analysis project Ga0074045, IMG submission 94442) | Bog forest soil microbial communities from Calvert Island, British Columbia, Canada - Bog Forest MetaG ECP23OM2 | ecosystem: Environmental > Terrestrial > Soil > Wetlands ...
AGCTCCGGAATAATTGCAGAACCGACAAAGCCTGTCGCACCGGTTACGAATACACGCATTTCGACTACTCCTTCAAGTTGATTTTCAACTGGTTCATTTTCGATTTCTTCATCTCGCCAGGTGGCTCGGCGAAGTCGGGTGTATGTGCGTCGGCCGTGTCGATCGGCGCGATCACTGCCCCGCTCGCGGCAATCATAACGCTGTCGCGTCTGGCGTCTCGGCGTGAGATTGTTGCGGGATCCTCTGACCTGCTGCTCTCCGTATTGTCGTCGCGATCGTTCGGTGTGGAGTTTGGATCCGATTGTGCTGCTAAAACTTCGCAGTCAAAGAGAGACGACCACCTTCTGGGCGGACACGCCCTTCTTTTGAACGTCGAATGCGGCTTGTATGCAATCGAGGCCCTTTCCAACGACATAAGGATCCGGGGCGGCGACGTATTGGCCCGCTGCGAGGGCCTTGGGCAAGAAATCCACGTAGATGACCCTGCCGACCTCGTTGTTGACGAGCGTATCGCCGACGACGAATTTCGTACGGACGCGTCTCATTCGCGCTTTGAGCCCCATGGAGGCGTAGGAACCCAACATCTGAAATATCACCGGGATCAACTGGAGGAGGCTGACGCCTCGACCATCAGTACCATCCGGTAGCGCGTCGAGACCTATGGGGGCGCTGGCCATAGTCACGAACTTGTCGCCTTTGCACGCGTGGACGATGTCCACGCAGGGTCCGGCCGATCCAGCGCCGATTGCAATCGCGCCGGCGCTGGTCCTGCCCTTGAAGGCCGCAATGATGTCTCGGATTACGGTTTTGCTGTTGTAGTCAAAGACCTGGCTGGCGCCGAGCTGCTTGACGTAGCCGAAATTCTTCGGCGAGGCCGTGGTGATGACCTCGTAGCCGGCGGCGACCCCGAGTTGAATGGCGTTGCTGCCGACACTCGTCGAGCCGCCCCAGACAAGCAGGGTTTTACCTGTCGGTTTCGGCGGTACGGACGGATGTTGGAGCGCCAGATAATCTTTCTGGAACAGGCCACAGGCCGCGGTGGACAGGGCCAAGGGGAGAACCGCGGCGCTTTCATAGGACATGGCATCGGGGATCGGCGACGCCATGTGGTCGGCAACGACCGTGAAGGTCTGAAAGGCGCCCTCGGCCGGGTTGTTGCGCTCTTTCCTAATTGCAAGGGCATGACCGAGAACGCGATCGCCTACCTTGAAACGAGAAACGTTTTTGCCGACCGCGACGACCTCGCCCGCCAAATCCTCGCCGAGGACGAATGGGTATTGGATAAAAGAAAACAACATGGCGCCGACGGCCTGTTTCGCCCAATCGATTGGATTGATGGCCACGGCGTGGTTCTCGACGACGATCTCGTTCTCCCGCGGCGGAGTGTACGGCGCGGACTTGACCTCGAGTTTGGCGTGTTTCGCCACTAACCATGCGGCTGTGTTAGAGGGCATTCGGCCTTATCCTTTTTGACACTGATGTTGCGCTCGCTCTCATCGGTGCATCGGTCTTAAGAAAGTAGGTGATTGGAGAAATACGGTCTATGCTGTAAAGTCCGTATTATCTTTGCAATCGTCCGAGGATGAGCATGGATCCGCTCTCAGATGTTCTCTCGCTGTTGAGGCCACGCAGTTATATGGTCCGCGGCTTTGATTTGGCCGGTCAGTGGTCGATCCGGTTTGCCCCGAAGGAAGGCATCAAATGCTACTCGGTGCTTGCCGGCCAGTGCTGGCTGGCAATGGATGGCGTTCCCGAACCGGTGCAACTGAAGACCGGGGATTGCATCCTCCTGCCGACGGGGCGGGCTTTCCGGTTTGCGAGCGAATTGGCTCTGGAGCCGGTAGATGCCGAGGCGTTCGTTTCTGCCGCACCACGTGGCGGGATCGCTTCGTTCAATGGCGGCGGAGAATGCTTTGGAATAGGCGGTTGGTTCGCCTTCGAGGGCAAGCATGCCGAGATCCTGTTGGGGGTGTTGCCGCCGATTGTCCATATCCGTAAGGAATCCGACAAGGCTGCCCTGCGTTGGTGTCTCGAGCGGATGATGCAGGAGCTGCGCGAGCCACAGCCGGGCGGCGTCCTAGTCGCTCAACACCTCGCGCACATGTTGCTGGTTCAGGCGCTGCGGCTGCATCTTGCCGAAGGGTTGAGAGGTGGCGTTGGGTGGCTCTTCGCCTTGGCAGATAAACAGATGAGCGCGGCGATCAACTCAATGCACGACGATCCTGCCCATCGCTGGACATTACAGGAGCTAGGGAAGCGCGCCGGCATGTCGCGATCGACCTTTGCCCTGAAATTCAAACAGACGGTTGGTGCGTCACCGATGGAATACCTGACGCGCTGGCGAATGCTGCTGGCCGGGGACAAGCTGGTGAATTCCGGCGATCCGATCTCCGCCATTGCCCTGTCGCTCGGCTACGAATCCGAAAGCGCCTTCAGCACAGCCTTCAAGAGAGAGATGGGCTGTTCGCCACGGCAATATAGCCGAGGCTGGAAACCGGCAGGTCCTCCACACAGCGAGGCTGAACCCGCCCGCGCCAATCGGCTCGCACCTGGGAATGGACTTGGATGGCGCGGCGCAAATCAAACAGGCGTGTAGATGACGAGCTTCAGCGCGGGGTCGTCGTTCGCCTGAAAACTCGCGTACTCGACCCGCCCGAACGCGGCGGCGGGAGAAATCATATGCGAGTCAGAGGACTGAGCTGGTTAGGATTGCGGACTCCGCAGTTTAACGAGATGGTTGCGTTCTTTCGCGACGTTATGGGCATGAAACCGATTCGCGACGAGCCGGGGATTGCGGTCTTTCTAATGACCGACGGCACAAATATGGAACTCTATGAACTCGATGAGGAGTTTCACGAGTTTTTCACAACCGGGCCAGTTGTCGCATTCCAAGTCGACGACGTTGATGCATCAAGAGCTACGATGGAAGCGGCAGGTATCGAGTTCATCGGTCCCGTCCAACGCAAGGGGAAAACGATTTGGAATCATTTTCGCGCTCCCGACGGCACGGTGTTCGAGATTTTAAGCACGATCGATTCTTGATTCAGCGTTGGTAGGAGCAGGAACTCGCATTCAGAGGGTCGTGCTTCTCCACCTTGGGTGAAGACTGATCTGCCTTGATGGCAACAATCGTTGCTTCGGGTAGTGTCCTAATTTGAATTTGCCCGCTACTCGCCATCGGGCCGCAACTGTGCGATTCTGTTCTTATGCGTAAGCGGTCAGGGAAGGCAAAAGCAGAGGACGTAAACCAGATAGCGGCTCTGTGGTCCGCAAAAACTCAACGACACCTCATGCAGCGCAGGCCAAGGGGTCGTACTCCTGGTGAAGCCCGTTCAATACGGGACGCGCCACAACTCGGCTTGATCGGACGAAACGATGCCTCTGATGCTACACGTGCAAGGGGAGATTGATCGACGGATGAGGCAGGCCGGGGTCCAAAGAAGAGGGGGGAGGCCTCGATTGTAATGCGTTAGCCAGGAGCGGGTCTTTACTGCGGCAGGAAGTGTTCGCAGCTGATCCAATTCGCGCGCTATGTGGAGCTCCACGCCGCTCTTTAGTGAAGGTTAAAAAAGTTCTACCGGGAGCGATTTCCGATCGAAGCATCGAATACAGCATTGGCCGAGGCCTGAACGATGAGCGATCCTGGAGACCTCACAGGTGAGATTGACAGGTCTCCGCTCGAGCGAACAATATTTTGGGGGCCGAAACGGTTGAATGATTTGAGGTCTCGGCCATCCCGCTAAGATCTAATAAGCTCGGGTCACGTGCTGGATCATCTGAAAACAAATAACCGCATCTGGGCGGAGCGGATGGTCTCCGCCGATGCCGACTTTTTCAGACGGCTCGAGAGCCAGCAGGCACCGGAGTACTTGTGGATCGGCTGCTCCGATAGCCGGGTGCCTGCCAACGAGATTGTGGGTCTCGCACCTGGCGAACTCTTCGTCCATCGCAACGTGGCCAATCTGGCTCCGCCGCAGGACGCCAACTACCTCTCTGTGCTGCAGTTCGCGGTCGATGTGTTGAAGGTCAAGCACATCATGGTGGTGGGGCACTACGGATGCGGTGGAGTGAGCGCGGCAGTGGACGGCAAGCGACGCGGTCTCGTCGACCATTGGCTGCAGCCGATCCGCGAGGTCCGTCGTAGGCACCGTCGTGAACTCGACGCGATCGCAGATGCGCGAGCTCGGGGCGACCGTTTGTGTGAACTCAACGTCATCCGGCAGGTGATAAACGTCGCATCTGACGTCATCGTGCAGGAGGCTTGGGCGCGCGGCCAGAACCTCCTCGTTCACGGCTGGGTCTATTCTCTGGCGAATGGCTTGGTGACTGACCTTGACGTGACTATCAGCAGGCCGGAAGAAATCGAGCAGCTGGATTAGCCACAAGATCGTACGTTTCGTCGACTCTCGTCGATTTCGACTTTATCGACGAAGCGCAGCGATTCTGGCGCAAGGGCTCGCGTCCTGCACTTGCCAACGCTCAGTGGTCGCGGGAATATGCAACCCAATCAACCGTTGGGCGGCGTTCTTTCAAATGCGCCAGCCCCATCGAGGAGTTCAAGATGCGAGAAGCGGTAATAGTGTCCACCGCTCGGACACCGATCGGAAAAGCCTATCGCGGCGCCTTCAACGACATCGAGTCGCCATCGATGGCTGCTCCGGTGATCAAAGAGGCAATTTCGCGTGCGCGTCTGGAACCCGGAGAAATCGACGACGTGATCATGGGCGCTGCGCTCCAGCAGGGAACGCAGGGTTTCAACGTTGCGCGCCAGTGCGTCATAGCGGCGGGATTGCCGGTCAGCATCGCGGGACAGAGTGTTGATCGCCAGTGCTCCTCTGGGCTGATGAGCATCTCGATGGGCGCGAAACAGATAATCGCCGACGGCATGCAGACGGTGGTGGCCGGAGGCGTCGAGTCGATAAGCCTGGTTCAGAACGCGCATATGAATCCTTTTCGGCAGGCCGATCCAATCGTGGTGAAGCGCGCGCCTGCGATCTATATGGCGATGATCGATACCGCTGAAGTGGTCTCAAAGCGCTACAAGATTTCTCGCGAAGCGCAGGACGAATACTCGTTCAAGAGTCAGCAGCGGACGTTTGAAGCGCAGGAGGCCGGCCGTTTCAAGGACGAGATCATCTCGACAACAGTGACAAAGCGCTTCGATGACAAGAAGACCGGCGAGACGACCAAGCAACCGATCACGCTCGAGCGCGATGAATGCAACCGGCCTGGAACTACGCTCGACGGTCTGGCCTCGCTGCCTCCGGTCAAGGGACCCGGAGGCTTCATCACCGCCGGTAACGCAAGCCAACTCTCCGACGGCGCATCAGTCTGCGTGCTGATGGAGCGAAAACAGGCCGAGCAGCGCGGGTTGCATCCGCTCGGCGTCTATCGAGGCATGGCGGTGGCGGGATGCGAGCCCGACGAGATGGGAATCGGACCGGTGTTTGCGGTGCCCAAACTGCTGGAGCGCAACGGACTTCGGATGGACGACATCGGCCTGTGGGAACTCAATGAGGCGTTCGCATGCCAAGTGATCTACTGCCGCGACAAGCTGGGTATTCCCGACGAGCGGCTCAACGTCAACGGCGGCGCGATCTCGATCGGGCATCCCTACGGGATGAGCGGATCTCGGATGACCGGGCATGCGCTGATCGAGGGCAAGCGACGCGGCGCCAAATACGTTGTGATCACGATGTGTGTCGGTGGCGGCATGGGTGCGGCCGGGCTGTTTGAAGTGGCTTGAAATCGCAGGGGAGAATCATGCGCTGGGACTAGCGCGTTTCTCACGCCTTCTCCCGGTCCGCTCGCAGGACCCCGAACAGTTGTTCAATATCAGGCTGATCCATAACAACAAACTGACGTTGATCGCGTGAATAGGCAGAGAGCTGACGCTGGTCTTCATCGAACCAGAGAGCATACACCCGGACGTCTGTCTCCAGATGAAAGGCAGGGTGCGCCAGGTATGCGTTCAATCGCAAGAGTTGCTCTACGAGCCAGAGCTGCGAGGTGCGTTTGGCGGCCTGGAGTTTCTCGGCGACGATCGACTGCTCGGCCAACCGCTCATCCTTTCTGATGCCGGATCCCGGCACGGGCGACGACTCCGGATTGTTAACTTGCGTCGCGGTCGCGATACCGCATTCAGAATGTCCGCACAAGACCACCTGTCTTAGCCCCATTTTGCCAAGAGCATAGGCGACGGTGCCCCATCCAGCATCATCATCTTTATTTCTCAGGTCATCGAGGAATTGCGAATTCGGAAGAATCCCGCCCAAATTTTGCAGAATACAGAGCGGGTCGAGCGATGCCACGAACGCTGACAACACGGCGCTCTCCGAACAGGCGATCACCAACGCTTTGGTTGGAGGCTGATTGTCTTGGATCCGGGGCAGTTTGAAATCGTCCAGTCCTGCCTCTAGTCGCAGGCGCTCTCTGCCCTCGCTTATCTTTTTCACTGGAGTCGCTCCTGCATTTCGAGTGTCCGCCAAAGCCGGATAGAACGTATCCAAACGTACATAGCAACTTAGCGCTTTTGATCGTTAACACGATCGGCCCGGAGGATTCCGAGCTCGATCCATTCATAAACTTTCTTTTCCGAAACCCTCAGGAGTTTCGACACTTCCCTGACGTTCAACTGCATGCGGACCCTCCTCTCCGATGCGGCCACAGACCAAGAGCCCACATTCGATTCGGAGCCGCGAGCTTCAACAAGAGATTCAGCGCATGCCGGGTTCGGCGAATTGGTGGGCAGAATGACCTCGTTGCAAAGGGAACGTGATCGGCAATTCAGGTAATTTATTGCACTATCGAGAAGTTTGAGGTAGTCTAACGCTCATGTCAAATATCCTCCGTAAAACGACGGAAAAATCCTTCGAATTGAACGACAGGTTGATGACGGTCCGGCAACTGGCCGCGTACTTGAATCTCAACGAGCGCACGGTGCTCAAATTGGTGTCGGAGGGGGGGTTGCCCGGAGTCAGAATCGGTAATCAATGGCGGTTCCGTAAAGCGATGCTGGACGCTTGGCTCGACGATCAAATGCTGGGAGTCACGCCCAAGAGTGTCGACATTTCGAGAGGCGCGCCTGCGGCTCGTCGAATGCTCAATCTCGCGAGTTGCTTTCAGCCAAGCCACATAATTCCTGAGCTCGAAGCCAATACCAAAACTGGCGTCATTGAAGAGCTCGCGAATCTGGCTAGCCGACTTAATTTGGTGCGAGACAAAACCTGGTTTGTCGGCGCTCTTATCGAGCGCGAGAATATTATGCCGAGCGCGACCGGTAACGGGCTCGCCTTCCTGCACACCCTCAATCGTCACCCAGAGCATGTAGTCAAACCGTTCATGGTCTTTGGCCGATCGCTCGGCGGCGTCGATTTCGACGCTCTCGACGGCAAGCCCACTCATTTGTTTTTCGTACTCGGCCTCAAGTATCACGAGCTGCACCTTCCATGGTTGGCAAAGCTTCCTCAGATGTGTTCGCGACCCGAAACGCTGCGAACCTTGATGGAGGTCACTACCGCCGACTGGATCTTCGCGGCTCTCTCTGACGCTGAACGCGACCTGGGAACTCCTGCGGCCAACGAAGCGGCGAAAAAACTATCATGACCGCCCAGAATCGCCTTGCGGGGTCTTCGACGAGAAGTCTTCAACTGTTTAATTGGGTCACCGAGATGGCTTGGTTCACCAAAGCCGATCGAGTGGTTTGGTGCGACGGTAGCGAGCTAGAGAGGCAGCGTCTGACCGAACTGGCTGTTGCCGCTGGTGCTCTCATTCCACTCAACGAAAACAAACGGCCCGGCTGTTATCTACATCGATCGAACCCTAATGACGTCGCGCGCGCCGAGGACCTCACCTTCATTTGCACGCCCAGCAAAGACGAGGCAGGACCCACTAACAACTGGATGGCGCCTGACGCCGCCTACAGTAAGCTGGGCGGATGGCTTGAAGGATCGATGCGAGGGCGAACCATGTATGTGGTTCCCTACGTGCTAGGGCCTGTCGGCTCTCCTTTCGCGAAAGTGGGAGTCGAATTAACCGATAGCCTTTATGTCGTCCTGAACATGAGAATCATGACCCGGATGGGTCGCATAGCTCTTGACCTGCTGGGGGAATCCGGAAACTTCAGTCGGGGGCTGCACTGTACTCTCGACCTCGACCCCAAGCGGCGACTCATATGTCACTTTCCTCAGGACAACACAGTCTGGTCGGTGGGAAGCGGATATGGTGGCAACGCGCTACTCAGTAAGAAGTGCCTAGCACTCAGAATAGCTAGCTATCTCGGCAAGAAAGAAGGCTGGCTGGCCGAACACATGCTTATCCTTGGAATCGAAAGCCCGGAGGGCGACGTTACATATGTTGCCGCGGCGTTTCCGAGTGCATGCGGAAAGACGAACCTGGCAATGCTTCGACCACCGGAGTCACTTGGCGGATGGCGCGTTTTTACCGTCGGCGATGACATTGCCTGGATGCGAGTAGCGCCGGACGGAACACTTTGGGCAGTTAATCCTGAGGCCGGATATTTCGGCGTCGCCCCGGGCACCAGCGTTAGCTCAAATCCAAACGCGATGGAGATGGTCGAGCACGACACGATCTTCACCAATGTCGCGATGACACCCGACGGTGACGTCTGGTGGGAAGGCATGGATCGGGAACCAGTCGATGGGATGCTTGACTGGCGAGGGCGCCCCTGGATGAAAGCATCGGGCGATAAGGCGGCGCATCCGAATAGTCGATTTACCGCTCCGATGCGAAACAATCCCGCTCTTTCGCCGAGCGCTGACGATCCGCAAGGCGTGCCTATCTCAGCGATCATTTTCGGCGGGCGCCGCGCTTCGACCGTGCCGCTGGTTTTCGAGTCTTTTGATTGGACGCATGGCGTTTATCTCGGCGCGACTATGGGCTCTGAGATTACCGCCGCCGCAAACGGACGGGTGGGTGTGATCCGGCGGGATCCGATGGCCATGTTGCCCTTCTGTGGCTACAACATGGGCGACTACTTCGGCCACTGGCTCTCGATCGGCGGGAAACTCAGACACCCTCCCCGCATATTCATGGTGAATTGGTTCAGAAAGGACCGCGACGGTTCCTTTCTGTGGCCAGGATACAGCGAAAACATGCGCGTCCTTAAGTGGATTGTCGACCGCGCTCGAAAACGTGTTGGCGCGGACGAAACGCCGATAGGCTTCATGCCGCGTGCGTCGGATTTGGATCTTTCTGGCTCGGACGTGTCAAACGAAAGGCTCGCGCTGTCGATGGCTATCAGACCCGAGGAGTGGCTGCCGGAATTGGATCTTCAGGAACAATTTTTCGCAAGCATCGGAGAGACACTTCCGCCCCAACTTGAAGTACAGCGAGAAGCTCTCATAGCAGCATTGGAGCAGAATTGGCCGACCGAAAGCTTCTCATCGGTGAAGGCTTAGGGTCATCAAGCAAACGCCGGCTAACCGTATTTCGAATCTCGCGACGCACCTAAGTTCGCTTCATACGAAAACACAGCAAGAGGGAAAAATACCAAAATGGAAGTTCATCAGATCTGCCAACTCCGGCCAGGTACGGACGTCTGGGTCTGGATTGTCCGAATGGGCAGAGGCAGGTGGTGGCCCGCTTCCGTGCTGTCCATCAATGCCGTAAAGCCCTATCCGATGATCGCTGCCCGTTTCGAGTGTCGTTCGGGCGGAAAAAAGGGAATCGACGGACCAGCCTTTGTCGGTATCACTACTACCAGAATGCGCTATCTCGAACTCCGGGATCCTCACCTGAAAGGTGACGACCGACCGGATTCTGCTCCGACCGCCATTTTCGCCAAACCTGAGGAAAGTGCGATAGGGGTCGGCGATATTCAACATCTGGAGACAAGAATTGCTTATGACCTGAAGGGGCGAATCGTAACACCGCTTCCCGTTAAGAGATCTCGAGCCAGGAAAAAGTCGAGATCATCGAACCTAACTCAGGATGCAAGCGCTATTGCAGCTGAAACGTGAAGCGATATGAGCAGAGAGAGCATGGCAGCTATCCGGCGCAATCAAAAGTCTCAGTCGATTTTACACTTTTCTCAGCGCACACTCTGTTCGACTGCTGCGACTAACGAGACTGACACCACACGAGACGCGAGCTAAAGCACTTGCCGTATCTGGATATTCGCGTGGTAGACGAGGGCAATAGCCCAGTTTCTCGCGCGCTGGTGACGATTCTAATTCGAAGCACTAAGAACAAGATTTCCCAAAATAATCTGACCGCCTATACGGATGATAATGGGATCGTCCACTTTGAATTCGCTCAGGCCACCTCGGCGCATATCTATGTTAACGGAATTCTTGAGCTGCTGAACGTAGGCCTCGACTGCCAGGTTACCGTGTCCATATAGACGCAGAAGCAAGGACATTCGTGCCTTCGAAAAAACGCGATCCAAAGGAAAGTAAACAACTTGAATCGAGCAAAAATGTGAACTTGGGCGCGCGCCTCGCTTGATGTGGCGGGCTCCGCATTGAAAAGATGGCCGGAAGGCGAGCGGAAGGTAACCGCAAGGACGCGGCAATGAATTGCGCCCGCATCGCGAATCGGCATGGTCGGCTGAGAGTACCAGCTTGTGAAACCGAGTAAAATCGTGTGTGTGGCGAATTTCTGATTCTGGGGAAAATTAGTAATTCGCCACACACACGTGGCACGGGCGCGGAGCGCACGACTACCGCGTGAAGAGGGTTCGCTAGAGGGTACTTGCTGAATTAAGACACTAAGGCCTGGGATCTGATAGGCTGCGTGTCTATGTTAAAGACGGGACTTAGAACTAAATTTACGATTGAACCAGGACTGAAAATGGGCAGATAGGTAGCTATCGTGCTTTACGTGGTGGCGATGGCAGCCGTCGTAGTCGGTGTAGATTTCGTGTTCTTGAGAAACCGATTCTGGGAACGGCTGACAGTGAATATTGGAATCGTCTTGGTGTTCGCAGCGTTCTACTTGAGATTCCTGAGGCGTCCATGAATCAGTTGGGATAGCTGTGTGTGGCGAATTGCTGATTCTGGAAAAATCAGTAATTCGCCACACACAACATCGCGCCGTTCGGACTCCTGCACCTTAAACTTTGGTTGGTATCTGATTGAAAAAAGCAGGTTGTGCGCCCGAAGTTCCCGGCTCCGTTTGCTGGAGCCTAATAGTGCCTCGGATGTTCGACGCAGCCTGCTTTCTAATCGCGGTGTAACACATGAGCCTCCAGATAGATACGTAGCCAAGGCGAGTTTTGAATAGGCACAGGACTCTGGATTTCCCGCAGTTGAGATGCCGTGTCGCCAACTGAATTGAAAACCGGCACGGCAACCTCGAGCCGATTTGTGAAGCGAGCATTGTCCTGCAACCGGCGCGCTGCATTGACGCGCGCCGGTATCCTGTGATCATCCTGCTGTCAGGGAGCCTCGATTAGCGAGCGATCGCGCGGAGGTCTCTATGGATGCAACTGTCTGGATCGCGCTGTGGGCGGTGTTGTTCCTGGCCAGTCATCTGATCATATCGTCGTCTGCCGTTCGAGCAGGCTTGATCAATACGGTCGGCCAGCAGCCATATCGCGGCATTTACTCACTGGTCGCGTCCGCGACGCTGGGCCCGCTGATCTACGAATTTGCGCACAACAAGCACGCCGGCCCGTTGCTCTGGCACCTGCGAGCAGTGGCGCCGGTTCGATGGCTTGCGTGGCTGCTGATGCTGGCGGCGCTTGTCCTGCTGGTCGGGAGTTTCATCACTCCGAATCCGGGCGGACTCGGCGCGCCGGCGGACAGGAGTGAGCCGCGCGGTCTGCTGAAGATCACGCGGCACCCGGGACTGGTCGCTTTCAGCCTGTTCGGAATTGCGCACATGCTGATGAACGGATGGGCGGGCGACGTGATTTTCTTCGGAGTGTTCCCCGCGCTCGGAATCATTGGCGGGATGCATCAGGACCGGCGCAAGATTCGCGAGCTCGGCAACCGCTATCGCGAATTCCTGGCGAAGACGTCGTTCGTGCCGTTTGCGGCGCTGGTCGGCGGGCGGGTTCAATGGACCGGCGGTGACATGCCGTGGGCGGCTATTGGCGCGGGCGTAGTACTGACGATTGCGATCGTCGCGCTGCATCCGACGATCTTCGGCGGCAATCCTCTGGGCTAGGGTATGTGTGGCGGCAGCAGCTCGCGGAACGTATGCGCCGGAAAGCCTGGGGGTTCATTTGGTTCGCTGGCGCAGTATCGCCGGCATGCTTAGGTTCGAGCGATCCGTCATATCGGTTGATGCCCGCCGATTCCGCAGTTGGGGCGGTTGTGCAGCTAGAGAATTTGTCAGTCAGCATGGTCCCTAGATGTAGCCCTCAACGAAAAGGGCCGAGCCCTTTAGGGCGCGGCCCTTCTTCCGACCTCGTGGCCAAGCTACTTTTTAACCTTTCACCGCCGCGCCTGTGCTGCCGACCCATAGCGTTTACTAAAACACTTCCGGCATCGGCGATCCCGCCGATTGATGAAACTCGGAGCCAGGTCATCGATTGATCGACGTCCAAAAAGGCGACGACGGTGAACCGGCCAAAGTCGGCCGGACTATCGAAGACATTCTCCATACACCGTCCCGAAAAGACCCACGCAGATTCGCGGCTAATATGGTGCCGCCAGTCTGGCAATCTGGTGCTTGGCCAATCTCGTGGCGGTTAGGAGCGGCTATCGAGCGCGAAAGCGGCGGCGTGGCTTCGCGCTGTGGCGGGCGCCGGAGTAGTATCCGGGGCGTTCCTGTTTCGGCCCGATGCTATCTAAGGGGAGGCTTCGGTGACGAGTTCGTCCGATACCTTCGCGCCAAATCCTACGCGTGAACTGGCGGCGATCATGTTCAGCGATATCGTCGGCTACACGGCGCTCATGGGCCGCGACGAGCGCGAGGGTTTGCGTGCAGTGCGTGAGCATCGCGAGCGCTTGCGCGCAGTGCTTCCGCTTTTCAATGGCAGACTGATCGGCGAGGTCGGCGACGGCACCTTGTCGAGCTTTCACAGCGCCGTCGACGCGGTCAATTGCGCGCGCGAATTGCAGGCGACACTGGTGGAGAATCCGGAGCTGCGCCTGCGTATCGGGATTCACGTCGGCGACGTGGTCTTCACCGACAAGACTGTGCTCGGCGACGGAGTGAATATCGCATCGCGCATTCATGAACTGGCTCCTCCCGGCGGTTGCTGCATTTCGGAGCGCGTCTATGAGGAGATCCGCAACAAGCCCGAGTTCCACGTGCAGGACCTCGGCGAGAAGCATCTCAAGAATGTGGCGCGGCCGATTCGCGCCTATGCGTTGACGGCCGCAGATGCTCCCGGCCAACCTCGATCGTCGCTTCGGTCCTCGACTGATGCGGGTCAATCGAGGCGTCGCAGGCTCGCGATCGGCGTAGGTGCGTTGCTGATCATCGCGATAGTCGGCATCTCCACATGGAAGTGGATCGGTCTGAGTTCCGTCTGGTCGCCTGTTGGCGCACATGCACCCGCGATGCGTTCCATCGCCGTACTTCCGCTCGAAAATCTCTCGGGCGATCCAGCGCAGGAATATTTCGCCGACGGCATGACGGATGAACTCATTACAGATCTGGCAAAGATCAGCGGGCTCAGGGTGATCTCGCGGACGTCGGTAATGAAGTTCAAAGGAGAGCATCGCGAGCAACTGCCCGAAATCGCAAAGGCGCTGGGCGTGAATACCATCGTCGAAGGCTCGGTGCTGCGGATCGGCGACAAGGTGCGAATCACGGCGCAGTTGATCGATGCGCCCACCGACAAACATCTGTGGGCGGACAGCTACGAGCGCGACACCCGCGACGTGCTGACCCTGCAGGACGAGGTCGCATCGACCATCGCGCAGCAGATCGACGTCGAGTTAACGCCGAATGAGCAGGCGCGCCTCGCCCACCCTCGTCCAGTCAACCCTGAGGCGCTCGAGGCAGGCCTCAAGGGCCGATACTTTATAGGAAAGGGAACTAGTGAGGGCTATCAGAAAGCGAAAGAGTGCTTCGAGCAGGCGATCAAAATCGCCCCCGACTTTGCGGGGGGCTACGTAGGACTGGCCGCGGTGTACGCTGTTGCGGGCGACATTTTCGTTTCCAACCAGGAAGTGATGCCCAAGGCGAAAGAGCTCCTCGCGACGGCGCTGCGGCTTGATGATACGAATGCCGACGCGCATTCCTGGCTTGGCTGGATCCACTGGAATTACGACTATGATTGGGTTGCGGCCGAGACAGAGTATCGTCGTGCAATCGAGCTGGCGCCCGGAAACGCAGACATCCACGCTTCGTACGGATCTATGCTTATCTGGCAGGCGCGATTCGATGAAGCCGAGCCGGAACTGAAACTCGCGCAGCTGCTCGATCCGGTGTTTGCGCCGAACTACCTAAATATGGGCCAGTTATTCAATGTTCGAGGATACTATCTCAATGCTCCAGGAGACTATCAAAAGGCCTTGGAGCAATGCCGCAAAGCGGTGGAGATCGATCCCAGCTACTGGCCCGCTTACACCCTATGTTTCGCCTACAGTTACGACCGGATGGGAAATCACAGCCAGGCATTGAAAGCGTTTGAGAAGGGTGTCGCTATTGAGCCCGTTCCCATGTCCATAGCCTTACTCGGGTACGGTTACGCGAAGTCAGGAAATCGAGACCGCGCGCGCAAAGTCATCGAGCAGCTCGATCATTTTCCAGCGCAGACGTATGTCTCGCCGTGCTGGCCGGCATTCGTTCATCTCGCACTAGGCGAGAATGACCTCGCATTGGATCTTCTTGAAAAGGCGTACCAGGAACGTAGCGGATGCCTGACCGACCTCAAGACGGATCGTGACTGGGACCCGCTGCGCTCCGATCCGCGCTTCATCGATCTGCTGAAAAAAGTGGGCCTCGGCAACTGAGGGTGCGAAACTTTCCCTCTTCCGACGAGGCGAGATATGGGAGAGGACAAACGGTTTTCGAGCAATTCGATGCGCTGCTCTAAATTTGCGGCGAACAATCGCCCGACTTCTGCACGAAGTGCGTGCGGGAAATATCGGGAGGCGCGATGCATCGGGACGTAACCAGTTCAGCTATCTGGTGCTCGTTCAATCTCGTGTTAAGAGCGGCTATCGAGCGCGAAAGCGGCGGCGGAGCTTCGCGCGGTGCCAGACGCCGGAGTAGTATCTGGAGCGTCCCTGTTTCGACCCGATGCTATCGAAGAGGAGGCCTCGGTGACGAGTTCGTCCGATATCTTGGCGGCGAATCCTACGCGCGAGCTGGCGGCGATCATGTTCAGCGATATCGTCGGCTACACCGCGATCATGGGCCGCGACGAACAGTTAGCAATGCGCGCGCTGGCGGCGCATCGCGAGCTGTTGCGCAGCATCCTGCCGCGTTTCAACGGACGGCAAGTCGGCGAGATCGGCGACGGTACCCTTTCGAGCTTCCACAGCGCTTTCGATGCGGTTAGTTGCGCACGTGAAATCCAGGCCTCGCTCGCCGGCGACAGTGAACTGAGGATCCGGATCGGGATTCACGTTGGCGACGTAGTGTTCACCAACAACACTGTGCTGGGTGACGGCGTTAATGTCGCGTCGCGGATTCACGAACTGGCTCCTCCGGGCGGAGTTTGCATTTCGGAGCGAGTTTTCGACGACATCCGCAACAAGCCCGGCATTCAGGCGCAAGACCTTGGGCAGAAGACGCTCAAGAATGTGAACCGCCCGATCAGAGCATACTTGCTGACAAACGCTAGCCCTGAGTCCGTCACCTGTGTGTGGCGAATTGCTGATTCTGGGGAAATCAGTAATTCGCCACACACAGGTTCTGGCAACCGTTTGCGCGCAAGACGGTCGGGGATGGAGCAGTCGAGAACACGCGCTGCTTCGTGCGCGTACCCTCTAGCAGCTACGATTCTGATACA
>Ga0074045_10002832_pt1 | contig 15870 bp, 13 predicted proteins | sample BogForMeECP23OM2_FD_94442 | JGI IMG/M metagenome (GOLD analysis project Ga0074045, IMG submission 94442) | Bog forest soil microbial communities from Calvert Island, British Columbia, Canada - Bog Forest MetaG ECP23OM2 | ecosystem: Environmental > Terrestrial > Soil > Wetlands ...
CCCGTCTCAGACGGTGGGAACCCGCCGCGACCCATTAGGCTTTTCCGCATGGCGGAACATAGCACACAGGATCTTTTTGCGAGTCGAGTCCCCGTTCATTCGGCATTGGTTCAAAAATCGGTTGCCACCATCACCAACTCGGTAGGTCGGCTTTCACCTTGGATGCTAGGAAACCGCAGCGAGATTCGCAAGAGGAAAACGCAAAATAGTTGGCAGGATGCGTGCTGAAGGTCTCGCTACAAAAGTGCGAGGAAGATGAACCGCAGGTTACGGCCGCCTTCACCCAGTGCGCCGGGTATCTTGCAAAACTTCGTCCAACGCGCTTGCCAGTTTGCTGGCTCGCTGCTGCGCATCCGGCGAAGGCTTCTCCAGCCGCCGCTTCAGCAGATGATATTCATCCGCGATATTCAGCGCCGCCAGCACCGCCAGCCGCACCGAATCCACGGTTGAGGTCTGCTGGGACACCGCCCGCATCTTGCCGTCGACGTACTCGGCCAGCTTCACAATGTAGCCAGCATCCGAGCCCCGCAGGTTATAAACCTGGTCAAAGATTTCGACGCGCACGCTGCCCGGGTTGGTCACCGCATCGGTCGGAGGTTGTTTGCTCGCAGTCGCCATGTCGCTCCTCGGCGGATTCCCGCCCTCGCCTTCGCGGCCCCCGCTCAGCTTGCCGCCTGCTCGCGCGTCACGCTTTCCATCTGGCTCAACATTTTTTCCACGCGTCCGCGTATGTCCTCGCGATCCTTGCGCAGTTGAATCAGCTCGCGGCGCATGGTTTCGTTTTCTTCCTCGCGCTCCTCGAGTTGCTCGCGCAGCCGCTTGGCGTCGCGCTCGGCCGTAGCCCGCGCTTCCTTGGCGGCCTTGTACAACTCAATGGTGCGATAAACTTTCTCTTCCAGAGCCTCAAAATCTTCAGCCGGAACCTGCTCAGATACCTCTTCCACCATCTTCACCGACATGGGCGCCACTCGCTTTCGGGAAATATTTCAGCGTTGAGGCGAAGTATAGCGCAGTTGGCTGTGGATTTTGCGCTACTTTCGTCGCAGCTTCTCCAGTCGCCGCGCCGCCTCATCCAGTGTCTCAGGCTTTTTGCAGAAGGCGAAACGTACCTGATGGGATCCGTCCTTCGGGTGCCTGTAGAAACTCGACCCCGGCACGCACGCAATCCCGATGTCCTTGACCAGATGTGCCGCGAACTCCACGTCGTTCGCGAACCCAAAGACGCTGATGTCGGTCATCACGTAATACGCGCCCCGCGGCCGGTAACAGACGAACCCGGCTTTCTCCAGCGCCGGAATCAGATGGTCGCGCCGAGTGCGGTATCGGTCAGCCAGTTCACGGTAGTAACTGGCGGGCAGGCTTAACGCCACCGCTCCGGCTTCCTGGAAAGGTGCGGGTGCCCCCACGGTCAGGAAGTCATGCACCTTGCGGATCGCGTTCGTGATGGCGGCGGGCGCAACCGCCCAGCCGACGCGCCATCCCGTAACGCTGTAGCTTTTGGATAGTCCGTTGATGGTGATGGTGCGCTCGCGCATGCCATCGAGGCGCGCGAGAGAAATGTGCTCCGAGCCATCGTAAAGAATGTGTTCGTAGATCTCGTCGGTGATGGCGAGCACGTTGTATTCCACGCACAAGTCGCGAATCAGTTCCAGTTCTTTCCGGCTGAACACCTTGCCGGTAGGGTTGTTGGGCGTGTTAACAATGATCGCCTTGGTGTGGTGTTGACTTGTCTGATGCTGGAAAGCCTCGCGCAGTTCCTGTTCGTCGAACGTCCACTCGCCTCCAACTTGTGTGGTGACGGGGCTCTGCCCCGTCCAGTTCGGCGGGCGCAAACTGACAAAGCGCGGCTTGGCTCCGCTCAGAATCGAATCCGGCCCATAATTCTCGTAGAAAGGCTCGAAGACCACGACCTCATCGCCCTTGTTGCACACCGCCAGCAGGGTCGCAATCATCGCCTCGGTCGAGCCGCAGCACACCACAATTTCTTTTTCCGGATCGACCTCGATCCCCTGCCACTCCTTCATCTGCCGGGCAATCGCAGCCCGCAGGCTCTTCGCGCCCCAGGTGATGGCGTACTGATTCACGTCGGCAGCGATCGCTTCCTGCGCCGCACGCTTGATTTCGGCGGGCGCGGAGAAATCAGGAAACCCCTGCGCCAGATTGATGGCGTCATGTTGCATCGCCTGCCGTGTCATCTCGCGAATCACGGACTCGGTAAAATGCTCAACCTTATCGGAAAGAGAGTGCTTGGAATGCGACGAAACCTGGGTCATGGAAAGTCAGACTAGCACAGATTGATTTCACCACGGAGAAACTGGGCACGCGGAGCTCGGAGGGGCTAGGTCACAGGTATGAACTGGGCTCTGTCTTATAATCGGGAGCAATGGAAGTCACGTACCAACTAACTGCCGACGATTTTCGGCAGGCGATGAAGGCGTACCGCAAAAGGAGCGTGCTCCTGCGCTGGGCTTTCCGGTTCGGCGTAGCATTTGTCGTCCTTGTCGTTGGTTCGGGAGGAGCCCTTCTATTACCTGCGCCGCATTCCAATGCTTTTCAGAATCTGTTGCCGCTCATTGGGCTCTGCATCCTATGGCTTTTTATGTTGTGGGTATCGCCTTATCTGCACGCGCGGTCGCAATTCCGTGGTTCGCCGTCTGCCAAGACACCCACGACTCTGGAGGCAGCCGAATCAGGAATTCATTTTCGCTCCCAGTACACGGATTCGAAACTGGCGTGGCCAACGTTTGTGGGGTGGGCAGAGGAGAAAACAGTCTTCGCGCTCCTCCCCAATCCGAAGATATTCATAGCGATCCCAAAGCGTGCGTTTAGCTTGGATCAATTAACCGAGTTTAGGGAAATGCTCCGCAAGAACGTTGCCAAATAGCCCCGCAGTATGGTCTGACTAATTGACCATAGTATGTTATAATGACCATTAGAGGGAAACGTCATGCAGGAAATCGCCATCTCGGAGTTCAAGGCCAAGTGTCTGGCTGTACTCGAGCGGGTTCGTGCGACCAGGAAGCCGGTCCGCGTAACGCGCTTTGGAAAACCCGTCGCTGAGGTTGTGCCGCCCACCTCGGTCGAAGATCGCGCGTCCTGGATCGGATCGATGAAGAACTCGATGAGGATCAAAGGCGACATCCTTTCGCCCGCCATCGATGAAGATGACTGGGAGGTCCTGCGCGATTGAGGCTGCTACTCGATACCCACATCTGGCTGTGGACGCTGAGCGATCCAAAACGGCTTGGGCGGAGGGTTCTGCAGCAACTCAAAGACGAAGCCAACGAACTGTGGCTTTCGCCGATCAGTAGCTATGAGGTTCTAACGTTGCACTACAAAGGGAGATTCGAGATTGACGGGAACCTGGCGGAATGGCTGGCGCGTGCCACCGCCGGTACCCGCGAAGCTCCGCTCACTCATGAGATCGCTCTCGTAGCCCGGCAACTGCCCCTGCATCAGGACCCAGCCGATCGCATTCTAGCCGCCACCGCCGAGGTCCTGGATCTGACTCTGGTCACGGCCGATGAAAGATTGTTGGGATTAGGAACGATCCGAACCATGGCCAACCGTTAAGTTGCCGAGAAACATCGTCATCCAATCGCTGAACACAACTTGGAAGCGAAACCCAGGTTGGAAAATGCTTCCCTTTGCGGTGTAGTGGTTGAGCTTGGCCGCAAGCGCTGGCCAAGAGCTCAATCCCTAGAAGCCCGGTTGAGCCGTGATTCCTTTTGCTTCCACGCACTCATACGCCCTCCCGGCTGCGAGGTTCTTGTATTCTTCCGTCCTGCCACTGGGCCATTCGATTACCAGACGATCGATCTTGTCGCGCTTCCCCAGCCCGAAGGTTACCGGCAGTTCCGACTGCGACAGATAACTCGACCCGCCCTTGACCAGGCGCGCTTGGCTCGAAATTCCGTGAAAAATTTTCACCGCTGCCCCGATGGCATCGCGATTCGACTTCGTTCCGACCAGATCAATCCGAATGCTTCGGTTGCCAGTGGTCTGGTCGTTGCGGTAAAGATAGGCGGGGCCGTTGTTGGTGGTCATGAGCAGATCAAGATCGCCGTCGCGATCGAAATCGCCGTAGGCAAGGCCGCGTCCGACTTTTGCCTGACTGAAGCCGCCGCCCACTTCGGCCGCCACGTCGGCAAACGTTCCCTTTCCACTGTTCAGGAAAAGTTGTGGTGGCTGCGCGTAACCAACGCCGCTCACGTTGCGCACCGTATCGTCGATGTGCCCGTTCACAACTGCCAGATCGAGTGCGCCATCCAGATCAACATCGAGAAACACGCATCCGAATCCCAACTTATCTTTCGACGCCTGCCCTACTCCGCTCTGCATGGCCACATCAATATAGTTTCCGCCCTCGGAAAAGCGGTAGAGCCCGGTCATCTCGTTATCGAAATTCGTGATGGCGACGCCCGAGTTCCCTGAGTTGTCGAAGTCGGCCACGTCCACACCCATGCCCGCGCGCGCCCGGCCCTCCGCGGAAAAAGCGATGCCCGCTTCCACGGCGATGTCTTTGAATGTGCCATTGCGCTGGTTCCGGTAAAGCTTATTGGGCTGCGTGTCATTGGTTACCAGCAAATCCGGCCAGCCATCGTGATCGTAGTCGAGCATGGCTACGCCCAGGGACTTCGAGCTGCTGTCGAAAATCCCACTCGTGGCGGTGACATCCTCAAAGGTCCCATTGCCGCGATTGTGAAACAGCCAGCAGGTCTCTCCGCGGTAAGCTTCGGGCGTGCAGTAGGACTTGTGCTTGCCGTCAAGGCTGCAAAATACGTCGTGCTCGGGAGACCACTTGACGTAGTTACAGACAAACAGATCGAGCAGCCCATCGCGGTCGAAATCAAACCATAACGCAGACGTGCTCATAGCCTGCCTGCCGCCCAACCCGCTCGACTTAGTAACATCGACAAACGTGCCTTTGCCTGTATTCCTGAACAGCCGGTTCTGCCCGACGCAAGTTATCAGGATGTCAGGATAGCCGTCGTTATCGCAGTCTCCAATCGCAACCCCCATGCCATACATCTCGACATCGAGCCCAGCGCTGTGGGTCACGTCGGAAAACGTCCCGTTACGATTGTTGCGATAGAGCTTCAGCGTGCTGGGCTCCGGTTTATGTTCCCGGTTGTGACCAGGCCAGTCGGCGCCATTCACCAGAAGAATGTCCTGCCAGCCGTCGCGGTCGTAATCGAGGAACGCGCAACCGGCGCCCAGCGTTTCCGGCAGTAGCTTCCCGCCGTAAGCGCCGCTGTTATGACGGAAACGAATTCCGGACTGGGCACTCACATCCACCAACCGGAAACCGGGATCGGGCCGGGGAGACGCTGCGAATGCGTCCAACAGCAAACCTGATGCTGACGCCAGACCGGCCATTCCCCATAGAAACGACCGGCGGTTCACGGCAGGGCTTTTCACGGAAGATCTACCAGCCCGTTGCGGATCGCGTAGACGACCAACTCGGCCGTCTTGTGGGTCCCCAAAGCGTCCATCATGTTGGCTCGATGGACGGCGACGGTGTTCGCGCTTAGGTCAAGCGCGGCCGCAATCTGTTTATTGGATTTGCCATCCACAATCATTTGCAGAACTTCGAGTTCGCGAGGGGTGAGCCCGGCATTGCGTGTTCCTTTGAGCGCAGCCGGACGTTTGAGTTGGGAATCAAGCACCGTTTCGCCGTTCACGACTCGCCGAATGGCAGCCCCCAACTCCAGGTCCACTGCATTCTTCAGGACATATCCGCGGGCACCAGCCTCCAGCGCCTGCCGCACCAGAGTTTCCTCCGGATGCATGCTGAGCATAAGCACCAAAGCCTGCGGATGCTTTCCAAGAATCTGCCGCGTGGCTTCCAACCCGTTCATTCCGGGCATGGCGCAATCCATCACAATCACTTTTGGACGAAGCTCATCCGTGAGTTTGATGGCTTCCAGGCCGTCGCCAGCCTCGCCGGCAACCGTGATGTCCGGTTCATCCTCCAGAATGCGCCGGAACCCGCGGCGCACCAGGGTATGGTCGTCCACCAGCAAAACTGAAATCTTTCCCGGCATGTGCATCAGGCCTCTAGCTTCTTTCTGGGGACCCGTAATCGAACCAGCGTCCCCCTTCCGCCTTCACCTTGCGCGGGGCGCAGGAATTCAACCGTGCCGCCCATCAACTCCGCGCGTTCCCGCATTGCCACTAAGCCAATCCCCTGCTTTGCAGCCTGCGCTTCGAACCCCTTGCCGTGATCTTCCACTTCGACTTCCAAAAATTGCGGCAGAAATCGCAGACGCACCCAGCACTCCTTGGCGCCCGAATGCCGCGTCATGTTATTCAAGGCTTCCTGCACCACGCGATACACATGAATGGCGGCGTTTCCATCTACAGCGAAGGATTCTCCCGATTTCTCATAGAATACGTGAACCCCAGCCTGCCTCTCCACCACCGGCAAATACCAGTCGAGCGTACTCTCCAGCCCGTTTTCTTCGAGCATCACCGGATGCAAGGCTTGCGAAAGGCTGCGCACTTTGTCCAGCGTGCTCTGCGTAATTTCACAGACTTCATGCAGTTCAGCGCGCAGCTCCGAATTTTCCGGAGCATGTTTTCCCGCCCGCGTCAGGATCATTCCCACGGCCGTCAGAATCTGTCCAAACTCATCGTGCAATTCGCGCGAGATGTGACGCAAGGTGGATTCCTGGGCCGCAATCAACTTCTGGGCAAGTTCACTGCGCTGTTCCGAAAGCGCCGCCAGTTGTGCGAACAATCGCCGATTCGAGCGGATAAGGTAAAGGCTGGTAAACAGAATGGCAATCAGAGTCGCCGTCAGGAAAAGATAGACCTGGCGTTGGACCCGGTCGTAAATCTGCGCAATGCGCAATGCCGCTTGCTCTTCGCTCTCGTTGTTCTGCACCAGCAGCCGGGATACCGCCGTGCTCAGCGCTTCCTGCCGCGCTCGCAGCGAGTTTCGAATCTGCGCCCTCGCTTCCTCCTGGTTGGGGCCGCGCGCCAGCGCAAAAATACGATCCGCCGCGTCCCAGAACTGCGCCACCGAATTCTCCAGGTACTGCTTCTGGTCGGCAGTCCGATTTACCGGGGCAACCTGTTGCTCACGGCGCAGCGCGTCGTCTAAATCTGTTCGAACGCGCTGGAACTGCGCCGACCAAGCCGTCAGCGGGTACGGCTCATCGTTATCCAGCATGTCGCGCATCGCCAGCGCCAGCGAGTTCAAATCGTTCTGGATGCGCAGCAACTGCAGAGAGTCTTTCCGGTTGCGGTCCACCAGATTGTTCTGCAGTTCGCGCAGGCCGGAAATCTGCCGCGTGATATATCCCGAGTAAGCCACCACGGCTGCCAGGGTGATAATCAGCCCTAAGAATAGTCCGGGAGTTGGAGACCGATGGGGCACAGGGACAGGCGAACGTCGCACGCCCCGAGAATACAACGCCAACGGCTTAATTGACCAACGCCCCCTGCGCTGCCGGTTCAGGACCGGTTCGGTTTCTCTGGGCGAGCAGTGCGTTCAATTTTGCCAGCACTTCAAACGCATCCGCCACATAAAGCACGTCTGCTTTTCCGCGCGCCCATCCGCAGTTCGGGTCGAGATTCACCGCGCGCCGCTCGTTGATGAAGCGCCAGCCCACGACGTGAGGTTCCTCGCCATGGCAGCACGTAGACAAACCCTTGGGATGACGCGGTGTCGACCCCGTCTGGCCCACCTGGTTGAGGTGGGTCATAAAGCCGAGCACCGCCTGACTCTCTCCGCTTTGATCGACGAGAGATTTGCTGCCGCCAAGGGATGCGCCCGTGACGCGAAGGAAATCAAGAATCAGCGGCTCCGCTTGATCGACATGAGTCTTTCCGTTGGCCTGCTTCTTGGTCCAGCCCGCACCCGCGACAAACAGCAGGTTGGCGTCGGGCCGGATGGTTTGAACGTCGCTTTTCGGAGCGCGGATGCCGGTGACGATCGTTCTCGTGGCCGCTTTCGGAAGTGTCACCGGAATTACTTCGATCTTCGCCGCCGACCCATTAGTCTTGGTGTTAACCCACGCCGCTTCGCAGCCGGACTCGAGCAACACAATCCAGGGCCGCGTGTCGCGGCGGATGACGCCTTCGATTCGCTGCCGATAGTGCCAGCGCGTGGCGCGCACTTCGCCGTCAACGGCTTCGAGCGCCGTGACATGCGTGTCCACACATCCGTTCAGGCGATGTGCCACTCCCGCCAGAACGCGCATGAAGCGTGACGTTGCCAGCGCTAGAATCAAGTCGGCCTTGGCTGACCGGCAGATGGCTTCCGCCGCCGCCGCATCGCTGGCGTAGCGCGCGCTCGCGAAGTCAGGCCCGACAACCGCAAGAATTCGATCGGCTCCAGCGGCAGCAACTGTTTCCGCCACGACCGACACGTCCTCGCCGATCAAACCGATGGTCAAGCGCCCGCCGAGCTGCTTCGTCAACTTCAAAGAAGCGCCCAGAACCTCATACGATGCCTTGGGGAGCGTGTTGCCAGTTTCCGAAACGTGAGCCAGAAATAAAATATTCTGCGACATCAGAGTCTTGATCTCCAGATTTCGTTACTTGCCAATCCATTCCGCAATCTCTTGCGCGATCTGCTCGGCCGACAGGTCCTTGACCACGCGCGTCTGACGCTGTTGTTTCGGCGGGCTCGCGCTCAGGAAGTGCAATCCACCATCCGCCAGCGGCACAGACTTCGCCCGCTGCAGCGCCGGCATCACCGTGCGCATATTCGCCATCCCCACCTGAGGATTGTTGCGCGGCTCCGGCAGATTGCCCGTCGCCCATCCGAACAACGCTGGCGGACCCTGACAAACGGAAACCTGGTGACGCCCGCCCTCGATCCGCTCCAGAACTTCGAACGAACCGTCGGCTTGCACACTAAGTTGGTCGACGCCTTGAAACTGGTCAAGAATCTCAAGCCGCTCTCCGACTAATTGCATGGTGGCGCCTGCGCCGCGCGAAGCCGATTCCCACCCGCCGAATACGAGCAAGCGCGAGCGATCGAGACCGGCGATACCCTGGATGGTTTCCGCCAGGAGCGCGGCGGTCGAGTGCGCGTCGGCAAAGCCGCTGGCACTGGAATCGACGGGAACGAGTTCAAAACTCACTCGCTGGGCAATTGTCATCATCACCTGCTGGAGTTTGGCTTTGGGTCCCACGCTCACCAGCCAGACCTTGGTGCCTGCGGCCTTGGATGCCAGGTTGGCCGCTTCATACAGAGCATGAGCTGCCCAGGGATCGAGTACGGCAGGCAGCATCATTTCGTTCTTGAGCGCGGGGCCGGTTGGGGTCTGGATCGGCTCCAAAGTTTGCAGCGGGTCGGGCACAATGCTGCCGCAGACCACAATGTGATATCCGTTTGTCATTCGTATCCTGTCAATTTAGCGCCGAGTGCAGTCCGCCCGCACCCGCTTTGAATTCGATATTCCCCTGCGCGCCGTCACCATCGGCCGCACAATTCCACAAGCACGCGCCGCAATACACACACTTCTCTCGATCGAAGGTAGGCACGCCCTCTTCGCCGCGCGTGATCGCCTGGCCCGAGCACATTTCCACGCACAACTTGGTTTCACAAGCGCCACAGAGTTCCGGACGGCGAAAGCTCACGTGATTCGCATACCCCGGCGCCGCCTGCACCCCTCCGCCCATGAGCAGAGCGTCCTGGTGTGAGATCAGCAACTTGCCATCCATCGGGATCTGCGGCCAACCACAGCGGTCCATGATGCGGTCGTGCAGGGGGGTGCCCTTGGCGGCGCATTCTTCTTGCATCTGCTTCAGCTCGGCCGGCGAAATCCGCGATCCGTAACCTTCCTCAAGCGTGGGAAGGTGACTGGGCGCTGGACGCGCGGCTGGCGTCACCCGCCCTCCAGTCAAGCCCGCAACGGCCATGCCGATCATTCCGGTGACGACGCCTTGTTGGAATCCATTGCGCGAGTCAACCGCAATCTTCGATTCGCGATCCACCCAGCTCTCCCGCCGCCGCCGCACATAACTACCTTCAAGGTTCTCGCGAGTGAACGCACGCTTCTGCTCGGCAAGTTCGATAACCGCTTCCGCCAGTTGCACGCCGGTGGTCCACGCTTCATCCACTCCAGACCCGGCCAGCACATTCGTGCTTCCCGACCCTTCGCCGATGCGGGCGTAGCCATTGCCCGCTAGGAATGGCTCGCCGTGGCGGCCCGATTCCTGCAGTGACTTCGCTCCCCAGGACTTCAGCGTTCCACCCTCCAGATAACGCCACAGATAAGGATGAAGCATGAAATGCTGCAGGTAGCGATAAGCTGTGCGGACCGGACTGCGGAACCACGACGGAACAAAAATCCCAACCGAAGCCAGCCGATCGGGATGCACGTAGAGAAACCCGAAAATTTCCGGCTCCGGAAATCCAATCGTGTGCAGGACCGTGCCGGGCTCGAGTCCGCTATCATCGCGGAGTTCGACCACCATCTTCATACCGAGTGCCCATTCGCGGGACCCGTGCTCTGGCGGCATTCCCAGCTGCGCGTCAATCTTGCGCCCGACCGCTCCCACCGGGCCGTCGCCCACCACGGTCAGCGCAGCGCGCAAGTCCATGCCCGGCGTGAAACCTGTCTGGGGATGCCCTTGAAGATCGGTTCCCTGATCGGCAAGCCGCACACCGGCAACGGCGTCTCCTTCAATCAGCGGCCCGGCGACCGGCATGCCCGGCCAGATCTGCACCATGCCCGACGCTGCCACTTGATCGCTGACCCACTGGTTGAACTGGCCAAGCGACAACACCAGGCCATCGTGTTTCTTCATGAACAGAGGGGTGTAGGGCAGCTCGAACGCATCGTGTTTTAGCCCAAACAGAAAGCCAAAAGATCGCAGAACGCGGTCGGCAGCCTTGAATGCTAACGAGCGCCGGCTTGCCCGAGTGGGATCGAGCAGGTAAACCAGCTTCTCCTTCTTCACGGCCGCCGCCATCGGAATCTCGGTGAGATCTACGCCGGGAAAACTGCTGCGTATTCCACGCGCCCGCGTGACCGCGCCCGAGACTCCAAAGCCCAGCCCGTCGCCGCGCTCGTAGCAGATGACCTGCAAAGGCAAGCCGGGAGACATTGCACTTTCCAGCCGCACCGACCCATCCGCATTCAGCAAGCAGCGGCTCAACATTGTCAGGAAGCCGCCCATCGCTGGCCCAAAGCCCACGCAGGCGATGTCGACGGTCATCTGCTGCCGCTCGATAGCGGCTTTTTCTTGGGAAGCAGCACTCATAAGTCGGTCGTGGAACTCCAATCTCCAACCTCAGCGGCTAAAGCCGCTATCAAAACGCGGCGCTTACGGCGCGGCTGAAGCCGCGCCCCTTCAAAGCAAAATTGTCATGCGGGGTAGTCCAGCGCCTCCGGAATCATGAGCTTCGAAATCGCCTCGGCAGCCCGGTCCTTCGCCAGCCGGCAACCCGTGAGGCAAGTAGAAAGCTTCGTTTGCAACGAAAGAAATTGCTCGGCTCCGTTGCACTTCGCACAAGGCCCGGCCTTTCCGGGATGCGAACCGTCATTTCCGATGACATCCAGTCCGTAGGAACCAATGCCCGGAATAATGCCTTCAAGGGAATCCAACTCGTCCTCCTGGTAGCAACCCCGGTATCCTGCTTCGTCCCACGCCGGGTGACGGTTGTATCCGAACACCAACTCCGCGCAGATGCGGGCCACTTCTCCACTGGCCCGTGCCGACTGCACGTGGCACAGGTCGGTCATAAAATTCACCAGCCCAGCGAGACCCTCGGCAACTGCGGGATCGCTCGGCCCACGCCGCTCCAGTTCGAGGGCATCGAGAATCTGGCAGCGAGCAGCCAGCAGCCAGCAGAGCGCATCGGCCAACGGGAACGTCACACCCTGTCGCGCGCTCTGGTACAGACGGCCGCCGTCGGCATCGGTCGAGCGCTGCAAACGCTCCAGCGTCCACAGCCACATTCCCATCGCCGTTGCCAGCGTGCATGCGCCGGTGCCGGGACGCTCGCCTGCGATCCCGCGCATTTCCTTGATCCAGGCCTTAAACTGCGCCAGGAAGAGCGGGTTGGTCATGGTGCCAGAAAGCTGGCGACGTTGCACCGCTTCCGGCCCCTCATAGGTTGCTTCCAACTGCGCATCCATCCACTTGTTGCCGAGAAAGCCCGGGCAGTCTTCTGTTATGCCGTACCCGCCCATCAGGCTGACCGCTTCACGCATCATCTGCGCGCCCCAACCCGTGTTCCACAGCTTGGTGGCGGGGCAGAGAACGTCGGCCAGCGAGTCCAAAAGAACGAAACGCAGAAGCGGATCCGATTCCAGTTGCGCCCGATGGGGATCGCTGGCTGGCAAGCGGAGCAGATCCGCCGCCCGTTCCGACGCTTCGCGTTGCACCTTCGCTCGCGCCTTGGCGCCGCTGACTCCCTGCGCAGCCAGAAGTTTGTCTGCCTCGCGCTCCAGCGGGTCCAGTTCATCAAAGGCCCGCGCCGCCGCGAAACCAAGCGATGCGGAGGCCTCGCCCGTCGCCCAAATGTCCACCAGCCGGTGAAGCGAGTCTTCACGAGCCTGCAGCCCGAGCTCATAGCGCACCGATCCGGGTGTCGCCGTCTCCGCTCCTCGGAACCGCCCGCGCTGATAGCGGATAACCGGCTCTACCGCGGACAGCAGTTTCGCCGCCGTCATGACGCCCACCGTCACACGAGTCCGCCGGAACACGGCTTCAATTACTTCGCTGTGGTTGTAGCGCGGCACGATCACGCCATCTTTCACGTCGTAGCCGCCGACAATCCTGCTCGCCGGAATGCGCAGGCTGAAAATCGGATCGCCGGTTGAAGAAAGCTGATGCACCAGCTTGCGCGTAGGCGTGCCGCGATCAAACGTGCCGGGATCCCCTTCTTCCAGGATCACCATGCAGCTGCCCTTGATCCGCTCATCACCCGAATCCACCGCCGCCGTCACAAAATTGGCAAATGCGATATTGGTGATAAAGCGCCCGCGCTTTTCCACCTGAAGAACCGGCTCTTCTCCCTTTTTCCACTCGGCGATGCGGATTTTCCCGTTGAGCATGCCCGTATCCACGCCGACATAAGGGATGGGTTCGGTCAGACAGAATGCTCCGCGCCAGGGTTTGCGATCTTCTCCAGCCTGAGGCGGTGCGGCCAACTGCATGTACTTTGTCTGCTGCTCGGGCGTGCCACGCTCGTGAATCGGCGACAGCGCCAGACAGCCCGCCAGGCTGGCGGTTGCGGCTCCGCCGTCCACCCACGCCAGTTCAAACGCCACCAACGCCAGCGCCAGGTTCTTCGGGCCCGCGATAAATCCACCCTGCTCCGGCTCCATGAATACGGCCGTGATCCCGGACGCATCGTACGCATCCAGCAATTCCGCCTTGGCCGGAGTCCAATCATGAGAATTGCGCCCGCCGCTCGCGACCAGTCGCGCCACTGGACCTCGGGCCACCGATCGCGCCGACTGCACCAGCATCTGCAAGTCGTAGCGGTCGGCGAATCGCCATTGCAACTGGCGCGCGCCATCGGATGGAAGTGTCCGCAGCAGTTCCGGCTTGACGGGGGTGGCAATAGAGGCCATGGCCTTGCTCCTTTACGAAGTGCTCTTGCGAAGTGACCCATTTGATTCTGCCGTCGCATGACCATCGGGTCTGTGACGTAGATCATGAGGGCCTGTGACCTGGGAACGCGATTCTATTCATCTCCAGGCCCAGTGGTGTCCGCTCAGCCAGCCCTCTGTGTTCTTCATCACAGCCTTTTCTGGCGTCGAGATCGCAAAATGTTGAAAGACGGAGGATGAAACCATGCACGGCGACGAGAAGGTTATTGGGCAGTTGAACCTGGCGCTATCCGCGGAATTGACCGCGATTGTGCAGTACATGACCCAGTCAGAGATGTGCCAGGGCTGGGGCTACAAGCGGCTTGGAGAGCACACGAAGGGGCGGGCCATCGAGGAGATGCGGCACGCCGAAGGGCTGATTGAGCGGATTATCTTCCTCGACGGCATACCCGCGGTCGATGTCGGATTGAAGCCTCAGCTCGGCAGCAAGGTGCAACAGCAAATAGAAATTAACCTGAAAGATGAGCTGGATGCGGTGCGCCAGTACAACAAAGCCGCCAGAATTTGCGTCGAAGCTGGGGACGCTGGCTCCAAGGCTTTGTTCGAGCGCATGATTCAGGACGAAGAGCGGCACGCCGACTTCCTCGAAGCTCAACTGCATTCCATCAAGGAAATGGGCATTACCAACTACCTCGCACAGCAGTTGCATGGCGACAAATGACCTAGCGTTCTGGTTCTCGCAACTTTAGCAAAAAAGCAGTGGGACGCGTGGTTGCGCGCCTCACTGCTGGGGTAGAGGGTTACTATGATGCCCTTGCTACGCGGGGAAACAATCCAGCGTATTCTTACCTTCCATGTCTGCCGCCACCGCCGCCCCCGTGTGACGATCCGCCCCCGTGCGAGGATCCACCACCGCCGTGCGACGACCCACCGCCGTGTGACGATCCGCCACCGTGAGAGGATCCACCGCCGTGGCTGCTTGGCGCCGAATGACTCGGGACCGAACGTCCGCCGCTGTAGCCGCCACGATTGCCGCCATAAGAGCGCGGCGTGACGATGGGCTGCCTCATGTTAAGTGGCGGCCGAGAGTATCCACCGTAGCCGCGGCCCTCGGAGCCGTATGCACGGCCCTCTGGACCCGAACTGCGGGGCGATCCGTAAGAGCCGCGGTTCTCTGCACCACCCATGGATGGCCTTCCGGCGGACTCACCCCGGGCTGACTCCGAACGAGTTGACTCCGATGACGCCCGCGGGGGCATTGGCGTAAATCTCTGCCAGCCGCCGCTGCTCTGGCGAGCGCTTGTCGAGCCGCCCGAGTTTCCGGGTCGCGGCGCAGAACCCATGTTCGAGTTGCCACGCGCTTCCGAATTCTGGTTGGAGCGCTCGAACCCGCCGTTTGACCCAGTCCGAGTGTTGGTGTTTCCGGGTCGCGCCACTTCGCGCCCGTTTCCAATAGACCTGCCACTTGCTGTGCCAGTGGTCCCACGAGCCGAGAAGAAGTGCTGATTCTGCGACACGTTCCGAGTCGTTGAAGCTGCCGCCGGACGTCCGCTGGCCGAGAAGCTCTCGCGGCCCGGAGTCACCGGCAGCCTGCCAGTCGAGAAACGCGCATTCTGGAACTGCCCGTGGCTTACCGCCTGCGCGCTCATGTGTCCGGTGCCGAACTCGCGGCCCGAAACCGACGTGGCGCCGCGGAAGTGCGTGTCATGCATCGCCAGGTTTACGTTCGAGAATCGCGAGCCAGCGCGCAGCGGAGAAAAGCCGCCGCGGTTGTACTCGCCAAAGCGCCCCTCGCCGAAGCGCCCGCCATACCGGCCCCACCAGGGATGGAAGAAGTCACCCGGTCCAAGCGGAAGCCAGCCGATCGAGCCCCAGCCCCAACCGAAACCAAATCCGAAGCCGCCGCCCCAGCCGAAGAACGAAACATAAGCTGGCGCCCAGATCGGGCGGTAGAATGGGTATCCGTAAGCCGGACCGGGCCACCATCCCCAACCTCCGCCGACATACATCCAGCGGCCGTAGTGATACGGCGCCCAGCCCCAATCATCGTACGAAACCCAGGTCCAGCCCCAATAAGGCTCATACACCCAGCGGCCATTGCGATACGGAGCCCAGTCCGGGTCAACTTCTGCTGGCCGCCACACTGGACCGTAATCGGGAACTTCCGACCACGTGCCGTGGTTGTCGAGATCTTCCGTTCCGACGTAGTAGTCGTTGGTGTGCCGGCGCGCGTCCGAGTTGCGGATCATGTTGTCGCGATCGCTGTTCCACTGATCAAAGTCATCCCGGGCCGGCGCTTCGCCAATCTTGTATTGCGCCTGATCGCCGGCGCCCTGAATGGTAA
>Ga0074045_10002835_pt1 | contig 15864 bp, 10 predicted proteins | sample BogForMeECP23OM2_FD_94442 | JGI IMG/M metagenome (GOLD analysis project Ga0074045, IMG submission 94442) | Bog forest soil microbial communities from Calvert Island, British Columbia, Canada - Bog Forest MetaG ECP23OM2 | ecosystem: Environmental > Terrestrial > Soil > Wetlands ...
AAAAACAATTCCACTTTCCAACGTGCCCGGTACAACTGGGCGATAGTCAAAGCGGGAAGGAGGAAATTGTTGGTCAGAAAGGTCAGTCGGGAGTCCTTCTCGGCATCGAAATAGTGGATGCGCCGCAAGGGATCGGGATAGCGCTCGGCCGTTCGCACTCCGGTCAGCAAAATGGTTTGGTCGCTTCGCAATCCCGCTGATCGTTCGACGGGGCGTGAGTTGCGACGGTAGAACTGCATATTCTTTTTGGCGCGAGTGACGAAGAAGGCACAAGCTTGGGCCAAGACATACAGGCGAGCGAAGTCCACATAACCACGATCGAGCAGGTAAAACGCTCCTGCTTCGGGAAGCAGTTGGTCCAGAATGTTGACGTCGTGGACTTGGCCTCCCGTCACATAAACATTGGTCGGAATGCTGCCCCGCAGATCCAACAGCGTGTGCAGTTTCACCGCACTCTTGCGGCGACGGAATTTTCCCCACGGAAACAGCGACAGGCACAAATCGATGGTCGTGGAGTCCAGGGCATATACGGTCTCGGACAATTCCACTCCGAAAGGTTCGTCGCGGTAGAGGTCGCGAGCGGCGGCAATCAGGACTTGCGCGAAATCGGCGTAGATCCGCCAGTCGCGGTGCTCGTTGGCGTGTGCCAACGTGTTGCGAGAAACCTGTCCCCGGAAGCCCATATGATAGAGCTTGGGTTGCTGAGCACGAAGACAGGCTTCGATATCGCGGAGGCTTTCGCGATAGGTGAGCTGAGCAAAGGCCAAACAGAGGAACTGATCCCAACAGGAGAAATCTTTGACGTAGCGATTGCCCTGGTACCGATCGACGCAAATTTGAAATTGGTAGGCTGGGAGGAACTCCACGAGTTGAGAGAAAACAGTTCGTCCTTGGTTCATCTACTGCCTCCGGAGCAAGCTGGAAAGCAGTAGAATGGCGCCAAAAGAGAAGCTAAAAATTGAAATCGAAAAAACTCACGGAGACCCCTTACTTTCGTTCAATCAAGCAGTTACGCTGGACTGTTGGGACTTTCTTGGGACAGCACTGATCAGATATCAGTAATCAGATATCAGGAGGCAAGAGAAGAGAGATTGCGGCGTTAGCTCGTAAGAACCCACCCTTACAAACCAAGGGTCGGACACCCTCAAGTTCGTTTGGGGACGGCTTAACAGGCGAAACCCCAAGAGAGATCCCTCGCTTCGCTCGGGATGACAATTTTTTCGCGTGAGCGCACCGGACAATGGCATTCAAGTGATCGCATGCGCCGCGGGCCGCTTGGCGTCCAGCCACGATCGTTAGAAAGTCGAGGGATTCACGAGAACCAAGTAATACCAGATGACGGGGATGCAGAGGATTAGGGCGTCGATGCGGTCGAGGATACCGCCGTGGCCGGGGAGAAGGCCTCCGGAATCTTTTACGCCAGCACTGCGTTTGTAGGCGGATTCGAGGAGGTCGCCCATTTGGCCGGCGATGTTGCCGATAGCGGCCATGATCAGAAGATGCGGAAGAAGGATGGTAATCCAGAAGCTGAAGGCGTAGGCGACGAGGAGCGAGCCAATCATGCTGCCGATGGAACCCTCCCAGGTTTTCTTCGGGGAGATGTGTGGGGCAAGAGGGTGTTTGCCGATGGCGCGGCCGACGAAGTAGGCGATGGTGTCGGCGGTCCAGGTGATGACCAGGGCGAAGAGGAGGAGGCGGGCGCCATTTGGTCCCACGCCCAAGCCGTGGAGACGGACCGCGAAGGACAGTGGTAAGGCTACAAGGAGCAGGGCGCTCGAGGAAATGCCTGCCGAAGGAAGAGCCTCGACAAGGGGTCGCTTTGTCCAGAGTGTGAGAGCGGTCAAGCCGAGTACGAACACAAACAAGACCAGAAAAGAGCGTGGCGCCTCGTGTCGAGGAAAATGATCGCCGCCAAAAAGAACGACGTTAACCATCTGGTTTGCAGTCTTGAATGGCACCCCCATCCACTGAACGTAAATGATCAACAAGGCGCAGAAGGTGGTCCAGAGGCGGTAGGCGCGATGGCCGATGGCGTCGCCCAGGGCGAAATATTCCCAGAGGGCGAGGACGGTGATGATGGCGGTGGCAATGGCTACGACGGCGGTGGAGGTGAAGAGGACGATGGCGACGACGACGGGAATGAGAACGAGGGCGGTGAGGACGCGCTTCCATGTCATGAGATGGAAGCATAGCAGAGAAGGATATCAGATATCAGTGATCAGAGAGCAGGAGGCGCAAGATTGAGGCTTTCGGTCGTACGAGCCCACCTTTACAAACCAAGGGTGGCGGCCCCTCAAGTTCATTTGGAGGCGGCGCGACGCGGGAAAGCTGAGCGAGCTCACTCGCTTCGCGCAGGATGACGGCGCTTCGCTCCCATCGCCGCGGAGGGCTCTGAGCAAGCGGGATGACGAAATAGCTGCTGGCGGAGAGATTCGGGGGGATGGTGCTACGAGGCAGGATTTCGCATTGGCTTCAACCGGGAAGCGGCAACTAGCCGCCGCACTCCAAAGGTGGCGGAATCGGCAAATGAGGAGATGCGGGCGTTGAAAAAAGGCAGTGCTAGATGGTCAAACTGGATTAGCGAGCGGCGGATTTTGGGGAGTCTATGCCGCCATAGCGTCGGTCGCGTTTTTGGAAGTCGACCAGGGCTGCGAGGAGACGCGCGCGGTTAAAATCGGGCCAGAGAGTTTCGGTGACAAAGATCTCGGCGTAGGCAATTTGCCAAAGGAGGAAATTGCTGACGCGCATTTCGCCGCTGGTGCGGATGAGGAGATCGGGATCGGGAAGATCGGCGGTGTAAAGATGCCGCGCGAGCTGTTCCTCGGTGACGGGATGCGAGGAGCCGTGGCCGTTGCGCTCGGCGAGGATGGCGTTCATGGCATCGACGATTTCCGCGCGGCCACCGTAGTTGACAGCGATGGAGAGAATCATGCCAGTGTTGCCGGCAGTGGCTTCGCTGGCTTCGCGCGTGTCCTTCTGAACGGCCGCGGGAAGCTCTTCGGGGCGTCCGAGAAAACGCAGGCGGACATTGTTTCTCTGAAGGAGGGGCATTTCCTTGCGAATGTACTCGCGGAGAAGTTGCATGAGGAATTCAATTTCGGATTTGGGGCGGCGCCAGTTTTCGACAGAGAAAGCGTAGAGGGTGAGTGCTTCAATGTGCAGGCGCGCGCAGGTCTCAATGGTAGTACGAGCGGATTGCGTGCCGGCGCGATGTCCAGCGACGCGAGGGAGATGGCGCTTCTGCGCCCAGCGGCCATTGCCGTCCATGATTACAGCAATGTGCCGGGGGAGGCGAGAACGGTCGAGTTTTTCGAGGAGCGCGGATTCCTCAGAAGTGACAGGGCCGAAACCTTCCGGAGCGGAAGGTCGGGCGAGAACGTGTTTCAGCGAATAAGACATCGTAAAATCCCAAATGTTCTTTATGCCGCAAAGTTAGCATAGGCGTCGGTGGGGGCGCAACGTTGGTGTTGTGGGAAAGTCAACGGGGTGGGGATGGTGAAATGAAAAATTGAAAATGGGAAATGGGAAAAGCCAGAGAAGCGGCCAGCCCGCAAGCGAGTCATTCGCCACAGAGGACACAGGGGAATCCGAACGCGAAGAGAAGACGCCCGGAGTATCGCTGCCACCAGAGGCAGTGCATGAACGGGGAGCGTTGCCATGATCCCCCCGCTGCGGCGCGGCACAGGAGGCTGCGCCTCCGGTCGGGATGACAAGAAATTTGGCGGCGAAAACGTTACCGGCGAAGAGCGGAGTCCTCAGGGGCTAAAGCCCATTAAGAGTTGAGCATCTAATGTCGGAGCTGAAGCCCGACCCCCCTAAAGGAAATCTTGTGGCGGCGTAAAGCCGCCTCTACAGGGAGCACAGGCAGAGCCAAGAACGTGAGTCAGGCCAAGCATTGGTGTTGCCGGACCGCCTCGGAGGGCGGTCCCTACACAACGGTGAGCTACAGGAGCGTGGAACACGGACTCAACACACACAGACTGAAGTGTGTGCTACCAGGCAAAAATGTCAGCCGGAGGCGCCGCGTAGGAATTGGTGGATGCTTTGGAAGACCAGGACGAGGGTGAGGGCGATCATGAAGATGGCCGTGGCCCAGGCAACGATGTTGAAGGCGAGGGTGTTGGTGTGTTCGCCCATGAGATCTTTGCGGTTGACGAGAAGCAGAATGAAGATGATGACGATGGGTAGCCAGACGCCGTTGCCGACTTGCGAGAAAATGAAAATTTTCCAGAGCGGGGCGTTGGGGAGCAGGACGATGCCGCCACCGATAACAATCAAGAGGGTGTAGAGCCAGTAGAAAGCAGGGGCTTCGCGGAATTTATGATCGATACCAGCCTCGAAGCCAAGGCCTTCGCAGATAACGTGAGCGGTGGAGAGCGGAAGGATGCTGGCGGCAAAGAGAGAGGCGTTGAGCAGGCCGAATGCGAAAGTAAAGCCAGCCCACTTCCCTGCTAACGGGATGAGGGCTTTGGCGGCTTCGGCGGCATCGTTGATGTTGGTGAGGCCATTGGCGTGAAGGGTGGCGGCGGTGCAGACGATGATGAAGAACACGATGATCATGCAGCTGATGCTGCCGAAGAGGACGTCGAGGCGCGCTTGCGGGTATTGGCGCGGGCCGACTTTCTTTTCGACGAAGCCCGCTTGTAGATAGAAGAATTGCCACGGCGCGATGGTTGTGCCGACAAGAGCGGTGAGCGTGATGAGATAGCCGAGGTCAAACTGGATACTCGGTACCACGGTCATGCGAGCGGCTTGCAGCCAGTCCGGATGGGAAAGAAGCGCGGAGAACAGATAGGTGAGATAGAAAACGCAAAGAATGAGGAAAATGACCTCGACTTGGCGGTAGCTGCCCTTCAGCACGAGGGTCCAGACGATGACAGCAGCCAGAGGAACAGCGATGTATTTGCTGATGCCGAAAATCTGACCGGCGGCAGCAACACCGGCAAATTCGGCGACAACGTTGGCCAGGTCGACGAAGAAACCAGTGACCATAACAAAGAAGGTGGACCGGAAACCGAATTCCTCGCGGATAAGATCGGAGAGTCCTTTGCCGGTGATGACGCCCATGCGGGCGCACATTTCCTCGGTGACGTAGAGGGCAATGGTCATGGGAACGAGAGCCCAGAGGAGAGCGTAACCGTAGGCGCTGCCAGCTTGGGTGTAGGTGGCGATGCCGCCGGCGTCATTGTCGACGTTGGAGGTGATGATGCCGGGGCCGATGACAGCGATGAAGAGAGCGATGCGACGACGCCACTGTTTGCCGCGGGAAAAGAAATCGAGGGTGCGAGCGCGGATGCGGTCGATGAAGACGTTGATGGAGGAGAGGTTCATTGTGGGAGAAGGTTTAAGTTTGGACGGCGCGATATCAGGGAACAGGGATCAAAGAACAGGAAGCGAGAGACAAGCGGTCTAAAGTTGAAGGTTGAGAGTTGAAGGGTTCGGAGAAGAGAAACCCTAGAGAAACCCAAGAGCCCAGGTGCAACACCGGCACCTGGGGCACCCACGCTCCGCTCGGGATGACAGATTTGGCGGCGGACTGCGTGGGTCATGCGTTCACCAGGCGGGAGACTACGTCGTCAACTGTGACTGTGCCTACAGGGCGATTTTCGGAGTCGACTACCGTCAGCATGCGGAGGTTGTATTTGTCGAAGAGTTCGAAGACGTCTTTTTCGCTGCTCTCGGGAGTAATGGAGACGAGCGGCTCGGTTTTGAGCTCGGACATTTTCTGCTCGGGAGCGGCGAGGAGCATGCGAGCAACGGGCACAGTGCCAGAGAATTGCGCGGAACGATCGATGAGCACGATGGTGTCGAGCTGCTCAAGGTTAAGTTCCTGCGTGCGCATCCAGTGTAGGACTTCGTCGCGAGTGGAATCGCCGCTGACGTAGACGAATTCGGAGTTCATCATGCCGCCGGCCGTGGAGGGATCGAAGGCGAGAAGTTCGCGGACTTCCTCAGCTTCGTGGTTGGGCATTTCCTCGAGAAGTTCCTCGGAGGTTTCCTTGGGAAGATCGGCGAGGAGGTCGGCAGCGGCGTCGGGAGCCATTTCCTCGATGATGTCGGCGGCTTTTTCGGGGTCGAGTCTTTCGACGATTTGTGTGGTGAGGCGCTCGTCGAGTTCAGCGAGTACGGCGGCGGCGGTCTCTTCATCGAGAGAGGCAATGATGCCCTGGCGCTCGGCGGCAGAGAGTTCTTCCATCATTTCGGCGAGGTCGGCGGGGTGCAGGTCTTCGAGTTTTTCGTGGGTGATGCGCAGCTTGACGCGGCGAAGTGGGTCGGGCTCGATGAGGTTGACGAATTCCCAGCGGATGGAACGCTGAGGAAGCTTGGTCTGAAGTTTGCGAACCATGCTGGAAGGGGCGAGACCTTGGAGAAGGCGGCGGACGGCGCCGGGGAGTCCGACATCGACCTGAGCGATGCGGAGTTCGACATGGTTGTTGGCGCGGAATTCGGAGAGGTCGACATCGTTGACACGGACGACTTTGCGGCCGGCGGTGTCGATGATTTGCTGGTCGAGAAGATCCTTTTGGACGGCGAGCCAGCCTTCGTTGGGCTGGTATGCGTCGAGGGCGCGCTCGTTGACGGTGAGATCGATGCGGCCCGGGGCGACTTTGGCGACCTGGTCGTAACGGGCGACGAGAGGCTGGAAGCGCCCGCGGGAGATGAGGAAGTGGGAAACGCGATTGGGTTGGTCAGCCGGTTCGACGAAGAATTCGCGGACACGACCGACGAAATTGCTTTGGGAGTCGTAGGCGGCGGAGCCCATTAGTTCGGTGGCGTAGAGCATTGGACACCTCCTTTCGGTGGAATTCAAGAATAGAAAATCGGTAAATCCTTAAGAGCGGACCGCCTCGGAAGGCGGTCCCTACACAAGCAAACCCACGAGCCCGGGTACAAAACCGGTACCTGGGACACCCGGGAAAAACAAAGGCAAAAGGCGTCCGCCTCACAAGGCGGCTGCTACAAACCCGTGTGGCGGCGTAAAGCCTCTACAGGGAGCACAGGACAACAAAAAGCCCGCGAACGGAACGGGCCGGCCACGGGCAAAAGAAACGTCGGTGAAGCGGCCGTTAGCCGGTGGGGAATGCTCCAGAAGAGGGGATCAGGCGGCGGCGTCTACGCGGGATGAGAGGATCGAGAGTACCCTCAGCCCGGGTGGACCCCGAATGCCGAATGAGCCATGCGGTCAAGTGGCGGCGCCTTCCCATGGAACAGCTAGGGTGAGGTTCGAGTTCGCTGGACGCGCTCATCGTAGAGAATTCATTCCGGAGTTAGAGATAAAACGTAAGGAAAACAAAGTCAAGGAGAAAGAGGAGAAATTTGAGAAAAAATGAAAAGAAACGAGCGGCGCATCGTGTTGCCGGGATCTCTCCACTACGCGCCGGATGAACTGCGGCGGCGCTTCGGTCGGGATGACAACGCGATAAGGTCGACGGGATGGTGCCGGCACGTTGCGTTGCGCGGACAGCCTCCAGAAGGCCGGCATAAAAGCCAGCGCTACAGGCTCGCGGGCTATCGCCGCTCCTCCAGGGGAAAACAACGACGCCCAATTATTCGCTCGATCACGCATCAGGTTTCGCGGGCCGCAGGCCCTTAAAAGACATTGAAGAAACCCGGGCGGGCCAGGACGGGGTGCCCGGCAGATGACGCGTGTTTTGGGCGCGAGTCCTTTCGCAAAAGCGGCGGCTCGCCGCCGCTCTCCAAACTACTTCTTTTTGAACAGCATGTCGCCTGGGGCGACATTGCGGCGGCGGCAGTCGTCGAGGTAGAGGACCAAGTAGTTTTTTAGGATGAAGTCTTTTATGGAATAGCCTAGTTCGCGGGCCGCGCGGTCGATGGCGTCGCCGGGGCCTTCGAGTTCGGTGAAGGTGCCGACAGGAGTTTCGTCGAATTCGATGAGGAGATTTTTGGCCCAGGAATGGCGGGCCGGCAGTTTGTAGGTGGTGCGGAATTTTTCGTAACGGAACCAGCCGCGGAGGCCGAGGCCCTCAAAGATTTTCTGGAGGGCCGCGGGCTCAGTGAGGACCAGCTCGATTTCTTCGCGGACTTTGTGGCGGCGCTCATCGGGAGTGGCAGGTGCACCGATGGCGAGCTGGTCGGGCGGAGATTTGAAGGTGAGGAGGGTGCGGGGAGAAGATTTTTTGCTGGGGACGGCAGGGGTCTCAGTGCGGATGCGAAGGAGTTGACCATGCTTGGCGAGGCCGCCATCGGGCGTGTCGAAAATGAGATTGAGTTCATGAGTGCGAGGGATGGAGGGCTTGGCACCAAGCTTGGAAAGGCGACGGAGAAAAGATTTGGGGTTCTCAATTTTGAGCTTGATTTCGGTTTCGCGGGACATGGAAGAAGATTACAGGAAGGAGCGAGGGAGAAAAAGAGGGCGCCGCAGTTCTGATGCGCAGATTCGGCTACCAGCCGGCGGATTCGGCCGCAGCTTCGGCTGCTTCCCTGCCGGGTAGATCGGATCTCCATTTCGTCGCGACAAATCTCCTGCCCGTGACTTCATCAGCATCTTGCGAAATCAGCCAGATGAGTGGCGGAACGATAATGTCCGGGTCCAAGAAATTCGACCTGACCTGATCGGACACAGAATCCGGAATCATTCCGGTGCGGGTGGCCCCGCCAGGCAGAAGCGCATTGACGGTCACTCCGGTGCCTTGCAGTTCTTGCGACCAGATGATTGTTTCCGATTCAAGCGCGGCCTTTGACGGACCATAGGGCGAGAATCCGCGGCGGCGCATAGTCTCCCGGCTCACTGAGATGTTGATGATTCGACCCCAGCCAGCTTTTGTCATCACTGGCGCTGCAGTTCGTGCCATCAGGAACGGCCCGTTGACGTTCGTGTCGATAATCAGCCGCCAGGTCTCCGGCGAGATCTCCCAGAAGCGGGTTGGCTCGGTCATAAACGAATCGCTGACATACTTCATGCCACGGCCGGCGTTGTTCACCAGAATATCCAGGCGGCCAAATCTCTTCACTGCCGCATCCACGATGATTTCGCAGTCACTCGTATTCGTCACATCGGCAACGAGGGGAACCGCGCTCGCTTGCGTGTTGCTCTCTTCCGCTTCGCGGGCTACTGCTTCGATCTCGCCGCGTTCGCGCCCGGCAGTCGCGATCACGTGGACTCCGGCTCGCACTAGTCCGAGGACCATGGATCGTCCGAGCCCGCGCCCACCCCCGGTTACGATCGCTACACGCTCTTCGTGCTGCGTCAAGTCCAATGTTCTTTCCCGCACTACCTGATCTGGCATAAAAGTCTGCTCTCTGCAGAACGATAACATATGCTCACGAAGGAACCTGAAGCGCCGATATCCCCTAGACAGACACATTCGGCGAAGACGAAATGGAGGAGTGGGGAGAGGTGTGTTAGAACGGAGCAAGCGAGAGTTGCGGAAGGAAAGTTGTTGGGCCTAAGTGGGGGTCGTTCGCGCGGTAGACGCCGAGGTTCAGCTGCGGTTGGCGCGTTCGCGCTCAGGATGACACGTCGTTCGAGAATGCGGATGGGGGAGAGAAGACAGAATGTTGGTGATGGGAATGATGAGCGGGACGTCGGCGGATGGAATTGATGTGGCGCTGGCGGAAGTGAAAGGCGCGCCGCCGAGATTGCGGAGCAAATTGTTGCGGCACACGTCAAGGCGGATGCCGGGCGTGCTGCGAACGGAAGTGTTGCGGATCGCGGAAGGGGCGGCGTGCACGGCGGGAGAAATCAGTCAACTGAATTTCCGGCTGGGAATGGCGTTTGCGGACGCAGCGGTGAGTGCTTGCCGGGAATTTCGCGTCGCGCTTTCACGGGTGAAATTAATCGGAAGCCACGGGCAAACGATTTTTCATCAAGGCAGACCGGTGCCGTTTCTGGGACGGGCGACCGCATCAACATTGCAGATCGGGGAGCCGGCGGTGATTGCGGCGCGGACGGGCGTGACGACGATAGGAGATTTTCGCGTGGGGGATATGGCGGTGGAAGGGCAAGGCGCACCGCTGGTGCCGTACGCCGACTATTTGCTTTATATCGACGAAAAGATTGGGCGGGTGTCGCTGAATTTGGGAGGAATTGGAAACGTGACGGTGCTACCGGCGGGAGCGAAGCCGGGGCAAGTGGTGGCGTTTGATACCGGGCCGGGAAACATGCTGATGGATGCGCTGGTGTGGCACTTCACGCGGAAGAAACAAAAATACGATCGAGGGGCGCGGCTGGCGAGGCAGGGACACGTGAACGAGCGGCTGTTGAAAGACCTGCTGCGCGATCCCTATCTGAAGCTGGGGCCGCCGAAATCGACGGGGCGGGAATATTACGGGCGGGCGTATTTTCAGGAATTGTTGCGATTGGGGAAAAAGCATCGGGCCGGGCCAAACGATTTGATACGGACGACGACGGAATTTACGGTGGCTTCGGTGGTGGATGCGTTGAAGCGGTTCGTGCTGCGGAAGGCGAAGATACAGCAGTTGATTGTGTCGGGGGGAGGAGCGCGGAATCCGTTGGTGCTGGCGCAATTGACGGCGTTGCTAACGCCGATTGAGGTGGTTACGTCGTCGAAATTGGGAGTGCCGGAGGAGGCCAAGGAGGCTTACGCGTTTGCGATTTTGGCGCACGAGACCTGGAATCGCAGGGCGGGAAATCTGCCGAGCGCGACGGGGGCAGAGAGAGAGATGGTGTTGGGGAAGATTTGTTTGGGAAAGATGAGGTAAGTAAGGAAATAAGGAGAGAGAAGCGGAGCTGCGGTCGGGATGACAACGAGGAAGAGGCAAGACCCCAGAGCGGAGTCCTCAGGGGCCTAAGCCGAATGCGTGCTGGTGTGTTGTGTCGGAGCTAAAGCTCCGACCCCCTAAAGAGAAGCGGACGAGGGCAAAAAAAGAGTGAGCTATAGAGAGAAAAACAAAAACACCAAAATCCTCACCCCTGAAGGGATGAGGTACAGGGTGAGGTACAAAATTACTGGCTTCGTCGTCTGCTTGGTGGTGGCGATGGCGGGGGGATGTCGGCAGAAGGTGGAGAGGAAGGCTGGGGAGGTGGTGTTTTTGATTGAGTCGAATCCGGCGAATCTGGACCCGAGGTATGCGGTGGATGGGCAGTCGCAGAGGATCGGATCGCTGATTTTCAGCGGATTGGTGAAGCGCGATGACGAGATGAATGTGCATGGGGATTTGGCGGAGAGCTGGGAGACGCCGGACACGGTGACGTATGTGTTCCATCTGCGAAAGGGGGTGAAATTTCATGATGGGCAGGAAGTGACGTCGAAGGATGTGAAGGCAACGATTGAGTTTATGATGAACGCCGCGAACCGGTCGCCGAAGCGTGGAGCGTTCCGGACGATTGGGTCGATTGCGGCGCCGGATGCGTACACGGTGGTGTTTCATTTGAAGGAGCCGGCAGCTTCGTTTTTGTGGAATATGGAACGCTCGGCAGTGGGGATTGCGCCGGCGGATGCAGGGAGCGATTTTGCGCGGCATCCGATTGGAAGCGGGCCGTTTCGTTTTGTTAGTCAGACGCAGGATGATGCGGTGGTGTTGGAGAGAACAAGTTCTCAGTCCTCAGTTGTCAGTTCACAGTTTCGGAAAGAAGAAAGAACCAATGCGCAGGAAACTGCCGACGCCCCACAGAGGACACAGAGAAGAGAGGACCCACCCTTTGCAAGAGGCGCAAAGGACGGGCCACCCATCGAACGGGTGACGTTTCGGATTGTGCCGGATGCTATTGTGCGGGCGCTGGAGTTGCGGAAGGGGTCGGCGGATGTGGAGATGAGTTCCCTTTCGCCGGACATGATTCCGGTGCTGGCAAAGCAGGCGACGCTCGAAGTGTCGGAGCGGCCGGGAACGAATTTTGCGTACCTGGGGATGAATATGGAAGACGCGATCCTGAAGCATCACGAAGTGCGGCAGGCGCTGGCGTATGCGACGGACCGCGAAACGTTGATCAAATATTTGCTGCGGGATGAGGCGAAGCTGGCGAGCGGGCTGTTGCCGCCGAATCACTGGGCGTATGAGCCGGATGTGAAGAAGTATGGGTACGATCCGGACAAAGCGGAGAAGTTGTTAGATGTGGCGGGATTTCCGCGAAAGAGCGACGGGGTGCGGTTTCAGGTGACGCTGAAGGTGTCGACGGAAGAGCAGGCGCGGACGTTGGGGGCGGCGCTGCAGGAACAGTGGAGGAAGATCGGAGTGAAGTTGGAGGTGCATCCGGAAGAGATTGCGACACTATTCTCAGATTTGGGCAAAGGGCAATTCCAGATTAGCTATTTGCGGTGGGTGGGAGCGAACAACGATCCGGACGTGTTTGAGTTGGTGTTCAATTCGAAGCGGATTCCGCCCGACGGGCCGAACCGGGGTCGATACAGGAATGCGCAAGTGGATGCGTTGACGGACGGGATACGGACGGAGATGAATCGGGAGAAGCGGAAGGAATTGTGCAGCGAAGTACAGAAGATTGTGGCAGAAGATTTGCCGTATATCCCGTTGTGGTACACGGATGTGGTGAGCGTGCATACGAAGAGATTGGGGGAGATTGGGTTGACGGCTGCTGGCGATTATGAGTTCTTGGTGGGTAGGTAGGGGGATTCAACACAGAAGGCACGGAGGATTCAGAGAAGTTCAGAATCAAAGGTTGAAAGTTCGAAATTGAAAGTTTCGGAAAGCAGCGGAAGAAGGACAACGCCGAGACGCGGAACGTGCGGAGACAACACAGTGAAGAGAGGGCCCACCCTTTGCAAAAGGCGCTAGGGATGGGCCACCCGCCCACGGCATTGGCGAGGATTATGATTATTGGTGCTCGATCCCTCCACTGCAAGCCGCGGAAGGCGCGGCTCTTCGGTCGGGATGACAAATCACCAGAGTCGGGTGCAAAAAGCGGCGGCGAGCCGCCGCACTGCAAAAGCGCCCGCCTCAGAAGACCCGCTACAAAAGCTAAACCGCAAATACAAAGGCACAGGTTGAAGCCTGTCGACTCTTGCTAGTCGTAGTGGAGGGCTTTTAGGGGATCGACGCGGGAGGCGCGGCGGGATGGGAGCCAGCAGGCTACGAAGGTGACCGTGATCAGGAATGTGGGCACGATTGTGAAGGTTAGGAGATCGTGGGGTTGAACGCCGTAGAGGAAGGCGCTGAAGAGTTTGGCGACGGCTAAGGCGGCGGCCAAGCCGAGCGCGACGGCGATCGTGGCTAGCAGCATTCCTTGGCGGATGATCAGGCCTTGGACTCCACCGATTTGCGCGCCCAGTGCCAGGCGCATACCGATTTCGCGAGTGCGGCGGCTGACGGAGTAGCTCAGCACGCCATAGAGGCCGACGGCGGCCAACAACAAACCTACAAAACCAAAAATGCCGAAGAGTGTGCCCGCCAGACGAGGGAGGAAGAGCGCGTCACGGAGATGCTCCTCCATCGTGGCTTCATTGAAGATGGCCATGGAGGGATCGAGCGAGTGGATTTCTTGGCGGACGCCGCGCTCCATGCTGGCGTAATCGCCAGCGGTGCGGACCAACAGCGAATAGCCGAGGAAAGCGGGATCGCTGCCGGTGCTTTGTTCGAGAGAGCGAAAGAGCACGGGGCGAGTCTCTTCGCCAAGAGTGCGCGACTTGATGTTTTGGACGACGCCGATGACTTCGTAGGTGACGCCAGCGCCGTTGACGCGAAGGCCAAGAGGATTTTGCCCGGCGAAAACGCGATCGACGAAGGCCTGGTTGACGATGGCGACTTTGGGGCCGTTGGCGGGTTCGGCGGCGAAGTCGCGGCCCGAGATGCGAGGAATGCCCATGGTGTCGAAATAGCCGGTGCTGACCATGTAGAGATCGGTGATTTGGTAGTCCGGCGAAGTGGAGCCTGCGACCTGAAAGCCGTCGCTGCGATTGCCTCCGGTGAGAGGAACGGAATCCGTACAAACGGCGGAGATGACGCCGGGAAGAGTGGAGACGCGCTTGCGGAGCTCAGAGAGAAATTGATTGGTGCGCTCAGGGGAGTAGCCGTGGACGCGGGGATCGACGGAGAGCATCAGAATGCCGCCGGAGCGGAAACCGATACTGATGCTGGAGGCGTTCTGCATGCTGCGCAAGAAGAGTCCGGTGGCGGAGAGTAGGACAAGAGAGATAGCGATTTGCGAGACGATGAGAATGTTGCGAAAGGTGAAGCGGCGACCCGGGCGGACGAAAGCGTCCTCCCCTTTCAAGGCGCTGGAAAGAGTGGGGCGAGAGGCGGCCCAGGCAGGAGGCAATCCAAACAAGATGCCAGAGGCGATGCTGAGGGCGAATGTGTAGAGCAGGACACGCCAATCGACGGGGATGCTGAGATCGAGAGGCACGGGTGCGGGAAGGCGGAAGGCGGAAAGAGCTTGCGTGGCGACGAGTGAAAGCACGAAACCAACGACGCCGCCAATCAAGGCGAGCACGACACTTTCGAGGAGCATGAGGCGCTGCAAGTGGCCGCGAGTGGCGCCAAGGGCGATGCGCACGGCCATTTCGCGGCAACGGCCAGCGGCTTGCGCGAGAAGAAGATTGGCGACGTTGGCGCCGGCGATACAGAGAACCAGGAGTACGACAACACTCAGTGCGCCGAGGAACAGCAAGACGGTGGAACGGTCACGAATGGGTAGCGAGCCAGCTTGATCGAAGAGGAAGCCACCGCCTTTGTCGGTTTGCGGGTAGGCGGTTGCGAAACGCTGCGAGAGGGTCTTGAGTTCGGCGGCGGCTTGCGGGCCGGAGACGCCGGGATTGAGGCGGGCGATGACGGCGAGCCAGTGTTGGTCGCGCGACTCGCGGCTGGGGATGCTTGGGGCTAACTGCTCAACGTTTCCGAGCGGGACCCAGAATTGTGGATCGAGAATGAGATCGAGGCCGTGAAAACCGCGAGGCGCGATTCCTACAACGGTGTAAGGCTTGCCGGAAAGCGTGACAAATTTGCCGAGGATGGACGGATCGGAGGCGAAACGGTGCTGCCAGAGGCGATGACCGAGGATGATGACAGGCAGATGCTCTTCGTCGGAGGTGAAACCGCGGCCGCGGGCCATGCCGGTGCGAGCGACGTCGAAATAGTTGGCGGTGGTGGCCTGTCCCCAGACGCGCTCCGGTTCGCCGGGGCCTCCGATGGAGGCGGGAACGAGTTCAAAATAGGCAGCAACGCCGGAAAAGGATTTGGCGTTGTCGCGAACGTCGGCGTAGATGGGATAGGGGAAATTGTTGCAGCACTGCTCGCCATCGTGCGTGGTGTGGAGAGCGAGGAGCGTCGAAGGATCACCGACCGAGGCGGGGCTGAGGACGAAGCGGCTGACGACGGAGAAGATGGTGGCATTGGCGGCGATGCCGAGGCCGATTGAGAGTACGACGGAGAGGACGAAACCGGGTGATTTGGAAAGACGCCGGAGGGAATGGGATAGCGGTTGCCGGAGGGATGCCAGGGTCAAGGGGAGCTTCTCCTTGGTATGGAGATACGAGAGGAGGAATGGGAATGTTCCCGAGGAGAGGATTCACCACAGAGGACACTGAGGAAGATACGGAAGAGGAGAGTGAAAGAAAGAGTTGAGGGGTGCGATTGAAAGTCGAAAGTCGAAGAAAAGACGAGTTAAGGTGACGTGGGTGCCGGGATCCCTCCACTACGAGCCGCAAACGGCGCGGCTCTCCGGTCGGGATCACAGACGAGGAAACGGCAAGACCGGAGAGCGCAGCCCTCCGGGGCTGAAGCCCAAGTTTTCTTCACCCAGCTCCTTATCCGCTTGTTTCAGCAAAGCACCATATGGTGCGCCAAACTTGAATCTAGGCCTCCGACCCCCTAGCTAAAGGGTGTTGCAAAACCCCTGATTTTTCAAATTCCGTCGGCTGAGTCAAAAATTTCCCGGGGCAAGGTGGCTCGTTGTTGTTTTGAACTTCCGTCTTTGACCGGCAACCGCCAAAT